>ERZ1643247.374-NODE-374-length-55484-cov-8.532032_pt1 | contig 55484 bp, 61 predicted proteins | sample MGYA00579264_ERZ1643247 | MGnify/ENA primary metagenome ERZ1643247 (study PRJEB29033, sample SAMEA4952262) | chicken gut metagenome | biome: Broiler Chicken; feature: Gastrointestinal Tract; material: Caecum | place: Ireland | collected 2018 | study: Broiler... | reverse complement strand
ATTTTATGCAGGAGCTGAGATAAGCAGAAACTGCATAAAATCCTTTTTTTACTTTATAGGAAAGTTCGATTTTTGACGATTTATTGAATGAAAATAGCCCGCACAAAGGCGGGCATGCAGATAGGACGACACTGAGTTAGAAGATATAAAAACCTTCTACGCCAGCCTCGTCATCAAACAAATTATCTTCATTTAAGAAATAATCCATATCAAGAAGATCATCTTCGCTCATGTTGCGAATGTCCATAGATGTCATTCCTTCAGGTGGATTATGTATATATTTTTTGCGTAATTCCTCAATGTTAGATTTCATGACAATGTTCCTCCTTTAGGAGGATTATAACACAGATTATCGAAAAAGAATCATGCAGAAGAACGCTTTCCACGAGATTTGGACATGGCTTTCTCGTAAAGTTCTTGGAGGGATACGCGTTGGTGGTTGTAATAGAGTTCTAAAAACTCCATTTGATGGTTGCATTCAGGACATTTTAAAGGATCGTAACCAAAGGAAGAAAGGATAGCGGTTCTCCATTGGTTGAAACTCCGATAGATGCGGTGTTTGGATCGGTGTATCGACCGATGAAGTTTGGAATCTATTTTTCGGTGCCTTGCATAAAGACCGCCATATCGAATCATTTTAAAGTGTTTTTCAGGGATGTGTCGGATGAGGCGTTTGATGAAATCAATGGCAGGGATGGTTTCTTCTACATATTTTTCGTCTTCATGGCGATTGTAATGAAAAGTAACGAGTTCACCATCGTACTTATCAATTCTGGAAGTGGCAATAACAGGGCGACCAAGATAACGACCGATATACTTGATAACGTTTTGCGAGTCGCATTTGTTAGGTTTTGCATAGACATAGAAACCATGCTTGTGATCAGAATAACATTTTGATTTTACCTTTTTAAAAGAAGAATCTAAGCAAGATTCTAATTCATTAAGCAATGCCGTGCGAAAAGCGTTACGCAGAAAAGTATAGTTGAAATATTTGACATGACGCCAGAAACCGTCGTTGCTGTAACCACCTTCGGAGATTAGACAGTGGATGTGAGGATTCCATTTGAGGTCACGACCAAAAGTATGTAAAACCATAATGAATCCAGGTGTAAAATTTTTAGATTTATTTAATTTGAAAAACATCCTGGAAACAACGCTGGAAACAGAATGGAAGAGGCAGTTAAGTAAAGAGCGGTCTTTGAGAAAAAAATCCCGAAGGTTTTCATCGATGGTGAAAACACAGTGGCGATGTTGAACATGAATCAACTTAAAGGACATACTGGTAGAGCGTTCCATGGAATATTTGTTTCCGCAAGTGGGGCAAAAACGACTGTGGCAGCGGAAAGGGACAAATTTAAGATTTCCGCAAGAAGGGCATGAGTACATGGCACCACCAAAAGAAGAATCACCACAGTTGATCATCTTATCAATATTTTCCATCTCAGATTTTCTGGGATGAAGAGTATATTTAATTTCTTCATAATAGTCAGTAAAAATTTTTTGTAAGATATTCATAAAACTATTATGAACGAAAATGTAACAAAAAGAAAGCCCCAACCCCCTCATGATTGAGGGGCAGGGGAGTTGAATAGGCGTAGCCTATTTTTTATTAAGCCGGAATTTCTGGTAGGAAAAATAAAGAACAAGTATGAAATCTTTTCCTCCTGGAAATCTTATGAGTAAAAGGATTCAGGAGGCGAATGATGGAATCGATATGGACTCAGACCTGTAATCATCGAGAAAAAAGGCCGGCTTTGGACAGGCAGATAGAGGCGGATGTGGCTGTAATCGGCGGAGGAATGGCGGGGATTCTGACTGCATGGCAGCTGGAACAGGCCGGAGTCCGTACCGTTGTTCTGGAGGCAGATCAGATCGGTCAGGGACAGACGAAAAATACCACTGCTAAAATTACGGTTCAGCATGGATTGTTCTGTCATACATTTCTTGAGAAAAAAGGAGAAGAGACAGCCAGAAACTATGTGCAGGCCAATCAGGAGGCAGTGAAAGAGTACAAAAGAATCATAAAGGAAGAAGGAATTAACTGCGACCTGACAGAAGCAGATTCATTTGTTTATTCCGCGGACAGAGAAAAATTAAGACAGGAAACGGAAGCGGCGCAGAAACTGGGAATCCGTGCAGAGCTAAAAGAGAAGATCGAAATACCCGTCCCTTGCGCAGGGGCAGTCTGTTTTCCAAACCAGGCGGAATTTCATCCATTAAAATTCCTTTATGCACTGGCAGATACACTGAAAGTGTACGAAGACTCTCAGGTAAAAGAAGTGGAAGACCATCTGGTGAAAACCTCCCTTGGGAGCGTGAAAGCAGATTACATCGTTTTTGCTGCACATTTTCCATTCATTAATTTCCCGGGTATGTATTTTACAAGAATGCATCAGGAGCGCTCCTATGTACTTGCGCTGGAGAATACCGGAAGAATAGAGGGAATGTACATTGGGGACGGAGAAGAGAAGCTTTCATTCCGGCAGTATGATCGTTATCTTCTGCTTGGCGGACAGGGGCACCGGACCGGAGAAAATAAAAGTGGAGGATGCTATCAAAAGCTGAAAGAAGCCGCGCAGGCATATTACCCGGACAGCCGCGTGGCGGCCTGCTGGTCTGCTCAGGATTGTATTACGGCGGACAGTATTCCGTTTATCGGAGCGTATACGTCTGACAGACCCGGATGGCTTGTGGCATCTGGATTTCAGAAATGGGGTATGAGCTCGTCGATGGCATCGGCAATGCTTCTTTGTGACAAGATCTGTAATATCGAAAATCCGTATGCCGAAACCTTTGCTCCATCTAGATTTTCGACAGAAGAGATCCCACAGATAGCAAGAGACAGCGGACACGCAGTGAAAGGACTGGCCAAACGTTTTTTTCATGTGCCGGAAGAAACTGCAAATGTGCTGAAGCGAGGGTACGGGGCCATAGTTGAGACATCTCAGGGGAAGATGGGAGTGTACAAATCAGAGGAAGGGGAAATGTTCAAAGTAGATATTGTCTGCCCGCACCTGGGATGTGAATTGACGTGGAATCCGGATGAACAGTCCTGGGACTGCCCGTGCCACGGTTCCAGGTTTGATGTTAGAGGAAATCTGTTAGACGGGCCGGCGCAGGAGGGAATTCAATATGAATAATTATTTTTACGGATGGTATTTTCGGTGTCAGGGAGAAGACGGGAGCATGGCTGTCATTCCGGCTGTGCATTTGTCAGAAACAGAGGAATCCTGTTCGATTCAGGTTATTACAAAAAACGAAAGCTATTACAGAACATTTCCGATTCAGGAGTTTCGAATCAACAGGGAAAAAGGAAGCATGAAGATTGGCGAAAACCTGTTTTCCAGAAAAGGAATCCGAATTGTGCGGCAATAGAATTTGGAAGAATATGAGAGCTTGAGAAGAAAATTGTTTTATAGTCATTAAGGAACGCTTCGTCGGGGCGTTCCTTTTGTGCTTTTGATTTGGCAAAAAGAAATGACAGTCCGAAGCCTGGATGATATAATATTAGAAACGTCAGTTGATAGTATGATGGATCGGAGGTTGTTTTTTGAAACAGGTAAAAGTATACAAAAAAGAATATGAAAAACTTCCAGTAAGGTTTCAAAAGAAACTGGAAAGCGACCTGAACTACCTGATAAAAGCGGAAATCCCAGGATTGAAAAAAATATATCTTTTTGGAAGCTGCGCCAGAGGGGAAGTTCGAAGCAGCAGTGATATCGACCTCCTGATTGTAACGAAAACTCAGCTCATGGACAGGTCATTGAAGGCAGATGTTCGATGGACATTAGACGAGGACTTGGATGGTGTAAGGACGGATGTGCTGTTTACTTATGAAGAAGGATGTCTGTCCAGTCAGGTTTTTCAAAGAGAAGTAGAGAAAGATAAAAAATTAATTTTGGAGGTGATAGAAAGATAAAAAATACCTATATAGATATTGCAGAAAATGATTTGCAATATCTGGAATCTGTACTGAAAACAGGGAGTACAGTGAATAAATTAAAAAATCTTGAACTTTAAATCCGGTAGGAAAGCATGGAGGAGAGATGAAGACCAAAAGAAGAAAAAATGTGGTAATTCTGAGCGGAGCGGACGGACCTACAAGTATCTTCCTTGCAGGAAAAAGAAAAAGGCTGTCGTTGATAGAATGGTTCAAAGACTGGCGAAATCAAAGAAAGCAGAAAAAGATCAAAAAAACAATTACGGTAAATCCGCATAGCATGGAAGAAGTGATACGATATGCCAAGGCAAAGTATCATGCAGTGGAGTTAACCTCTGATGCAAGGAATTTTATAGAGGTACGCAGGTCGCACAAAGAAGGACTTGTATTTCTGAAAAGACCCGATCCAGAGGATGAACTACCGATGGATTTTCATTTGTATGAAATACGGAAAGGAAATGAAGAAATTGAGATGGCGGTTGATTTTTATTGGAATATCCTGAACATTTCTCATCAGGGTAACCGGAAAACATGGAAACAGGGAGAGGAGATCGTCAAAGACCTTTACAGGTATTATAGTGTTACCAGAAAAGATGTGGAAGAGAACTCTGAGCGATATAAAAATCTGGTGAGAATATTAAGCGAATGAATTTCCGGGCTTAGCAGTAGAAACAGAAAACAGAGGAAAGAGAAGCAAAGGAGGGAAAAGTATGAACTATTATGACGAGGAACTTCAGCGTCTCCAGCAGGAGATGATGGAAAAAGAAAGAGCAGATGCAAAGCTGGCGGATCTTTATATCCAGCAGAATGAGCTGGAGAAGAAGGCGGCAGATCTAAAGAAGATCATGGAAGATGAGCAGGAGGATGTGGACCGGCTGAACCGAAAAAGTCTTACTGCGTTTTTATACCGGGCATCCGGAAAGATGGAAGAAAAGCTGTCAAAAGAAGAAGAGGAGGCACTGGCGGCTGTAGTAAAATACGACTCTGCGGAAAAGGAACTGCAGGCCGTGGAAGAAGATATTGCATATTATGAAAAACAGGCATCAGGGCTTCCAGACTGTAAGCTCCAATACGAGAGGATGCTTGAGGCGAAAAAGGAAGAGATCAAAGAATCGGGCAATATAGAAGCTGAGAAAATCCTGGAAATGGAAAGGCAGATTGCCGCTATAGAAAATCGCAGAAAAGAAGTTCGGGAAGCGATCAATGCCGGGGAAAGAGCACATTCTATCGCGGAAGAGACTTTGGACGGCCTGAAGAGCGCCAAAAACTGGGGAATGGTGGATCTCATCGGCGGCGGTATTATGTCGGATGTTATCAAATATGACAAACTGAAATCGGTAAAGGACAGAACAAGTGCACTTCAAATGGCATTGCGTACGTTCCGGACAGAACTTGCAGATGTTTCAAGCCAGATTGAAGGGCCGCTTCAAGTAGAGGTTGGAGAATTCCTTCATTTTGCGGACTATTTCTTTGACGGGATTTTTACAGACTGGATGGTCTATGACAAGATCAAAGTGTCACAGGAACGTGCTGAGCAGACATACAGCCAGATACAGGGTATTTTGGAACAGCTAAGGAAGATGCAGGAACAGCTTCTTGCGGAAGAGGAACAGAAAAGAAAGGAACTTGAGCAGATTGTGCTGAAAGGATAAAGACTGTGAAAAACTGGTCGGATTAGAGAAATTCAGAGGAGGTAAAGAGACAGCATGAACCAGAACACAGCGGTGTTTGAGTCGATGCCGGTTGCACAGGCAGTGAGAAAACAGATTGTACCGGCAATCGCAAGCCAGATGATCGCGTTAATCTACAATCTTGCAGACACATATTTTGTAGGGATGTTGAATGATCCCAATGAGACTGCAGCAATCACGATTGTGTATTCATCTTTCGTGATGCTGACTGCCATTTCAAATCTGTTCGGAGTGGGAGGTGCAAGTGCCCTTTCAAGAGCGCTTGGCGGGAAAAAGACGGAGGATGCCAGAAGGATTGCGTCAATTTCCTTTTGGGGAGGACTGGGATGCGGTATCTTGTTCGCAATTGTATTTTTGATTTTGGCCCGTCCGGTCCTGTTTCTCTGCGGAGCAACCCGGGCAACATATGAGACTGCATTTGCCTATGCTAGATGGGTTGTTGTGATTGGAGGACCTTGGACGATTTTAAATACACTGCTGGCGAATCTGGTACGTGCGGAGGGAAGTGCAGCGCAGGCTGCTATCGGCGTATCCATGGGAGGAATTCTGAATATCATTCTGGATCCTTTTTTTGTACTTCCGGGATTCCTTTCCATGGGAGCAGCAGGAGCGGGGCTTGCCACGGCTGTCTCTAATGTGGCGGCAACGATTTATTTTCTCGTCTATATTGCAAGGAACAAAGGAAAATCTGTGATCAGCATTTCACCGGCGGAACTTCGATACTGGCGACAGTTCCTTGGGCCGATACTGGCAACAGGATTCCCGTCGGCTGTGCAGTATGCCCTGACGGTGGTTGCCATTGCGGCGCAGTCCCGGTTTGTGGCACAGTACACCACGGAAGCGGTGGCAGGACTTGGAATAGTCAAAAAACTGGATCAGCTTCCTTTATATTTCTCGATCGGAGTGTCAAACGGGATTCTTCCGCTTCTGGCATACAATTATTCGGCAGGCAATCAGGAGCGAAGAAGGGGTGTATTTTGGCTGGGAAGTACAATTTCTCTTACCTTTTCGCTTCTGTGCCTGGTTGTTTACGAGATTTTTGCGCCGCAGCTTTCGGGTCTGTTTATCAAGGATCCGGTTACAATTCAGTACAGCGCAGGATTTTTACGCAGAATGGTGACAGCCATGCCGATGATGTCGGTCTGCTATCCGATGATTATCCAGTTTCAGGCGATGGGAAAATTCAAGGAGTCTATGGTCTGCTCCATTTTGAGAAAAGGAGTTCTGGATATTCCGCTTCTGTTTTTGATGAATGCGCTTCTGGGACTGAATGGATGTATGTGGGTTCAGCCGATTGTGGATACTATCTCCCTGATTGTCGCAGGCAGATTTTATAGAAAATTGAGAAAGACAGAAGGAATTTGATGGGCCAAATGAGTGAAAAAGATATGGAAAGGCGGGAAGGATAATGATCTATCTGGAGTGGTTTACATTTCCGGACAGTGAAAAGGAATTTGACTTTTTTCTGAAGCAGAAACGTACCTGTTATGATTCCTACTATCCGTTTCAGATTTTGTCCAGGCATCATTTCCGGAGAATTGATTTTGCACCGGTTACCATTCTCTATGGAGGAAACGGGAGCGGAAAAACGACAGCTATCAATGTCATTGCGGAAAAAATGAATCTGGAGAGGGATTCGGTCTTTAATAAATCCAGTTTTTTCGGAGACTATCTGGATTTCTGTGATTATGATACACAGATACCGGTTCCGAAGGGAAGCCGGATCATTACAAGTGACGATGTATTTGACTATATGCTCAATATCCGGAGTATGAACGAGGGAATTGACCGTAAGAAGGAAGAGTTGTTTGAAGATTATCTGGATGTGAAATATTCTCATTTCCGGATGAATTCACTGGATGATTATGAGCAGCTGAAACGGGTGAATAAAGCAAGAAGCAAAACCCAGTCCCGGTTTGTGAGATCGGAGTTGATGGATAATATCCGGGAGTATTCCAACGGAGAGAGTGCTTTTTTGTATTTTTCAGAGAAGATTACGGAAAATGCACTGTTTCTGCTGGATGAGCCGGAGAACAGTCTGTCACCGGTCAAACAGCAGGAACTGGTGCAGTTTCTTGAAAATGCGGTACGTTTTTTCGGATGTCAGTTTGTGATTTCTACGCACTCACCATTTTTACTGTCCATGAAGGGAGCCAGAATCTATGACCTGGATGAGGATCCCGTGGATGTGAAAAAATGGACGCAGCTGGAAAATGTGAGGGCGTATTATCAGTTTTTTAAAGAGCATGAAGATGAGTTTACAGCATGGTAAAAGGAGGAAGAAACATGGAACATGTAGTATTAGGGAAGACAGGCCTGAAAGTCAACAAAAATGGATTTGGCGCGCTGCCGATTCAGCGGATTTCCAAAGAGGACGCAGTTGCTTTACTGCAGAAGGCATTCCAGAATGGTATCAACTATTTTGACACAGCAAGGGCTTACTCCGACAGTGAGGAAAAGATGGGAGCAGCACTTCATGAGGTGCGGGATCAGATCATTATCAGTACTAAAACGGCTGCTCAAAATGGTGAGGATTTCTGGAAGGATCTGGAAGTGAGCCTGGAAAAGCTCCAGACTGACTATATTGATCTGTACCAGTTCCACAATCCGTCATTCTGCCCGAAGCCGGGGGATGGTTCCGGCCTTTATGAGGCGGCACTGGAGGCAAAGGAACAGGGAAAGATCCGGCATATCGGAATTACCAACCACCGGATCGCTGTGGCAAAAGAAGCGGTTCTGTCCGGTCTTTATGAGACGCTACAGTTTCCATTTTCCTATCTTGCATCGGAGGAAGAAGTAGAACTTGTAGAATTGTGTCGACAGAAGGAAGTCGGATTTATCGCGATGAAAGGACTTGCCGGAGGGCTGATCCACAATTCTGCTTCTGCTTATGCATTTATGTGCCAGCCGCAGTTTGCCCATGTAGAACCGATCTGGGGGATCCAAAGAGAATGGGAACTGGATGAATTCCTTTCCTATCAGGAACAGGCTCCGGAATTAAATGAAGCGCTTCTGGCGGAAATCCAGAAAGATAAAGATCAACTGGCGGGAGAGTTCTGCCGCGGATGCGGTTATTGTATGCCGTGTCCGGCAGGAATCGAGATCAATAACTGCGCAAGAATGAGTCTGATGTTAAGACGTGCGCCACAGGAAGCGTGGCTGTCTGAGGAGTGGCAGGAAAAGATGAAAAAGATCGAGAACTGTCTCCACTGCGGCAACTGTATGAAGAAGTGTCCGTACGGTCTGAATACACCGGAGCTTTTGAAACGGAACTATGAAGACTACAAAACATTTTTATAAAAATACATAGAATGACAAAACGCAGATATGGCAGGAAAATTTGATTTTCCTGCCATATGTCTGTCTTGATATGAATTTAATATGTCAGATCCTCGCATACGGATTTCAGATTCAGGAAGTTGGTGAGGTAATCTCTTGTTCCTGTTTTTGCGTCCGTACCGGACATATTGAAGCCGCCGAATGGATGCTGCAGAACAACAGCTCCGGTGGACTTTCTGTTGAAGTAGAGATTTCCAACGTGGAATTCTACTTTTGCTTTCTGGATATGTTCTCTGTCCTCTGTATATACCGATCCGGTCAGACCATACTCGGTTCCGTTTGCAACTTCCAGTGCTTCGTCAAAGGAATCCACACGGATCACAGCAAGTACCGGCCCGAAGATTTCTTCTTTTGCGATGACAGCATCTTTTGTAATGTCGCGGACAACGGTTGGTTCGATGTAAAAGCCTTTGGAATCGTCATAATTTCCGCCAAAGACAATCGTGCCTTCCTTGCGTGCTGTTTCGATGTAGCCGGAGATCCGGTCAAATGCGTTCTGGTTGATGACCGGGCCCATCGGAAGATCATCACGTCCGCTTCCCTGATTTTCTTTGAGTTCTTTTGCGCAGGCAACGATTTCTTCTACAAATGCATCATATACATCGCTTAATACGACTGCTCTGGAGCATGCGGAGCATTTCTGTCCCTGGAAAGAGAATGCTGAATTTGCGATTCCGGCAGCGGCACGTTTCAGGTCTGCGGAAGAATCTACGATAATCGCATTCTTTCCACCCATTTCTGCTACGACACGTTTGATCCAGATCTGGCCTTCGGAAACTTCTGCTGCCTTCTGGCTGATGCGCAGTCCCACTTCTTTCGAACCGGTAAAGTTTACGAAGCGTGTCAGCGGATGCTGTACAATATAATCCCCGATGACGGAACCGGATCCAGGAATGAAATTGATAACGCCGCCCGGGAAACCTGCTTTTTCGCAGAGTTCTACGAATTTATAAGCTACGATCGGTGTGTCGGAAGACGGCTTGCAAACAATAGTGTTGCCTGTGATGACGGCAGAAACAACCATGCCTGCAAGAAGAGAAAGCGGGAAGTTCCACGGTGGAACAGCTACACCGACTCCGATCGGAATGTAGATGCATTTACATTCTTCTTCTGTGTCTACCAGTTCCAGGCCTTTATCAAGCTCACGCATATGCATGATGTAGGAGTTGAAAAAGTCCAGAGCTTCACAGAGCTCTCCGTCTGCTTCGCCCCAGTTTTTGCCGCTTTCTTCAATGCTCCAGGCATCGATGAGAAAACGGTTTTTCTTCATGAGGTCCACCAGTCTGCGAACACAGCAGATCCGTTCCTCAGCAGGAGTTCTGCTCCATGTCTGAAATGCTTTATGTGCTGTCTGAATCGCTTTATCTGCAAGCTCCTGATCACAGGAACTGACCTGTCCGAGGACTTCTTTCGTTGATGGCGCGATAGAAACAATCTTTTTATCTGTCATAATGCGTTCGCCGCCGATAATCAAAGGATAATCCTGGCCTTTTTCTTTATCTACCTGTTCAAATGCTTTGAGCATTGCTTCTTCGTTTTCTGGAATCGAAAAATCCAATTCTGGTGAATTCTTAAATCCTTTTAACATGCATATACCTCCTGCTTTGTATATTTTTACACTACAACAAATATATTATCATTTTCGATTTCGCACGTCAATGCTTTAATTTGACGAAAACTGATAAAAAGGGGAAAAAAGACGATTGATGAAGAAAGACACATTTGAAAAAACGTAGAAAAAGAGCATAAATATGCAAATAAAAAAGGGAAACTCAAAAGTTGATAAGAAACGTTGCGGATAGATAAGAAAACGAAAATGTGGTACAATTTAACCATAAAAGTAAGGAAACAAGGGAGGAAAGGAAAGGCAGGATTCTGGGAATTGCAGTGAGTGACCCGGGAGCAGTTGATGTATCAACAGGAGTGATTGGAGGAAAAAGTGCGGTTTCAGGTATTCACGGGCCAGCCTGGATTGAGGAACTTCAGAAATGCTTCGGACTGCCGGCAAGTATTGAAAATGATGCAAATTGTGCCGCTATGGCCGAAGTAACTTTTGGAAACGGGAGAGGATGTAAAAATCTGGCTTTTGTAGTATGCGGTACGGGGATTGGCGGAGCAGTCGTGATAGATGGAAAAATCTGTCATGGTTCACATTTGTATGGCGGGGAATTTGGTTGTATGGTGATGAGAGATGACGAGGGAAAGCTTAGTACGTTTTCTTTACAGGCTTCTACAATGTCACTTGTGCGAAGAGTCCGGAAGGTTTATCCAGATCAGGAATGGGATGGAAGACGGGTGTTTGAGGAAGCGGAAAAGAATGATTCCGTCTGCCGGGCTGCCGTTTCCTGCTTTTACAGAAAGCTTGCCGAAGGAATTTATAATATTCAGCATATTTATGATCCTGAGAGAATTTTGCTGGGCGGAGGAATCAGCAGCCGCGAAAACTTTTCGGATGAAGTGCAGAAATATCTTCAGGATCTTGCGAAGGAGGTGGAAAAAGCTGCAGGGACAAAAGTTATTGTTCCGGATGTAAGAGTATGCAGTTATCGGAAAGATGCCAATCTGGCCGGAGCTGCAGCAGTATTTATGCAGAAGTACCCGGAAACTGCCGGGAGATAAGGAGGAAAAATGGATAAAAAGGCAATGTATCGATTAAGCTATGGGCTCTTTGTTGTAACTGCAAAGGAGGGGGAAAAGGATAATGGATGTATTACCAATACGGTAATGCAGGTGACCTCATCACCAAATAGAATTTCTCTCGCAGTGAACAAGGAAAACTACACACACGATATGATTCTTCATACAGGAAAATTTAGTGTTTCCGTGATTTCTGAACAGGCTTCATTTGATCTGTTCCGGCATTTTGGGTTTCAAAGTGGAAAAGACAAGGATAAATTCGAAGATTTTCAAAATGTTCAACGGAAAGAAAATGGACTGTATGTGATTACCGAAGGAACGAATGCATGGCTTTCAGCTAAAGTAATTCAGTCGATAGATCTGGGATCGCATACGCTTTTTCTTGCAGAGGTGGAAGATGGCGAAGTAATATCGGAAAGCCCGTCTGCAACCTATGCATATTATCAAAATGTGATAAAACCAAAAACGGAAACAACAAAAAAGACCGGATGGAGATGCCGGATATGCGGATATATTTATGAAGGAGAGGAACTTCCGGCAGATTTTATCTGTCCGATTTGCAAGCATGGGGCGGAAGATTTTGAAAAAATCTGACAGAGTCTGTTGACAAATGAAATTACCGTACTATAATAGTTCACTGAGAAACGGTTTCTTAGTGAACTATTATTTTCGCTAAAAATGAACCGGGAGGTGAAATCATGTATAAATTCGGAGAACTATGGAACGGACTTCGAAGTATGTTGCGGCTATATGAAAAAATGATGAAAAATGTATGCAGAAAATATGGCTTATCGATGGTAGAGGTAGATATTATAGCTTTTCTGAAAAATCATCCCATGAAAGATACGGCGGCGGATATTGTAGAATTCAGGATGCTTTCTAAAGCAGCTGTTTCAAAAGGAGCAGAACTTTTGATTCAAAAAGGGCTTCTGGAACGAAATCCGGATCAAAAAGACAGGCGGAAAGTACATCTGATTTTAACAGAAGATGCGCAGCCGATTATGTATGATGTTCAACAAGTGCAGGAGTCCTATGCGGCTCAACTGTTGGATGGATTTTCAGAAGAAGAATATGAAACTTATATTCACCTGAAAGGGCGTATTCTTGAAAATGTGAAAATCGGAGAAGAAAGAGGGTATGACCATGAATGACGAGAAAGAATTTCTAGGCAGGGAACCGGTCGGGAAGCTTCTGTTAAGACTGGCACTTCCCACGGTTGCTGCCCAGCTGATCAATATGCTTTACAATATCGTAGACCGAATGTACATCGGACATATTCCGGAGATCGGAGCGACAGCTCTGACGGGAGTCGGGGTATGCATGCCGCTGATTCTGATTGTGTCTGCTTTTGCGGCACTTGTAGGTTACGGCGGTGCTCCCAGAGCATCTATCGCAATGGGAAGAAAAGATAATGAAGCAGCAGAAAAGATCCTGGGAAACTGCTTTACGCTTCAGATTATTATTTCCATTATCCTGACAGTGGTTCTTCTGATCTGGAACAGAGACTTCCTGATGGCATTCGGCGCAAGTGAGAATACGATTGACTATGGCGTAAGCTATATGAATATCTACGCACTTGGAACCCTGTTTGTAGAAGTAACACTGGGAATGAATTCCTTTATCACTGCTCAGGGATTTGCAAAGACGGGAATGCTTTCTGTACTGATCGGTGCAGTTACCAATATTATCCTGGATCCGGTCTTTATTTTCGGATTTAATATGGATGTCCGGGGAGCTGCCCTTGCGACAATTATTTCTCAGGCACTTTCCTGTATCTGGGTCGTACATTTCCTCTGCGGAAAGAAAACAACACTGAAAATCCGCCGGAAAAATATCGGCATACAGCCTAAAATTGTGCTTCCATGTCTTGCGCTTGGTACCTCGGTTTTCGTAATGCAGGCAAGTGAAAGTGTCATTTCTGTGTGCTTCAACTCTTCCCTTCAGAAATATGGAGGAGATATTGCGGTAGGAGCGATGACCATCCTGACCAGTGTTATGCAGTTTGCAATGCTCCCGCTTCAGGGCCTTGGGCAGGGCGCACAGCCGATTATCAGCTATAACTACGGTTCCAAAAATGTGGACAGGGTACGGGCAACGTATAAACTGCTTCTGAAAGTCAGTCTGGCATATTCTGCGCTTTTGTGGCTTCTGATTATGCTGTTCCCGCAGGCATTTGCCACAATGTTTACAACAGATCCGGAACTGATGGAATTTACAAAAACCGCACTTCGTATTTATATGGCGGCGACAGTGATTTTCGGAATACAGATTGCATGCCAGATGACCTTTAATGCACTGGGAAATGCAGTGGAATCTATCGTAGTTGCTGTAGTAAGGAAATTTATACTGCTGATCCCGCTGATTTATCTGATGCCGATGATCCTGTCATCCGATCCGGTAAAAGCAGTCTACATGGCAGAGCCGATTGCCGATATCATTGCCGTTACATTTACAGCAATACTGTTTTACTTCCGGTTTAAGAAGACACTCGCAAAATTACAATAAGCAACGAAAGAATCCTGCACATATGCCAGGATTCTTTTTCTATACAGAAGTTTTACTTTCCGGTATAATAGATAGAAAAGCAGTAGAAGCGAATCAAGAGGGAGGTTCTGTTATGAGGAGTACATTGCAGAAGTTTGATGGGCGTGCGCAGGATTATGCTGTGGGCAGGCCGGTATATGCGGAGGCATTTGTGGAGGCATTGTTCCGGGATTACGGATTTTCCGGTGACGCTGTCGTTGCCGATATCGGGTCCGGTACCGGAAAATTTGCGGGACAGCTGTTAGAGCGTGGATGTACTGTATATGGAGTAGAGCCAAACGATGATATGAGAGAAAAGGCAGTGGAGGAACTTTCCGGATTCGATCAGTTTTATCCGGTAAAAGGAACAGAAGCCGGAACCACTTTGAAAGATCATTCTGTTGATTTCGTCACCACGGCCCAGGCATTTCACTGGTTTGATGTGCCGGCTTTTGCAAAGGAATGCAGGAGAATCCTGAAGCCCGGCGGAAAGGTCTTTCTGATCTGGAATGTGCGGGATATGAACGACAGGCTGAATCAGGAGGCATATGAGGTGTACCGTAACTACTGTCCTGATTTCAAAGGATATAGCGGCGGAATCCAGAAAGATGATGAACGAATCCGGGCATTTTTTGATGACAGATATCAGTACATAGAGTTTGCAAATCCGCTTTATTACTCGGAAGAGACCTTTATCAGCAGGAGCCTGTCCGGCTCCTATTCACTGAAAGAAGGCGATGCCCGCTATCCGGAATATCTGAAAGCACTGCGGGATCTGTTTGCAAAGTATCAGAAAGACGGAATATTGACAATGGGCAACCATACGGCTGCATATTTTGGGGTACTGTAACCTCGGATGAATGGTATAAGTCCATCAACAGATGATTAAAAAGTGAATTATAAAAAAGCATGGAAGGTAAAAAAACTTTCTGTGCTTTTTTGTATGGGAAATAAAGATATGTATTTATCTGGTAGCAGATCAGTTCTTTTTCATATACAGAAAACCAAAATTGGATTATAATATAGAGAAATGGGAGAGGGGAAGGAAAAGAATGGAATTGCCAGTCAAGCTGAAAGAAAAAGGATTTGATATTTGTAAAGTAGAAACAGAAGATTTAGAAGATTTTATCAGAGTTGAGAGAGAGTCACACTACCAGTATGTGGCGATGCACAAAGACTTTTTTGGCGAATGGAATGAAACGATTTTGCAAAATTCATTTATAGATAAAATGCATATGAAATATTTCAAAAAATTAGAGTGGAATGGGGAAAATGTCGGGTTTTTAGGATATGATTTGAAGGAACATATGATAGACAATGTATTTATTCGAATCATTCCAAAAGCGCAGAAAAACGGGATTGGCACATGGTTCTTAAATGAGTTGAAAGAATTATCGGAACAAATGTCAATGCCAGTATTTCTAACTGTAATTCAAACGAATCCGGCAAGGTATGTTTATCAGAAAATGGAATTTCAGTGTTATAAAAAGCAAGATGTATTTGAATTTTATAGATATGATCCTTTAGGCGGGAGGAGAGAAAAACATGAATGATGCAGAACTTTTGTTTTTTGAGAAATATCCGAATGCGCTTCCATTATATGAGAAACTCAAAGAACGGATTCTGGATGAAATTCCGGGTGTGCAGATGAAAGTGCAAAAGACACAGATTTCTTTTATTAATAAGCACTTTTTTGCTTGTGTTTCGTTTGTAAAAGTGCGAAAGGCAAAGGACAGGCCGGATCCATGGCTTGTTGTGACTTTTGGTCTGGAGTACAAAGTGGAGTCGTCAAGAATTGATGCAGCTACGGAACCATATCCGAACAGATGGACACATCATGTGCTGATTTCCAGTGTGGAGGAAGTGGATGACGAATTAATGGACTGGATAAAGGAAGCCAGCGATTTTGCATTACGAAAGTAAAGGGGGTGTATTCGCATGGTAAAACCGGAAAAAGGGAAGCGGATATCTAAAATTGATACTTATTTAAACTGTGCTGAGACATTTGCATACAGAAGTACCTGTCTGAAAAGGAAGTACGGTGCGGTAATTGTAAAAGATGATGTGGTCGTTTCGACGGGATATAACGGATCGCCGAGAGGTTTTGAGAATTGCTGTGATAAGGGGACCTGTCCGAGAATGGAGAAAAATATGCATCAGGGAGAAGGGTATGGTGTATGCAGAGCGATTCATGCAGAGGCTAATGCGCTTTTAAACTGTTCCAGACTTCAGACCATAGGAGCAGACTTATATCTTACCGGTGTCAATCCGGAAGATAATTCGATTCATAAGGCGAATCCATGCCCGATGTGCGCCAGAAGTATCATTCAGGCAGGGATACGGAATGTCATTATGAGAACCGGAGAAGGACCGGAGCAATATACGATTGTTCCGGCAAAGGAGTTAAAATGGTATCTGGACGATAGTAATGTTTAATTTGAAATTTAGAATATAATAAGTCAGGAAGTAAAAGGGAGGAGAAAAGAAATGGAAAGCAATCTTACAAGAGAAGAAGCGTGGAATCTTTTAAAAACTTATAATCAGGAGGAGTTTCATCTCCGTCATGCGGTTACCGTGGAGACTGTTATGCGCTGGTATGCAGAGGAACTCGGATATGGAGAGGAGAAAGAATACTGGGGAATCGTCGGTCTGCTTCACGATATTGATTTTGAACAGTTTCCGGGAGAACACTGTAAGAAAGCGCCGGAACTTCTGGAAAAGGGAGGAGCGAGTAAGGAGCTGATTCATTCGGTCTGCTCCCACGGATATGGTGTGTGCAGTGATGTGGAGCCGGTGCATGAGATGGAAAAAGTGCTTTTTGCAGCAGATGAATTGACCGGACTGATTTGGGCGGCAGCTCTGATGCGTCCATCGAAAAGTGTGTCAGATATGGAAGTATCCAGTGTGAAGAAGAAATTTAAAGACAAACGGTTTGCGGCCGGATGCTCCAGAGAAATTATCCGGACAGGAGCAGAGCAGCTTGGATGGGAATTAAACGATCTGTTCGATAAAACACTTCGTGCCATGCAGGCTGGTGAGAAAGAGATCGAAGAAAAAATGGCGGAGATTTCCGCTTCTTAGACAGGAAAGGGAAGGAGCGTAGAAAAATGAGAGTTCCAGAAATGACAATTCGCGCAAAAGGACAAGCGATTATTTTACGGACTGCCACGGAGCAGGATGCACAGATGCTGATTGACTATCTGAAAAAGACCTGTGCGGAAACCAGATTTCTTGCAAAAGAACCGGAGGAAATTCAGATGACAGTAGAGCAGGAAGAACAATTTATAAAAAGAACCAATGATTCCCAAACAGATCTGATGCTTCTTGCTTTTTTGAATGGAACCTTTATAGGAAACTGTTCCTTCACCGGAGTATCGACATCCCGTTATCGACACCGAGCAACGATGGGCATTGCACTCTACCAGAAATACACAGGCATGGGAATCGGACGTGCCATGATCGAAAAACTTCTGGAGATTGCAAAGGAAAAAGGATACGAACAGATGGAACTGGAAGTAGTTGCTGACAATCAAAGAGCAATTCGTCTTTATGAAAGCATTGGCTTTCAGATGTACGGAAAGCTGCCTGATAATATGAAATATTTGGACGGCACCTATGCAGATGCATACTGGATGATGAAAAAATTGTAATGAAGGAAAATAGACAGGTATCAAACAGTATGCTATACTTAATAACTAGTAGAGGGGGAGAAAGGGGAGAGAAAGATGGCATTAACACAGGAAGATTTACAAAGTATTCAAAACTTGATGTTTGGTATGGAAGACCGGCTTGTGGCCCGAATGGATGAGCAGAACCAGAATCTGGAAGACCGGCTTGTGGCCCGAATGGATGAGCAGAATCAGAAACTCAGAGATGAACTTGTAACCAGAATGGATGAGCAGAACCAAAAACTCCGGGATGACCTGACAACAAGAATGGATGAACAGAACCAAAAACTTCGGGATGACCTGATAGCCAGAATGGATATAAAGGGACGGGAGTTGGAAAATAGTATCCTGGAAGAGGTGGATCGTGTCCAGGAAATCAGTACGAAGCATTACAATCGTCTGGATATGAAGATCGACAATCTAACAAAAGTAGTAAATGGGATTCAGATGGAGACAGGAACGATTCAGCTCCTTGTAGAAAATGTATCTGATCTGCAGGAGAGGGTCGGAAAGCTTGAAAAGATCGTGTACCATACAGCATAAGGAACAAAGAGAAGAAGGGCATCAGCCTTTCTTCTCTTTTCGGTATTGGGTCGGAGTGCGGCCCTTTTTCTGTTTGAAGAGGCGGGAAAAGTAGAGCGCATCATCATATCCGACAGATCTGGCAATATCGTTGATTGTAAGGTCGGTATCTTTTAACAGTGTGCAGGCTCGCCGGATCCGATAGTCAAGCAGATATTCCTGAGGAGAACTGCCGGTGATATCTTTGAACAGGCGGTAAAGATAAGTGCGTTCAATATTCAGATGGTCGGCGATGACCTGAATATTGACAGGATGGGCGTAATTATTCTCAATATAGCGCAGTGCCTCCTCCACATAAGAGATCTTTTTTTCTTTCGGCGGGATGTATGCCCGTGGGAATTTACTCGCCAGGAGGTAAAGATATTCATAAAGGATGCTGTTCATCATGAGGTCGCGGTTTTCCGGAAGCTGGTACGCTTCAAACATTTTTTCATGGCACAGTCTGACACGGTCGTCCTTCCCGTAGTGGAAATAAGGCGTTTCCAGAAGAGAGGTTCGTTTCAGATACTCTTCGATCTTGATACCCTGGAAACCAATCCAGGTATAGGTCCATGGATCGTACTTATCCGCTTCATAGTAAATCAGCGTATTGGGACGGATCAGAAAGGCATCTCCCTCGGAAAGATGGTAAAGATGTCCGTCTGTTTTATAAATGCCTTTTCCTTTTAAAATATAATGAATCAGATAGCCGCTGCGCACAACAGGGCCATAACTGTGGGACGGCACACAGGTTTCAAAACCGCAGGTATAGATCATGGCGTCGAGATTGCGGGAAAAATCATTTGAAAAAATATAATCCTTCATAAATCCTCCAAGAACCAACAAAACTATATAGTTAAACAACATTTGTCTATATTATATTCAGTATAAACCGTTATAATTAGAATTACAAGAACAAAGAATACAGCATTTGTTCATACCGCGGTGAAACAGCAGGAGTGTACATAACTGCATCATGAGGATTGAATTTTTATGGGAGGTATCAAGCATGGATGCGGAAAAAAGACAACGATACGAAAATATATCATCCGAACTTGTCAGGCTTTCGGGCGGAAGAAACAATATTTTAGGAATCGCCCACTGTGCGACACGTCTGAGACTTGTTCTGGAAGATAATGATAAGGCAGATATCAAGGCGATTGAAGATGTGGATCTGGTAAAAGGTGTGTTTGTGGCAGGGGATCAGCTTCAGATCATTTTTGGAGCAGGGCTGGTAAATGATGTATGCCAGGTGCTTGCAGAATCTATCCATATGGACAGTATGAGCCTTGGAGATCTGAAAACAAAAGCAAATAAGAGGATGAATCCACTGCAGAGAGCAGTCAAGGCTCTTTCTGATGTATTTATTGAAATCATGCCGGGAATCCTGGCAGCAGCTCTTTTAACCGGACTTTCCAGTGTACTTGGAAATCTGCAGATTGTGGAAGACAACGCAACACTTTATGGAATTGCACGGCTGATTAATATTTCCTCCGGTGCGATCTTCGGATTCCTGCCTCTGTGTGTTGCGTACAGTACGGTCAAACGGTTTGGCGGAAGGCCGATCATGGGTATTGTAATCGGCTGTATCATGCTGACGAACAGTCTGGCAGATGCCAGTGCGGCAGCACAGGGAACGGTGGAAGTAACTACACTCCATATTTTTGGACTTCCGGTTGACCTGATCGGTTTCCAGGGCGGTATTATTGTCGCGCTGCTGATTGGTATTGTTACTGCAAAACTTGATATTTTCTTTGAGAAGAAAGTACCGGAAGTGATCCGTCTGCTTGTATCACCACTTTTGACAACACTTGTCAGCTCCTTCCTTTTGTTTATGATTATCGGACCGGTAGGAAGAGGACTTGCAAATGGAATTACGAGCGTACTTGTATGGATGACTCAGAACCTTGGAGTGATTGGATACGCGGCATTCTCCGGGGTACAGCAGCTAATCGTTATTACCGGTCTTCATCACGTATTTGGCGCAATTGAATCACAGCTTCTTGTCGATACCGGAAGAAACTTTTTAAATCCGCTGATGTCTGTAGCAATCATTGCACAGGGCGGGGCAGTACTTGGATATCTTGCAAGAAATTTAAAAGATGCAAAGGCAAAAGAATTATGTATTCCAAGTTTTATTTCCGTACTGTTTGGAATTACGGAGCCGGCACTGTTTGGTGTGAACTTAAGATATCGTTATCCACTGATCGGCGGATGTATCGGCGGAGCAATTGGAGGTGCAGTTGTTTATTTCACAGATCTTGCGGCACTTGGATTTGGAACCACAGTAGTACCGGGAATCGCACTTGCAGACCCGGCACACAATGGATATATCAATTATATCATTGCTCATGTGATTGCGCTTGCGGCAGGCTTCCTCTTTGCATTCCTGATCGGAATCGGATTTGATAAAAAGAGCGCTGTACAGGCAGTACCTGTATCGACAGTAGAACAGAAAGAAACAGTAAAAACAGTCGAAGCCAGGGAAGAGGCTCAGGAAGAAACAGCAGCACTTCCGGAAGAAATCGGTGCATTTACGAAAGGCGATCTGATCGGAATTGAGGAAGTCAACGACCAGACCTTTGCCCGGAAAGTTCTCGGCGATGGAATTGCGATTGTACCAAAAGAGGGAGCGATTTACGCCCCGGCAGATGCAGATGTTGAGATTGTTATGGATACGAAACATGCTCTGGGACTTCGCACAAAAGCAGGAAATGGAATTCTGATTCATGTAGGAATTGATACGGTTAATCTTGGAGGAAGGTATTTCACTCTTCATACCGGGCAGGGAAGAAGCGTGAAAAAAGGAGAGCTGCTTCTGGAATTTGATCAAGAAAAAATCAAGGCCGAAGGATATGATACAACCACCAGCCTGATCATTACAGAACCAGTGGCAGACAGCCGCCTTGAGAAAGAAGCAGACAAACCGGTTCAGGTTGGTGACCGGATTTTGGAAATTGTGAAGTAGAGGAACCTGATATGGAAAAAGAAATGGAAAATGAAAACTGGGTGAATAAAGTCAGAGCAGAAGAAAACCGGCAAAAGGACAGACTGAACAGCTGTCCTTTCCGGATGAAGTATCATATCATGCCGCCGGTCGGCTGGCTGAATGACCCGAACGGACTGTGTCAGTTTCAGGGTACTTATCATGCTTACTTTCAATATTCACCGCTCAGTGTGAATGGTGGAGGAGGTTTCTGGGGGCATTGTACCAGTCAGGATCTGCTGCACTGGCAGTATCAGGATCCGGTTCTTACGACAGACCGGCCGGAAGACCGAAGCGGAGTGTATTCCGGCTCAGCACTGATAGAAGATGGAACGATGTATCTTTTTTATACCGGAAATGTCAAACTGCCGGGTGACTATGACTATATTGATGAAGGAAGAATTTCCAGCCAGCTGATGGTAAGTTCAAAAGATGGGCAGCATATGTCAGAAAAAACGGTTCTTCTTGGAATGAAAGATTATCCGGAAGACATGACAGCACATATCCGGGATCCGAAAGTATGGAAAGATCAGGGGCATTACTACATGATTCTTGGCGCAAGAAAACGGGATTTCGATGGTGACAGACGCCGTGATACCGGCTGTGCGCTGGTCTATGTTTCGGATGATAAGAAACAATGGAAGCTGGATCATGAGATTCTTCCGGAAGAAAATTTTGGCTACATGTGGGAGTGCCCGGATCTGTTTGAACTGGATGGAGAGAAAATTCTTTCCTACTGTCCACAGGGACTCCCTGCGGAACCGGAACGCTGCCAGAATCTGTATCAGTCCGGCTATTCGATTCTGACAAACGGCGAAACTCCGGAAAAGACCTTCCGGGAATGGGATCTGGGATTTGATTTTTATGCACCTCAGACATTCGAGGATGAGAACGGACGGAGAATTCTGATCGGATGGGCCGGAGTGCCGGATACCATTGAGATGCACCGGAATCTGTCTGTACAGAATGGATGGCAGCACTGCCTGACGATTCCAAGAGAACTTTATATAGAAAACGGAGCGGTATACCAGAGACCGGTATGTGAGATCGATACACTATCCTGGAAACAAGAAGAAGGAACCCATTGCAGTTTTGAAAGAGAGATGGTAAAAATCGAGACTACGCTACAGGATGGAATCCCGGCAGAGATCCGGATTGGAACGGAAGAGAATGGTTTGATGATTCATATGGAAGCAGACCGCATCCAAATGACATTCTTAAATAAAAAGGGAGAGCCATCTGCCTGCGGCGGAGGAAGAGCCATACGGATCGGGCGGACGGTATCGGAAATCAGACATGCACTTGTGCTGATTGATAATTCGATTGCAGAGATTTTTGTAAATGATGGAGAAGTGGTAATGACAACCAGAATCTATCTGGAAAAACCGGAGCGGATGATTACGGTAAACGGATGCCGGACATGTGAAATCTGGAAGACAGAAGAATAAAAAAGAAGAGAAGCAGGACTTTCAAAAGAAGTCGAAGCTTCTCTTTTTTTGGTGAAGATCCGACATTTACATCAGGGGAAATTTCAGATAAAATATACTGTAGCAAAGGAGGAAAGGCGGAGAAAAGAATGCGGGGGAAAGAAAATCTGGTCTGGAGGTATGAAGGATATGCGATGCGGCCTGCAAGATTCGAGGATGCAGAGTCCTATTATGAGCAGAATTACAGACCGCTTGATAAAGAAATCATACGCATGACAGGAAGTAAAGAGTCTTATACGAAAGAAGAAGTTGTAAGCTTTTTCAGGAAAGCGGTAGAGGATCCACAGTATTTTTTGTTTCTTATTATTGACAAAGACGGGCAGATTGTTGGGGAGAGTGTAATCAACGAACTAGACGAAACGCTTAAATGTGCCAATTTCCGAATTGCAATCTTTCGTCCGGAAGCACGTGGAAAAGGGATTGGATCCTGGGCGGTACGAGTAACGCGTGACTTTGTGTTTCAGGAGCTGAAGTTACATCGTCTTAGCCTGGATGTGTATTCTTTTAATAAAAGGGCAGAAAGAGTCTATCGTAAAGCTGGATTTCAAAGAGAGGGGATCTTGCGGGATGCGATAAAAAATGAAAGACAGTATAGGGATGTCATTTTGATGGCGATGCTGGAAGACGATTGGAAAAGAAAAGTGGGAAAAAGCTTGAAGGTAGCGGTTATCGGACACAGCGGCTGCGGAAAATCTACCATCGCGGCATGGATTGCCAAAAAGAGAAGACTTCCGCTTCTTCATCTGGATAAGGTTCACTGGCTGCCCGGGTGGATAGAACGTCCGAAAGAAGAGGAACAGAAAATAGTCAGGGAATTTCTTGACAGTCATGATTCCTGGGTGATTGACGGGAATTATCACAGTATGGAATACGAGTGCAGGATGCAGGAAGCGGATCGCATTCTTTTCCTTGATTTTCCAAGACTTGTCTGTCTTTACCGGGCATGGAAACGGGCAAGAAGGTATCGTGGGAAAACGAGATCCTCCATCACAGAAGGATGTACAGAGAAACTGGATCTGGAATTTGGTTTCTGGATTCTTTATCAGGGAAGAAGCGGGAAGGCAAAAATGGAGTATCAACGTGTGATGCGAAAGTATGGATCCAAAGTGGTGCGGATCACAAATCAGAGAGAACTGGACAGGGAGAAGCGAAGATGGATAAAGCATTAGATCAGCTGTTTGATTTTATCAGAGAGATTGACAAAGAAAAGTTTATCGGACGCCAGACTTATCTGACGGACGGTGAGAGAAAAGAAAATGATGCAGAACATGCATGGCACATGGCGATTATGGTACTGCTCTTAAGCGGATATTCCAATGAAAAAATCGATGTTCTCCGAACGATTTCGATGCTTCTGATTCATGATATTGTAGAAATTGATGCAGGAGACACCTACGCCTACGATGAAGAAGCCAAGAAGACGCAGAAAGAAAGAGAAGAAAAAGCGGCTGAGCGGATCTTCGGGCTGCTTCCGGAGGAACAGGGTAATTACCTGGTGGAATTGTGGAAGGAATTTGAGGCAAGAGAAACACCGGAAGCAAAATTTGCGCGGACCATGGACAATCTTCAGCCGATGATGCTTAATGCGGCTACAGATGGGAAGGCATGGGTAGAGCACGAAGTGTCAATAGACCAGATTATGAAAAGAAATGCGCGGACGGGTGAGGGCGCTTCTGTGCTCTGGGAATACGCTCAGAGGAACTGGCTGGAACCAAATCTGAAAAAAGGCCGGATAAAGCCACAGAAAGATTTGTAGTTCCGGTAGAAGTACGTTATAATAAGTTAGCAGGAATTTTGCTTAGGAATGGAGAGATGAGGGAATGATTAGAACGAAGTTAAAGAGAATGCTTGCAGCATCTTTATGCGCAGCACTGTGTTTGTCATCTGTCCCGGTTTATGCCGAGGAAACTCCGAACGGGCAGACTGAAGTTCAGACAGATACCATGCAGGAAGATGTGCAGCAGGACGGCACAGAAGAAGGAAGCAGTCTGAACAGTGAAACTTCGGAAGAGCCGGAAGAATCACAAGATATGACTTCCGAAGAGGAAACACCGCCGGCAGAGTCGCAAGACGATGTTCAGGAAGAAACGATTCTGGAGACTCAGCCTTCAGAGGAGACCAGGCCGGCTGCAGAGGAAAGTCAGGAGCAGGAGAACAGTACTCCGGAAACATCAGAAGAGACTGCAAAAGCAGCAGCTCAGGAAGAACAGCAGACTAAAACAGAGGAGACTGAGAGAGCAGCGGGAGCACATGTAGTATACAGAACGCATGTACAGGATAAAGGCTGGCTGAAAGAAGCAGCAGACGGAGCTCTGGGCGGAACGGTCGGAGAGTACAAGCGCATGGAAGCGATCGAAATTAAGCTGGAAGGTGTATCGGGCGGCATTCAGTATCGTTCTCATATTCAGAAGTATGGATGGGAGAATGGATGGGAGAATGGATAGAAGACAGACGGCGCTTTGAGCGGAACAGAAGGTGAGGCAAAGCGTCTGGAGGCAATGCAGATCCGTCTGACCGGAGAAATGGCACAACGTTTTGATGTGTATTACCGGGTTCATGCGGAGCAGTTTGGATGGCTTGGCTGGGCGAAAAATGGCGAGAGTGCAGGGACAGCCGGATTTGGCTATCGGCTGGAGGGACTCCAGGTGGTACTGGTCGTAAAAGGAAAAGCGGCGCCGGGAAGTACAGCATCTGCATTCCATCAGCTTCCATCTGTATATTATCAGACACATGTACAGAATGACGGCTGGAAAAGCGAAGTGAAAGATGGGGCCACAGGTGGAACCGTCGGACAGTATAAACGCATGGAATCCATCAAAATCCGTCTGGCAAATCAGGATATCAGCGGAAATATTGAGTATCGTTCCCATATTCAGAATCTTGGGTGGGAGTCATCCTGGAAAAAGAATGGCGCTTTAAGCGGAACAACGGGAAAAAGTCTTCGCCTGGAAGCGATTCAGATTCGCTTGACAGGAAATATGGCAAAGTACTTTGACATTTATTACCGCGTTCATGCGCAGCAGTATGGCTGGCTCGGATGGGCAAAGAACGGTGCAAGCGCCGGTACCGAAGGATGCAGCTACCGCCTGGAGGCAGTACAGATCCGTCTGGTAAAGAAAGGAGCGGCAGCACCGGGTTCCACGTCACGTCCATTTGTGAAGAGTAAGAATGGATGGTACTACGAAAACGGATATAAGTATTATTACAAGTCCGGTGTCAGACAGACAGATATCCGTAATATCATCGGAAAGCAGTCCTCTTATCTGATCAAGATTAACAAACAGATGAGCTGCGTGACAGTTTATGCAAAAGATGGAAGCAGAGGATATATCATCCCGGTTGTGGCATTTGCTTGTTCACCGGGAGCAGGAACACCGACCGGTACGTTCCATACCTCTGACAAATACCGCTGGCATGCACTGTATGGGGCTCAGGGCCAATGGTGTACGAGAATTACAGGACACATCCTGTTCCATTCTCTTCCATACACACATTTCAACAACCGGACAATGATGCCGAATCAGTACAACAGACTTGGAACATGGGCATCTTCCGGATGTATCCGGCTGAGAGCCATTGACGCGAAATGGATTTATGACAACTGTGCTTCCGGCACAACAGTTACCATTTACAACAGTTCTGCAGCAGGACCGCTTGGAAAACCGGTATATGCGAAGATTCCGGCTTATCAGAACTGGGATCCGACCGACCCGACGATCTGATGATCCGTTGGTTGGGCAGAATGGAAAAGTAATATGAATAAGAAAGAGGGATACGGTTCAAAGACCATATCCCTCTTCTGCTAAAGCTGATTTTCTACAAGCTGTGAGAGCGGAGCAAAGTGATAGCCCATTTCTTCCCATTTGGTCAGCAGTTCATCCAGAATCTGCGCGTTGGTGGAAGACGTGTTGTGGAGAAGAACGACTGCGCCGGGATGAATACGTCCGAGCAGCTTTTCAAATGCTTCTTCTCTGGTGGGCTGGTCGTCTTCGTACCAGTCTACGTAGGCGAGACTCCAGAAAAAGGTAGAGTATCCCAGCTCTTTTGCCATCTGTAGATTTGCGGTACTGAATTTCCCCTGCGGAGGTCGATAATACGGGCTCATTTTCTGTCCGGTTGTCTCTTCAAAAAGAGATTCTACGCTTTCCAGTTCTTCGCGGAAAGCGCTTTCTGTAGAGATGGCGGACATATCCGGATGATGCCACGTATGATTTCCGACTGTATGCCCTTCTTTGACCATCCGTTTTACGATGTCCGGATTGTCACGAAGAAAGGTGCCTACAATAAAAAAAGCCGCGGGAGCGTCATGCTTTTTCAGGGCATCAAGGATTGCTTCCGTATTTCCGTTTTCATATCCGCAGTCAAAAGTCAGGTAGATGACTTTTTCATCCGTATCTTCACAGTACGCGGCATTCAGAGCGGAGAGCTCGGAAATATCGGCATTGCCGACGGGGCGTTCTCCTTCGTTTGGAAAGCTTAATCCCCAGTTCCCGGAGGCTTCGGCAGACGTCTCCCGGGCCGGGGCTTCCCGGAAGGAGGAAATAAGAAATCCGACGCCGGTTCCGGCGCAGTAGGCGGCTACAAAAAGCAGGAGAAGAAGCAATGCTTTTTTTAATTCAGGAGCATGTTTCATAGTTTTGATTCCCGAAAATATTGTTGGTTTCAGTGTATGATGAATTAAAAGAAAATAGAAGCAGGCTTAGAAAAGGAAAAGAGAAAGGAATACACGAACATGAAATATTATCTTGCTCCCCTGGAAGGGATCACAGATCATATCTATAGAAGAACATATCATAAGCTGTTTGAACCGATGGATAAATATTTTATCCCTTTTCTTACGCCAAATGAGAATGGAAAACTGTCCAAACGGCAGCGACAGGACGTACTTCCGGAAAATAATGAAGGAATGTATGCGGTTCCACAGATCCTGACAAATAAAACAGAAGAATTCCTGAGCGCAGAGGCGTATCTTGGCAGCCTTGGATATGAGGAGATCAATCTGAATCTGGGTTGTCCTTCCCGCTGTGTGGTGTCGAAAGGAAGGGGAGCAGGATTTCTGGCGGATCCGGACGGTCTGCGCAGATTTCTGGATGAAATTTTTGAAAAATCCAATATCCGGATTTCCATTAAAAGCAGAATCGGAGTGAGGGATGTGGAGGAGTTCGGAGCACTGCTGGATTTGTATAATCAGTATCCGCTCGAGGAGCTGATTCTCCATCCACGTACCGGGAAAGAATTTTATAAAGGCAGCCCGCACCGGGAAGTTTACCGGTATGCAATGAAGGAAAGCAGACATCCAGTATGTTATAATGGCGATCTTTTTACGAAAGAACAGTACGAAGACTGGGAGAAGAAATTTCCACAAAGCGATGCGGTGATGCTTGGGAGAGGAATACTTGGCGATCCGCTTTTGTTATCTAAAATTAAACAAAACCACAGGCCGGCCCATACCTGGATGGAGCTTCAGTATGAGCTTTATCTCGCATATCAGAAAGAAATCCAGGAGGAGCGGCATGTGCTGTCGAGACTGAAAGAATTCTGGACATACCGTGCATTGGTACACCGGGAAGAACGGGAAATGATTCAGAAGATTTACAGAACAAATACGTTGAAAGAATATGCGGAGCTTCTGCATTTTGAATAGAAGATGATCAGAAAAAAAGGAGGAAGACAGGATGCGGACTATGAGATTAAAGAAAAGAGAGATTCGGGACAAAGAGGTTTTAAGAGACCTGATTGATGGATGCAGTGTTGTACGAATCGGCGCGGCGGATGAAGAAGGAATGTTTATTGTGCCGGTGAATTATGGATATGAATTACTGGAGAAAGAAGACGGGACACTTGACTGGAAACTGTATTTTCATTCCGCGGCTCAGGGGAGGAAAGCAGAGGCTTTTGCAAAAGAGCCGGTAGCAGCGCTGGAACTTGACCGGGAAGGCGGGGTGATCCGGGGAGATTACACCTGTTCCTATTCATATGCCTACCAGAGTATTATGGGGACAGGAAAGATCAGAAAGCTGGAGTCGGAGAGCGAAAAGCGTTACGGCTTCGAAAAGATTATGGAGCATCTGGCACCGGATGCAGAATTAAAATTTGATGAAAATCTGCTGAAAGCGGCGGATGTGTACTGCATTGAGGTCATTTCTTTTACCGGGAAGGAGAGAAAGGCACAGTAGCTTTTGGAAACAGATGGTGTATAGGATTGGAGACTGCCGCATATATTGCTAGAAAAGCAAGGTGTGCGGCAGCATGATGGGAAGCAGACGAAGAGACCAGACCAGGCAGGAAGAGACACGAGGGGACGTGATCCGCAAAAAGATCGCGGAGACTGCAGATGCACCAAAAGACGTGATCATGGGGCTTCCGCTGATCCATCTGACCGGACAGTGTGAAATCTGTATAGAAAATTATAGAGGGATTCTGGAATATACGGAGGAACTGATCCGTGTAAAAACAAAATCCGGAACGATCCGGATTATCGGAAAAAGAATGTGCATAGAATACTATATGAACGATGAGATGAAAATTACCGGGAAGATCTGGAAGGTAGAGTTTGAAAAGAAGGAGGATGCACATTGCTGACACGGATCCTGCGGTATGTGAAAGGATATGTCCGGATACGGATCACCGGATATTCTCCTGAACGATTTCTGAATCTGTGCAAATACAAAAAGATTCCGGTCTGGGGACTGTTGCCGGGCCGCAATTTTTATGACATGAATATTACAATAGCCGGTATGAAGAAACTAAAACCGATTCTCAGAAAAACCGGCACGAATTTACGAATCATAGAGAAAATCGGACTTCCTTTTTTCCTTTTCCGGCACCGCAAAAGGAAGATTTTTTTTGCCGGAGCAGCGGGCTGCGTTCTGCTCGTATATATTCTTTCCCTTTTTATATGGAATATTGAGATCAGCGGCAATCATGTCCGGACGGATGAGACCATTCTGGCATTTTTAAGAAAACAGGATGTGCACTGCGGGATGCGGGTCTCTTCTGTGGACTGTGCCGGGATTGCACGGATGATCCGGAAAGAGTACGATGATGTCATCTGGGTGTCGGCATCTTTAAAGGGCAGTAAAATCCAGATTGACGTTAAGGAAAACAGTGATTCCAGAGAGATTGAGGAAGAGGAAATGACAGAGGAAGGAACCGATCTCATCGCTGAAAAGGACGGCGTGATCAAAGAGATTGTCACCAGGTCCGGTGTTCCGATGGTTCATGCCGGAGATGAAGTAAAAACCGGAGATATTCTTGTGTCGGGACGTGTGGAGATCAAAAATGATAGTCAGGAAGTCGTAGGATATCAGTACCAGAATGCGGATGCGGATATCCGGATGGAGACAAAAGAAGTATATGAAGATACGCTGGATTTATCCTATACGGTAAAGAGATATGAAAAACGAAAGAAACGTCAGGTGTTCTTACGTTTCTCGGATAAAGAATACGTTCTGGGACAGAAAGTTGAAGCAGGGGAGAAAAAAGAAATCTTTTCGTTTGAGGTCCTCCCTCAGTTTTCAAAAAGCTTTCCTCTCCCGTTTTCATTTGGCGTCCGGGAGGAGAAACAGTACCGGGAAGTGAAGAAAACCTATACAAAAAAGGAATGTCAGGAGATTCTAAGCAGAGAATTTGAACGCTTCTGCAAGGATTTAAGAAAAAAAGGGGTTCAAATTCTGGAGAATGATGTTAAAATATACAAGGACACGCAAAGTGCAAAAGCAAAAGGAACACTGATTCTTCTGGAATCATGCGGAAAGGAAAGAAAGACAGAACATGGGAATCTTGGAGAGAACAATGCAGATACCAGCTGAGCATGAGGCAAATGTGTTCGGTCAGCTGGATGCCTACGCAAAGAAAATTGAACGCACATTCCATGTGACTTTGATCGAGAGAAACGGCGAGATCAAAATCATGGGTGAAGAGGGAAGGACCAGAAAAGCAGAAGAGATTCTGGAAAAGCTGCTGGAGCTGTCCCGGCGGGGAAATGTGATCACAGAACAAAATGTAGACTATCTCATTTCATTGGCTATGGAAGATGATGAAAAGGGCGATGTTCTGGAAATAGATAAAGAGGTTGTCGCATATACAGTTCAGGGGAAGCCTGTCAAGGCGAAGACTCTGGGGCAGAAAAACTACGTGGATGCAATAAAAAAGGATATGATTGTCTTTGGCCTTGGACCGGCCGGTACGGGGAAGACCTACCTCGCAATGGCAATGGCAATCTCAGCATTCAAAAATAATGAAGTGGGAAGGATCATTCTGACCCGTCCGGCAATCGAGGCGGGGGAGAAACTTGGATTTCTTCCGGGAGATCTGCAGAGCAAAATCGATCCGTACCTGCGGCCGCTCTATGATGCGCTTTATCAGATCATGGGGGCAGAGAGCTTTGTAAAGAATTCAGAGAAAGGACTCATTGAAGTGGCTCCGCTTGCCTATATGAGAGGACGTACACTTGACAATGCGTTTATCATTCTGGATGAGGCGCAGAATACAACGCCGGCCCAGATGAAAATGTTCCTGACACGGATCGGGTTCGGATCAAAGGTTGTTATTACCGGTGACGAGACACAAAAGGATCTGCCGTCCGGACAGACTTCCGGCCTTGATGTGGCAGTCAAAGTTGTAAACGGACTGGAAGGGATCAGCGTCTGCCGCCTGACCAGCAGGGACGTTGTAAGACATCCGCTTGTTCAGAAAATCGTAAAGGCATATGAGAATTACGAGAAAAAAGAAGAGAGCGGAAAGCGTGGAAACAGAAGAAAAAGTATAAGACACAGAGGTTGATATGACGATATATTTAGAAGAAGAATCAGAAATCAGACTTCCGGTAGACTGCCGGAAAACAGCAGAGCAGGTGGTGGAGGAAACTCTTGATTATGAGGGGTTCCCATATGAAGCGGAAGTAGAAATCCTGCTCACCGATAATGAATCAATCCGGGAAATGAACCGGGAACAGAGAGGAATTGACCGGCCGACAGACGTACTGTCTTTCCCGATGATTGATTATGAAAAAGCGGGAGAATTCGATTTTCTGGAAGAGCGCCCGGACTGCTTTCATCCGGAAACCGGGGAAGCACTTCTTGGAGATATTGTGATTTCAAAGGAAAAAGTACTCTCACAGGCAGAGGAATACGGACATTCTCCTTTGAGGGAGTACGCCTTTTTGATTGCGCACAGCATGCTTCACCTGCTCGGATATGACCATATGGAAGAGCAGGAGAGGGTTATTATGGAAAAGAAGCAAAATGAAATTCTGGAGCGCCTCGGCATCTCCAGATCAGGAACTGCAAAAGACGAAACGAAATAGCGGGGTGTTTTATGGGTAAAAAGAAGAACGGAAATGAATTTCTGGTACAAGGCGGAATCCTTGCGGCGGCTGGAATGATTTCCAGAATCATAGGGATGATCTACCGGATTCCACTGCTCAATATTATGGGGACGACCGGTCAGGGATTCTACGAGGTTGCTTATCAGATTTACAGTATTGCACTGATTCTTACATCCTACAGTATGCCGCTTGCGGTTTCCAAACTTGTTTCCGCAAGGCTTTCCAAAAATCAGGAAAAAAATGCGTTCCGGATTTTTAAATCGGCATTATTGTTGACATTAGTGGTAAGTGGAGTTGTCAGTCTGATTATTTTCTTTGGAGCAGATGTTCTTGCAGGCGGGGTTATGAAGATGAGCATGAGTGCCTACGCGCTCCGGGTTCTGGCACCTGGACTTGTCATTGTCTCCGTGATGGGAGTTTTAAGAGGATTTTTCCAGGGGCGCGGATCCATGGTGCCGACAGCGGTATCACAGATTCTGGAGCAGGTTGTCCATGCGATTGTCAGTATCATCGGGGCATATATTCTGCTTCAGTACGGAAAAACCGTAGGCTCTGAGCAAAGAGATGATCTTTACGGGCCGGCTTTTTCAGCTGCAGGTGCTACACTTGGCGTTATTGCCGGAGGATTGATCGCACTAATTTTCCTTGTGCTGATTTTCTATGCGTATCGCGGAAAACTGCGGAATAAAATCAGACGGGACAAAACCGTGGAGGTGGAGAGCTTCGGATTTATTTTCAAAGTGCTGATTCTTACGATCGCACCGGTTATTTTAAGCTCTACCGTATACAATATTCAGAATGTGATTGACAGCGCCATGTTCAGCAGCATTATGTCGGCACAGGGATTTTCAGAGGAGCATTGCGCGGATCTGCTTGGAAGTCTGGGACAGTACTATACGCTGTTTAACGTGCCGCTTTTCATGGCTAATGCGCTCGGTTCATCGATTGTACCGCCGCTTGTACGTGCATACGAGAACGGAAACCGGGAGCAGATGCATCAGAAGATTGAGATGGCAATGCGCGTAACCATGCTGATTGCAGTGCCAAGTGCAGTTGCGTTTATCGTAATACCAAAGCCGATGCTGGATCTGATCTGGGGATCTATTGATAATACAGTGGCAGCAAATCTGTTCCGGATCGGTGCAATTTCGATCATTTTCTATGCGGCATCTACTCTGACCAATGCAGTGCTGCAGGGAGTCAACAAGATGATGTCACCGGTGAAAAATGCGGCGACTTCCCTTGTGATTCATGTTGTTTCCCTGTTTATCATGCTTGTATTTTTCCACTGGAGCATTTATGCAGTTGTTGCAAGTAAGGTGATCTTTGGTCTTGCCATGTGCATCTTAAATTCACATGATCTTCGGGAAGCGGTCGGATACGTACAGGAAAAGAAACGGACCTTTGTATACCCGGCAGTAGCTGCTGTCATTATGGGGGTCGTTGTTTTCGTACTTCAGTTTGTACTGGCTCTTGTGATCAGTGATGCTGTTGCAACGGTCATTTCGATTGTGGCTGGAGTCTGCATCTATGCGGTCAGCCTCCTTGCAATCGGCGGACTGACAGAAGCGGAGATTCTTGCACTTCCGAAGGGCGCGAAAATTGCGGCAGTTCTGCAGAAAGCACATTTGTTAAAATAGAGGTGCACGAGATGAAACGAGTGTTATTGATCCATGATCTGTGCTCGGTCGGGAAAGCGGCCATGATGAATATGATTCCGGTTTTAAGTGTTATGGGAATGGAGGTATGTCCGCTTCCGACCATGCTGCTGTCAACCCATACCGGAGGATTCGGCAGGCCGGAAATGCTTCCGGTACCGGGGACGTATCTGGAAGAAAGCCTTAAACATTTTCAGAGAGAACAGATCCGGTTTGACTGTATTTTTGTCGGGTATCTGGGAAATACGGAAATGGCACAGACCGTTTCCGGACTTCTGGAGATGGATTGCAGGCCGTTGGTGATTCTGGATCCGATTATGGGGGATCACGGAAAATATTATTCTAATTTTGATGAAACATATAAGGAAGCCCTGCTTCCCCTTCTTGGGAAAGCGGATCTTCTGCTTCCGAATCTGACGGAAGCGGCCTTTTTGAGCGGAATTCCCTATTCCGAATGTCAGTCGGAAGAAGGACTGGGAAAAGTTGTGGAGAAACTTCGGAAAATGGGCATGAAAGACGGTGTCATTACCGGAACAAAAGCAAGAGAAGATGAGATCGGCATGGCGGTTCTGGAAGGAAATAACATGAAAATCTGCAAAGAGCCGGAGATTCCGTATCATTCTCATGGTACCGGGGATCTGTTTGACGCGGTACTATGCGGAACTCTCCTTGGCGGCGTTTCGCTTGAGGCTTCTGCGCGGAAGGCCCATGCATTTGTTGCGGACTGCTTAAGGGCGAAAGCAGTGGAAGCGGGCGAAGAACGCGCAGGACTTCCGTTTGAACGTCTTCTGGGAAAACTTGTATAAATTTCAGCGAGAAGGCAGATACTGTATAAAAAAAGGAGTGTGCTTCTATGAAAAAATACAGTATCGGACTTTTCGTCCTTTTTCTCGGCTGCGTTGCGCTGATCGGCGCGGCCTATCAGTTCAGCTTTCAGTATTCAAAAAGACAGGCAGAAGAGGAAGCAAGACTGAAACAGGAAATCATGAAATCTGTAAAAGAAGAAGAGGAGGACGCCGTGGCGGCGGAAGGTGATGTCAGTAAAGGGGAAGTTTTTTACCTTATGGATCTGAATGGATTTGTCGCCGTATATAGATCAGATAAAGAAACGATTTATGAATATACCAATATTGTTGTAGAAGATCTGCCTGAAGATATCAGGCAGGAAATTAAGGAGGGAAAGGAAATCCGGACAGTGGAAAAACTGTACGGATTTCTGGAAAATTACTCCAGTTGACGGGAAAGGTACAAAAAGAAAGATGAAAGAAGAAAAAATCAGAAGAATCAATGAGCTATACCATAAGTCAAAAGCAGAGGGGCTGACTGAGGAGGAGAAGAAAGAGCAGAAAATTCTGCGTCAGGAATACATCGAATCATTTCGTGAAAATCTCAGAGGACAGCTGAACAATATTTCAATCAAAGAAAAAGACGGTACGATTGTTAATCTTGGTGAAAAATATGGAAAAAAAAGAAATCAGAAAAAAGGTTCTTGATAGGAGAGACAGGATACCGGAAGAACAGCGAAGAGAAAAAAGTATCCGGATTGCAAAAAGGCTTTGCGGGATGCCCTGTTTTGCAGGGGCGTCCTCTATTTTAATTTACCGCCATTTCCGGTCTGAAGCAGAGACTACTCTTTTGATGGAACAGGCCTGGAAGACGGGAAAGAGAGTCTATTGTCCCCGTGTGGAAGGAAAGACAATGGAGTTTTTTCTGGTCCGGACATGGGAAGATTTTGAACAGGGATGTTTTGGAATCGAGGAACCGGGATCGGAGTGCCCTGCCTTTGAAGAGAAACCACAAGAGCAGACGCTTGTAATTCTTCCGGGAGCGGCTTTTGACAGGAACCGAAACCGGATCGGTTATGGAGGCGGGTTTTACGACCGGTATCTGGCAAACCATCCGGGCCTTGAGACTGCGGCAGTCTGCTTTGAAGAGCAGATTGTGGAACAGATACCCGCCGGACCGTATGATATCCGGCCACGGATCATAGTTACCGATCAGCATTGTTACGAATAAGAAAAGGATGTGAGAGATGATGGCAGACCTGCCAAAAGATCCAGTGATGCTTCTTGGAACCATAAATATGAAACTGCGGGATTTTTATCCGACTCTGGATGCGCTGTGCGAAGATCTTCAAGTTGGAAAAGACTGGATTTGCAGCACGCTTTCCGGAATCGACTATGAGTACGATCCGAAGCGGAATCAATTTGTATAAGAAAGCAAAAGGAAGACTGCAAAATAGGCAGTCTTTTTTCTTGCTTTTTTGCGGAGGGCATGCTATACTTTAGACATTTCTAACAGGGGCAGATCATTGCCCTGATCTATTTTTCTATATTTATCTATTTGAGACCGAGACGAATTCTGTTTCGGAATCCCGAAGAAAAGAAAACTTCATGTTCAGAGGGGGTGAGGCCGTTGATTGTCTGATCATATTTTGTGCAGCCAGTAAATATGACATGGAGGAAATACTATGAGAAAAAAAAGAATATGGAAACACATCACGGTCATTGCATTGGCAGTGGCTGCAGCAACTGCTGCGATTGACGGGATTTCCGCGTATTTTACGGATACCCAGGAGAAAACCAATACATTGACTGTAGGAAGTGTAAAAACAGATCTGGAGGAGCCGGAGTGGGAAGATGTTCCATCGGACGAAAAAACAGATATTACACCGAACCAGACGATCAAAAAGGATCCGAGGATCACCAATACCGGAGCGAATGATGCGTACGCATTTCTGGAAATTCAGGTTCCGGTGAAAAAGATTATTACGGTAGGTCCAGACGGGAAAAAGCTGCCGGCAGCAGATACAGAGCTCTTTACTTATAAAGTAAATGACGGATGGGTACAAGTCCGGAGCTCCGATATTACCACATCGGGGAAGGTGACGGCAAGAAGCTATGTTTACGCCTATGGAACAAAAACCCAGTGTACGGTTCTGAAGAAAGGAGAGACGACGACTCCACTTTTTGACAGTGTTACTCTGGTCAATGCCATTGAGGGGCAGATTGACGAAGAAACGCTGAATATTCCGGTGAAAAGCTACGCAATTCAGGCGGAACACATTGGAGAGTCCAAAGTACCTTCAGACGTATTCCAGATTTACATGAAACAGAACCAGTAAACAGAAGGGGAGATTACAATGAGAAAAAGAAAACGAACTCCCTGTGGCCGGGCTCTGGCGGTTTTGGTGCTGACCGGAATAGTGGTACAGTTGATTCATATGCCGGAAGTGTCAGCTTATTTAGCGGACCGCAAAGAAAAGAACAATGTACTTCAGGTCGGTGATAATACATCTACGATTGAAGAGAAATTCGATCCGCCGGATACGGTCACCCCGGATACAACTTACAACAAAACCGTTTCTGTCAGAAATCAGACCGACACGCCATGTTACGTCCGGGTTTTTGTAGAGAAAGATCAGTCGGAGATCCCGCTGTCCATTGCGTTTGACACGAAACACTGGACGGAAAAACAGGCGGACGGCTATTATTACTACCGGACAGTTCTGGAAGGAAAGAAAAAGACAGAACCGCTCTTTACCAGCGTAACAACCGGAAAGACTGAAGAGACATTTCGGATTCTGATTTATGAGGAGACAGTACAGGCGCAGGGATTTCAGACGCCCCAGGAAGCATTTGCTTCCATCCGGGGAGAACAGGAGAGTGGTGTATGAAAAAGAGCAGATGGAAAAAGGGGCTGGTTCTGGCATTGTTACTGGCCTGTACAGGAACAGTCAATGTAAGGAGTGCAGGTCATGTCAGTGCGCTGGAGGCGGCAGAACAGGCCGGTTCACCGATTACAGTGAAACAGTACGGGGAGGAGGAAGATTCCAGCTTTTCCTTCCGACTGAAAAGGACTGAACATACAACCTGTACCTGGAAAGATACGAGTGGAATCGCCGATCCGCAGCTGATTCATCAGACAGGAAACGGAATTGAACGGTGGGGACAGATGGTGACCAGCGATGCCCAGAAGGGAAAGATTTCCTGCTATCTGACGAATATGGGAAGTTACAAAGGGAAAAATACGAATCTCAGGATCACCTTTACGGACTGGCCGTCTTACCGGACAGAGTCGGGGGAACGGTATTATCCGGTTCTCGGGGTCTCACTTTCTCTTACGACAGATTTTTACGGCCTGATCTTCAGCGATATCTGGTATGAGGCAAAGATGGAGATTCTGGATGATCAGGGACGTCCCCTTGCCGTCAATATGACCTACCGGGCGGATGATCTGGATTTCGGACAGATCTTCGGCGTGAAAAAAAGTGATGCCATATCCGGACTTGCGGTTCCGGAAGACAGCCGGGTATATTATATCGACCGGGATGGATTTTACTATTTTTATGCGGACAATATTGCTTCCAATGAATACGAAAAAGACAGTGTACAGGTACAGTACAAAAATGCTTCTGCATTTACCCTTCGTGTTGGCGGCGGTGTCGCATTTCCGGACAGCTTTACCTATACCAGGTATGTGTCGGAAAAAGTAAAGAAAGATTACGAACGCTTTCGGGATCATCTGGTCGGAGAATCAAGTGTAGAAGAATCAACGAATGCGGGAGCAATACTTGGATGGATTGCAGGTTCCGCAAGAGGATATGGTCCGTTTACTCCGCCGGTTCCGGTAAAGAGCGTAGACCGGACAGAAGTCCATGGAGAGGACTCGTTTACATACCGGATTAATTTTAAAGTGCCGGAATGTCAGCCGGCTGACTACTATCAGAGTCTGGTTCTGACAGATCCGATGCCGGAGGCTTTGACGGTGGAGAAAGTCGTTGTATATGATGCGGACAATCAGCAGGATGTCAGCACAAAATTTCATATCCAGATAACAAAAGGGACATCGGATCAGGTGAAAGTATCTGCAAGAGATACGTCCTCCGCATGGATCTATGGTCGAAGTTTTGAAATACGCATTCAGGTTCATAAGCGGCCGGAGTACATCTTCGGGAAATCCAATGTGGTATCCAACAAAGCCGGGCTGAGCGTAGATCAGAAAACACCGAAAGAAACAGAGCAGGTCAAGACATCCTTCTATTATCAAATCACAACGGAAGCGAAGAATGGTTCGATTACCGCTTCCAATCTGAAAGTTCCCGCGGGAGGAACGATGCAGGTCACCTATTCTCCTCTTCCGGGATACTATCTGAAGTCGGTTACCGTCGATCAGAAAGAAACCGATAAAAATCAGCACATTTCGGGTTATTCTTTTACAAAAGTCAATGCAGATCATCATATCCGGGTCGTATACGAAAAAAATCCCGTTCTTACAATCACAAAAGAAGTAAAAGGAAAATGGGACGAATTTGGAACTCCTGTCTTTTTATTCCAGATCACGGGAACAGACTATAACGGAATCAGCCGGACGTATTATGAGGCGCTGGAAATTCCGGAACAGTTTAAAGAAGACGGTGTTTACAGGAAGTCCTTTACCATGCAGATCCCTGCCGGGAGCTGGACGGTCCGGGAAATTCCGGTTTCCAGATACCGGATGACAGGAATCAAAGAGGTGGAAAATGGAAGCATCGAGGGCAGTACAGTCAGGCTGGACACAAAGGATCACGATACGGCAAAGGCAACATTCTGCAACGAACTGGTGAATTATGGAGATTTCAGCCACAATGATCTTGAGATCAATGTATTTGGAAAGCAGGTGGGAAGGTGAAAAAAAGAAGGCAACTTGCAGTGATGGCTGCCATCTGGATGCTTGGCGGTATTCATGCGGCGGCAGCGGAACAAGAGGCTTCTGTGACAACGGATATCCAATCCGGCGGGGTCAGCATCCGGATGAACCGGTACGGTGACGCTGAAAAAAAGCAGGAATGGGAAGATGTCGAAGACATTCTGCCGGGGCAGGAGATTCCCATGATTACAGAGATTGAGAACCTGGGGGAAGACTGTTTTATCCGTTACCGTATAAGGGCGGAAGCAGAAAGTAAGCGGGAAATACCTTCCGCTTCTTTTCGGGGCCTGCCGGATGACTGTGTGCAAAAGGGAGAGTATTTTTATGATACGAAAATTTTAGAACACAGTGAAAAGGAGGAGCTGTTTACTGCGTTTATGCTTCCGGAAACATGGGAGCAGGAAGAGGAGGATGAAATCCGTATTTATGTGACAGCCGATGCGATTCAAAGCCGAAATTTCACACCGGATTTTGAATCGGAAAATCCATGGGGAGATACGAGAGTCCAGAAAGTTTCGGAAGAGGAAAAAGAAAATCAGCTTCGTGTAGCGGTACCTCAAAAAGGGCTCTGTCGTGTTGTTGTGGAAGGGGACCGGATTATCACCGTACCGGACAGCTTCTTTTCGGAACTGGGAACGGTCGTTCCCGGAGATACGGTTCAGGGAGAAATCCAGATTGAAAACGGGTGTGAGCAGACAGAAGCGGTATACTGGAAACTGGATTCGGAGGAGCAAACCCTGTTAAATCCGGTGGAACTCAAAATCGAAAAGAGCAGCGGTGCAATTTTGTATCAGGGAACCATTCAGGACTACCAGACAGATCAGTTTGCCCTGCTTGGGCGTTATTCACCGGAGGAGAAAGACAGTCTGATGTTCACGCTTCATTTCCCGGAAGAGATGGATAATCTCTATCGGCTTCTGAATGGTCAGATGACATGGACATTCCGGGCAGTTTCCGAGACACAGGAGGCAGACTTCCTGCAGGAGGAGCGGCGGGAAACCGTGAAAACCGGAGAAGAAAGCCATTTGTTTCTGCTGTTGCTGCTGATGGGATCAGCCTGTCTGGTTCTCCTCCTGATCAGAAAGAGGAGAGCTGATGAATAAATGGTTCCGAAGGCTGGATACCATTCTGATTCTGTGTGCGGCATGCTATGTTCTTCTGTTCGCCTGCCCGACCACATTTGGAATCCTGCCTGTCCGGGTATTATCCGGCTCCATGTCACCTGAGATTCTGGAAGGGGATATGGCCTATATCCGACAATGTAAGGAGAATGCTGTCGTGCCTGGTGATGTGATTGCCTTTCGGACGGAGAATGATCAGCTGGTGCTGCACCGCCTGATTGAAAAGACATCCGAAGGGCTCGTTACAAAGGGAGATGCCAATGAACACGAGGATTTCAGCACGGCAGATCCCGCAAACGTAGTTGGAACACTTTTATTCTGTCTCCCTAAAGGAGCGGTCTGGTATGAAAAGATCACTTCGTGGAAAACACTTGGAATCCTGCTTTTTTACAGCGGAATCCGCATGATAACAATAGTTCACCAGAAATTTTGACGGCAGATTTTCGGTTCCTGCTGTTGTTCTCCTTCAAACTGCGGTATAATAACCGAAAAGTGTAAAATGAAATGATTGAAACAAAAATAGAATGATGTGCCTGATGGTCAGGAGAAAGAGGGAAGAATATGCAGGACTACATACTGGAAATCTGTGCAGACTCGGCAGAGTCTGCGATAGCGGCCGAAAAAGGCGGGGCCACAAGGCTGGAACTTTGCCAGAATCTGATTATCGGAGGGACAACGCCGGGCCCGAAACTCTTTGAGATAGTACGACACGCAGTGGAGATCCCGGTTCATGTGCTGATCCGACCAAGATTCGGTGACTTTTGTTACTCGGACTATGAGATGGAGCAAATAAAAGAGGAAATCAAAATGTTCCGGGAACTGGGAGCGGATGGAGTTGTCATCGGTGTGCTGAGCCCGGACGGAAGCATTGACCGGGAAAGGATGGAAAGACTTCTGGAAGAGCGGGGAGACATGTCGGTGACACTTCATCGGGCTTTTGATGTCTGCCGGGATCCGTTGAAATCACTTCAGACGGCAAAAGATCTTGGAATCCAGACGATTCTGACGTCCGGACAAAAGGACAGCTGCATGGAAGGAGCAGATCTTTTACGGGAACTTCAAAAAGAGAGTCGGGGTGAGATCCAGATTCAGGCAGGCGGAGGAGTGACACCGGAGAACCTGGAAGCACTTTTCTATCAGACCGGAATCCGGACATGGCATATGTCGGCGAAAACCGGAATTGAGAGCCGGATGGAATACCGGAATCCGGACGTTCATATGGGGATTGCGGATATCAGTGAATATAAGCTGTTCCAGACATCCGAAGAAAAGGTACGTCAGGCTATAGATATTCTAAAGCGGCTGTAGGCAAGAGTGTCTAAAACAGGAGAAAGAGAAAAGCAGATAAAAATCGAGCAGGAGACAAAGGAGAGAAAGCAGATGTTTTCAGAACAGAGCCGAAAGAAAATCGAGGAAGCATACCGTAAGGTCAAAGAGGATCTGGGGGATTTTATGGAACCGGTGGATCAGTATATACGGTCTCTTCCTGAAGCAGAAGCGGCTGCGATGCACTATCTTTACGCATCCATGCCGTACAGTGATATAGGGAATTATCCGGTGGAAACGTTTCTGGACTTTGCACGCCATGGAGTGTGGCTGTATAAACAGAATACGTATGTACGGGAACTTCCGGAAGAATTGTTTTTGCAGTATGTTCTTTACCACCGGGTTAATGAGGAAGAAATCCGTCCGTGCAGGAGTCTGTTCTATCAGGAACTGAAAGATCAGATAGAAGGTAAAGATGCAGAAAAGACAGCGTTGGAAGTGAATTACTGGTGTGCGGGGGAAGTCTCCTATGAAGTGGGAGATGACCGGACTCTTTCGGCTCTTTCTGTCTGGCAAAGAGGATATGGACGATGCGGGGAAGAATCTGTCTTTACCGTCAATGCCCTTAGAAGTGCGGGGATTCCTGCCAGACAGGTGTATGCGCCGTACTGGTCCCATTGCGATGACAATCATGCCTGGGTAGAAGTGTGGATTGATGGAACGTGGCATTTTCTGGGAGCCTGTGAGCCGGAACCGCTTCTGGATCTGGGCTGGTTTGAATATGCGGCTTCCCGGGCGATGCTGGTTCATTCCAGACGTTTCGATGGCAGAATCGAATCTGCAGGACAGGAGGATGCGGACCGGAAAAGCGAAATGGAAGAAGTGATTGGAAAAGACGGAATGGTCGTGATGGAAAACGTGCTTTCCAGATATGCCGATGATGTGAAGAAGATAGAAGTGACAGTAGTAGATGAGAAAGGACGTCCGGCCGCAGGAATTTCTGTGTGGTTTGAAGTGTTTAATTATGCCGCATTTCGCCCAATCGCACAGTGCCGGACGGATGAGCATGGCAAAGTTTCTCTCAGCACAGGGGCGGGAAGCCTTCATTTGTTCGCAGCAGGACAGGGACGGTATGCGGACGAAATTCTGGATACACGAGAGAGCAGAAGCTGTACATTGACACTTGCAAAACGGCTGGATTGCTGTCCGGAGACAGAAGGATGGAGAGATCTGGACCTGATCCCGCCACACGACCGTGCGCCGTTAAGTAAAAGGCCGAGTCCGGAGCAGAAGGAAAAAGGAAAAGAGCGCCTTGCTTTACTGAGAAACAAACAGGAGAACAAGCGAAAAGAATGGGTCAATCCGGAGCGGGAAGCATTTCTGAGCTGTCTGGAAACAAAAACTTCGCAGGAGCGGAAGCTGGGAGAGCAGTTACTCGAGACATTGACTGCAAAAGATCAGACAGATATCCGGTGCACCGTCCTTCTGGATCATCTGGAAGGAGTTCTTCCATACTGGAATACAGTACCGGAGGATATTTTTGTGACAGCACTTTTGAATCCGAGAGTGGAGGATGAAGTACTGACGGAATACCGTGGATGGTTTCAGAGGGAAATCAGCACCGAAGAACAGGAGAGGTATCGAAAGGATCCTGGCAGACTTTGGGAAAAGATTCAGAAGGAAGTCCGGGAATGTCCGGAACAGGAGCGAAGTACCGTACTCACGACACCAACAGCCTGTTACCGGATGCGGTGCGGCAGTGGTCGCTCGAAACGGATTCTTTTTGTTGCCATGGCAAGGAGTTTTGGAATCCCGGCAAGGCTTTGTCCGGAGGACGGAACAGTTCAGTACTGGAAAGACGGAAGATTTTTGTCAGCTGATCCGGACCGGACAAAATCAGCAGTTCTCATACTACACGCGGAAAATCCAAAAATGTGGCGGTATGGTTTGAACTGGAGCATTACAAAATTAACGGAAGAGCAGGGAGATCCTCTCCGGCTTACAGACACGGGATGGGATAATGGAAAGAGAGAAATCCATCTGGAGAATGGAATCTACCGGATTCTGACATCTGTCCGTCTGCCAAACGGAACGGTTCACGCCCGGGAGTGTCAGATACTGCTTTCTTCCGGCTGCAGAAAAGAGATTGCACTGCAGCTCCGGGAAGAAAAACTTTCCGAAATGCTGGAGTCCCTCTCGATTCCGGAATTTCCGGTGAGGGATCTGAATGGACAGGAAATTTCCTCCGGAATTCTGACAGAGGAGGGAAGCCACGTTCTGATCTGGGCAGGGGAAGGAGAGGAGCCGACGGAACATATTTTCAATGAAATGCTGGAAGAGAAGGAACGGTTTACTCCATGGGCTTCCCGGATTCTTCTGTTTGTCCGGTCAAAGCAGGCATGGGAACATCCTCTATTTGCCAAAGTAATGGAGACGTTCCCACAGATCCGGGTGTATGAAGATGACTTTGAGGATCATGTTCCGGCAGTGGGAAGAAGACTGTATGTGGATCATGAAAAACTTCCAATTATCGCCGTGACAAAAGGCAGACTCAATGTGATCTATGGAACAAGCGGCTATCAGGTTGGCCTGGGAGATCTGCTGCTGCGGATTTTGGAAGAGGAGACATGCTATAACAGGTAGAGGAGAGATAATGGATCAGGAAGCACAGGAATATTACAATATTGCCGGATGGGGAAAAGATAAATTAAACTACCATAGAATTTCAAAGTTTCATACAAACAGACGAAGGCAGAGTGATACCGGATTTTATGCATGTCTATGATTTTTTGGAGAAAGATAGTATGGTACAGTATATAATAAAAATGAAGAAGAAACTATGATTAAGTCCCACATCTGTTTTCAGAATACAGTGGGTATTTTATAAATGTTTCAACGAAGCCGTATGACCGAAAGGTATAGCTTCTGAAGGCTCCCCAGTCTGTCTGGGGAGTTTTTCTTTTCATAAAGATGGTATTTTACCTAAAGGGGTATATATTTACTTTTGTGTTGGATTACATGGAGAGGGGAATTATCAGCATGTGGGCAAATGAGTTGGAAGTAAAGTGTTTGTTGCTACAGATTTTGGAAGAGGATAAAAGAGAAATTTCCGATGATCCTTGGTAAGGAAGAGGTCAAAGTTATGACAGAAGCTGCCCTGCGTTATACAAAACAGTTTCAGATTGAACATCTGCTCAAGAAGAATCCGTATGAACTCTCCGGAGGAGAAAGGGTGGTAGAGAACAGTTTTATCAGGAGATTATCGGAAGAATGGCAGATTTGTAAGAATATAACAGCAGACTGTCCAGCCAAGAAAGTAAGGAGACAGTCTGCTGTATGCATTGTCCTGACGGATATAATTATTTTTTTAAGTTTGGCTTGAGCATTTCTAGAAGTACTATTTCACCATACATTCTTTTTTATAAAAAGCTATCCCATATTTTAAGATCGTCTGGTATCCTTCTTTTTGAAGGGAGTCTGCATAATGCCTTTCTTCAATCTGCTGTAGGGCCTCATCACATTTACATTCCAGATCCTGATAGCTGTCGGCTGTCTTGATTTCAAAGATGACAGCCTTTCCCCGGACACTTGGATATTTCAGAATAAGATCCGGTCTGCCGCTGCCGGATTCCCGGTTTGATACGACGATATAATCGCCAAAATGCTTTAAAAGACCGGCAAGAAAACCATGATAATAGTTTTCCTGATAATCATAAAAACTAATTGTCTCCATGAGCATTTCCGAAAGGAGCTCAGAGAGCTTTTTCCGGTCACCATCCAAAATACTGCGGTACAGTTCGGATAAATCTTTCATTTTTATTTTTTCTTCAAACCAGAGCAGGACAGTATGTTTATAGATATGCCGGACTTCCATGTTTGGAATTGCCAGCTCCATATAGATTTCGCCGTTTTCCTGATACTGTTTTCTTTTCTTGAGATAACCTGTAAAAAAGAGAAAATTCCACAAATAATCCTGGGAGGTATCGATGTCGGCATAAGTGATGTCTTCGTGGACTGGTTTGATAATTGTACCTCCTGCAATCAAGGATTCGATTTCCTGACGGACAGATAAATCCGCTTTTTCAATCAGTGTACGGACGATACTGTTAGAGCTTGTATTGGACCAGTACGGTTTAAAGAGAGCATGTTTGTCTTTGTAACAGGAATTCACGTCGTTGATCACGCTCCAGGGATTATATACTTCTGTGTTCCCGAAGCAGTAGCCATCGTACCACTTCTGGATATCTTCTCGGCGGTCTTCCAGCTGATAATCCCGAAGCATCTGGTCCACCTCTTCTTGAGTAAATCCAAAGTGTTCCGCATAGGACTGATCCATGATGGAAATCATTGACAAATTGTTTAATCCGGTAAAGATAGATTCTTTACTGATCCTTAAGCAACCGGTGACGACAGCGAATTCCAGAGTGTCGTTCGTTTTGAGTGCAGATTCAAAAACAGACCGGATCAACGAGAGCATTTCCGTATAAAATCCGTGAAAATATGCATTCTCCAGAGGGACATCGTATTCATCAATCAGGATAATGCAGCGGGTCTGAGAGGAGGTATAGAGACAGTCTGACAGAAATCTTAGCGATGTCAGGTATTCCTCTGGCGCTGCTTTTTGCTCCACAAATCGATTGTATTTTTCCTGCTTGTCTCTGGAATCCAGAGAAGAGACAAGCGAAGCGTGACGGTCAAATTCCCTTGCAATTTCCTCACGCAGACAGTAAAAAGCTGATTTAAAATCAGTCTGTTTTAATGATTTCAAAGAAAGTGTGATAACCGGATACTGTCCCATCTGATCCGTATAAGGATGGCCGGCATCCCAAATTTTAGTACCTTCAAAGAGAGGGGCTGGATTCACATCAGACTTTTCAAAAAAATACCGCAGCATACTGAGATTTAAAGTTTTACCAAAACGGCGCGGACGTGTGAAAAGATTGACTTTCCCTTTCAGATCGATCAGATCTTTGATCAGTAATGTCTTATCTATATAGTAATATCCTTTTTCAATGAGTTCTGCATAATTTTCAATGCCGACAGGCAGTGGGATCCAGCTCATGAAATATTCCTCCTATTTTTTGATATGATTTTATTTTACTACTTAGTAGAAAATGGTGCAAGCAAAGGAAATGTGAAAAATTCATCAAAACCTGTTGCATTTTGTCAGCGAGGATGTATAATTAGATTCGGTTCGCATATTTTGAACAAAAAGTATAGTATTAGAAAACCGGAGGTGCGGTAAGTGGACATTGGAAAGAAACTGAAAGAACTGAGGCTACAGAATGATCTGACGCTTGGAGATCTTGCGTCCCGCAGCGAGCTGACAAAGGGATTTCTCTCACAGGTGGAGCGTGGGCTGACGACGCCGAGTATTGCGACGCTTGAGGATATTCTGGAGGCGCTGGGAAGTAATCTGTCCGATTTCTTTCATGAAGAGGAAGAGAAGCAGATCGTGTTTCCTGTACAGGATTTCTTTGTGGATGAGCAGGAAGATTATACGATCGAGTGGATTGTCCCAAACGCGCAGAAAAATGAGATGGAGCCGATCATTCTGACACTGCATCCGAAAAAAAAGAGCCATGTGCTCTCTGCTTATCAGGGCCAGGAGTTTGGTTATGTGCTGAAAGGAAGCGTAACCATCGTACAAGAGGGGAAAAAGTATAAGGTAAAGGCTCATGAGACGTTCTATATGGACGGGTCCAAGAGTCATTATCTGTACAATCACGGTACCGGCGATGCGAAGATCCTCTGGATCACAACGCCGCCGATGTTCTAGGAAGGAGAAATGAGATGGAAGAGAAAAAACTGATCGAGTTTCGCAATATTGTGAAAAATTTTGACGGCCAGATTGTCTTAAAAGGAATCAATCTGGATATTTATGAGAATGAATTTGTCACTCTTTTAGGTCCAAGCGGCTGTGGTAAGACAACACTTTTGCGTATTCTTGGGGGCTTTCTGGATGCGGACGAAGGTTCTGTGATCTTTGACGGGGAGGAAATCAGTAAAAAGCCTCCTTATGAGAGAGAGTTAAATACGGTTTTTCAGAAATATGCCTTGTTTCCGCATCTGAGTGTATATGAAAACATCGCTTTTGGACTGAAAATCAAGAAGATGAGTAAGGACGTCATCGACCAGAAGGTCATGAAGATGCTGAAGCTGATTGGACTTGAGGGATACGAAGATAAAAATACGACACTTCTTTCCGGCGGGCAGCAGCAGCGTGTTGCCATCGCAAGAGCGCTGGTGAATGAGCCGAAAGTCCTTCTGCTGGACGAGCCTCTGGCAGCGCTGGATTTGAAACTCCGCAAGGAGATGCAGTACGAGCTGAAACGGATTCAGCAGGAGGTCGGAATTACCTTCATCTTTGTTACCCATGACCAGGAAGAAGCGCTGACCATGTCTGATAAAATCGTGGTCATGAAAAACGGGGAAATCCAGCAGGTAGGATCTCCGGAGGACATCTACAATGAACCGGCAAACCGTTTTGTAGCGAATTTTATCGGGGAGAGTAATATTATTCCGGGAACCATGGTGGAAGATTACAAGGTGCGTTTCGATGACATTACCTTTGACTGCGTGGATTTTGGATTTAAGGAGAATGAACCGGTCGATGTGGTCATCCGCCCGGAGGATATTGATATTGTGGATGTCAAAGACGGAAAGATGACAGGAGAAGTATTAAGCGTTCTGTTCAAAGGTGTCCATTATGAGATCATGGTGGAGACGGTTCCGGGAACGAGTGTCACTGTCAATATGCGTGTGATCCGGAATCAGGATGTAAAGAGTGAGGACGGCAAAGAGATGATCAGTGCCAATGATTTCTACGTGGATATCGACGACGTGGAAGAACTGGACGACAAGGAGATCATCGCCCTTTCCAATGCCCAGGCGTGGGATCCGGCGGCAGATGAACTGATTTCTATCGCCAAGGTAGAGTACAGTCTGGAAAAAGAAGAAGGAAAATATCCGGTTACTTTCTCCACATCCAACGGAACAAGTATTGAGAGAAATATCTATGTAGTGGATCAGCCGTTTGTTAAGAATGAAAAGGCAAATGAGGGTGTCATGGCATTCAACTTCTTTAAAACAGTGGACGAGATCACAGAGTCACAGGCTCTTGATACGGATCTGAAGACCTGGGCCGGAGCACAGGGCTGGAAGCTCAGTAATGAAGATGAATCCGTGGATCTCAGCGTTGACTACGATTTTGAGCCGGAGGATGTCAAAGAGGGTGTATACCAGATCACCTTCTCCACGACAGGCCGGGAATTCAAAATCCATACAACGGATTATACCGAAGAGGGACAGGAGGTAGGGCTTACCTTTTTCCCGGAGGATATCCATGTCATGTCCAAGGAGGTATTCTAAATGAAACGATTTTCAAAGCTGGCAGTCCCTTATATTATCTGGGCTGCGTTGATGCTGGTACTTCCTATGGCACTGATTGCCATGTATTCGGTCATGGAGCCTGGAAATAGTATTATTTCCTTCTCCCTGACACTGGATCATTACATCAAGTTCTTTACAGACCCGGATTTCCTTCTTATTCTGTGGAGATCTTTGTTAATTGCGATTAAAACAACGATTATCTGTCTGATCCTCGGTTACCCGGCAGCGTACTTTATTGCCAGGAGCAGTGAAAAGGTGCAGAATATTCTGATTCTCTGCATTACGATTCCGATGTGGATCAACATGCTGGTAAGAACCTACGCATGGATCGGCCTTCTCAGCGAGGGCGGAATCATTCAGCGGATCCTTGGAATTTTCGGGCTGGGAGATGTCGAGCTTTTGTATACAGAAGGATCAGTGCTCCTTGGTATGGTGTACAACTTCCTTCCATTTATGATTCTGCAGATTCAGACGTCTTTAAGCAAGATGGATCATTCCCTTTTGGAGGCAAGCGCGGATCTTGGAGCAAGTCCGGCGCAGACTTTCCGGAGGGTAACACTTCCACTGTCTCTTCCGGGAGTTATCAATGGAATTACACTGGTTTTCCTGCCGGCAGTCAGTTCCTTCTTTATCCCGAAGCTTTTGGGAGGCGGACAGTATTTCCTCATCGGAAATATGATTGAAAACCAGTTTATTACAGTCGGAGAGTGGAACTTCGGAAGTGCCATCTCCATGATTATGGCAGTGATCATGATGCTCCTGATGATGCTCGTGCGTAAAATTGAAACAAGAAATCAGGGTGGAAAGGGGGCGAAAGCATGAAAAAGAAGAAACGTACTTTAGGGAAGGCTTTGATGATTCTGATGATCGCTTTTTTCTATCTGCCGATCCTCTATATGATCATCTTCTCCTTCAATGATGGAAAATCGCTGACCAGCTTTACCGGATTTTCCCTTCGCTGGTATCAGCACATGCTGGAGTCCCAGGACATGATGACCGCGCTCTATACCACCTTTAGTATCGCGATTCTTGCGACGATTGTGGCAACTGTCGTAGGTACGGTGGCGGCAATCGGATTGTCCAGTTCCAGAAAGGTAATCCGCAATATCATGGAACAGGTAAACAACCTTCCGATGATGAATCCGGAGATCGTGACAGCCATCGGTTTCATGCTTCTGTTCATCACCTTCAAGGTGGAAAAAGGGTATGTTACCATGCTTCTGGCACATATTGCCTTCTGTATTCCTTATGTTATGCTTTCCGTTATGCCGAAGATCCGCTCTCTGGATCCGAACCTGGCGGATGCGGCGATGGATCTGGGGGCAACACCGTTCAAGGCACTGACCAAAGTCATTGTGCCGCAGATTACACCGGGCATTGTCTCCGGTGCGCTGATTGCATTTACCATGTCGGTGGATGACTTTATTATCTCCTACTTTGTCACGGGAAGCGGCGTGAAGAACTTAAGTATCGTGGTATACACAATGAGTAAGCGTGTCAACCCGAGTATCAATGCAGTGTCTACCCTTGTGGTAGTCATCATCACCATCGTGCTCCTTGTGATCAATCTGGCTCCGGTTTTAGCGGCGAAGAGAGTGAAAAAGGGCGGTGCCGTGAAACGGAAAAGATGGGTACCGGCTGTTGCGGTATGCTGTGTTCTTGCGGTTGCAGTTGTCGCTCTGCAAAGAGGAGGCATCACAGGCAAGGATCGTCCTTTCGAAGGACAGACACTCCATATTTACAACTGGGGTGAGTACACCGGGGAAAATATTATCGGTGATTTCGAAGAAGAGACCGGCGCTACAGTCGTGATGGAAAACTTCGATTCCAATGAGCAGATGTACATTAAGGTGGCAAACGGAGAAGCCTACGACATTCTCGTCCCGAGTGATTATATGATTCAGCGTCTGATTGAGGAAGATTATCTGCAGAAGCTGGATAAATCAAAGCTGGACTGCTTTGACAAGCTGTCCGATGCGGTACTTGGTCTCCCGTACGATCCGAACAATGACTATTCTGTTCCGTACTTCTGGGGTACCGTGGGAATCGTGTATGACAAGACGAAGGTAGACATTGAAGATCTGGAGAGAGAAGGATACAATATTTTCCTCGATCAGAAGTACAAAGGAGATGTTTATCTGTACGATTCCGAGCGTGACTCCTTTATGATGGCGTTAAAAGCACTTGGATATTCCATGAATACCGAGAACGAGGCAGAGCTGAATGAAGCATACGAATGGCTCGTACAATGTGTGGAAACGATGGATACGGAAATCGTAACAGATGAGATCATTGACAACATGGCTCAGGGAAGAAAAGCGCTCGGACTGATCTATTCCGGTGACGCAAGTTATGTCATGGCGGAAAATGAAGATATGGGCTATTTCATGCCGGAGACCGGAACCAACCTCTGGTCTGATGCCATGGTGATTCCGAAAAACGCCAAGAATCCGGATCTTGCTCATGCATTTATCAATTATGCAAGCGATTATGACGGCGCATATGATAACTCCAGCTATGTAGGATATACCTCGGCCAACCAGGAGGTTATGGATGACCTTTCCGGGGAAGGCGGAGACTATGAAGGAATCAATGCCTACATCCCGCGGACGGACAATGAAAACGATGAAGTTTTTGAGTACAATGCGGATACGAAAAAGATTATCAGTGATCTCTGGAGCCGCGTCAAGATTGCGGCAAGTAACGCAGGCTAAAAGAGAATAAAAAAAGGGAAGACTTTCTTCTGCAGAAAAGCGGGAGCAGGTCTTCTTTTTTGTGTGCAGAAAATAAAAATTGACATTTCTTAGGAAACGAACTAAAATACTTAGGAACCGAAACAATTACAGAGGAGTGTGAACCTGCATGGAAACAGGAAAAATGATAAACCGGATTTCCAACCGGCTCCGGAGACGTTCCAGAAAGGTGCAGGAGACCCTGGGTATTACCGGAGCAAAAGGGAATGTGCTGGATTATATTCTGGTGGAAAGTGAAAAACACAACGTGTATCAGAAAGAGATTGAAAAGGAATTTGACCTTCGTCCTTCTACAGCGACAGAAGTATTAAAGCATCTGGAGGAGGAAGAACTGATTGTCCGTGTACCGGACGAAGAGGACGGACGGCTGAAAAAGATTGTCTTTACGGAAAAAGCAAAGGCGATCCGAAGTGCCCTCCGGTCGGAAATCGAGCAGTCGGAAGAAGTTCTGCTGCGTGGCATTTCCAGAGAAGAGCAGGCTGTATTTATGAAGATTACGGCTAAAATGCTGGAAAATCTGGAAGAGGAGGAGAAGAGAAATGAATGAGAATGAACTGATGGGACAGATGAAAATCTCAAAGGCCGTGGCAAAGATGGCTGTTCCCAGTGTCATCAGCAGTCTTGTGACAGTCGTCTACAACATGGCGGATACCTTTTTCGTGGGACAGACCGGGGATCCGCTTCAGGTGGCGGCTGTTAGCCTGACCAATCCGATTTTTATTCTGATGATGGCGTTTGCCAACATGTTCGGGATGGGAGGAAGCGCAGTCCTTTCCATGGCCTTGGGCGCGAAAAATGAGAAACGGGCCAGACAGACCTCAGCCTTTGTCACCTATGCTTCTCTGATTGTCGGCGTATTGTTTGCAGTGATCCTGATCGTCTTCATGGACCTGATTCTGTCCGTGTTTGGCGCCAATGCAGAGACATATGAGTTCGCAAAAGGCTATACCTTCCACATTTCTTATGGAGCACCGTTCATTATCTGGTCAGCGGCTGCCAGCTTTATTGTCCGGGCGGAAGGATCCAGTAAGGAGGCGATGATCGGAAGCATGATCGGAACGGTCGCTAATATTATTCTGGATCCGATCTTTATTTCCGTACTCAATCAGGGAACAGCCGGCGCGGCAATCGCGACGACCATTGGAAATATCCTGGCAAGTGGTTATTATCTCTGGTATTTCCTGAAGAAAAGCAAAGTGCTTTCGCTGAGATGGAGTGACTTTACCGTCCGGGAGTCAATCCTGACGAAGGTCTGCGGTTCCGGTCTCCCGACGGCAATTTTCTCTGCTCTCATGAGTGTTTCCACCATTGTGCTCAACCAGCTTCTGGTGGTCTATGGCAATGACCCGGTGGCGGCCATCGGAATTGTATTCAAGGCCAATATGTTTATCACCTTTTTGCAGATGGGAATTGCAAATGGAGTGCAGCCACTGCTTGGTTACAATTACGGCGCCGGAAATATGAAGCGGTTCCGCGGTGTGGAATCCTACACAAAGAAATGCTGTCTTGTGGCAGGAATTGCGGCAACGGCATTGTATTTCCTGTTCCGGAAACAGATCATCCGTCTCTTTATCAGCGACAATGAGGTCGTTTTCTACGGTGTGGATATGCTTGTTGCTTATATGCTCTCCGGACCCGTGATCGGATTTCTCTTCGTGAATATGAACTGTATGCAGTCCGTAGGAAGGGCGCTCCCGGCCACGATTCTTTCAGTGCTTCGACAGGGAATTCTCCTGATCCCGTTATTATATCTGCTCCGGGCGCTGTTTGGGCTGAACGGCGTGATTCTCGGACAGTCCGTGACAGACTATATCGCGGTCATTTTGTCCTTCTTCCTGTGGAGGAAAATCCGGAAATTACTGGAAAAACAGGCGGCACATTAAGGCCGTCTGTCTCTCCGGTTCTCATCTCGCCCTCAGGAAGTCAGCTCTTTTTTCTCATCTTATATTCCAGGGGCGTAAGCCCTGTCTTTTCTTTAAACTTGCTGATGAAATAGCTTGCGGAAGTAAATCCGGACTGAACAGCGATTTCCGTGACGCTGTTGTCTGTGTTGTCCAAAAGAAACAGTGCCTGGGATAGCCGGTATTCATTCAGATAATCAGAGATGGAAATATTCATCATCTTCTTAAAATATCTGCAGCATGCACTTCGGCAAAGATTTACAGAATCGCAAAGCTCATCAAGAACAAATTTTTTCTGATAATTTTTCTGCAGGAAATCAATCATTTTCAACAGTCTGGAATCATCCGTCTGGTAAGAACTGATGCTCTTTGTCAGGATGAGGTGATCCCATAACACCATCCAGATCTTCTGAAGTTTCTGCTGAATCCGGCATTCCAGAAACGCAAACCGTTTCTGTTTAGGATTTCCGGCTGATAATACTGTTTCTCAAAATAACTTCCCCGAAAACCGGTGATCAGACAAGGATCAAAAAAGAATGTCTCATAGACCGCATTTTGCGCTTCTGTACCGCTTCGGATACTGTGAAGCATTCCCGGAAGGATCAGGAAGCCTTCTCCGGCTGCTACATGTTCCTGATGATTCAGCAGATTGACCGTCACTGACCCCGCTTTTACCACGGAGATTTCGATGGAACCCTGCTTGTGCCAGTTGACAAAATGGTTCTGATAGGAAGACAGATTGTCGTGGGAAACTGCCAGGGGAAATTCCGGATTCAGCCGCAGCAATGTATTCAGTTCATGATCCACAGGGATCGTATTCATCGGCTCCCAGGGCCAGTCCAGGTATTGATGTTTCATCGTTGCTCCTTTCTGCCGAAAAAGCTAATATTTTGATAAAAACAGGGAAAATTCATATATATTTCCCTTTCTCTAGTCTATATAATTATATCAGGAAACCAGACTGACAACAAGATTGTATTAGAAGGAGAAAAAGATGGACAAGAATCAAACTGTAAGTGGACTGTCAATGGCTGAGCGGAGAGAAAAAGGATTATTATGGATTGATACAGGAGAAAATTTGAATCAGCAGGTGTATGCAAGAGGACTTTGCCAGGAATTTAATCAGACCAGACCAGAAGAAACGGAAAAAAGGAAGGAAATCTGGAAAAAACTGTTTGCTTCCTGTGGAGAGGATATCTGGATTGAACCGCCGCTGACACTGGCGATGGGAAATACGGTTTCGATCGGAGACGGGACCTATATTAATTCCAATCTTACCCTTGTAGACGACTATAAGATTACGATAGGAAAAAATGTACTGATTGCGCCGAATGTGACAATTGGAGATCATTCCATTATCGGAGCCGGTTCTGTCGTGACAAAAGACATTCCGCCCAATGTCATTGCCTTTGGCCATCCGGCGGAAGTGCACCGGGAAATCACAGAGGAAGATGAGATTTTTTACGATCACGGGAAACGGATCTCGGAGCACAGCACTGAAGAATAAAAACTTTTCGCAATAAAAATCCCAGAGATTTCCTGCTT
>ERZ1643247.372-NODE-372-length-55613-cov-12.540840_pt1 | contig 55613 bp, 52 predicted proteins | sample MGYA00579264_ERZ1643247 | MGnify/ENA primary metagenome ERZ1643247 (study PRJEB29033, sample SAMEA4952262) | chicken gut metagenome | biome: Broiler Chicken; feature: Gastrointestinal Tract; material: Caecum | place: Ireland | collected 2018 | study: Broiler... | reverse complement strand
AACTCAATCGTTGCCGGCGGTTTTCCGGTGCAGTCGTACATAACTCGATTTACGTGCTTTACCTCATTGACGATTCTGCTGGTCGTCTTACCTATTACTTCCCACGGAATCTCTGCGCTCTCAGCAGTCATAAAATCTGTCGTGGTTACTGCGCGAAGGGCAATTGCATAATCATAAGTTCTCTCATCACCCATAACTCCCACAGATCTCATGTTGGTCAACGCGGCAAAATACTGATTGACTTTCTTATCCCAGCCAGCTTTCGCAATCTCCTCACGCCAGATTGCATCCGCATCCTGTACCATCTGTACTTTCTCCGCAGTCACCTCGCCGATGATGCGGATTCCAAGTCCCGGGCCCGGGAATGGCTGCCGAAATACCAGATAATCCGGGATTCCAAGCTGAAGGCCTGCCTTGCGTACCTCATCCTTGAACAGATCTCTCAGCGGTTCGATAATCTCCTTGAAATCTACACAGTCCGGAAGTCCTCCCACATTGTGGTGCGACTTGATCACTGCGGACTCTCCGCCCAGACCGCTTTCCACAACATCCGGATAAATAGTTCCCTGAACCAGATAATCCACCGCACCGATTTTCTTCGCTTCCTCTTCAAAGACACGGATAAATTCCTCACCAATGATTTTACGCTTTCTCTCAGGATCTTCCACACCTTTTAATTTATCATAGAAACGCTGCTGTGCATTGACACGGATAAAGTTCAACTGATACGGGCCGTTTGGTCCGAAGACAGCTTCCACTTCATCACCCTCATTTTTTCTCAGAAGGCCGTGATCCACAAAGACACAGGTAAGCTGATCTCCCACCGCCTTTGACATCATAACTGCCGCCACTGAGGAATCCACGCCGCCTGACAAAGCACACAGTACTTTTCCATTTCCTACTTTTTCGCGGATCGCTTTAATTGACTCATCCACGAAAGAATCCATCTTCCAGTCTCCCTTACACTCGCAGACATTATACACGAAATTGGAGAGCATCTTTGTACCTTCCTGTGTGTGCAGTACTTCCGGATGGAACTGGATAGCATATAATTTTTCTTCCACATTCTCAGCCGCAGCCACCGGGCAGTCATCCGTATGCGCACAGATGCGGAAACCGTCAGCCGGCTTAGAAATATAATCATTGTGGCTCATCCAGCAGATAGTCTTCTCAGAAACATTTTCGAAGAGCTTGGAACTTTTATCTACAGTCACCTCAATTTTTCCGTATTCCCGGACAGGTGCCTTCTCCACCGTTCCTCCCAGCAAATGCATCATCAGCTGTGCTCCATAGCAAATTCCCAGGATCGGAACACCCAGCTTAAAAATCTCTTTTGAATAGGTAGGGGAATCCGGAAGATACGCGCTGTTGGGACCACCGGTGAAAATGATTCCCTTCGGCTGCATCTCTTTGATTTTCTCCAGATCCGTTCTGTAAGAATAAATCTCACAGTAAACATTGCATTCTCTCACACGTCTTGCAATTAATTGATTGTACTGGCCTCCGAAGTCAAGAACTATAATCTTTTCGTTTTTCACAAGTTTTCCTCCTACTGATATCATACTTCTGTAAACATTCGAAGATCTCCTGGCAATTCAGTCAACTGACGCACCAAAAGATCTCCTGTTGCTAATCTCTCTTTATTTTTCATTATAAGTGAACGTCCTTGGAATGACAAGCAATTTTTATCACAAATCATAAGTATCAGACGACAGCTTTTCCTTTCCATTTTCCGCTGCGATACCGTATTACGAAGCATACCGCTCTCACACACCAATCCAGAATCATTGCCATCCAGACGCCAAAGACACCAAAACCCATATACTTTCCAAGTATATAGCTGAACACAATCCGGCAAATCCACATGGAAATGATAGAAGTAACCATACTGAATTTCACATCTCCAGACGCCCGGAATACTGCTGGCAGGTTAAAAGCAATCGGCCAGATCAGACAAGCGCAGCACCCGTGGAAAAACAAAATCTTACGTGTCTCTTCTGCTGTGACAGGTGACAGATTATAAATCTTTAAAATTAAAGGAAGCGCCAGAAATGTAATTCCCACTGTAACCACCATACAGACATATGCAATTCCATGCAATTTTTTGGTGTAATAACGAGCCTGATCATATGCACTGGCGCCGATACACTGAGAAATAACTGTCGTAATTGCCAGAGACATAGCCATTCCCGGCAAGATCTGTACAGATGCCACCACGTTGCTCACTGCATTGGCGGCAATCGCATAAGTTCCAAATGTGGACACCAGACTCAGCACCATAATTTTGCCAAGCTGGAACATACTGTTCTCCAAACCATTCGGAATTCCAATGTACAATATTTTTTTCACCATACTTCCGTTCATCCGATAATGTAAAGTCCTTGGCAGAGAAATCGGAAGATCTTTGCGCATCAACATCCACAGAATCAGAATCGCAGCAACCATTCGTGATATCAGAGTAGGAATCGCCACGCCTTCTGCTCCCCTGTGAAACCCATAAATCAAAACGGCATTTCCCACAAAATTGATAATGTTCATCACAATGGATACCTGCATGGAAACTTTGGAATTGCCCATCACTCGGAAAATCGCCGCTCCTGCATTGTACAACGCGACAAACGGAATCGAAGCGACTACGATCATGAAATAGACATTCGCATATCCCCGCACCTCTGCCGTAATCTGGCCAAAGACAACATAGAGCACAAAGCCCTTAGCCACATACAAAAGTACCATGACCCCAACAGCCAGAAATGCCAGAAACCAAACCAGCTGTTTTGCAGCCTCTCCTGCTTTTTCTATGTTTTTCTGTCCCAAATACTGTCCTGTTACCACAGCACCGCCAGTAGCCAGGGCAGAAAAGGCATTGATCAACAGAAGCATAACGCCGTCCACTAGTGATACACCGGATACAGCTGACTCGCCTACACTGGCAATCATGATCGAATCAGCCATTCCCACCAGAACCGCAAGCATTTGTTCAACCACAAGAGGAAGAATCAATGCAAACAATGCCCGGTTATCAAACAGATACCCCTCTTTCTTCTCTTTTGTTCCCATACCTTCTCTCCTTTTTCATTACACGCTACCCGAGTATATAGGCTGCTCCCGTCAGAATAAAAAGAAATGCCAGATTCCATAAGGTAAAATTCTTCAAAAACGCGCCTTTTCTGCGAGGATATTCTTTCGCATAAAATTTGAAAGAAATCAAACTGGCTAAAGAGGCAATCAGCGTTCCCAGACCTCCCAGATTCACAGCAGTCAAAAGAGTAGAGAAATTTCTGGTAAATCCGGACAGAAGAATAGCTGCCGGTACATTGCTGATCACCTGGCTCACCAAGATGCCTGCCCACAGTTCCTTTCCCTGAACGAGGGAAACCAGAAGACTGCTGATTTCCGGAATTCTCTTAATATTGCCAATAAAAACGAAAAAGCACAGGAAGGTCAGCAGGAGAAAATAATCTACCGATCGAAACAACCTCCAGTTCACCAAAAAAACTACAACTGTCACGCACAAGAACACGGGGCCATAGGAAAAAATTCGGAAAACCACAAGGAGACATAACCCCAGCAGCAAAAGATAAGGCAGCATTGCTGGAAACAGACTGTCGAATTTTATCTTTGTTTGTCCTTTCAACACATCTTTCTCCAGAGGCTCATCCCGCCCTATCAGCAATACGGCAATCAACATTGCCAGAGCCAATCCGGCATATGGAAAAACGGCCTGAAAAAACTGCTTCATCGTAATATCTGCAGCTGAATACAAATAGAGATTCTGCGGATTTCCGATAGGTGTGGCCATACTTCCAAGATTCGCAGCAATTGTCTCCAAAATAACAATCATCAAAATCCGGTCTTCTCTTTTGATCATCCGAAATACTAAAATTGTAAAAGGAACAAACGTAATCAAAGTGACATCATTTGTAATTATCATACTACAGAAAAAACACAAAAGCACCATAATCATGGAAAGTTTTCTGAGGCTTTTTGCTTTTTTCAAGAGAGATTGACCGAGAAAAGAGAAAACCCCCAAAGACTGAAAACCTGCCACAATGATCATCAGGCAAAATAAAAGAGCCAGCGTTCGGTAATCTGGATATGCCAGATAAGCTGAATCAGGCCGAATCATTAACGATGACAAAAAAGCCAAAAAGAAAGAAACACAGAAAATGGTTTCTCTTTTTAGAAAATTGATTATTCTATTCATATGTACTCCATCCTGCTCCCTGCACAAAATTTATCTTCGCTTAAAGCAGCCTCATTATACTCCTCCTATCCAAGCAAATCAATACCGCCGTTATAAAAACGGCGGCAATTTTGACTAATTTCCGAAGTTTTCCTTCTCACATTCCTTCAAATGCTGGCATTGATATTTAATTCTTGTTGCCATGCCCCCTCGAATGTGACGCTCCGCTTTATTCACATCTAACACTTTCCTGGCTTTAGACGCCAGCGAGGGGTTTAATTGTTCAAGTCGCTCGGTTACATCTTTATGAACCGTCGATTTCGACACTCCAAATTTCTTTGCTGTCTGCCGTACCGTAGCTTTCTCCTCCACAATGTAATTTGCTATTTCAATTGCACGCTCTTCAATATAATCCTTCAAGAGAACTACCCTATTCTTTTTTTACATCTTATTAGAAAATTCTCCGGATTATGCTGCCTGTCAAGGAAATCCCACTCACCCTTTTTCTCATCTTTCGCACTTTTAAGCAAACTCTTCTGCAAGTTGTTTAATAATGCGTAAATTATAGTCCTGAACTATATTTTCTTTCCCTAAAAAGTGATATTTTTCAACAAACTTGTTTTCAACCTGAAGTAAGATAGAAAAAATAGAAACAGTTATTGCTATTGCGTCATCTTTCCTGTCAGTTTTCCCACCCATTGTGAAAATAATTGACCACACTGATCCCAAAGGATTTGAGGAAAACATTTCTTTGTATGATCTCCCAATTTCAGTATCGTTCTTTATTTCTTTTACGTATTGCTCTGGATTCACTTCTGGATGTATTCCAACAAAAGCCACTGCCTCATTCAACATTTGCCGCTTTATTGATTCTGGCTGTTTTATCATCATTACAACATCACATATGCAGTTCAAAAGCAAGTATTCTAACATACTCATAAGATCAGTCTTTGAAATTTCATCTGTTATATCAGTATCATCAACTAATCCTTCATACAAGTTTCTTATTTTCTCCAGTCGGTCTGGTATAGGAATCACACCAAACCAATCTATTTCATTCCACGAAATTTCACTGACGTGATTAATTTGGTAATTGACGCTATCCACAAAATTGGAACATATATCCTTTGTTATATTATTCGAACTACCGAGAAAAGAAAATCTCATAATTATAGAGACCATGTAATCAACAATTTCTTGGAGATCTTCTTGTGTACCTGATTTATACAACGCTCTAAAAAAAGTAACCCAGAAACTTCCTGCGCAGTTTTTGGTAATAGAAATAACTTTTCTGAAATTTCCGACTTCCGTTCCCATTATCGCAGAATTCAAAAAAGCCTCTTTTGAAAATGAATAATCTATATTATCGAAAAATATTTTAACAATCTTATTCTGTTTAGAATGAATTCTTCCTTGCTGCTCAATAACAAGAGAAAACGCATACAATGCCAAATAAATACTGCCATCTTTTATTTCTTCTGGTATATATCTACGCGAGGCTTTTTCAACAACTTTACAGACAACACTAAAAGCTTGTTGACTGTCTTCGGCAATTTTTTCATAACACTCCTGATAAAATTTCTGTGTTTTAATCAGCTTCTTTTCTTTTTCCATTTTCATATCTCGCATTGTCATAACTGCTGCAAATACTAAAGCTTTAGAAAAATTCATAAATAATCCCCCATTTTTTGCTTTTTCACAATTGGCTATACCACCTAATTTCCATTGAACAACGCACTCTTCATATACCTCCATATTACCTTTGATTTATGAACTTCGTCAATCTACAATTATGACTTTTCATTTAATTGGAAATCCTGTCTTTTCCAATGCCTCTTATAACCCAAGAAAGAAACGAACAATCTCTATCTTACCTCAGAGACAGAAAAAGCCCCATCGGCGTCTGCCAATGAAGCTTTTCCTGTCATTTCATTTATGAAAAGTATTTTTCCAGTTCCTGCTCATATTCCCTCAGTTTCTGGTTCGTTTTTTCTTCCGCTTCTTTATTTCCAGTCACTTTATAGAGTAAAGATGCCGCCATGTAGACAACATCATTGTCTTCGGTACACTGTCCGTCAGCAGAGATATATTTATCCACCAACTCCTGAGCACCTGCAAAATCTTTCACTGCAATTCTCGCGTAAATCAATGCGGTGGCCGCTGTCACATCTTCTCCATCCTGTGCATACCACTCTTCACAATATTTCAGAGCTTCCTGCTGCTTTCCCTGAGAAGCCAGTGCTGTAGCCATCTGAAACTTAATATCGGAGGAATCTGCATCCCAGTCAAACAGTTCCAACAGTTTACCGCAGACTTTTTCAAGCTGTCCGTATTTCTCCTGAACTGCCAGTTCTTCCAGATAATCTTCCATCCATCCGTTCACATCGTGAACTCCCTTTGTGCTCTCATCAATCTGATCCAGCTTCCGCACAAAGAAACGGCTCTTCTGGCGCCCCTTTTCTACTATCTCCATCAACACAGCAAATCCCGCATCCCAATTGTCCATGGACTGCACATTATTCTCGCGATCAGAATATGCCTTGGAACTTAACTGGTCAAATTTCTCCCATAATTCTTTCATATCCAATGCCTCCTCATTTCGGTAATCTTATCCCACCACCGCTGCCGCCCTTCGGGCATCCCTTCCTTGCCGCAGTATATGCGGCGATCATATGTAACACCCTTCGGGTATCCCTCCATTGCCGCAGTATATGCGGCGATCATATGTAATAGTATACCTATTTTTCTACCAAAAACAAGAGGTATTCGGATACTTCTTTTATTCATTTACCGCACGCAGGCTACATTCCAATTCTTCTTTCATATGTTCTGAGATCAGGCGCACCATTGGTTCTTCATTTTCCCAGAGATCATATTCCTGAAACGCTTTCAGATATCTCTCTTTATCTTCCTTCCTCACACAGATCGGCAGATATCCTTCCTCCATCAACAGGAAATTCAGAACCATCCGGTTTGTTCTCCCGTTGCCGTCCGCAAAAGGATAGATCTTCATAAATTCCATATGAAAAAGTACATCCGCTTCAATCGCATGCATCTTTTTTCTTCTCTCTGCATGTTTTTTGATCAACTGCCCGATCCGGGCTGAAATCTCTTCTGGCTTGGAAATCTCCCGCACAAAAACAGGGGGCGTCACCATACACTCTCTATAGTTCCCCTTTTCCTCCCATTTATCCACAAGAATTCTGGCATGGACTCCGCGGATCAGCTTTTCCGACAGCCGGTTTTTCTCTTCTGCCATTTTTTCCACATATTCGAAAGCTTCTTTATGTCCGATAATCTCCAGCAACTCTTTCAAAGGCTTCTGATCCAAAGTTTTTCCCTGCAGCACGGTCCGTGTCTCCGCGAGGTTCATGCTATTTCCAGCCAATGCATTGGAATGATAAATAAACCTTTCCAGAAATTCCTCCCGTATTTTATCCCGACTTTCTGAAGTCAGAAAACGGCAGCAATGAACTTCTTTTTTCAGGGAATCAATCTCAGCAAACAGTTCCTTATACTTCTCAGGTATCTGCTTTCCTCTGACTGCTCTTCCATCCACAGGCCGAATGGCATCCGCAGGAATCCGGTAAGATCTGCCCTTTTGAACCACTCCCTTGATTTTTCCCTCGCTGCACATAAGCCGGATTCTTCGCTCGCTGAGATTCCATTTCTCGGCCATCTCTTTCACTGACAAGTATTCCATATCTTTCCCTCATCTCATATTTCCCATCTTGAAGGCGTAGTTTTACACCTACGGGCCTTTTATGTAAAAAACGTGCCGCAGACAGGAAATCCTCTCCTTAGCACGTCTTTCATTTTTATTTACTGATTCACATGTTCATTGTTCGTATGAACACCGGTGATGGAATACTCCACCCACTCAGCAATGTTCACTGCATGATCTCCGATCCGCTCGAAATATTTTGCTGCCATCAGAAGATCCAGAGACTCTTTTGCGTCGATGCCTTTTTCTTTGATTAGTCCAACGATCTCTTCTTTTACCTGATCAAACAATGCATCCACCCGATCATCTGCCTTAATGACCTGTTTTACAAGATCTTCGTCGTTCTTGACAAAAGCTTCCACGCTGTCCACTACCATCTGTTTCGTTGCCTTCGCCATCTCGCTGAGAGATACTTTGTTCATAAATGAGTCGTCCTTAATCCAGTGGGATAACTCTGCAATATCCGATGCCTGATCGCCAATCCTCTCCATATCGGAAACCATCTTAAGAGCTGCGGAGACAGATCTCAGATCTCTCGCCACCGGCTGCTGATGAAGGAACAGACGCATACACAGATCTTCGATCTCTCTTTCTTTTCGGTCAATCAAAGCATCTTTGCCAAATACCTTTTTGGCTTCCTCTGCGTTTCCCCCTAACAGGACACTGGCTGCCAGAGATATCGCCTGTTCACACAGATTTCCCATCTCTGTAACTTCCTTATGCAATTCCTCAAGCTGCTCCTCAAATTGTTCACGCATGCGCATTTAACCAAACCTCCCTGTAATATAATCCTCTGTTCTCTTATCCTTTGGCATAGAGAATATCTGATGTGTCTCACCAAACTCGACAACTTCTCCCAAAAGGAAGAATGCAGTTTTGTCCGAGATTCGGGCTGCCTGCTGCATATTATGCGTTACCATAATAATTGTATAATCATTCTTCAGTTTTACTGCCAAGTCTTCTATCTTTGTGGTAGAAATCGGATCCAACGCACTGGTAGGCTCATCCATCAGCAGAACTTCCGGCTGCACTGCCAATGCTCTTGCAATACAAAGCCTCTGCTGCTGTCCGCCAGACATACCAAGCGCACTCTTTTTCAATCGGTCTTTGACCTCATCCCAGATCGCTGCATCACGCAGAGATTTCTCGACGATATCATCCAGTTTACTTTTGGAACGGATTCCATGAGTTCTCGGTCCATAAGCAATGTTGTCATAAATACTCATGGGAAATGGATTTGGTTTCTGGAACACCATACCAACCCGCTTGCGCAGAAGGTTTACATCCATATTTCCATAGATATCCTCTCCATCCAGGGTGATATCTCCTGTAATTTTACATCCTTCAACTAAATCATTCATTCGGTTCAGGGATTTCAAAAGAGTCGATTTACCGCAACCGGAAGGACCGATAAAAGCAGTGATCTGTTTTTCCGGAAGGGACAGATTTACATTCTTCAGCGCATGGAAATCCCCGTAATACAATTCCATATTCTTAATGTCTATCTTTATGTTTTCCATAGTTTCCTTTCCTCCGGCCTAATTCTTTGCTATCTTCGCAGCAATCCGACCAGACAACCAGTTGATCAAAAGTACGATTATCAACAATATAACCGCTGTGGCATAAGCCTGATTCATGTACAGACCTTCACTGGACAATACATACATATGTACTGCCAGGGTTCTGCCGGAGCCCAGCAGATTGCTTGGCACCTGTGCCACTGTTCCGGCTGTGTAAATCAACGCCGCAGTTTCTCCTACAATACGTCCTGTTGCCAGGATGACGCCTGCCAGAATGCCCGGCACTGCGCTCGGAAGAACAATACGGAAAATTGTTCTCAGTTTTCCGGCTCCCAGACCAAAGCTGGCTTCACGATAAGAATCCGGAACGGATTTCAATGCTTCTTCCGTGGTACGGATCACCAGAGGAAGAATCATAATAACCAATGTCAGAGAACCTGACAAAAGGGAAAATCCCCATCCCAACGCTGTTGAGAAGAACAGAAGACCAAACAGGCCATAGATAATAGAAGGGATTCCTGACAGGGTCTCTGTGGTGATTCGAATCAGAGATACCAACTTACTCCCTCTTGCCGCATATTCTACCAAAAACACCGCTGAGAAAATTCCAATTGGAACTGCGATCACCAATGACAGTGCTGTCATGATTAATGTGTTAATCAAAGCCGGCATCAAAGATGCGTTCTCTGTCGTATAGGTGAAAGCAAACAAGTCCGGCTTAATATAAGGAATACCTTTTACGATAATAAATACTACTAAAAAAATCAAAACACAAAACGTGATCAGCGATGCCAGTAAAATCAAAACTGCCATAATTCCAGAAAAAGGATGGGCCGCATAAGCTCTGATTCTGTCGCCAATCGTCTGCGTATTCTTCGCTTCAATTTTAGCTTCCACTGCTCTGAGACCCCCTATTCAGTAATGATACTGCCAGATTGATAATCAGGATAAATACGAACAGAACCACACCTGTCGCAATCAAAGCTTCTCTGTGAAGATCTGCCGCATATCCCATCTCCAGCACGATATTAGCCGTCAAAGTACGAACACCTCTCAGCAGACCTGCTGGCATTCTGGCCTGGTTTCCTGCTACCATGATAACAGCCATGGTCTCACCGATAGCACGTCCGATTCCCAGAACAATACCTGCAATAATACCGGATTTCGCTGCCGGAATAATCGTGCAGAAGATGCTTCTCTCATGTGTGGCTCCCAGAGCCAGAGAACCTTCATAATACGACTCCGGCACACTCTGTATTGCCGCCTCTGTCACACTGATAATCGTCGGCAGAATCATAATTGCCAATAGAATAGATGCCGTCAGCATATTACTTCCGTCACGTCCTGTGATACTCTGCATGGTCGGCACGATCATTACCAGTCCGAAGAAACCATATACAACTGATGGAACACCGGCCATCAGAGAAACCGCTGACTGCAAAGGTCTGTATAATTTTTTCGGGCAGTAATGTGCCAGAAAAACAGATGTCAACAATGCAATTGGCACTCCCAAGATAACAGCTCCTGCCGTCACATAGATACTGCCCAGAATCATTGGCAGTATTCCGTAGATATCATTGCTCGGCCTCCAGGTCTCACCTAGAAGAAAATCTGCAACTCCTATTTTGCCAATGGCTGGAATACCATTGGCAAAAAGGAAGATGCAGATAAAGGCAACTGCTACGACAGAGGTACAGGCTGCAATCAGGAATACAATTTTCATTCCTTGTTCTTTTAACTGATTCATAATCTATCCTGTCCCTTTCGTCCTTATCTGATTACTCTAAAACGTCTTCCCAGTCCAGAGCCTCGCCTGTATAAATGGATTTCACCTGATCAGAACTCAGCTCATCAATTCCGCTGTCATTGTTCACAATTACTGCGATACCATCCTGTGCAATGACTGTTGCAGTCAAACCTTCTGAAGTCTCGCTGTCTTTCAACTCACGGGAAGCCATTCCAATGTCACACAGTCCATCAATTGCTGACTGCATACCTGTTGTAGAATCACTCTGCTGTACTTCAATCTCAGCATTTGGATTCACTTCTGCATAGGCTTCTTTTAACTTCTCCATAACCGGTGTTACAGAGGAAGATCCTGCGACAACCACTTTTCCTTTTGGAGAAGTTCCCTCATATGCCGGCTGATCACCCACCGGGATATAACCATTTTCTTCCACAACTGCCTGTCCGTCAGAACTCATAATGAAATTGATAAAATCCTGTGCAACTTCGCTGACATCTTCTGTCACTGCAATGTTAAACGGACGAACGACTTTGTAAGTTCCGCTCTCGATATTCTCTGCTGTCGGTTCTGCACCATCGATCTTTACCCCTGTCACGGTTTCATTCAGAGAACCCAGTGAGATGTAACCGATTGCGTTCACATCACCTGCTACTGTTGTCATCATAACAGAAGTACTGTTGGTGATTTTCGCATCCGGAGTTGTCATATCTATTTTCTCTCCGTCCTTTTCTTCTTCAATTCCAAACAGCTCTACAAACGCGCCTCTTGTACCAGATCCATCTTCTCTTGATACCACTGTGATCGGACCGCTTGCCCCTGTACTTGCCTCAGAACCGCCGCCGTTGCTTTCATCGCTGCTGCCACCGCATCCAGTCAGCGCCAGGCTTCCCATCATCATCACTGCCAAACCTGCAGCTAATATTTTTTTCATTTTCATATCTAACATTCTCCTTTCCGTTATCTCTCGATTACGAATAACAGGATAAAGCACGCTTGTAAAATCTAAAAGCAGCTCCATGTAAACTTAATGTAAAATGTATATGTAATTTTCCTATAAAAAAACTGACATCCCACTTTCTCGTGTTATGTCAGTTTCTCTTCCTATATTAATTATTAATTGCTGCTCTACTCTTCCGTTTCTTCTGCATCCTGAGGAGTCTCATCCTCTGCGGCTGGAGTCGCCTCTCCATCATCAATCTTCGCATTGTCATAAATGAACTGTTTTGCAACCTCCACGCCGAATACCTGGTTAAATCTCTCCTCACCGATCTGGTCTAAAACGCTGTCCTCATCATCTGCGCCATAACTGGAGATGACGTCCTTACGAAGATCATCATAGGCCTCATCATCCAGGGATAATCCTTCCTTGTCAATGATATCCTGTGCAATCAGGATCATCTGAAGACGTGTCTTTGCCAGTTCTGTGCACTGAGCATCATAATCCTCTTCTGTCATACCCATCTGATCCAGGAAATCTGTAAGTTCCATACCTGCTGCCTGATACTGGCTTTCCATCTCCGATTTCACCAGATCCGTCTCTTCCTCCAGAAGATCCTCTGGATATTCTGAGATAGTACTCTCTGAAACTACCTGATTCCATGCCGTATTTTTCATGGTCATCTCAGAGCTTGCCTCGGCACTCTGCTGCAGACTGTCAATCACCGACTGTCTGTATTCATCCACGGTCTTCATATCTGTATTTTCCGCAACCCACTCATCTGTAAGCTCAGCCGGTCTTTTTACGGAATTCACTGTAACCGTGAATACCGCCGCTTTGTTTGCCAGCTCCTCGCTGCCATAATCCTCCGGGAAAGTCACATGAACTTCTCTGGTCTCCCCAGTCTTGGCCCCAACCAGCTGATCCTCAAAGCCTTCAATATAGCTTCCGCTTCCCAGCTCCAGATCTGTACCCTGGCCGTCTGTACTTCCTCCGTCAAATTCTTCTCCGTCAATGGTACCCACATAATCGATATTCACAATGTCACCCAGTTCGGCGGGCTCATCCGCACCCAATGTCTGCGCATTTGTCTTCAGATCACTCTCGATGGTTGCCTCCACCTGCTCATCGGTGACATCCGTTGACTCTTTGGTCAGCTCTATTCCTTTATAATCGCCCAATTTCACATAATCAGCGACATTCACATCCACAATCTTAGTGCCTTCTCCGCCTGCTTTTGACGTGGACTCTGTTCCGGCTTTCCCGGAATCGCCACCGCTGCAGCCAATTGCACTGGCTGCCATACACATAGCGAGAACTGCAATACATAACTTTTTCTTCATAATATCTCCTTTCACTCCTATCCTATGTGAGTTATACCATAATTTCAGAGAAAAGGAAAGCGTTTCGCCTGCTTTTTGGCATTTTTTTAGATTCTGGTTCCAATCTACATCTCCGGAACCGGAGTCGGTCTGGCCGAATCAAATACCTCCTCTGCGTCGAACAGGTCTGCAAGCATCTCCGGATTATAATACATACGGTATCCATCCAGATTTCTCCGGCCCTGTCTCAAATAGGAATCCGTAAGCTGAACCCAGTGCTGGCTGCTGTCCACATTACAGTAATAGCGATAGCCCCGGCTCTCATAGTAAGCGTACTTCGCATTGTCATCCGAGTAGCCTTCCCAGCTGCCGATGTCTGCCCCGAAAGCAAAGAAAATCATATCTGTCTTTCCCAGAATCGGCGCCACATAGCTCTCCCATTTCTCATTATCTGTCTTCAATTTCTCTGCTGAATCGGTCTCCGCATTGAGATGGCCCCAGGTATGGCTGGCAAATTCCCATCCGTTTTTCTTCATGGCATCTGCCACTTTCTTAGCCTGCGCTACCTCCTCTTCATAATCAAAATCCGGATGATCCTTGAGAAATTCTCTTTGGTCATCACTTAAGTTTTCCTTCGTCTTATAAGCAATATCGGTCCGGTATCCCAAGACCCCATTATATCCGGTCATGGCCAGAGTTCCTTTCCGCCCATGGTAAGAAAAATCAGGATGTTTTTCTACAAACGAATCCAGCAGAGGCACCAGGTCATAGTCTCCCACAGAAACACTTCCGTCATCTTCCACATACTCTGCCTTCACCTTTCCATCCTCGTCAAGAACCAGTCTGCTGGCCATTCCATCACCATCCATATAGTGATAGTAGCTCACATCGTCCTGGGAAAGTACAAACGGTTTCTTTCCAGGAGGAAGCATAATCTTCCCCGGACTCATGGTGCCATCCTCATTCACAGTTGCCATATCGTGAAGACTTACCAAAACATATCCTTTCTCATACATGGATTCCATAATCTTGTTAAACTCTTTGATCGTCGTCATAACCTGATTATATCCATCTGCCTTATAATCCCCATCGAAAGCTTTCGTTGGATCTTTGACCAGGATATGGAAAAATACATGGGTGATATCCTCAAGAGGATATTCCTCACAGGATTCTTTCGTCTTCGTGTACTCTGTCACCGCTTCCTGCATTCCGGTGTTCGTTTCATAATCCGGCTGTTCCTTCAGAAGCTGAATGGCACCATCGTAGTCATACATGGCCGCCAACTTCTCTGCCTCATCCAGAATGGAGGAGTCTTCTTCCTGATCTTCTTTTTCTTTTTTCTCTGTCTTCTCAGTTTTTTCTGTTTCTTCTGTTTCGTCAGGTTCCGATGAGTTCTGCACTTCCTCCGAGATCTTAGCGGTCTCCTGTTCCTTTGTGAGGGGATTATCCTCGGAAAAAGGAAGCAGCGCGCAGCCGCCTGCCAGAGTCATGACACAAATCATCGCAATTATCATTGCTGCATATTTTTTCACATTATCCCTCTTTCTGTTCTTTTGTTTTTTCAACGAGACAGGCCTTTGCTCATTCTTCCGTACTTTCTGAACCTCTTTATCTTCTTCGACAGGTTTCGATTTATTTCTCTATGTCGGCACCATTATAGCATAGAAAGATCTCTGTTTTCAATTTTTGTAATTGCCTTTTTCCTTAAATAATGATAAAATATATTTCGCAAAAATTAACTGTCTGTGACTATATCCTAAAAAACAACGGATCCACAGTTAAAAATTTTATCAGGAGGCCAGTTATGAGTAAATTAACGATTGCCCTGCTCGTGATTCTTGTTATTCTTATTGTTGCTCTTATTGTGTTATATTTTACTGGTAAAAAAGCTCAGAAAAAACAAGAAGATCAGAAAGCACAGATTGAAGCCGCGAAACAGACCGTGTCAATGCTGATTATTGACAAAAAACGTATGCCCATAAAAGATTCCGGACTCCCACAATTTGTCATTGATCAGACACCGAAGCTGATGCGCCGCTCCAAGCTGCCGATCGTCAAAGCAAAAGTTGGTCCCAGAATCATGACTTTAGTCTGTGAAGCAGACATCTTTGATCTGATTCCTCTGAAAAAAGAAATCAAGGCAGAAGTGAGTGGTATCTACATCGTGGGCGCCCGCGGGCTGCGAGCTCCTCTGGAAAAGAAAACCAAGAAAAAAGGATTTTTCAAACGCCTTCTGGACAAGGCAAATCCTTCTTAAAAACTTTATACACAATAATAAAAAACCATTTTCCGAACGGATAACTCCATCGGAAAATGGTTTTTTTAGAATACAAAATTCCCAGCCCCCTTAGACTGGGCCTCCACTGTCAGGAAACAGTCTGCCACATATTCCCCGTTCATTTCCAGCACATAGTCAACTCGAAGGCCAAGATGGTCGATTCCCTCCTGAAAATTCACTCTGGCAGCTGAGATTCCCATCTCAATATTTCCAAAAGGCGTGGTATAATAAGTGACATTTTTCTTTTCTTTTTCAAAAACCATATGTACATTGATCAATCCTTTTTTCCGAACTTCGACCCCTTTGGGATTGATCTTGATATAATTGATGGTTGTCTGGTCAAACCCTTCCACTGTCTCCTCATATTTCAGATAATGGCTGCCATTTCGGAAATAATATTCTCCGCCGATAACCAGCTCAATGGGTTCCTGGCTTCCTGAACTTCCCAAAGACTGCAGCCCCACAATCCGGATCAAAACATCTTTTGTCATTTCTTTCCTCTCTCTAATATTTTTCTATATCTATCTTTTTTGTCTTCTTCACATCAAAAGGAAGAATCGAATCTGCAAATGCCCGGAACTTATCCGCCAGGTCACTCACATAAAAATGGTAAGGGAACTCTTCCTGTCCTTTTCCTGTACTCATCAGATCCTTTTCCTCCAACATACGCTTCAGATCCAGAGCCGTCTCATAAGCCGGGTTGACCAGCGTCACATCAGGTCCTGCTATCTCCCGAATCATAGAACGCAGAAGTGGATAATGGGTACACCCCAAAATCAAAGTATCAATCTCCTTCTCCAGGAGCTCTCCGAGATAACGGCGGGCTACTGCCTCTGTAATCGGGTCTTTCAGCCATCCTTCTTCCACCAGCGGGACGAAGAGCGGACAGGGCTTCCCATAGACGGTAATCTGGGGATCCAGCGCTTTCAGATACCGCTCATGAATTCCGCTTTGAATCGTTCCCTCTGTTCCAATCACGCCAACCTTCTTATTCCTGGTGGCATGCGCTGCCACTTTTGCCCCTGCCTCAATCACTCCCAGAACAGGAATATCTGCTTCCTTTTGGATGTCCGGAAGCGCAAAAGCACTGGCTGTATTGCAGGCCACCACAATTGCCTTTACATGCTCTGTCTCCAGAAAACGGATAATCTGCCTGGAATACTGTACGATTGTCTCTTTGGACTTACTACCGTACGGCAGTCTGGCCGTGTCCCCAAAGTATACAATTTTTTCTGAAGGAAGATTTCTCATAATCTCCCGCGCAACAGTCAGACCGCCGATCCCTGAATCGAACACGCCTACCGGTGCCTCTCTATCTATCTCCATACAAACACTCCGATTGATATTTTTTTCCTATTCTATCACCAATCGAAGGAGTTCGCAACCACCGGAATGTGAACCGGGTCTCCATCCCGTCCCCTGCTTTTTCCACAGAAGAAAAACAATATTCCGGGTATAAAATCCCCCAGAATCCCATCAATGGCTGCACATCCATCCCATGGCCAAAGGACAGTGCGATCAGTGCCGCTGTCACCAGGGAAATCAAAAGTCGCTTCACCGGATCTCGAATCCATCTCATAGGTAACTCCTCTTTTCTCTTCTTTTTTCAGAGTTTTCCCTTTTTTACCATTTTCATCCATCCTGCGGCCAGTTTTTTCAAAAAATCTTCTCACACAAACTCCACCGACAATTTTCCATCTGCCTCCTGAAGTGTTGGAAGGTTCGGCAGCTCCCCCTCTTCATACCATTTGTAATATACCTCTTTGAGAGTCACTCCCTTATCCTGCCGTACCGTCATTCGGTTCTCATAGATTCCTGTCAGATATTCTCCGAGAGATGTCCCCAAAGACTGATTCAGATTCATAAGGTTATCCACATTTTCCCCCTCAAATACATACATATCTTCACCAATCAGAGAACCTTTTCGCAGATATTCCAACAGGGTCTCCCAATGTCTGTCTTCCCGGATACCAGGTCCCAGAATCAGCGCTTCCAGATGTCCCAGATCCAGATACTTGTCCTGAGACCGGTCATATGCCTGCTGTATCTGCTCAAACGTCTCGCCGGAAAAAGACAAGACCGAAGTATCCCCGCCTTCTTCCTGCTTATCCTGGCCTGTGGATGCAGGCAGATCCGGCATACCATAATGCACTTGAAACTGTCCATCAGCCCAATCCACTCCCATTGCCAGGGGATATCTGCGCTTCTCCGGTTCAATTCCGGAACATCCAATCAATGTGAATATCAGAAAAATTACGAGTACCATAGTCATTGTCTTTTTCATGTTTTCCTCCTGTTTTTCATCCAGACGACCGCTCCCACAGCCAGAAATCCTGGAAAGTAGACATAGGCCAGAAGGGTTCCATAACCGTCCGAAATAGAAAATCCCAGAACTTCATCCCACGTCAGCAGATACATCAAAAGCGCGATCCAGTATTTTCCGTTTCCCAGCTGCAAAGATTGAAGAATCTGGCTTCCGTAATGAAGTACGCTCCCCACAGCAAATAAAAGACTGTACAGCAGAACCGCAAGCCAGATCACATCGAACCTGGCCAACACTTCCCCTGGCAGATTCGCGCCGGCTAAAAGAGGAAGGATGGGATATTTCTCACTGTGAAGTCTCTCCCAGCCATAGTTTGCCTGCAGCACAGCCAAAGATCCCAGAAATATCAGACAGGTAATCCCAATTCCCAGAAAAACCGGACGTTTTCCACTCCGTGCTTTTTCCACATAATTCATAGAAAAGGGAAGAAGTCCCACAGCAGTAAAGGCCGAGAGAATCCCATATCCTGCCTGGAGAAATCCTTCTGGTGTAATCCGCAGCCCCTCTGGATTTGAACAAAAATATTCCCAGCTTCCCTGAAAAGCCGCCACAATCAGAAGAAGGACAAGACCGCCCAGCACCGCAGGACAGGACACTTCCCCCATCCTCCCCCGTTTCTGCATTCCTCTATGCATGCCAAAACTGCACACAAGGACAGCGATCAGACTGGCACCCTTTCCTGGAAACTTTGTGAGCAGGCTGACTGGAACCACATCCTCCACCAGTCTCAGTAGATACGCCCCGGTAAAGATCACAAAAGACAAATAAAAAATTCCAATCAGCAGACTCCCCCATTTCCCCATATATTTGGGGAGACTTCCATAATACGGAGAGAGACGAATCAAAAAAATAACGTAAAAATACATCGGGAGCAAAACGGCCGCCGATGCCAGCATTCCGTTTCCGCCCAGCACAGAACGGTTGCTCAGAAGTCCCAGAAGAAAAGGAGCCGTCAGACTCAAAACCAGCTGCCTGGTCAACTGTCTGTGTGAAATTCGATTGTTTTCTGTATATCTCATTCTTCTGTTCTCCTTCTCAGACGAATTCTCTGTTCACGCCGTGCAAACACCGGCCTTCGATTCATCTTTCTCAATGGCCTGCGCAGAATTCCTCCGTCCGCGCTCCCGTCTTTGCGAACGAAAGGTGTCAGATAGGGCACCTGAAAACTCAGTAATCCTGCCAGGTGACTGACCACAAGATAGATACCAAGAACTATCCCGAACAATCCCAGATATCCTCCTGCCGCCAGAAACAGATATTTCAAAAGACGGAAGGGGGCTGAGAATTCCTCACTGGGTATAGCCAGAGATCCAAGCGCTGTCAACGCCACAATGATCACCACAATAGGGCTGACAAGATTTGCCGTCACGGAAGCCTGGCCAATAATTAAGCCCCCCACAATTCCTATGGCATTTCCCAGCGGTCCCGGCATCCGTACCCCTGCTTCCCGGATCAGTTCGAAGGATAATTCCAGAAATACCAATTCCACCACACTGGAAAAAGGCACCCCCGCCCTTGCCTCTGCAAAAGACAGGATCAGATTTGCCGGAAGCACCTGGGTGTGGAAACGGATTACCGCAAGATAAAGTCCCGGAAGCAGCACTGCTGTGAGAACTGCAAGGTACCGGAGCATCCGGACGAAGGAAACCATCTCAAACCGATTGTACATGTCCTCGCTGGATGTCATAAAGCTGTGAAATGTGGTGGGAAGCAGCAAAGCCATGGGAGAATTGTCACAAAGCAGTACAATCCTTCCCTCCAGGAGTTCCATCGCTGCCCGGTCCGGCCTCTCCGTAGACTGGAATTGTGGAAAAGGTGAATACCATACTTCCTCTGTCAGCTGCTCCACCATCCCGCTGTCAAAAATCCCGTCTATCTCAAACTGATCCAGCCTTCTTTGAATCTCACTCAGCAAATCCTCCTGCACCAGATCCTCCACATACAAAAGCTGCAGCATAGTATTGGAACGAACCCCCATCTGCCGCTCCACCACTTTTAGCCTTGTATCCTTCACTCGCTTACGGATCAGAGCGCTGTTGATCTTCACAGAATCTGTGAATCCCTCCTTGGATCCCCTGAGAACTTTCTCCGTTTCCGCTTTTCCAACCATCATGGCCGGATACCCTTTTCCCGCAATTTTCACAGCCCGATCATAGCCATCCATGAAAAAAACTGCGTTTCCAGCCAGCATCGCCTCAACGGCCTCTTCCAAAGTGGGGAGTTCTTTCACATCCGAGATCCCCAGACTGTTATTCTTCAGAAATTCTTTCATCTGCGAGGGAGGAATTTCCCAAAAATGATTGATCAGCTTTCCAATCACCGAATCCTCCAGCATCATGTTGGACACCGCCACCTCCAGATAGACAATGAGACAGTCTACCTTCCGCTCATCTCCCAGACGCATGGGACGGATGATTATGTCCGCACATTGATCGCATTTCTTCCTTATATATTCTTCATTTTTTCTCACAGATTCATATACCGGTGTTTTTTCTCCCATCTTTTCCTCCTTTGATCATCCCGGCGTAATTTGTGTAACATCACACAAAAAAAGAGAGACGCCTTTCACATCTCTCTTAACATTTCCATATTTTTTCTTTTTTATTCCACCCTCAGAGACTTATTTTGCCTCATCCAGATGAATACTCTCAATAATTCCCTTGCGCTGATTCTCAATATGATCCGACGCAATTCTCTTTGCTTTCTCCACATCCCTGTCCCGGATTGCCTCGAGCATCTCCTGATGTTCTTTGACCAGTCTCTGCCTCGTCTTCTCATCCTTCAGATATTCCACACGATAACGGTAAATCTGCTCTCTCAGATTATTCAGAACCTGCAGAAGCCTCTTATTTTCCGCCGCACGGTAGATAATCTCATGAAATTCCACATCTGCCTCTGCCAGTTTTGTCAGATCCCCTTCTTCCAGAAGTCCCTGGAACTGTGCTTCCGCATCGGACAATTCCTCCAACTCTTCTTCCGTCATACGGCCACATGCCTTCTCAATCGCCATCTCTTCCAAACAGCATCTGACTTCCAGCACATCTGTCAGATCCTTTTCCGTGATATTGGCAACCTGCGCCCCTCTCCTGGGAATCATAATCACCAGACCCTCCAGCTCCAGTTTGCGGATCGCCTCTCTGATAGGAGTCCGGCTGACTCCCAACTTCTCGGCCAGCGCAATCTCCATCAGCCTCTCGCCTGGTTTTAATTCTCCTTTTAGGATTGCCCGGCGCAATGTGTTGAAAACCACATCCCGCAGCGGCAGATATTCGTTCATCTGAATTGAAAAATTACTTGTCATTGGTATCTCCTTATCTGTCTATCTTCTTCTGGCTTGAAACACCTGAGTTGCAAATACATTTCTCGCAAGCTGAGATTTTCTCAGCTTCTCATAAGCCTGTTTCATCTTCTTTCGATCTTTAAAAATCCCAAACACTGTCGGCCCGCTCCCGCTCATCATCGCCTTTTGCGCACCATTCTCTTCCATAATCTGGCTTATCTGCCCAATCACCGGATACTGCTGTACAATTCCTGGCTCAAAGACATTCTCCATCCGTCTGATCACACCATCCAGATCTTGATTCCGCACAGCCTCCACCATCCCATCAATATCCGGGTGCCGTTGAATCTTCTCCAGACACAGATTCTCGTAAGCAGTCTTCGTGGATACGCTCACCCCTGGCTTTCCGATCAGGACATAACAAAACGGCAGCGGCGGCAATGATGTCAGCTGCTCACCAATTCCCTCCGCCAAGGCAGTTCCCCTTAAAATACAATATGGAACATCCGCTCCGATTGCAACACCTCTTCTCATCAGCTCCGCAGGTGTCAATCCCAGATGAAAAATCCGATTGATTCCCACCAGAGTCGCCGCCGCATCGGAACTCCCTCCTGCCATTCCCGCGGCCACAGGAATAAATTTCTGAAGCTGAATCCGCACGCCATCATCCACATGAAATTCATCCATGAGAAGCTTCGCTGCTTTGTAGACAAGATTTCTCTCATCCACAGGTACATAGGGAAGGTTGGTCGTCAAAAAGATTCCCTTGCTCTTCTTCGGCGTAATCTCCAGAAAATCATACATTCGGATCGTCTGCATCACCATACGGACATCGTGATACCCATCCTCTCTCTTTCGCACCACATCCAGTCCCAAATTGATTTTTGCCATTGCACGTAACCGCATGATTTCCTCCCCTGTGTTATTTTTCTGCACTTAATTATGCATTGTACTTGAATTTATACAATTCATTGTAAATGATTTTTTTGAATTTGTAAACCCACCAAACAGAACTTCATAAATCCCCTATCTTTGCACCTCTTTTACCAGCATCAAGGGCTGATACGGTTCCAACTCATCCTGTCCCAGCTGGTTTACCTGCCGGATCTGTTCTGTTGTGGTATAAAATTTCTTTGCGATATCCCACAGCGTATCCCCTGGCTGTACTACATAGACGGTGATTCCTGGCATGCTCTGTATCTTTTTGATATCCAGCGGAGTTTCTTCCACTTCCTCGATCAAAGGTATCGTCTCTCTTCGCAGCACCAGCACATTCAGATTCAGAACAATCTTGACCTCAATCTCATTGCTGTCCACCATAGTGGTAGATAGCTGTTCCAGGTCGTTTCTCAAAAAATACGAGCAGGACTCATCAATCCCGTTCGCTTCTATCACGTGCGTAAATGGAATCATTGCTTCCATGGAGTAAAATGGCATATCATCATTTCCCACAATATAGAGAACTTTAATCTGCACCACTCCTTCTGCCAGAATACCGTTTTCCACAATCTTTGTTTTGTCCACCTTGATTTTCCCCTGACTGTGACAGATCTGCAGAATCTTTCCCTGAGTCTCTTTCACTTCCACCCGGTCATTCAGCCTGCATTTGGAATAATTTCTCACCAAAAGACTCTCCAGAACTTCTTTGTGCGCAAGGGGATGACACTCCTTCGCAGGCGTGTAAATATCCATTAGAATTTCATGTTCTTCCTCCTGATAGATCTTCATATCCAGTTCCAGAACTGCTTCCGCCTGCATAATTCTCTCTTCCCCGTCGGGATCCGGCTTCACTTCCAGCTGCCTTTGCAAGACGCTCATTTCGATATTGGGAATCATATCTCCGGAACACCCCTCGCATGCCACCTCGCTTCGAAATGGAATCGAATGTTCCATCCACTGCAGAGGATTGCCCTCATCGTCCCCTTCATAGAGCACAAAGACAAAAAGTTCTCCTTTCACCGCAATCTTTCCTTCATCCGGCCGCAAATCCATTCCCCGTATTTCCATAGTATTCCACAGAATTTGATGAATGTTTGGCTTATTCGATGCGAGAGGTATCTCTTCTTTCAATCTTAGAGTATCCTTTTTATGTATACGCAGACCCATGACTTTTACATTTTTTTTCTTGCAGGAAACTTCTTCTTCCGTCCCCACAGGAAGCGCAATATCCCCAAGCTCATCCACAACCGCGTAAAAGGTCACCAATGCCTTGATATTTAACTTTCTGGAATTAATCACATGAAGGCTTAAATCCTCAATCTCCCACTTCAGGCACATTTTATCTCCGCTCTCGATTCCTTCCAGATTCAAAGACTCCTCTATGGGAAGATTGGCAGACAGACTGTAGACCCTGCCTTCCTCTTCCTGTGCCACATACAAAAGATCAACACAGAGTTTTGCGCTGACAAAAGCCTGGTTTTCACTTAATTTTACTTCTTCCATCTGAATCTCACCTTTATTTTGGATCATTCTTCCAATGTCCGGTTTCACATCTGGAACATTATAATCTTCATCAAAAGTTACCTGATTGGCAGCTTTACTCTTCACGCGCAATATCTGGACATTCTCTTTTTTCAATTCCATAAAGTCATTCTCCTTTTCCACACATTTCTCCAACAATTCTAAGAAAACGTTACCGGAAGATTTCGATACTCCATTTTTACTACGATATAAGGGTAAGAAGGTTCTGACGACCGCTCCTCTTCCTGGGATGGTCCCAGCAGATTGGTCTTAAACACAATGGCATTCTTCGTCATAAGCAGTTTCTTTACCTGGATACTGTACCCTCCTCCCATCTGCTGACCATAGCCTTTAACCAGATATAATTCACTGCCGCTTTGATAGGTCATCTGAAATTCCTGCTTCTTCTTTCCCTCAACCAAAGTTTTCAGATCCTCTGGCAGCTCCTCCTCTTTCACCACTGTATAATCCACTTTCTGTCCTTCTTCTTTTTCGATCTTAATGAAGCTGCATCCTCCCAGACAGAGAAGCAGACAAAAGAACACGGCTATCCCAGGAGTAATTTTTTTCATATTTTTCCCCGTGCTTTTTTCTCAACATATTCTATGCAAATCCCAAAAGATTTATTGCAAGTATTTCATTTATTGCTTATAATAAAAACAACATGTCGATTAAGTAACGCTATGATTATCACAACCAGTCTGTCGGAGGGAAATTTATGATTCGTTTCATATTAACTTGTATTGTTGTTGGTGGTTTTCTGATCCTATCCATTCCCGTGCTCATCGCAGAATGGATCATCGGAAAATTCAATCCACACTTCAAAGACATTAGCTCCCTGCGAATTGTCCAGGGCGCTTTCAATCTCTGTCTGAAAATCTCCGGTGTGGAAGTCACTGTAATTGGAGAAGAAAATGTTCCTCAGGATTCTCCCGTGCTCTATATCGGAAACCACCGCAGCTTCTATGATATCCTGCTGACCTACACCCGGTGCAAACGTCCCACCGGCTATGTGGCAAAATATGAGATGCACAGCATTCCCCTTCTGTCTGACTGGATGCGGTACCTGCACTGTCTCTTTTTGAACCGCAAAGATATCAAACAGGGACTTCAGATCATCCGCAAAGCCATTGAAGAGATAAAAGCCGGAATTTCCATATGTATTTTCCCTGAGGGAACCCGGAATAAAGGGGATAATGAGACGGAACTTCTCCCGTTTCATGAAGGCAGCTTTAAGGTTGCCACCAGAGGAAACTGTCCGATTATTCCCATGGCCATCAGTCACACCTCTGCCATCTTTGAGGATCATCTGCCAAGAATCTGCAAGGCACATGTGGTCTTGGAATATGGAGCTCCTATATATCCGGAACAGCTTCCAAAGGAAGACCGAAAGAGACTGGGCGCTTACACCCGCGAAATCATAATGGAAATGCTAAAGAAAAATGAATCTCTCATTTAATGATAAAAGATTTCTGATATGGCGTATAATCCCAGTTTTTTATGAAATGAATAAATTTCTTCACCGTTGGGGAATCCCCTCTCTCCTCATCGCAGAGAATCCCCACATTGCGATAACAAGCTCTGTCCAGCGGGGCTAAACGCACTTTCTCATGACAATTCACAAGAACCAGCCTGGGAAGCAGACTGACTCCGAATCCCCTGGCCACCATGGAAACCAGGCTGTTGTCTTCCACATATGTATTCTGCTTTTTGGGATGAATTCCACAATGTTTCAATAGTTTCTCCACCTCTACATCATTGACACAGGTCGAGTAGAGAAACGGATCCTCCTCAATACGCTGCAATGGATATTTCTCACCATCGCCAATGGGATAATCCGCCGGAAGTACTGCAAGAAATTCATCCTTGAAAAGAGGTTGAAACTCATCCCGTCGAAAAATATTGCTTGTGATGCAGATATCCACATCCCCCTGATCAAACCATTGATACATTCTCTCATCTCCCTCTTTAATTTCAAAGGAGACTGACGGATTCTCTTTCTGAAAAGCCATGAGAATATCCGGAAGACAGGTGCGGATCACGCTTGCCACCGCTGCCAGGCGGATCACGGAAGCTTTCTGCTTCACGATCATCTGAGCCTCCGCGTCAATCCGATCCTGCACGGCGACTAACTCCCGGAATAAAGGCATCAGCCGGCTGCCTTCTTTCGTAAGCCGGACTCCAAATTTCCCCCTCTGCAAAAGCACCAGACCCAGTTCTCTCTCCAATGCTTTCATAATATGGGTCAGACCTGCCTGGGTATATCCCAGCTTTTCTGCTGCCGCCAGAAGACTTCCGCTCTCCACCGCCTGAATGAAAATTTTAATTTTATTCACATCCATAATACCCGCCTCTATCTATTAAAAAATTTTATACATATATAATAATTAAGTACTGTTCACAAGTCAAGAACATGATGTAAAATAGAGTATATAGGAGAGGGTTTTTTCATCTGCATCCATCGATGCAGAACAACTGCAACTATGGCGGAGAGATGCTCCGTCCCGTAACACAAACCATCGCAGGGATGCTGTTATCACACTACTCTGCATAACGGTTTACCACATTACTATATAGTGTATAAGGAGGAATTAACTATGTACAACAATGAAATGTATGAATTGGGGAATCAGCCTTCTGTGATCCGTGAACTTTTTGCTTACGGACTGGCGCAGGCTAAAGTTGTCGGACCGGAGAACGTATTTGATTATACTCTCGGAAATCCAAGTATTCCTGCACCTGCCAAAGTAAATCAGTCCATCAAAGATATCCTGGATGAAATGAATTCCATCGATGTTCACGGCTATTCCATGGCCGGAGGATTTGACGGTGCCAGAGAAGCCATTGCCAGAAACTTAAATGAACGTTTCGGCACAGATATCAAAGCTTCCAACCTGTTTATCACTTGTGGTGCCGCTCCTGCATTGATTTCTACAATCAAAGCTCTTCTGGCAGATGAGAAATCAGAGATCATGGCAGTTGCACCGTTCTTCCCAGAATATCGTCCTTTCGTAGAAGCGAACGGCGGAAATCTGGTTGTTGTTCCGGCTGACCGCGAACATTTCCAGATTGACCTGGCAAAAGTTGAAGCTCTGATCACAGAACATACACAGGCAATCATCATCAACTCCCCGAACAACCCATCCGGCGTTGTTTATACTGAGGAGACGCTGAAAGCTCTGGCTGACCTTCTGACAAAGAAAGGTGAGGAATATGGTCATCCGATTTATATCATCGCTGATGAGCCATACCGTGAGCTGGTATACGGTGATGTGAAGGTTCCATTTATTCCTACTATTTATAAAAATACAATTGTATGCTATTCCTGGTCTAAGAGCCTTTCTCTTCCTGGAGAGCGTATCGGATATGTATGTGTACCGGATTCCTGCGACAACGCAGACGAGATCTACAAAGGCGTAGCCGGTGCAGCACGTGCCAACGGACATGTATGTGCTCCTACTCTGGTACAGCTTGTAATCGAGCGCTGTGTAGATGAGATGCCAGACCTGCAGGCATATGATGAGAACCGTACCCTGCTCTATGATTCACTGACTAAGATGGGGTATCGCTGTGCAAAACCTGACGGTGCTTTCTATCTGTTCGTAGAAGCTCCAAATGGCGACAGCAAAGCTTTCAGTGAGAAGGCAAAGAATGATTTCAATCTGCTTGTAGTTCCAGGCGAAGGTTTCGAATGCCCAGGATATCTGCGTCTGTCCTACTGTGTATCCAATGACATGATCAGAAGAAGTCTTCCTGCATTCGAAAAAATGTATGAAGCTTACAAGAAATAATACATATTAATCTAAGAAAGAAAAGGCACTGCTGCCAGTCTGACACCATTTTGGTTCAGGCTGGCAGCAGTGCTTTTTTCTATTGACACTTTTCCTTGAATTTTATATAATACTTCTGTTTGTTTTCAAATTATTTGTTTTCTAACTATTTAAGAGAGGAGGACTTATCTGTGAAATATACCTTCCATTATCTGATTATGGCCGAACAGGCATTATTTCAAAAGGAACTTCTTGCCAAGTTAAAGGGGTCCGGTCTCACCATCGGACAGCCAAAAATTCTGGATTACCTGCGGGAACACGACGGAGTCAACCAGAAGGAAATTGCCAGGGGATGTCATATCGAACCCGGAACACTCACATCCATCCTCAACCGCATGGAGGAAAATCACCTCGTGGAACGCCGCATGTTAAACGGCAACCGCCGCAGTCTCCACGTCTTTCTCACAGAACAGGGAAAACTGCAGGCCAAAAGAGTCGCACTTGCTTTCTCTCAGCTGGAAGAAGAAGCCTTCCGCAATATTTCAGAGGAAGAGCGCAGAACATTCATGAACCTTTTTTACAGAATTTTTCAAAACAGTACTGACATCATGGAGTTAGAAAGGGGAACGGATCTCACATGGAAAAACTAAAGCGTTACATCATATTCTTAATTGGACTTTTCATCAATTCTCTGGGAGTCAGCCTGATCACAAAGGCAAACCTGGGTACCTCACCCATCTCATCCATACCTTATGTGCTCAGCCTGAATTTTCCTCTCACATTTGGAGAATTCACAATCGCATTCAGTCTCGCGCTGATTGTAATTCAACTTATCATTCTTCGCAGAAATTTTAAACTGGAGCACCTGCTCCAAATCCCGATTTCCATCCTGTTCGGATATTTCATTGACCTGACCATGGTTCTTCTCTTCTTCATTCAACCGCAGAACTATCTGCTGTCACTGGTCTATCTACTGATCGGATGCGTGATTCTGGGATTTGGTGTATATACTGAAGTTCTCGCAAATGTGGCTATGCTCCCTGGAGAATCTTTTGTCCGGGCAGTCTCCTCCACATGGAAGACGGAATTTGGTTCCACCAAAGTGGCCTTTGACGCTTCCCTCACCATCATCGCTGCCATTCTCTCCCTACTTTTTACCCACCGTCTGAATGGTGTCCGGGAAGGAACGATTATCGCAGCTCTTCTGGTAGGGTTCATTGCCCGCCTCTTCGGACGTAAAATGGCATTTCTGGAAGAACATCTCTTTCCAGCCAAGACGGCCGAAAAAGAAAGCAGCAGCGCAACCACTCAGAATCATACCCAAAAACCAATTATTGTAATCGGCCGTCAATATGGAAGCGGCGGGCATGACATTGGTAAAGCTCTGGCCGAAAAACTTGGTTTTTCTTTCTATGACAATGAAATCATACAGATGACAGATGGTTCCACAGGATACACCCCTCAATTTGTTAAGAATCTGGAGGAAAACATGACCAACAGCTTTCTCCACGATCTTGTCAGCCAGATGTACATCTATTCTGATACTCAGGAGGCTCCCCGGGACACAATTTTTGAATCCGAGGGCAAAGTCATCCGCCAGATTGCTGATCAGGGAAACTGTGTCATTCTCGGACGCTGCGCCGACTATGTACTTCGAAATTATCCAAACTGCCTGAAGATCTATCTTCATGCCTCCAGTGATTATCGTACAGAGCGAATTATGCATATTGAAAATCTTTCCAGGGAAAATGCCCTATCAAAAATACGCCGTATGGACCGCAAACGCTCTGCCAATTATCAGTATTACACACGCAGAATCTGGGGACACTCAGGAAATTATGATCTCACAGTCAACACAGAAATAGGCTCTGATGCTGTACAAAATCTGATTTTGCAGGCTCTGTCACTGAAGCTTGGCAGACAAAATTATTCATAAACATCCCAAATCCCCGCAGGGATTTCCGGCAGAATGCTTTCGCATTCCCATGCCGCCTGCGGGGAATTTATCTCCTATATTCCAAAATCAGGAAGTGGTCGTACTGTCACTGTCCCCCCAATCGATTAACTGTAATAGAGACAGGTCCATATAAATAACCCGTTCCCTGACCAACCACTTCCAAAGTTACCGGTGCCGTAGTCACATCCAAAACCTGAGAGAAAGATAAATTTCCAACCTCTCCCGAAGTGTTCAATGTGCGTGAGACAGCGGTTCCCGGAACTTCTGTCCCTTGCTGTTCCAGATACATGGATACGGTAATCGGCAATGTAGCACCACCTGCTGCTCCTACAGAACCATGAAATGATACCTGATAAATTCCAGGTTCCTGAATTACAAATTCTCCACTGTTTTGTCCATGAGTTACCGCTGTTCCATTGGTGACAGCGTTCCGGTCAAAGAGCAGCGGAGATCCTGCCGTACCTACCTGTGAAGGAGTAGAATACGCCGAGACCAATGCCGCCGACGTACTGCCGGCCGGACCGGTTGCGCCAGTGGCGCCGGTTGCTCCTGTCGAACCTGCTGGACCAGTTGCTCCCGTTGCTCCTGCTGGACCAGTTGCTCCCGTTGGACCTGTCGGACCGGTTGCTCCCGTTGGGCCTGTCGGGCCAGTCGCTCCCGTCGGACCGGCCGGACCGGCCGGACCGGTTGCTCCCGTTGAACCAATTGGGCCAGTGATTCCCGCTAATCCTTCCGGACCTGCTTCTCCCTGTGGACCAGTTGCTCCCGTTGCTCCTGCTGGGCCAGTCGCTCCCGTTATTCCTGTTGGACCTGCTGGACCCGTTGTTCCCGTTGGACCTGTCGGACCAGTCACTCCCGTTGGACCTATTGGGCCAGTCGGGCCAGTTACTCCTGTTGGACCAGTTGCTCCCGTTGGACCCGCTGGACCGGTCGCTCCCGTTGCTCCTGCCGGACCGGTCATTCCTGTCGGGCCTGTTGGCCCCGGCATTCCCATCGGACCCGTTGGCCCCACATATCCCTGAGGTCCCATAGCTCCCGTTGGGCCGGTCGGGCCCGGACACCCTCTTGGACCTGGGCAGCCTCTTGGACCTGTTGGGCCGGTCGGACCTATATTTCCGCAGCCAGGTCTGCAGCAGCAATTAGAACTCGCACTTATATCCTGAGAATCTTCTCTTCTACGAAATAGCATACTTTCACTCCTGATTACTTTTGGTTTCTATTTACCATATGCGTCTGTCTCAAAAAAAGGTACATTTTTCAGATATTCCTCCCCCTTAGGATTCCAACGCCCTGCTTCCTGATGATAGTGTCGTGCTCTATCATAATCTCCCAATTGATACCAACACACGCACAGCTGAATACAAGGAAGATATCCTCTGCAATTTTCCTGACAAAACCCAAACACCTCTTTGTCCTCCCTCAAAGCCTGTTCATACCAAAAAACTGCATCTTTCCATTCTCCCCGATCAAAAAAATACTTCCCCAAATCACAGCAAAGTGCCGGTCCCGGCTGTCCATATTCCAAAGCACGCAAAAGTGTTCGGACTCCCTTTTTTCTCTTTTCCTCCAGAAAATAACAGTACGCTAAAAGCCGGCATGCCTCCTTTTTATCCTCCTTCCACCCGCCAGACATTCCCAAAAATTTTCGAAATTGTTTGCAGGCATCCCTTGCCCTTCCATGATCCAGCAGCTCCCTTCCATAATAGTACACTTCCCTGGGCTCCAAAATCTGTCCCTCCCGATACATCTTCTCATAAATTCGAAGGTTTCTCTGCGGATCCCAAACTCGGATCTTTCGATGCTCAATCTGAATATCCTCATAAAGAATATTTCCAAATGGAACAATCACCTCATGTACTCTTCCCTGAAATCTGCACTGAGAACAATTTTTCAAAATCCGCTCTCTGTAATAAGTAAAAGAAGGTCTTCCCCACTCATCAAAGGCAGTCGCATACTTCATCATAACCGTGTCCACATCCTTGGGAAGAATTTTCTTTAATCTTTGAATTTTCTCTGCCTCTTCCGGAAGAATCACATCATCCGCATCCAGCCACATGCAATATTCTTTTGTAGCTTTCTCCAGACCATAATTTCTCGCTGCGGAGAAGTCATCATCCCAGGGAAAATCATAGATTTTATCGGTATACTTTTCTGCCACCTGCCTGGTCCTGTCCTGTGATCCCGTATCTACGATTACAATTTCATCAACAAATCCTCTGACACTTTCCAGACACCTTGCCAGAACATCTTCCTCATTCTTTACAATCATACATAAACTTATGGAAGCCATGGACAACTCCATTTTCTTTTCTCATATCTTTTATATGCGCCTTCGCCCTCTTTTTATCCACAAAAACAAGGTGGCAAGGCCACCTCAACTTTAAAAAAGAATTCCTATGAAACATTTTAGTTTCATAGGAACAAAATTTCCACGTGTATTGTCTCTCATTAATTATATCAAATTCTCCTCATCGCATGAGACCAGCCAGAACTAAACTCGCCAAAATCCCGGCTATAGTAGCCGCTAAAGCTCCCAGCAAAGTGTATCGCGTCTTCGAAATCTTTGCTGCAGCATAATAGACACTCATCGTATAAAAGACCGTCTCTGTACAACTCATCATAATCGATGCGGCCAAACCAGTCAAAGAATCTGTTCCATATTCTTTGAAAATATCCAGCACCATCCCCGTCGCCGCACTGGAAGAAAAAAGCCGAATAAAGGCCAAGGAAAACAATTCCGGACCGAAACCTGTATTTGATGTAAAATGTTCAAATATAAGCCCTATCCAATCCAAAAGACCACACGCTCTCAACACACCTACGCCCACAACTAAGCCAATCAACGTAGGCAAAATACCGCTGACAATCTTCAGCCCTTCCTGTGCCCCCTCCAAAAAATTGCTATAAATATCTTTTTTCATTAAAAGACCATAAGATACAATTACAAAGATCATCAAAGGTAAAATAAAATTCGACAAAAAGAATAACATTTTCATCTTTTTCTCCGATCTTTTCATTCACAATAGACAATCCCCGTCCGTGTACTGAATGGCGTCGCCAGAATGATAAATGCTACAATCAGATTTGGATTGACACCGCCGTACTGGATGCAATAAACAATCATGGTCACAGGGATCAGTTTCAAAGAGGAAATATTAATAATCAAAAAACTGCGCATTTTATTACTGACAGTGTCTTCTTAGGCAGACATTCCCATTTTTACCTAGTCCTCTTCTTTGCCTAATTTTTCTATTGCCCACAGCCTTTATCGTGTCAAAGATAGTTACATTAAATTAATTTTTATCACTCTCCTTTATAAGTTTATCAAAATCACTTTCAAACAGCTGATCTTGAATAACTCGATATTTTTCGAATTCTGATTCAGCATGCTCTTTTCGACTATCTGCACGTGTAAAGATAATTTCAGCCGCAGTATTTCCTGTCACTGCATAATGCATCTTATTTTGAATTTTTGCAAAAAATTTTTTAGTAACTGGAGAACTTTTATCATAATCAATGCTTGTTGAATAAATATCTGTTATTTTTTGATAAAATCTTCGCTCACTAAGGCGAATTTCCCTAATCTCCTCCAGCAGTCTTTCAAAATAATCTTCATTAAGAAAGGTTCCGTTTTTCATACGTTCCCTGTCAATAACATATCCTCTTTGAGCATATCGAGCCAACACTTGAGTTGCCCATCTTCGAAACTGCGTTGCCCTTATAGAGTTCACTCGATACCCCACTGATATAATCGCATCTAAATTATAATGTTCTATAGACCGGTTAACCTGCCTTGCACCCTCCTTCTGAACTATTCGAATTTTTCGAGTAGTTGCATCACGCTCAAGCTCACCCGAAGCATATACTTCTTTTAAATGATAAGTTATCGTATTTACTTCTACATCAAATAGAGCTGCCATCATTTTTTGTGTCATCCATAATGTTCCGTCCTCATATCGTACCTCTACCCCATCACTCTGATTTTGTTCCTCAAATATTAAAAATTCCGCTGCACTACTGCGGATCATTAATTTTTTATTATCCATAGAAAACATTCCTTTCAATTATTGTATCCTTATCTATATCTATTGTATCACGTCAATAAAATGTAACACAAGCAGAGACACTCTTCATCTTCTGTCCATCGCTTTACAGAAAATCACTGCCACTCCTGTACTCACAGCCGTGGCCAGTATCCCTGACCCTACAATTGCTGTTGGATCAGCGCTGCCATACTGGCTGCGATAAGCAATCATAGTCACAGGGATAAGCTGCAATGAAGAAATATTAACAATCAAAAAATTGCACATCTCGTTACTGGCAGTGTCTTCTTCCTGGGCAGGCATACCCATTCTCCGCCTGCCCTCCTCTTCTTTCCTCAATTCTTCCATTGCACGCAATCCTGCCGGAGTGGCTGCCATCCCCAACCCCAGGAAATTAGCGATCATATTCACCGCAATGTATTTCATTGCCATTCCCTTCAAATTTAACCTCGGAAATAAAAATCTCAGCAAAGGATGAATTCTCCTGGTCAGCCCAGCCACCATACCTGACTCCTCTGCAATTTTCATCAAACCATTCCAAAAGGCGGTGATCCCTGCCATACCAAGACAGAGACTCACCGCCTCTTCAGAAGATTTTATCACAGCCTGTGTCACTTCCGTAATATTACCAGTGCACATTCCATATACGATTCCAATCAGAATCATACTGCCCCATAAATAACTCATAGGTACCTGCCTGTTTTTTTACAGTATATGATCCCCTACCGGTAATCATGTCTTTTCATTTTTCCTATACTCTCCGGATATAATCGTGACGCACATACCCCTTATACTTTTTGGCAATCCAGACATGGTACCATTTTACTCCATCCTTAGCCTTCCCCTCTCCAATGACATCCACAAGATTCCCCTTATTCAATTTTGGATACCCCTGAATATTGGAATATTCAAGCCCAGGCCCTCTCCTCACATTGACACTATTTCCGGTGCAGGCCCCAACCCACATTTTATAGTCATTGGACTCTCTGGGAATCTGCAGCACCTGTCCCACATAAATCAGATTCACATTTTCAATATGATTGATGCTGGCCAATTTTGCAACCGTTGTATGATAACGCTTCGCAATGGAAGTCAGAGTGTCACCGGTTTTCACGGTATAAGAAAAAGTTTTCTCATTTTCTTGATTGCCACCAGAGGAAAAATCTTTATAGAATACACTCAGATCCACGTCTCCTTCAATGCCCGGAACTCTTCCCTTGGAACTATACTGCCAGCCAATCCCTACTGGCGGCCGCAGACTCTCCACAATCTTTCCCTGATCATTATAGGGATATGCCGCTATCCAGTAATCATACGGCAGTGCTGCCACATCCAACACATTGTTATACCAGTCCATATTACAGTAAATTCCAAATTTATATCCACCTTCAAGAATCTCCTGACGAAAAGCCCTGACAATGGAAGTTACTGTAGATTTCGGCAAAGATCTTTGCTCACTCCATTCCATGTCATAAAAAACCGGATAGTCCAACGACCTCGAACCCAACGTGGCAATCACACTTCTCGCTTCCTCTTTTGCCTGTCCGGTGGTAAGAGCATAGCTGTACTTATACACCCCCGTCTTCAATCCAGCATCTGTAAATCCTGTATAGTTTCTATAAAATGTAGGATCCACTTTATTTCCTCTCTCTGTGATTCTCATAATTGCAATCTCTATTCCATCCGCTGCAACTTCTTGATAATCCGTCACAGTGTTATAAGCACTGACATCAATGCCTCGAAGTTCCATAGTTCTCTGCCTCGTATTCCTATCATTTTCTTTAGCTTATGCATCTGTTCTCTCATTTGTCCAATAAAAACAAAAAGCGCCCAAGTTTTTAAACTTGAACGCTTTTTGAAATTTTTGCTTCTATTTTGCAGGTTCTTCGATTTTCACTTTATCCAGATGCCAGATATCATCCACATACTCTTGGATTGTTCGGTCAGAACTGAACTTACCGCTGCATGCAGTATTCAAAAGTGCCATCTTAGCCCAGCGCTTCTCATCGCGGTAAGCCTGCTCTACTTTCTTCTGTGCTTCCGCATAAGAACGGAAGTCCGCAAGAATAAAGTACATATCTGCCTTATCAAAGCCTTTGGTGTAAAGCAGAGAATCGTAAAGGTCGCGGAACAATTCCGGATCACTGGAATATTTTCCATTGATCAGTTCCATCAGTACCTGGCGGATATCTCCGTCGGTATTGTAGATTACATGTGGATCATATCCACCGTTATTTTCATAATTAATAACTTCCTCAGAACTCAGTCCGAAAATAAATGCATTCTCGGCACCTACTTCTTCCACAATCTCCACATTTGCTCCATCCATGGTACCCAGGGTCACTGCACCGTTAAGCATGAACTTCATGTTTCCGGTACCGGAAGCCTCCTTGCTGGCTGTGGAAATCTGCTCAGACACATCTGCAGCCGCGAAGATCATCTCTGCATTGGATACACGGTAATTCTCGATAAACACTACCTTCAGCTTTCCATTAATGCTGTAGTCGTTGTTAATCACATCTGCCACAGAATTGATCAGCTTGATAATCAACTTCGCACGTTTATATCCAGCAGATGCCTTAGCACCAAAAATAAAAGTCCTTGGATAGAAATCCATCTCCGGATGCTGTTTGATCTGATTGTACAGATACATAACATGAAGAATGTTCAACAGCTGACGTTTATATTCGTGAAGTCTTTTTACCTGTACATCAAAGATAGAGCGCGGATTTACCTCAATACCATTGTGTTCCAGGATATATTTTGCCAGTCTCACTTTATTCTGATACTTGATATTCATAAACTCCTGCTGCATCTTCTCATCATCAGCATAGATTGCCAGCTTATGAATCTGTCTCAGATCTGTAATCCAGTCTGAGCCCACATAGCGGGTCACCCAGTCTGCCAGCAGCGGATTTCCATGAAGCAGGAAACGTCTCTGTGTAATACCGTTTGTCTTATTATTAAACTTCTCCGGCATCATCTCATAGAAATCTTTGAGCTCCTGTTTCTCCAAAATCTCTGTGTGCAGTCTCGCAACACCGTTGACAGAGTAGCTTGCCACGATTGCCAGATGTGCCATCTTCACCTGTCCATCATAGATAATTGCCATCTTTTTGATCTTCTCATAGTTTCCAGGATAACGATTCTGAATTTCTATGATAAATCTGCGGTTGATCTCCTCAATGATCTGATAGATTCTCGGAAGCAGTCTGGAGAACAGCTCAATCGGCCATTTTTCCAAAGCTTCTGCCATGATCGTATGGTTCGTGTAAGCCACGGTCTTAGTAGTAACGTCCCATGCCTGATCCCATCCAAGTCCTTCCTCATCCATCAGAATACGCATCAGCTCAGCCACAGCCATAGTCGGATGTGTATCATTCATCTGGAATGTCACTTTCTCATACAGCTTTGTGATATCACTGTGTGTCTTTTTGTATTTCGCGATCGCTGCCTGGATGCTGGCAGAAATGAAGAAATACTGCTGTTTCAGACGAAGTTCCTTGCCTGCGTAATGATTATCATTGGGATAGAGAACTTCCACGATATTTTTTGCAAGATTCTCCTGTTCCACCGCTTTACGGTAATCTCCCTTGTCAAAAGAGTCCAGAGCAAAGTCCACAATAGGCTCTGCATCCCAGATTCTCAGAGTGTTGACAATCTTGTTGTCATATCCCACGATTGGCATATCATAAGGAATCGCCTTTACCGCCTGATAGCCCTCGTGAATAAATTTATTCTGTCCTTTTTCATGGTCATATTCTACACGGACATATCCGCCAAAATGGACTTCTTTTGCGTATTCCGGGCGGCGCAGTTCAAAAGGATACCCGTCCTTTAACCAGTTGTCCGGTACTTCAACCTGATAACCATCTTTGATCTCCTGTTTGAACATACCGTAATGATAACGGATTCCGCAGCCGTAAGCGCTGTAGCCTAAAGTTGCCAGTGAATCCAGGAAACAAGCTGCCAGACGTCCAAGTCCGCCATTTCCCAATGCTGGATCCGGCTCTTCATCCTCAATAGCATTCAGATCAATTCCCAGTTCATCCAACGCTTCTTTTACCTCTTTGTAAGCGGTCAGATTCAGCAGATTATTTCCCAGTGCACGTCCCATCAGAAACTCCATGGACATGTAGTAAACGGTTTTGGGATCTTGTTTCTCATAAGTTTTTTGTGTCAATAACCAGTTGTCAATGATTACGTCTTTTACAGAATAAGAGACCGCCTGAAAAATCTGCTGCGGAGTTGCCTCTTCTAATGTTCTTCTGAATAAAAATCTTACATTGTCGCGCACACTTTTTTTAAACGTCTCTTTTTCAAACTGCTTGTCGATAATCATGTCGTCCTCCTATCATTGTTTAGAAACACCCATTTTTACCTTTTCTTTGTTAATGTTCCATTCTTTTTCATAGCCTTTAGTCTCACCTAAAAGCATCTCATCCGCCAGTACCTCTGCCTTAATCTTCTCTTCGTTTGCCTTCATGATCTGCAGGATCTTATCGTTATCCTTTGCGGATACGCAGATCTTGTCTGTCACTTCGAATCCGGCTTCCTTACGCATAGTCTGCACTTTGCTGATAATCTCGCGCACAAAACCTTCCTCGATCAGCTCTGGTGTCAGATTAGTGTCCAGAACAACAGAAATCTCTCCGTCATGCTCCGTCACATATCCCTCCATCTGGGCAGTCTCAATCAGCAGGTCCTCTTCTGAGAGAACGACTTCACTTCCATTCACCTCAAAAGTGAGATTTCCCTTGGACTTCAATTCAGCCATTGCCTCATTTCCGTCCATTTCTGTCAGATGCTGACGAATTCCATTTAATAGTTTACCATATTTTGGTCCAACTGTCTTTAGCTGAGGTTTAAAATTATAGGAGATAAATGAACCGATATTTTCAGCAAATTCCACAGATTTTACGTTCAATTCATCCGCAATAATGTCCACATAGAATGTGTCCAATTTAAATGGCGCTTTCACATACATGGTTCCGATCGGCTGACGGTTCTTGATATTAGCCGTATTTCTGCAGGCTCTTCCAAGGACAACCACTTCCAGCAGATTCTCCATATTTTCTTCCAGATCTTTATCAATCCACTCTTCTTTTACTTCCGGATAATCACACAGATGAACACTCTCCGGTGTATTTGGGTCAATGCTGCGCACCAGATTCTGGTAGATGTCCTCTGTCATGAACGGAATCAGAGGAGCTGCTGTCTTCGCAACTGTAACCAGAGCTGTATACAGAGTCATGTAAGCATTAATCTTATCCTGAGGCATACCCTTCGCCCAGAAACGCTCTCTGCTTCTTCTCACATACCAGTTACTCATCTCATCCACAAAATCCTGCAGTACCTTCGTGCTCTCCGGAATCCGATAATTGTTCAGATTCTCGTCCACACTCTTCACCATGGAATTCAGCTTGGACAGAAGCCATTTGTCCATCACAGAGAGTTTCTCATATTCCAAAGTGTATTTTGTGGCATCAAACTCATCAATATTCGCATAAAGGACAAAGAAAGCATAGGTATTCCACAGGGTACCCATAAATTTACGCTGTCCTTCTACCACTGCTTTTCCGTGGAAACGGTTTGGCAGCCATGGCGCACTGTTACTGTAGAAATACCAGCGGATTGCGTCTGCCCCATACTGCTGCAGAGCATCGAAAGGATCTACTGCATTTCCCTTGGATTTACTCATCTTCTGTCCGTTTTCATCCTGGACATGCCCCAGAACAATTACATTCTTATAAGGCGCTTTATTGAAAATCAAAGTAGAAATCGCAAGCAGAGAGTAGAACCATCCTCTGGTCTGGTCCACAGCCTCAGAGATAAAGTCTGCCGGGAACTGCTGCTCAAACAGATCTTTATTCTCAAAAGGATAATGGTGCTGTGCAAAAGGCATTGCTCCAGAGTCAAACCAGCAGTCGATAACCTCCGGTACCCGGTGCATTTCTTTTCCACACTCCGGACACTTGATCGTTACACTGTCAATATAAGGACGGTGCAGCTCAATATCGTCCGGACAGTTATCGGACATCTCTTTTAGCTCTGCAATGCTTCCGATGGAATGCATATGACCGCATTCACACTGCCAGATATTCAGAGGAGTACCCCAGTAACGGTTACGGCTGATGCCCCAGTCCTGAACATTCTCCAGCCAATCTCCGAAACGTCCTTTTCCGATACTCTTGGGAATCCAGTTGATGGTATTATTGTTGCGGATCAAATCTTCCTTCACTGCGGTCATCTTGATAAACCAGGACTCTCTCGCATAGTAAATCAGAGGAGTTCCACATCTCCAGCAATGAGGATAGCTATGCTCAAATTTCGGTGCATCGTACAGCAGACCTTTGTCCTCCAAGGCCTGTAGAATCGGCATATCCGCATCCTTACAGAAAGTGCCGGCCCAGTCAGTCTCTTTGGTCATATCGCCTTTTTCATCTACCAGCTGAACAAAAGGAAGATCATAGCGACGTCCCACCTGAGAGTCATCCTCACCAAAAGCCGGAGCAATATGAACCACTCCTGTACCATCTGTCAAAGTTACATAGTCCGCACAGGTCACATAATAAGCCTTTTTCTTCGGCTCCACAAAGCGGAACAGAGGTTCATACTCTTTGTACTCCAGATCTGCTCCTTTATATCTGTCCAAAATTTCCACATCTTCGCCCAGGACTTTCTCCACCAAAGCTTCCGCCATATAGTAGACTTTGCCCTCGTCATTTTTCTTAACCTTCACGTAGTCCTCTTTCGGGTTCACACAGAGAGCCACGTTTGAAGGCAATGTCCAAGGTGTCGTTGTCCAAGCCAGGAAATAGGCATCTTCGCCAACCACCTTAAAGCGAACAACAGCGGAACGTTCTTTTACATCTTTGTATCCCTGAGCAACCTCATGGCTGGACAGAGGAGTTCCGCAGCGCGGGCAGTAAGGAACAATCTTATATCCTTTATAGAGCAGCCCTTTTTCCCAGATTTTTTTGAGCGCCCACCACTCTGATTCAATATAATCATTGTGATAAGTTACATAAGGATGCTCCATGTCCGCCCAGAATCCAACGGTCTGTGAGAAGTCCTCCCACATTCCTTTGTATTTCCACACACTCTCTTTACATTTCTTGATAAATGGTTCCAGACCATACTCCTCGATCTGTTCTTTTCCATCCAGTCCCAGTTCTTTCTCTACTTCCAGCTCCACTGGCAGTCCGTGAGTATCCCATCCCGCTTTACGGGGAACCATATACCCCTTCATCGTACGATAGCGGGGAATCATATCTTTGATAACCCTGGTCAATACATGACCAATGTGGGGTTTTCCATTTGCTGTTGGCGGTCCATCGTAAAAGGTATAGGTCTGTCCTTCTTTCCGATGTTCCATGCTTTTCTCAAAAATATGGTTCTCTCTCCAGAACTTCTCGACATTTTTTTCCCTGTCAACAAAATTCAGGTTCGTATCCACTTTCCGATACACAATTCATACCTCCTATGATTTTTCTTTATCACAAGAAAATGCCTGGTAATTTCTTACAATCAACATTTTCCGCGAAAAATAAAAAACTTTCATCCTGTAAAAGGACGAAAGTTCACATTCGCTGACCACCTGTTACATGATACTGCCCCTAAGGCCCATATCCGTTCCTGATAACGGAAGAAATCCGTCTCCTCCTACTTGCCTCCTTGTGCTTTCAGAATCGAAACTCCGGAGCGATCTTCAGCTTTATTCTACTCCTGCCAGGCTTCCACCCTCCCCGGCTCTCTGCAATTTTCAAATAGAGCTTACTGTCTCCATCGTGGCATTTTCCTATTTCTATTTATACCGCTATATTATACTAATGATTTCTTCCACATGTCAAGCCTTTCTTACGAATCCCCATGATTTTCTATGGACAAACCTTCTATTTCTTGTTATCATCAAATTGAATATATTTACCAATGAAGGGATCATTATGAGCAGGAAAAAATTTTTTCTTATTCCAATATTAACCGCATCCATTCTCATGCAGGCTGTCTGCGGTACAATTTCCGTCGCCGCAGCACCGGCAGAGACTGGTCAGGCTGCCGCAACGGCAACTCCCACGCCAGATCCTCACACTCCTTATTATGAAAAGGAGATTACCTCCAATAAGATCAAAGGCTGGCCGGAGGGACCGAAAGTGGAAGCAGGCGCCGCGATTTTGATGGATGCCAATACCGGGGCAGTTCTCTACAGCAAGAATGTTCATGAGAAACTCTATCCCGCCAGTATCACGAAGATTATGACCACGGCAATCGCACTGCACCGCTGTGATCCTGATGACACAGTGACTTTCTCTGAGTATGCCATCAATCACCAGGATGTGGACAGCACGAACATCGGCGGACTGATCGGTGAGAAGATGAAGGTAAAGGATTGTTTCCGTGCTATCATGCTGGCTTCCGCCAATGAAGTCTCCACTGCCATCGCAGAAAAAAGCTGTCAAACCGTGGAGAAATTCGTTGACTTGATGAATCAGACCGCCAAGCAGATCGGATGCACACGGACCCATTTCAACAACGCAAATGGTCTTCCCGATGAAAACCATTACACAACCGCACGGGATATGGCACTGATTGCCCGCTACGCCTGGAGAAATCCAGCCTTCAGACAGATTGTTTCCACCAAGGAGTACACCATCAAACCCACAAATCTCTACAAAGAAGACCGTTATCTCTATAACCACCATAAGATGCTGACGGATACCGGTTATTACTATGAGGGATGTCTGGGCGGAAAGACCGGCTACACCATGGCCGCTGGCAATACCCTCGTCACTTATGCGAAGAGAGGCCACATGACACTGATTTGTGTCGTCCTGCAGGATCAGGGGACTTACACTTACACAGACACCGCATCTTTGCTGGATTACGGATTTAATAATTTCAAGAATGTACAGATTTCCACCTCAGGTATTCAGAATCTGGATCTTCAGCTGGACTCTTTAAACCAGACAGTCTTAAATTACGAACAGGGACAAAATCCTCTGTTCGCTTACCGGGGATATTTCATCACCGTGCCTAACGATGTGGATACAGAAAAAATCTATACCAAATCCACGATTATCACCAGTGCTGCCGGGGACACAAAAATAAGAACCAATTATCTGTACAAACACAATAACTGGTTCTTAGGTTCCTCCACAGCTTACGACGAAGAGGGAATATTATCCCTCCTTGCCTCTGCTTTTTCTTAATTGTCTTTTGATGCGAAGAGATTCTTGCTTTTCCTGAATCTTCTTCGCATCTTTTTTATCAATCAGTTTAATCGTCTTCACCACATAGAAAGTATTCTGATCCGTCTTTTTCATCCGAATTTTTCCTTTTACCAGTCCATGCTTCTGACACAGTGACACACTATAATATTGTTTTGAATTCGTCGTAAACCAACGAATCTTTCTCTTAGCGGGCATGCCGCACACCGGGCATCGGGTACTGTTGACCTCTCTGTCTCTGATCGCTTTTTCTTTGCACGGAAAATCCTTAGATACGAACTTATCATAAGTGGGATACTTAATCAAGATTTCCTGCTTTCTATTTTTCGGATATTGATAGACATCAATAGAATCATACAGAAATACCTGCGGGTCCTCGATTTTTCTTAAGACCTCCGCCGCATAACAGGCATCCGACAAAGCTCTGTGAAATTGATACTTCTTCTCTATTTTTAAAAATTCAATGGCATATTCCAGGGAACGGCGGCTGGAGCGATCTTCATAAGCAATGCTGAACAGTTTTTGGATATCATAATACCGAATCGGCCCAGGAAGCATATCTAAGATCTGATAATAATTCATATTTTTCTGCAGTTCCATCAGATCCTGCGTCCCCCAGGTACAAAAGCAGTAATCGTCTCCACACCACACGAGGAAATCCTGAACTGCCGCTGAAAAAGATTTTCCGTTTTCCAGATTTTTGTAATTCAGATGAATAACCTCTCTTGTCTTCGCATGAATCCACTTATATACCTGAGGCTTTATGATTTCATGAAATTCATCCACCATTCTCAGATCCTGATCCAGCTTCACCGCACCGATCTCGATAATCTCAAAAGGAAGCGCCGCATCCGCATATTCTTTTCCATCCGGACACTGATTCCACTCCAAATCCAAAACAATATAATTCATAACTTCTCGCTCTCCACATTGGCTGCGTTCATGCACTCTTCTTGGTCAGAGCAGAAATTTCCCATCTTCTCATCCAGGCTGTAAAAAGCTTCTATCAAAAGTTCCTGGAATTTTCGGCTGTCTGCATACATCAGCACCTGAACCTGAGGTTCCCTCTCAAATTTCCACCACCGAAAATCACAGATCGTCCGCCCCCTGTCCGGACCGTTTGAACAATCCACTTCAACAAATGCCCTCTCCCCGTCAAAAAGTTCCGGGTGTACCAGATACATCACAGTCACAGCATCATGCAAGGGCAGAATTTTCCGCAAATCATTCCAGCTGTTTTCAAAGGCATAGCCAGCCATGTCACCGCAGAATCTTCCGACTTTTCCTCCCATCTGGCACAGCTTCTCAATCTGTCTGCGGGTCAGTCCGCACTGCCATGTGACATCCAGACCAGCCATCACAATTGGAACTCCGGATTGAAAAACAATCTGAGCTGCCTCCGGATCTTCATAAATATTAAACTCTGCTGCTGCCGTACAATTTCCACACTTAACTCCTCCGCCCATCAGGACAATCTGATCGATTCGCTCCTTTACCTGAGGAAAGAGTCTAAAAAGCATAGCGATATTTGTACACGGTCCTGTCACAATCAGCGTGATCTTCTCCTTCTGCTCCATAATCTTCCGGTTAAGATAGAGAACTGCATGTTCCTTCTCAAACTCACTCACTGCCGGCGGAAGACTCACACCTCCCAATCCGTCCTCCCCGTGGGCTTTCTCGGCCACACGAACCGGATTCAGCAGATGTGTCTCCATCCCCACAGCAACCGGTACTTTCAGATTCAGAAAATCAATCACCTTGCGGGCATTCTCACTCACTTTCTCAATGGTCTGATTGCCAGCCACTGTGGTCACTGCCAGAATTTCCAACTGTTCCTGAAAAGCCGCTGCCAGACAGAGCATCACCGCATCGTCGATTCCCGGATCACAGTCTATAATCACTTTCCTTCGATTCACCAAAAATTTCCTCCTTCACTCTCCGGAAAACTTTCTGCCAGATTTCTGTCAGAACTTAGTCTCCTTGTTGGAGAGAATCTCTTTTCCTGCCAAAATCTCCTTGTAATCCTGCAGATTTTTCTGCAGCAGTTCCGGCGTATTCAACTCATAAGGGCATTTCTCCATACACTGATTGCAATGCTGGCAATCTTCAATCTTCATCATCATCTCCTGCATCTGCGCAGTCAACTGAAGATCAGACGGCGCTCTGCGGATCATCAGAGACATTCTCGCACAGTCATTGATCTTAATTCCCACAGGACAAGGCATACAGTATCCACATCCCCGGCAGAAATTACCGGACAACTGCTTTTTATCCTCTTCAATCAGTCCGCGGATCTCATCGGTCATAACCGGCGGATTATCAATATAAGACAGAAATTCATCCAGCTCACGTTCTCTTTGAACACCCCAGATCGGAAGTACATTTTCATACTGAGCCAGATATGCGTAAGCCGCAGCTGAGTTTGTAATCAAGCCTCCCGACAAGGCTTTCATCGCAATAAAGCCCATATCTTTTTCTTCACATTTTTTCACCAGCGCAATATCTTTGTCTGTAGCCAGATAGCAAAACGGGAATTGAAGCGTCTCATAAAGCCCAGAGTCAATAATCTCCTCTGCCACCTTCAATCTATGGTTTGTGATGCCGATATGACGGATTTTTCCTTCTTCTTTTGCTTTCAGCATACATTCATACACACCGCTCTCATCACCTGGCTTCGGGCAGAAATCCGGATTGTGAAACTGATACAGGTCCAGATAATCTGTCTTCAAATTTCCAAGCGTTGTCTCCAGATCTTTCCAGAACGCATCCGGAGTCACCGCTGCAGTCTTGGAAGAAATGAAAACACGATCTCGCATTCCTTCGAAGGCAAGACCGATCTTATGTTCACTGTCTGTATAAAGTCTGGCAGTGTCAAAAAAGGTCATCCCCCCGTCATAAGCTTTTCGCAGCAGTTTTACTGCCTCGTCGTCACTGATTCTCTGAATCGGCAAAGCCCCGAATCCATTCTTATTTGTCACTATTTCTGTCTTTCCCAATCGAACTGTCTGCATTCCCTTATCCTCCTGTCTTTTTTTACATGTCATAGTCCGCGCACAAAATTTCTCTGCCCTTTTGTGTGCTTCAAAACTCATAGATTTATACAGACAATTTACCACATATTCCTGGCTTTTTCAATCTCCTCCCCACAGGTCAAGGCAAAGAGAAAGAGCAATTAAATCTCTCCCCGGATCAAATCTTTCAAAGTAATGTGAAAAAAGAAATCCTGAATCAACGCATTATACTTTTTCCACAATGGTAAAGTGACACATGTCTCCCTTCGGCTGCATTCCTCTGCATCCGGCCTCAGGCATGCAACCGGAGCAAGCGGCCCTTCTGTCAATTCTATAATCTCTCCAATCACATATTCCTCAGGAGAACGGGTGAGCCTGTAGCCGCCTCCCTTTCCGCGAACTCCCTTTAACATTTTATTTTTCACAAGAGATTTTAAAATAATTTCCAGATATTTTTCAGAAATTTCCTGCCGTTTCGCGATATCCTTCAAGGGAATATAACCTTCCTGCTGGTGCTGTGCCAAATCTGCCATCACACGCAGCGCATAACGTGCTTTCGTCGAAATCATAAATTTTTTGCCTCCTTTTGTCTTATTATAGACGTCAGCAGAAAATTTTCAACAAAAACCTATAAACCAATTGACATAGTAGGTAATTAGTAGTATGATACGCCTAACAAATCAAAGAATTCAGATCTAGGAAAGGAATCGATAGAAATGGGAAATTATTATAAAGGAACTCTCGGACTCATTGGCAACACTCCCCTGGTGGAGGTTATAAGTCTGGAAAAAGAACTGAACTTAAACGCCTCGCTTCTCGTAAAACTGGAATATCTAAATCCCTCTGGAAGCGTCAAAGACCGTATCGCAAAAGCCATGATTGAAGATGCGGAGTCAAAGGGACTCTTAAACCCGGATTCTGTAATCATCGAGCCTACTTCCGGAAATACAGGAATCGGGCTGGCAGCCATCGCTGCGGCAAAAGGCTACCGCATCATTCTCACCATGCCGGAGACAATGAGCGTGGAACGCAGAAATATTCTGAGAGCTTACGGTGCCGAACTCGTTCTCACCGATGGAGCAAAGGGTATGAAAGGCGCTATCGAAAAAGCCAGAGAGCTGGCCGCACAGTATAAAGACAGCTTTCTTCCTGGCCAATTTGAAAATCCTGCAAATCCTTCCGTACACAAAGCTACAACCGGCCCCGAAATCTGGAATGACACCCAAGGACAGGTGGATATCTTTGTGGCCGGTGTGGGAACCGGTGGTACCATCACCGGAGTTGGTGAATATCTGAAAGAACAAAATCCCAACGTAAAGATCGTCGCAGTAGAACCCTCTGACTCCCCTGTATTGTCCGGCGGCACTCCCGGTCCTCACAAAATTCAGGGAATCGGTGCCGGTTTTATCCCCAAGGTACTTCAGACTTCTGTATATGATGAGATCATAAAAGCCGGCAGCGAAGAAGCTTTTTCCACCGCAAGACTCCTGGCATCCAAAGAAGGAATTCTGGTGGGCATCTCATCCGGCGCAGCCCTCTACGGCGCTATACAGATGGCAAAGCGCCCTGAGAATCAAGGCAAGATCATTGTCGCTCTTCTGCCAGACAGTGCAGACCGCTACTATTCCACTCCATTATTTACCGACTAATCTTCAAATCAAAAAGGAGGCTCATATGAAAAATATCTTTGATTCCAAAAATTGGAGCTTTGAAACCCGTCAGATCCACATCGGCCAGGAACAAGCAGATCCCACAACCGATGCCCGTGCCGTCCCCATTTATGCCAGCACATCCTATGTATTTCATGATTCTCAGCACGCTGCTGACCGTTTTGCTCTCAAAGATGCCGGCAATATTTATGGACGACTCACTAATCCAACCCAGGATATCTTCGAGCAAAGAATCGCGTCTTTGGAAGGGGGAACAGCAGCACTGGCTGTCTCCTCCGGGGCTGCAGCTCTTGCTTATGTCTTCCAGGCACTGGCAAAATCCGGCGAACATATTGTAGCCTCCAAAACGATTTACGGTGGAACTTATAATCTACTCGCACACACACTGCCTCTGCTCAGCAACATTCACACCACCTTTGTGGATCCAGACGACGAGGCTGCTTTCGAAACCGCAATCTTAGAAAACACAAAAGCTATTTTTGTAGAAACTCTTGGTAACCCGAACTCCAATCTTGTGGATCTGGAAGAAATTGCACAGATCGCCCACAGACACCAGATTCCCTTGGTCGTAGATTCCACCTTCGCAACACCTTATCTGATACGTCCCATTGAATTTGGAGCGGACATCGTCATCCACTCTGCTACAAAATTTATCGGAGGACATGGTACTGCCATCGGAGGAGTCATTATCGACAGTGGCCAATTTGACTGGAAAACATCCGGCAAATACCCTTGGATTTCCTCAGAAAATCCAAGCTATCATGGAATTTCCTTCACAGAAGCTTCCCCCAATGCCGCTTTTATCACCTACATCCGGGCTGTACTCCTCCGCGATACCGGTGCGACACTGTCTCCCTTCCATGCTTTTTTGTTTCTTCAGGGCCTCGAGACTCTGTCTTTGCGTGTGGAGCGCCATGTGAGCAACACTTTGAAAATTGTAAATTATCTTGTGGAACATCCTCAGGTAGAAGCAGTCCACCATCCTTCTCTGAAAACAGAACCCAGCCATAAATGGTACCAAAAGTATCTCCCAAACGGCGGTGGATCTATTTTTACTTTCGAGATTAAAGGCGATGCCAAAACTGCTCAAAAATTTATCGATCACCTGGCTATCTTCTCATTGCTTGCCAATGTTGCAGACGTAAAGTCTCTGGTGATTCATCCTGCCACAACCACACACAGCCAGTGTTCCCCACAGGAACTGCTGGAGCAGGGCATACATCCCAACACCATCCGTCTGTCCATTGGCATTGAAAAAGCAGAAGATCTCATCGAAGCTCTAAATATTGCTTTTGAATCTGTAAAATCGTAAAATCAAAAAAAGTCTCTTCCATAAAAAATGTGCAGGCCAAAAACCTGCACACTTTTTATCTCTCAGAAAATTTTTTATCTTCCCGCACGGACATCCTCAAATTCTTTCTGCATCTCTTTGGAAGGCGGTGCCGTCACCAAAGAGACAATTACGATACTGATTGAAGAAAGAATAAATGCCGGCAGCAACTCATAGATATCCCAGATACCGCCCAGCGGACGTACCAGAAGATTCCACACAAATACCATACAGCCTCCGACAACCATTCCGGCAATTGCCCCAGCACGGTTGATTCTCTTCCAGAACAAACTGAAAAGCATCAGAGGACCGAACGTTGCGCCAAAACCAGCCCACGCAAAACTTACAATCGTAAAGATCACGCTGTTCTCATCCATAGCAATGATGATCGCAATGGCTGTGATGATCAGCAAAGCAGCTCTCGAAATCAAAAGCACATGTTTATCAGTTGCCTTTTTATGCAGAAGCCCCTGATAAATATTCTTTGCGAATGCAGACGCGGCAATGAGCAAGTAGGAATCTGAGGAACTGATGGTAGCAGCCAGAATTCCCGCCATGACAAGTCCCGCAAGTACTGGCGGCAATAAGCCTGTCGCAAGCACAATAAATACGTTTTCAGATGCAGATTCTGTTGTCAGTGCCAGAGGATACAATGCACGTCCCACAATACCGATAAACACAGCCACTGTCAGAGAAATCAAAACCCAGACAATAGCAATGCGGCGGGACCGGTTCAGTTCACCCTCAGAACGGATTGCCATGAATCGAAGAAGTACCTGCGGCATACCAAAATATCCCAGTCCCCATGCTACTGCAGAGAGTACGCTGATAATACTGTAAGTTCCAGCATCTCCGAACTGAGGCACTCCATTCACTGCCTGCTGCACTCCATCTACCGTCACCGGTGTGGCAATTCCGAAAAATTCCAGAAAGCCTGGAATCGATTTTGCATTGTCAACCACAGCACCCAGGCCACCTGCCGCTGTGGTACCTGTGATCACAACCACCAGAAGCGCAATGATCATAACAACGGCTTGCATAAAATCCGATGCACTCTCTGCCAGAAAACCACCGATAATCGTATAAATCAGAACGAAAACCGCTCCGACAATCATCATTGGAACATAATCAAAGCCGAACAAAGTGGAAAACAGCTTCCCACAAGTCACAAGACAGCTTGCTGCGTACACCGTGAAAAAAATCAAAATAAAAAGAGCCGAAATCGTCATGACTACTTTCTTTTCCTCATGGAAACGATTTGAGAAAAACTCAGGCAAAGTAATCGCGTTTCCTGCCTTCTCACTGTACCTGCGCAGTCTCTTGGATGTAATCAGCCAATTGACATAGGTTCCGACAGCAAGACCGATTGCTGTCCAGGCAGAATCAGCGATTCCGCACCAGTATGCAACTCCCGGAAGTCCCATGAGCAGCCAGCCAGACATATCCGATGCTTCCGCACTCATAGCTGTAACCCACGGACCCAGAGTTCTTCCGCCCAGAAAATAATCTTCTGAGCTCTTATTCGCTCTTCTGGCAAATGCCAGACCGATTCCGATGACTACCAGCATATAGACAATCATCGTAATCATAATCTGAATATTATCTCCCATAGATCTTCTTATCCTCCCTCATGATTTCTCGCATGCGCCATTTCCAAATGATTTTATTTTCGCAATATCAACTTTTTTCTGAAAAGCCGCACATGATGGGTAATATTATACTTGGTCTGAGCCCGTAAATCAAGATTTCCGTGCACTTCTGCCAGTTCAAATTTTATTTAAAATTCCACTCCTAATGATTCTCACCGAAATCTGCGATTTTTTCCCTGTGGGCGTACAGCAGATTCTTCTGATACCCGAGGATTTTCTTCTCATAGACCGGGCACACACTCACGCGTTCCAGGCTGGCTGTATAGGTCTGTACCTCTTCCATCCTGGCAGCCATGGCAGATTCCACGTTGACATTCACACCTTCTCTCCATGGCGTGATGGAAAGGGTGAGCGGTCTTTTGTCTAATCTGTCCGCAAAAGTTCTAAGCCCAATCTCCCAGGTATTGTGATTACAGAAATTATCACTAATCATATCGCCTTCAAGAAAAGCATATCCAATATCCCCCGAGTAGTTAACCTGAAGCAGCGCATCTTTCAATCCTTCCATAAAATTGTCTGGAAAAGTGATCTCATATTTGAAACGGGCCGTCTGTCTCACAGTGACTGGAATCTCACGCTCTTCCATATCACAAGACCACACGTCAAAAATTTCTTCTCCTTCATCTCGCATCAAAATAGCATCCAGTTCCACCGCACCTTTCGGATACGTGAGTACCCGGTTCTTCGCCGATACAGATTCCAGACGGATTCCCCTCTCATCTTCCAGAACCGCTCCTTGCGAAAAAATAAGCGTCTCATTCTGCAGAAGGTACATCTGATCAGCCAGTGTTCTGCTCAGACAGAGAATTTCCACTGTGATCTCTTCCGCCTCCACAGTCCCTTTCTTCACATGAAAGACTTCCGCCTCCCTCCCAGACGCGCAGTCATATTGATTTTCTCCCTGATCCGTTACCGTCCCCTCCTCGAAGCGAAAGACCGCATCCATCCCTTCTGGTTTTAAGAACACGAAGACTGGTCCTCTTTCAAAACCTTTCCCGGACTTTTCTCCCGGCCGAATCACAGTGACAGGCTGTGCTGTCGCCATTACAAGGTCGATTCCTCCAAGGTTCATATGAAACGGAAGCACACAATTTTCGTCCGGCGCAAGACCGATATTGGAAAACATGATATCCTCTTTTTCCATATGTAAAATCACTGTTTCCTTTTCTTTTGCCTTTGTCTTCACATGATCCTGGAAATTATTCAGAAAGAGAAATCCTCTTTTCCCGTCCGTACGTACTGCAAACCTTAGCGTATCCAAATCCTTTGGATCAATCAACGAGGCACCTTCCGGAAGAACTGTCTGCATTTCACAGAGCTCTTTTCCAAAAGCGAGAGCAAAATAGTGATGTGCTTTCAGTCTCTGATAAGACTCCCGAATCTGCCCAAATTCTCCCAAAGGAGCCTGGTAATCATAGGAAATCTTCGGTGTCTGCGCCTCATTCATAAAAACACCCGTCTTTCCTTTTGGATTGCTGCCTCCCTGAAAAACGTAATACCCCAGGAAATTGCATCCAGATGCCAATTTAATATTTGCCATGGCATCCACGCCTTTAAACGGAAAAACAAAACGATAATTATAGGTACACATCATGCCCCCTCCCATCTCACAGCAGGCATAAGGGCGCTCTTCCGGCTGGTAAGCCGGTTTGAAATCACTGGTCACAGTGGCTTCATTGTTGTGGTAATCCTGGTAGATATATTCTTCTGTCACCGGATGTTCTCCCCGGGCAGTATAAAAAAGCCAGGGACGATAAGAATATCCTCCCCAGAGCGGCATCATCTCACTCGGCGTGATGGCACCACCCCAGCCAGTACACGTATAAAAAGGGGTATCAATTCCACACTCTCTGGCCAGATCCCGGAGTGCGAGCATATATGCTTCCCCGTCATCTCCTCCGAAAATCCATTCTTCCGAAATCCCTGTCGTAATCTCCCACACAGCAGAAGAATGCATGTATTCATTGTCAATCTGTGCCGCAATGACTGACCCTCCTTCCCGGTAGAGAAGTCCTTCTATCTGTCGGGCAATTTCCAGATAAATTCTTCTAGTATAAAACAAGAAACCTTCATTCAATTTCCTCACTTCAAAAGACTTTCCATATAACCAGTCCGGGAGCCCGCCATTTCTCACCTCTCCGTGATTAAAAGGTCCAATGCGCAAAATCACATACATATGATGTTTCTGGCAAAGCTGAACAAATTTTCTCAGATTCTTACTCCCGCTAAAGTCAAAGACTCCCTCCTCTTCCTCATGGTGAATCCAAAAGACATATGTAGAAATGATATTCACCCCACACATTCTCATCTTGATAATCTCATCCTCCCACCTGCTTTCATCGCACCTGGAAAAATGAAATTCCCCGCTGATTCCAAAGAAAGGTTTTCCATCGATTGTCATATAGTAATTGGTGAACGATAACTTTTCCCCCTGTGGATTCTCCCCCTGAAAATGTTTCCCGAGAGGTGTATACCGCTTTTTTTGAATATTTCTGAAATTCATTTCATAAACCATAATTTCCTCCTAATTGAATAAACTAATTTAAATTACACTATTTTTCATCAAGAAAATATATAAAGCAGGAGATTATCCACCCTTTTCAGCTAATAATTCCTGCTTTTAAAATTTGTCTATAATCAATTTCTCCATTCGACTACATCCTGAATATTTTTTCGCGGTCTCATTTTAGGAAATTCATTGGGATATCCAAAAGCAATTGCAGCAATAAGTTCCCCCTCGGTATCCAGCCAATTGCACAGTTCGAAATAGGCAAAATAAATGTCACATATCCACAGGCTCCCTATTCCCTTTTCTGTAGCAGCAAGAAGCATATTTTGTATCGACGCACTTAAAGATTGGATATTGCAAATTTCATAGACCCTTTCTTCCGGATTTAATTTTTCAAATATACCTTTTCCCAATGGATTTACAACGAACAGAATCACCGGTGCTTCTTCCATAATATCTACCGTATATTCTGCAGCGGCAATATGTTGCCTGCTCTGTGGCAGCAAAGGTTTTACATTTTTTTCTCTTTCTATTCCCTGGCGGAAAACTTTCAGCATTTCGTCCTTCGCATCCTTCTGTACCACAATATATTTCCAAGGCTGTCTGTTTTTGGATGAAGGGGCTTTTATTCCACTTTGCAAAATGTCCTCCATGTCTTGTCTGGAAATAGGTGTATTCAAAAACTTTCGTATACTCCGTCGATCAAAAATTGCAGAAATCATTCCATAACCTCCTTGTTCATAAACTACTTTTCCCTTCCAGCTTTCTTCGCAGATAAATCATATCCACCAACTGAATTCCACATTCATATATGGGATGATCGTAATAATCCGTAAAAAAGTTCTTGATGCGGTGCGAATATGTAAAACTGCACTTCTCATAAAATGGAATCGTCAGCGGACTGTCTCCTGTTCCGACCTGCAGCACAGAATACTCACCTTCATACCTTTGGATAATAAATTCAATCATCCTTTTCCCATATCCTCTTCCCTGAAACTCTGGTACTGTAGCAATATTTTTAATTTCCAGAACTCCGGCTCCCTCATCTGTCACGACACATTCACACTTCACGCCATGATCCTCCAGTAAATACATCCTGCCTCTTTCAAGATACTGATTTATCATATCTTCCTGTTCATCCGCCAGCAAAAGCAAAGACAGCAATTGTCTTTTATCTCCCTTAAATTCTTTGATATCCATTCCTTTTTATCTCCCATCATATTATCGTTTACTTCCATTGACAGCTCCCCTTATTACGAAAGTATAGCATAAGCCTCTGCTTTTGGATAATTTTAAATCAAGATTTTCTATTTGGTGATTTCATCACAGAAAAACCCCGCCCTCTGATGTATGATAAGACAAGAAAATTAGTCATTTAGAGGAGAATTCATTATGGTTGCAATTCGTAAAAAGAAAAAAGCCTTCGTCGAACAGTCCGATTGCGTAGCTTGTGGCTGTTGTGTAAAAGTCTGTCCTCGGGGAGCAATTCAAATCATTCGGGGAATCACAGCACAGGTGGATATGGAGAAATGCATTGGATGCGGAAAATGTGCCAAAGAATGTCCGGCCAGCGTAATCAAAATTGAGGAGGCAAAAGCATGAAAAAACGATGGTATGATTATTTATGGATTTTTTCTCTCACTTATCTCGCATTGGGATTCTTCAACATTTTATTTGCATGGCTGGGCCTGATCTGCTTTTTTGTTCCTCTGATTATTTCAATATCGAAAGGAACAAAAGGATATTGTAATCGTTACTGCGGCAGAGGACAATTATTTGGAATTCTAGGTGGACGTTTTGGTCTTTCCCGCAGAAAAGATATCCCCCGGTGGATGAAAAGTAAATGGTGCCGGTATGGATTTTTACTGTTTTTCTTCGCAATGTTTTTTCTGATGCTTTGGAATACTTATCTTATCTTTTCAGGTGCCCAGGATCTCAAACAGACCGTGACATTGTTGTGGACCTTTAAAGTACCGTGGCATTGGGCATATCATGGCACATTATTCCATGAAGGTGTGGCTCAATTCGCTTTCGGTTTTTACAGTGTAATGCTTACCTCCACGATACTCGGATTCATAACCATGGTGTTATTCAAACCCCGCAGCTGGTGTGTCTACTGTCCTATGGGGACTATGACACAGCTGATCTGCAAAGCAAAAAATCCACACTGAAAAGCACATTCGCATAGTTATTTCAGGATAAATACAGGCTCATACACAAAACAGAAACAATGAGCCATAGTTAAGTGGATTGTCCGTTTCTCCGGTGGTGAACAGGATCAGCGCCAGCCCGCCGCCAATAATCAGCACCGGAACAGCATTAATCTTCATAATTTCGCGCAGGCATATCTGAAACAGCCGCAGTATAATGATCACTTGCGCTGCCGCAACAAGGAAAGCATATACCCGATGTCCTCCGCTGTGACCTCACGGCGGATGCCGTCTGTATCGATATAGAAATTACCGTCGCCTGTCTTAATATCACAATTCAGGCAGATAAACAGCACCGTTTCTACCCAGCAGTCCATAAATCTTCCCTTATCCTCTCGTCCACACCGCACATCAGCATGGTTTCCCGCCTACTGCTTTAGAATGATCCATGTACCTTTTTTATTCGAACCTTCACGCTGTATGAATCCATTAGACCTCAATTTCCGAATTGCCCGGCGAA
>ERZ1643247.371-NODE-371-length-55622-cov-45.560009_pt1 | contig 55622 bp, 40 predicted proteins | sample MGYA00579264_ERZ1643247 | MGnify/ENA primary metagenome ERZ1643247 (study PRJEB29033, sample SAMEA4952262) | chicken gut metagenome | biome: Broiler Chicken; feature: Gastrointestinal Tract; material: Caecum | place: Ireland | collected 2018 | study: Broiler... | reverse complement strand
ACGCAGACCGTGCAGCCGCCGCCGCGCCGCTACGCCGCCGACGAGCAAAAGCTGATCCGCTCGCATATGCCCTTCCGCCACGCCTTCCGCATGGGCGCGAGCTGCGTGCGGCTGCGCCCCCTGCGCCTCACGTTCACCATTCTGCTCTCCTTCCTCGCCTTCACGCTGTTCGGCCTGTTTTCCACCCTCACCTTTTACGACCCCGTCGAAACGGCCGTGCGCACCTATCTGGACGCCGACTATGAGACCGTGATGCTGGAAGACAATTATCGCTTTCGGCAGGTCACTTTCCGCGGCACCGAATTGTACGACGAGGCGGACTTCACGTCGTCTGCCCTCTTCACCCCCGCCGACGTCGAGACGCTGCGCGAACAGTTCGGCAGTTCCGTCATCGCCTGTTTCGACTATTCCGAATCGTATTCCGGGCAGGATTTCGGCATCGAGAATGCGGGAGCCGTCGGCGTGCAATCGTATTACAGCACCACCCTTACCTTCTTTGCCGAACTGAGCGAGGATACCTCGTATTGGGACGCGCACCTGCTGACCGATACGGATCTCTCCGCACTGGGCGAAGACGAGATCGTGATCACCGCCTACACCTTTGCCGGCCTGCAGCACGGCGGACTGACGGGCGAGGACGGCGAAGAGATCCCCCTGAACGATTATGACGACATCGTGGGGCAAAAGATCACGATACGCGGAAACACGATGGACGCAAAGGGCGAACTGACCGTGCGCGGCGTACTGGACCTGGATCTTCCGGACGAATTTGAAGCGATCGAAGGCAATATGGACGCCAAAGAGCGGAGCACGCTGATAAACGAGCGCGACGCCCTCCTGGCGCACGGCCTGTACGCGGCCGGGTTCGTTTCCCCCGGTTTTTATGACTCACACAGCGAGGTCTTCCTCCAAAGGCGTACGAGCGTCGATCTCACCGAATATTTCTCCTTTGAACTCAGCGGCGGCATTTCGGTCCATGCGGTGGGCAGCGAGGAGTCCGGCTCCATCCGCTACATTTCTTACCTGCCCATCCGCTACGGGAAATCCCCCGACTTCACCCTTTTTGACGAGGGGAAGGACAGTTTGAGCGACGGCGAGATCGCCCTGCCCTTCTACCTGCTGCGGCCGCAGGTGCAGGCGATGGCAGAAGCCGAGCGCGCGGCGATCGCCCAGCGGGAGGGCGAAGCGGCCGCGCAAGAATTTGCCGAAGCCATGGAGCGGGACATCGACTACCTCACCGACGGCTCCCATCTCATCACCGAATCGGACGAGGCGACGGGCGAGATCATCTCCAGAGAACGCATCTACGCCGATGCAGAACAGCTGCAAGCGGCGCTCGACGCGGTCTCTGCGCTGATCGGCCGCTACGAGGAGACGGACAATGCTCTCTGCCGCACATACTCCCTGCAAAGCCGCAACGGCACCGCCCTCGGCGACTTCCGGTTGGCCGGTTTCCTCTACGGAAAGGTCTCTTACGAACACGATGCGGCCTACTTTTCCGAAGCAGACTGCCTGTCCATCGCGCAGAGCAGCGAGCTGAGCTCTTCCCTCAATATCACGGAGATCACCGCCTATTCCTTCCCCGCCGATGCGCGCTACCGCGGCTGCGCCGTAGCCGTCCCGACGGAAACAGGGAAGCTGCGCGAATTGCTGCGCGCGGCAGGACAGGTCGACGAAGCGAACGACACCTTCTTCACCGTCGGCTCTCCCGTCTCCGAGGAGCTGGAGATCCTCAACTCCATCGTCGATATGCTGGGCAATGTATTTCTCGCGCTGGGCATCGTCATGGCGGTGCTCGCGATGCTGCTGCTGGCCAACTTTATCTCCGTATCCATCATCTATAAAAAGCGGGAGATCGGCATCCTGCGCGCCCTCGGCGCGCGCAGCGCCGACGTGTTCAAAATTTTCTATTCGGAATCGGCGATCATCGCGGGAACCTGCTTTCTCCTCTCTATGATCGCGTGCTTTGTCACCTGTGCCGTACTCAATGCGACGCTGGCAGGCGTGCTGCCCGTCTCCGCCTTTGTATTCGGCCCCCTCTCGTGGCTGGTTATGCTGGGCATTGCCTTGGTCACATCCGTTGCGGCAACATTCCTGCCCGTGTACAGCATCGCCAAGCGCAGCCCCGTCGAAAGTATCCGCGCACTGTAAACCTTTACCGACCCAACGCCGACAGGAAACCGCCGGCTCTCCGCCGCTTCCCCGGTTCGATCTCGATCTTGAATTTCGTAACACATCCTGCAGACCCATCGCCTGCCGAAAAGGCCGCCCCGCGCATATGCGCGGGGCGGCACTTCTTTCTCTTGTGAATTTGTCATGATTCCCCACCTTCCTTGTTCCGCCCTTACCTGCCGAACACCTCTTCCGCCATCGGCGCGGAAATGGCTTTGCTGCGGCGGACGGGAGAGCACGCCGCGCATCGAGCGAGACAAGGGCAGGTCCCGCCTTTGCATCCGAGTCCGAAGCAAAAGGGCAGTACCCCTCCTCGCGGCGCAGCGCTTGTGTCCCAAAATTGCCGAAACAGTCCTCTCCCTACAAAGCCGCCGCATTTCGCCGCCCGGCCGCGCAGAGATAGCCAATGCTTTAACGGGCGCGCCGCCCGCATTGCGGCGGCGGCAGTCCTCACCCGCCGGCGTAAAGTCAATGAGCATCTCGCCCATCGCGTACAGTTTGCCCGTCAATCCTCCTCCGGCTCATTGGGCAGCCGCATCTTGTCCCCGTCGGTCAGGGGCCGGATCACGCGGCAGGGGCTGCCGGCCGCAAAGACGCGTGGCGGGATATCGCGCGTGACGACGCTGCCGGCCCCGATGACCGCGCCGTCCCCGATGGTCACGCCGCCGCACACGACGACGTTGGACGCCAGCCAGACGCCGTTTCCGATGGTAATGGGTTTGGCATACTCGAAATCAAACCAATGCCCGTCCGGCGCGTGACGCATCTTGCGGTCGCAGGCGAGCAGCGGGTGAACGGGCGTTGCGATGGTCACATTCGGCCCGAAAAAGCATTGCTCGCCGATCGTCACGCGCCCACAGTCGAGGATGACGAGGTTGAAGTTTGCAAAAAAGTGCTCCCCTACCGTCGTATTGACGCCATAATCGAAGCGCAGGGGCGGCTCGCAGGCGATATTTTCGCCGCAGCTGCCGAACAGCTCGCGCAGGAGCGCCCGCCTCTTCTCCGGCTCGTCTTCATCCGTATCGTTGTAAGCGCGCGCCAATTTGCGCGCCCGCACCCGCAGCGCTGTCAATTCCGGGTCAGACGGATCGTACAGCTCGCCGGCGAGCATCTTTTCTCGCTCGCTGTGCATTTTTGTACCCGCATCCGGATTTTCCTCCCCTTCGGGGATATTCAGCTCTTCCGCCATGGCATTCAGCCGATCGAGCGAAAACTCCTCTTGCAGCGGATCCAGCTTGCCGTATGCCATTTTATCGTGATGGATGGTCATTGAAAAATCTCCCTGCTCATTTTGATGCGGACACAGGCCCGCACATTGATTATAATTATACCCCAACTCCCGGGAAAAAGCAAGGATCCGCCGCCGCTCTGCGGGCAGCCGTTCCGCACAGTGAAAAGAGCCGCCCCCGAACTTCGGGGGCGGCTCCGCCGCTGAGCAAAGCTATGCGGCCCTGCGTTTAATTCTGTTCATCGCCGTTGCCGGAAACCGTGACGACCTTCGTGCGCTTCATCAGCAGCACGACGAGGAGCACGACCGCCGCAGCCGACAGCGCGAGCGCGATGCCGACCAGCACGTACAAGGTCGTAAATGCAGCCGCGTCATCCGCCTCTTCGATCTGTCCGGCGAGCGCATTCTGCGCCGCCGTAATGGCATCCTGCACGTCGCCGACCGTCCCTTCCACGGCACTCTGCACGTCGCTGACAGACGCATCCAGTCCGTCGACCGCCTCCTTGACGGCAGCGATCTGCTCGGCGAGATCGGCGATCGAAGCGTCACCTCCCGCCAGCGCCGTAAGGATGGCATCGATGTCTGCCTGTGCCGCCGCAATGGAGGTGTTCAGCGCCTCGATGTCTGCCTGTACAGCTGCCGCCTGTTCACCGATCGCGCTTTCCAAATCGGCAGCGTTGGATGCGACTGCCTCTGCAAGTTCGGCGATCGCTGCCTCCAACGCTTCATCGTTGGCCGCGACGGCATTGGCCAAGCTTTCCAGCTCTCCCTGCACGCCCGCGACGGCATCCTGCGCGGCCTCGGTGCTCTCGTCGATCTTCGCCTCGAGGGCGGCCTGCAAAGCCTCCAAAGACTCGCTCGTTCCGTTCAAGATCTCTTCCTGTGCGGCGTCGATCAGTTCACGGATATCACCGAGCAGCGAACCGAATTCACTGTCCTCGCCCGTAAAGGCACTCTCCAAACTTTCGAGCGCGGAAGAAATGCTCTTCAGCTCGCTCGTCTGCGCTTCAATCTCCGTGCGCAGGCTGCGGATCGCTTGGATCTCGGCGAGCGCGTTCTCTCTGTAATACGCGATCTCTTCCGCGGACATCGCGCCGTTGATCGCCGCATAAGTAGCCGTGGGAACGGTCACGTCGCTCCCGGCCGCCTGTTCGATCGCCTCGATCGCCTCAGCGCGCGCATCCACGATCGTATTGTAATACGCGTCGACTGCATCCATTGCCTGCGTCTTAGCCAGCGCAATGATGCTCTCGCTGGTAGCCGTATTGATCGCCGCGTAAGCCGCCGCAATGTCCGCATCGCCGCTCACGTCCGCCCAGTTCAGGCCGAGCGCAACGGCATACAGGCGTACATCTGCCTGCGCCTCCAAACGCATCGCGAGCAGATCGGCCGTATCGCCCGCCTCGCCGCTTTCGACGACAACGTAATAGCCATTGAACAGTTCACCTGCATAACCTTCCAGGAAAGCATCCTCTGCGGGCAAATCACGATACTGTCCGCCCGTGATATAGCCCGTCTTGTTCTCGCTGTACACCTCGCCGTTGTAGGTACCGCCCTGCAGATTGATGGCGATTTTTTCAAGAGCCGCAGCGTCGTTGCCCTGCAGGTTCGCCTGATAGAAGGCACGGATACCGTTGAGCGTTCCGCCTGTAACGGTGACCTCGGTCGGGAGTTGAGTCGTGTGCTGCACGAGCGCGATCGCCGCGCCGTCCGTCGTCGATCCGTTACCGTTCGGATCGGACGCAAACGGATCGCCCGTCGCAGTGATGGTACCGCTCGTAACGGCGACGATGCCCGCGCGCACTTCGATACCCGATGTACCTGTAATGTTTGAATTGACAATCGTCATCTCACCATATTGCGGGTGATAAATTGCGGCAGCAAGCTCACTGGTCAGCGTACTATTATTGATTTCGATCACAGTACCGTGCGAAGCACCGTTTCCTGCGAGCGCAAAGCTATCGGAAACGATTGTGCTGTCGGTAATGGTCAGTGTCGGGAAAGCAGAACTTCCTGCGCTGATCGCCTCTTCGCCATTCGCATACTCGCCGATAAACACAACGCCCGTACCATTCCCTGTTGCTGTAATCGCAGAATCGATCAATTGAATATCAGCGCCGGCCTGTGCATGGATCGCATGCACCTCGGCGTCGCTTCCCTCTTTGCCGCGAACCGTAAATGTACTGTTCGAGATCGTCGCCTCGCCATCCGCTGCCAAAATACCCAAAACCAGGTGATAGGAAGCACTGATATCGATCGTGACATTGTCGATCAAAGTCGGGCTCTGCAGCTGGATACCCACAATATTCCCGGATTCAGAAGTGCGGTCATCATCGACCAAGATCGTGATATTCTCGATCGTGACCTCTTCCGTCAAGCCGGATCTGATTGCCAGGGCGCCAATTTCTGCCGACCCCGTCTGAACAATGCTCTCCTCTTCAGCGCTAACGCTATTCGTGACAGTCACGCCGCCCGCCGTAATTTCCATGACAAAATTGCTGTTTGTGCTGCCGCCGATGACGTCATGACCATTCAGATCCAGCGTGACAGCCTTGCCGATCGTGATCGTTGCAGCCGTTGTAATGTCCGCATGCAGCGTAATCGTATCGCCGGCTTCTGCCGCGAGAAGCGCCTCTTCGAGCGTTTCATATCCTTCATGGATCTGCTCGCCGACGATTGTCGCCACGCAGCCCGCTTCGACGGCCGCATCGATCGAAGTGTAGCCGACGCCGTTCATTACGATGACGACGCCGTCTTCCGCAGCCGTTTCATCGTCAGCGACGGTATAAGACCCGTCCTCCTGCTGATAGATCATGAATCCGTCTGCAATGTACTCGCCCGCAACGGGATTGACAAAGGTACCGCCCGCGATATTGATGGTTGCTTCCGCAGCATCTGCTCCGCCATAATTTTGCACTTCGATCGTGATGTCAAATCTGCCGCTGCCGTTGACCTCGATCGACGTGTTTTGATACCATTCCTGAACAGTTCCCGTATAGGAATAAGTACCATATTCGACGCCCCCCGTGATTGACCCCGTAAACGCATCGTCAAACACGACCTTTACTGCATCATACGCATCCCAATAGCAAACGTCAAACGCAAAGCTGCCGTCTGCCGCAATGATCTGCGTATCGCCTGTAATAGTCGTCGTGGCGTTGTTGTTGGAGAGGACATATTGGTTCGTATTTGTACCGTCGAGCAACATATCGTCCAGCGTTAGGTCGCAGTACTTCTGGATGAGGATGATCGCCTTGTCCGAAGTCAGCGTGCCGTTCTGCATCACGACGGTCGCTCCCTTCAAAAGCTGGAAGCCGTTGGTTTCCGTGCCGGCGGAGCCAACCGTTGTACCGTTTATATCATAAATATTGCCATTATAGTCAAAGACAATGTTCTGATTTGCCTGAACTTTTACACCGTTACCGGAAAGTTTTTTGTCGCCCGTACCGTCCACGAAAGTGATCGTCGTCTGCGTATTGTCGGCAGGGACTGCATCGACAGCCGCCTGTAACGTATCATAGGCGGTATTCCCGATCACAAAAATGTCTTTTCCTTCCGCGACTATATCCGGATCTCCCACAATATAACCGCCTTCCGCAGGGCACTGCAGTGAACCGTCCGCAATATAATCCCCGAAAAGCGTTTCGTCGAACGTGCCGCCCGAAATAAACTCAGTCACGTTTTCACTCTCAACGGCAGCATTGAACGTACCGCCCGTGACCTGCATCTCGATTTTTGCGACATCTGTCGGATCATTTCCCTGCACATTCGCCTGATAAAGGGATTTTCCCTCCGCGCCGGTCGCATTCAACGTACCGTCGCTGATCTTGACATCGATCGGAAGAGCCGTCGTATGCTGTGTCACCGCAATCGCTACACCGTCCGTCGTAGAACCGCCGCCGCTCGGGTTGGATGCAAACGCACCAGTCGCCGTGATTGTTCCGCCCTCGACGTTAAGTTCGCCGGCACGGATCTCGATACCTGTAACGCCCGTCAGTGTATTTCCCTTACCTAAAATGTTAAGCACACCGTACTGCGGATGATAGATCGCCAAACCGGCATTGCCTGTACTGGTCAAAGTCGAATTCTGTACATCGATCAACGTACCGGAAAGGTTTTCACCGCCGTTGCCGGACAGAGCAATCGTACTCCCCGAAACGGTACAGCCGTTCAGCGTCAAATGCGCATACTCGGATACGCTGGCTGCAACAGCCTCGTCAAAGGACATGCTGCCCGTAAAGACAATGCCAGCGCCGTCTTCCGAAGTCGCCGTGACGCGCGTCAACTCTGCATTTGCATGATTGAGATCGATCGCTGTGGTCGTAGCGGAACCGGGCGTCTCGCTTCCATAAGCGATGGATATGTTCGAATCGGTCATCGTGAGATCGGCATCTGTCACAGATAGAGCCATTGCCTGATTCTCGGTTGTAACTGTATAGTCCACGTCGAGTCCGTTGAGATTTATGCGCATCGTCCCATCCGTACCGGTCAAAGAAATCAACGTGGAAGCTATCCGCGAGCTGCTCACATTGACATTTTCAATCGTGACATCAACATCTGCGCCGGAAGCGGCTTTGATATTGATCGCGGATATATTCGCATTGATCCCGCCTTCTTCGCCGGAATTGATAAGCGTAAAATCAGCAGAAGTAGTCACGTAGACAACAGCCGTACCGCTGCTCGCGCTCCAATTATGGCCGTTTAAATCCACCGTGATCGAACGATCGAGCGTATCAATACTCAAAACGCCCTTATAATCGTCGACCAACCGAAGCACATCGCCTTCTTCTGCAGCTTCAAGCGCAGCAGTAAAAGCCGTATCAACAAATTTACTACTGTTAATATTCGCAAAGCCTTCACTGATAGCCTCTCCTTCGCGCTCAATGATCACTTTGCAGCCCTCAGCGACCGCCTCTTCGAGCGAAGCATAGCCGACGCCATCCATTACGACAACGACGCCGTCTTCGGCAGCCGTCTCGCTGTCTGCAACAGTGTAGCTGCCGTCCACCTGCTGATACAGCACAGCATCTTCTGCAATATAATCCGCGGGGAGCCCTTCGCTAAATGTCCCGCCGGAAACGGAATATGTAACATCTCCCGGGTTATAATCGGCCGTTACCGCGCCTTCAAAAGTACCGCCGGTGATCGTCGTCGTTCCATCATTGAATCCGGTATTATCATAAGAGGTAATGATCGCAGCCTGCGCGCCTTCGCCTGCCACAAACTCGCCTCCCGTGATCGTAAGATCGTTCCAGTTCAAAACCACTGCCTGGGAAACATTCGTAAACTCGCCTCCGTTGATCACAGCAACGGAGTGATTGTCATTTTTGACCGTATTGATACCGCCGGAAAAAGTACCGCCGTTGATCACAAGCGTAGGGATCTTATCTTCCGTCGTAACAGAACCGGAATACTGCAAATGATCGCCCGAGCCGTCCGCATTATAGTAACCGTTGGTGATCATGCTTGAAAAGTGCCCGCTCTGCGTCACCGCGACGTCACATTCCGCATTCTCTTCCCCGATCGTTAAATGTCCGAGGTTTTTAATGACATACCAGCTGTTCCCGCCGCTTTCCGTCGCACTTGAGCCGTTTTCGAGGCTGCGCGTATACGTTCCGCCCAAGAGGGTCGCCTCGCCGAAATTGAACAGCGCACCGCGGGCATGCGTCACGTTATCCACCGTGCCCGTTCCTGCCGTGCTGTCGTCGACGATCGTCAGCACCCCGTAGTTCATGATCGTATGATCACTTTCATTCGTCAGAGTAAAGCCGTTCAAATCGAGAGTGATCTCTTTTCCTTTCGGCACCTCGATATCCGCCGAAATATCCGCTCCGAGTTTGACCGTATCTCCGACATCAGCGCTGTCAATCTGCTGCTGCAACTCTTCCGCTGTCGATGCCGTCGTTTCCGCCGCAACGGCGCGCAACATCGGCAACGACCAAAGCAATAGCGCAACCGCCATGCATACGGCGGCCATAGCCGCCAGCACGGACAACGCAACTTTTTTGATGTGTTCCATAAGATCCCTCCTTTTTGGCACAATGCACACGGCGAATCATAAAACCCAATAACGTTTTTGGTGTTTTGCTTTGCATCGCGTTTATCGCACCTAATTTTACAGTTTAAATATAGCATCAACTCCCTGATTTGTCAACCGTTTATTACATCTTTAGCTTCGATATGACAAAAATATTACACAAATTTTCCCCGTTCCGTCCAATCCAAATACAGCACCGATCGCACCATTGTGCCGATTGATTATAAATCAAGCGAGAACGTGCCCACTCGAATGCACCTCGGTCCAACAAATCCCAACGAAATACCTGCCTGCTTTCCGGCATGACTTCTGTTGGCAGGCATATCGCAAGCAATTTTTACATAAAACGCCTGCCTTATACTGATTGCCTGCCCTCAACAAATCTCTTGCGTGCAACCCTTTGCTTTGACCTGACGAAAAGTCCCGTCACGCTCCTTTTGCTTCCCTAAAAGGACTTTCTCTCTCCCTCTCTTTTTGTTCTGATTGTTTTGACATGCTCCTCCGCCTCCTTCAGCATTTGACATCAGCGCACCAGACTTTTTGAAGCGGCATAACAAAAAAGGAGCCCCGGCTATGCCGGAACTCCCTTGGCTCTTTTCAGAGAAAATTTACTTGACGATCTTGGAAACGACGCCGGAACCGACCGTTCTGCCGCCCTCACGGATAGCAAAGCGGAGACCTTCTTCCACAGCGACCGGCTTGATCAGGGACACGTCGATCTTGACGTTGTCGCCGGGCATGACCATCTCGACGCCTTCCGGCAGCTTGATGGAACCGGTAACGTCCGTCGTACGGATGAAGAACTGCGGACGATAGTTGTTGAAGAACGGGGTGTGACGGCCGCCCTCTTCCTTGGTCAGGACGTACACCTGCGCTTCAAACTCGGTGTGGGGATGAATCGAACCGGGCTTCGCGATGACCTGGCCCTTTTCGACGTCCTTGCGATCGATACCGCGGAGCAGAGCACCGACGTTGTCGCCGGCCATTGCTTCGTCGAGCATCTTGCGGAACATTTCGAGACCGGTGATGACGGTCGAACGGGGCTTCTCGATGAGGCCGACGATCTCAGCGGGATCGCCGACTTTCGCAACGCCGCGCTCAACACGGCCCGTAGCAACGGTGCCGCGGCCGGAGATCGTGAACACGTCCTCGACAGGGAGCAGGAAGGGCTTGTCGTCCTCACGGACAGGATCAGGGATGTATGCGTCGATCGCATCCATCAGCTCGAGAATGCACTGGCACTCGGGAGCGGCGAGGATCTCTGTATCGGGGCAGCCGGAAGTAGCCTTTTCGAGAGCTTTGAGAGCGGAACCCTTGATGATCGGGGTCTTGTCGCCGGGGAAGCCGTACTTGGTGAGCAAGTCGCGGATCTCCTCTTCGACGAGCTCGAGCAGCTCGGGGTCGTCGACCTGGTCGGTCTTGTTCATGAACACGACGATGTAAGGGACGCCGACCTGACGGGCGAGCAGGATGTGCTCACGGGTCTGGGGCATCGGGCCGTCCGTCGCCGCAACGACGAGGATCGCGCCGTCCATCTGCGCGGCGCCGGTGATCATGTTCTTGACATAGTCGGCGTGTCCCGGGCAGTCAACGTGCGCATAGTGGCGCTTGTCCGTCTGATACTCGACGTGCGCGGTGTTGATCGTGATACCACGAGCCTTCTCTTCCGGCGCCTTGTCGATCTCGTCGTATTTCATCTTGGCAGCCTGACCCTTGGCAGCCATAACCATCGTGATAGCTGCGGTCAGAGTCGTTTTGCCGTGGTCAACGTGGCCGATCGTGCCGACGTTAACGTGGGGTTTGCTTCTGTCGAATTTAGCCTTAGCCATTTTCGTTCCTCCAAAAAATTTTAATATTTAATGATAACTTGTGCGCCGAAAGAACGGCTCTTGCAGCTATCTATCATTAATCTAAGATAAATCTGCCCTGTACAAGCACTTATAATTATAGCCTAAAATGCAGACAGAATCAATCTTTTTGCCACTTTTTTTCAAAAAATTTTTCAAAAAGGGCAATTTATTCCGCCTTCTTGCCGCGCTCGCCGATGATCTTTTCCGCAATGGAGCGAGGCACCTCGCTGTAATGCGAAAACTGCATCGTGAACTGGCCGCGGCCCTGGGTGCGCGAACGCAAGTCAGTCGCATAGCCGAACATTTCAGACAGAGGGATCTGCGCGTCGATGACCTTTACGCCGTTGCGGTCTTCCGTACCGGTAATGGTACCGCGGCGGGAGGAGACGTTGCCCATCAGGTCGCCGAAATAATCTTCCGGCGTCACGATCTCGACCTTCATGATCGGCTCGAGCAGGACGGGATTCGCCTTCTTCAAACCATCTTTGAAGCCCATGGAACCGGCGATCTTGAACGCCATTTCAGACGAGTCGACTTCGTGGTAAGATCCGTCGTACACGACAGCGCGGAAATCGACCACTTCGTACCCGGCGAGGAAGCCGTTCTTGGCAGCCTCCTGGATACCTTTGTCGATCGCGGGAATATATTCCTTCGGGATCGAGCCGCCGACGGTCTCGTCGACAAACTCGTAACCCTGCCCGGGTTCCAACGGCTCGAGGCGCAGTTTGCAGTGACCGTACTGACCTTTACCGCCCGACTGGCGGACATACTTGCCTTCGGCTTCCACCGTCTTGCGGAAGGTCTCGCGGTAGGCGACCTGCGGCTTGCCGACATTCGCCTCGACCTTGAACTCGCGCAGCAAGCGGTCGACGATGATCTCGAGGTGCAGCTCGCCCATGCCGGCGATGATGGTCTGCCCCGTTTCGTTGTCGGTATACGTCTTGAAGGTCGGGTCCTCTTCTGCCAGCTTGATGAGCGCCATGGTCATCTTTTCCTGGCCGGCCTTGGTCTTGGGCTCGATGGCGACCTTGATGACGGGTTCGGGGAATTCCATCTGTTCGAGGACGATGGGGTGCTTTTCATCGCACAGCGTGTCGCCCGTGGTCGTCTCTTTGAGGCCGACGATCGCGCAGATATCGCCCGAATAGATCATCGGGATCTCTTCGCGGTGATTTGCATGCATCTGCAGGAGGCGGCCGACGCGCTCTTTCTTCTGTTTGGTGCTGTTATAGACGTACGAGCCGGACTCGAGCACGCCCGAATAGGCGCGGAAGAATGCGAGCTTGCCGACGAACGGATCCGCCGCGATCTTAAACGCAAGGCCCGCAAACGGTTCTTCGTCCGAAGTTTTGCGCTCTTCCTCTTCGCCGGTGTCGGGATTGATGCCCCTTACATGGTCGACGTCGAGCGGGGAAGGCAGGTAGTCGATGATCGCATCGAGCAGGAACTGCACGCCCTTGTTGCGGTAAGAAGAGCCGCAGAGCACGGGGGTGATCGCCATGGCGATGGTCGCCTTGCGCAGGCCCTTTTTGAGGTCTTCGACCGAAAGATCTCCTTCCTCAAAGTACTTCTCCATCAGCTCGTCGTCCTGTTCGGCGACGGCCTCTACGAGCTCCGCGCGATATTTCTTTGCTTCTTCCATCATATCGGCGGGGATATCCGTCTTTTCGAACTCTTTGCCGAGATCGTCTTTATATATCTCCGCGTTCATGTTGACGAGGTCGACGATCCCCTTGAAGGTGTCTTCCTTGCCGATCGGGAGCTGGATGCGGATGGCGCGCGTGCCGAGGCGCTCGCGCATCATCTTGACGGCGTTGTCGAAGTTCGCGCCGTTGATGTCCATCTTGTTGACATAGGCGATGCGCGGCACTTTATACTTATCTGCCTGGCGCCACACCGTTTCCGACTGCGGTTCGACGCCGCCCTTCGCGCAGAAGGTGGCGACGGCGCCGTCCAAAACGCGGAGCGAGCGCTCCACTTCGACGGTGAAGTCGACGTGGCCCGGAGTGTCGATAATATTGATGCGGTGCCCCTTCCATGTGCAAGTCGTAGCGGCGGACGTGATGGTGATGCCGCGCTCCTGTTCCTGGACCATCCAGTCCATCGTCGCGGCCCCTTCGTGCGTTTCACCGAGCTTGTGCGTCTTGCCCGTGTAGAAGAGGATACGTTCGGTCGTCGTGGTCTTACCAGCGTCGATGTGCGCCATGATGCCGATGTTTCTCGTTACGTCAAGACCAAATTGTCTGGGCATACTCTTCTCCTCCGATTAAAATCTGAAATGCGCGAACGCCTTGTTCGCCTCCGCCATGCGGTGCGTATCTTCCTTCTTCTTGACGGAACCGCCCGTGTTATTGAAAGCGTCCATCAGCTCGGCGGCGAGCTTTTTGCTCATTTCGCGCTCACTGCGCTTGCGGGTGTTGATGACGATCCAGCGGATTGCGAGCGTCTGGCGGCGCTCCGGGCGGATCTCCAGCGGCACCTGGTAGTTTGCGCCGCCGACGCGGCGCGCCTTGACTTCGAGTACAGGCATGACGTTGGTCATCGCCTGGTTGAAGATCTCGAGGGGCTCTTTGTTGAGCTTCTCTTTCATGATATCGAATGCATCGTAAACGATCTTCTGCGCCGTCGCCTTGTTGCCGTCCAGCATGATCTGGTTGATGAGTTTCGCCACGACCTTGCTGCCGTACACGGGATCGGGCAGGACGTCTCTCTTCGGTACGTTGCCTCTCCTGGGCATGATTGTGTCCTCCTTAAATTGATTTTGGCGCCCGTGCGGCCCGCCTCTCAGGCTCGGGCCCCACAGACAGAACGTAAGGGTAAATTCGGTACTACCCTCAGTACAGCTATCACTTGCCTTCCGAAAGCGAAAGGTAGCGAACCTTCTGCCTTGCGGCATACTGCCCTACTTTACGATCGGGTATCCTTATTTATAAATAAGACAGATTCCGACAAGTAGGTTTCTTTTGTGTCCGCCGCGGTTGACCGCGGCTCAGGCCGAACGCTTACTTAGGGCGCTTTGCGCCGTATTTGGAACGGGCCTGCTTTCTCTTGGCGACGCCCGCCGTATCCAACGCGCCGCGAATGACGTGATAACGGACACCAGGCAGGTCACGCACACGGCCGCCGCGAATGAGAACGGAGCTGTGCTCGTTCAGATTGTGCCCTTCGCCCGGGATATAGACGGTACCTTCCTGCTTGTTGGTCAGGCGCACCCTCGCAATCTTGCGCAGAGCGGAGTTCGGCTTTTTGGGAGAGGTGGTGGAAACGGAAAGGCACACGCCGCGCTTCTGCGGGCACTGAGCCATGATCGGCGTCTTGCTCTTTTCCGTACGACGCTCTCTGCCATGCTTGATGAGCTGGTTGATCGTAGGCATGATTTTACCTCCTTGTAAGAATGGAATCTATCTCAAATTGCCCTTACGCAATTTAAGAAGCAACCTCGTTTGCGCGCCATGCGGCGCCGCAATAAACAAAAAACTCGCAACAAAAGGGCGCGCGTAAAAAAATACGCCCACAGTCGCGAGAGCTATTGTAACACGGCGGCGGGCGCTTTGTCAAATATTTCAAACAAAAAACTCGCTTTGCCGACGTTTTTGTGATAAAATATCCCGAATTTGTTTGTTTTAACCGCACCGGATGTCAGCGTCTGCCCGAGGAAGCGACGCGGCCCGCGTCGCCGGAACGCATTTCCCCGTGCACTTCTTCCAAATTATATAAAAAGGCCCTGACGAATTGTTTGCGATAGCGCAGCAATGTTCTCTCCGCCACGCCTAAATCGATGCTCAGTTTGACCTGCGTATCCGCAGAATGATCCTCGTCCCAATACAACCTTTTAAAAATACCCAACATATTGCTGTGTTCAATATGGTCATACAGCTTCCAAAAATCATAGGACCGCAGCATCGCGGCATATGCTTCCGCATAGATCGGATTCCGTCGGCTGTGTACCGCCTCACGCATCATCTGTTCCATGACGTTGCCCCCGTCCACTTAATAAAAACGGTAATATTGAGCCTATTATACACACCATGTTTTGTCATAACACGCCAACTTTTGGCGAACTACGTCAATTTTTGACAAATATCGCCAATTATTGGCCAAATAGAAGGCTTTTTCTTTCCGATCAGTCCAATTCTACGCAATTCATACGCCGGCAACAGATCTTTCCAATATTCCCTTTTTAACTAAGAAGAAATTTTTTTATCACTTCGGCCCGGACAGATTTTGCTCGATCGGGAAACCTCTCAGCAAAGCACTTTTTGCGTTTGTGCCGGAACCGTCCGTTTCTCCCAAATATCCGACGGACAGAAAAAGGGAACAACACTCTGCCGTTGAACCCTTCAAAAAACGGATGCAGGGCCGTCCTCATTGCAGTGACAGCTCTGCATATGCGTCCGAAATTTTCTGCAATTTTTCCGGACTGACACGGTACAGGAAAGGATTCCCTGCCACGCAGCAGTCTTCTGCCGCAAGCCTTTAAACGCGTGAAACAAAACCGACCGAAGTCCATCCATGAAAAGCGGCGCGCATCATGGCTGCGCCGTAAAAATATCTTCAAATAGCCTCTGTTTGGAAATTTTCATGATCCAACGAAAAAACCGAGGGGAACTTTTCGGAAACAATCGATACAAAAATCCCATTACCTTTGCATCTGCGCCGTAGACCATGCGCCGCTTTTTGCGCCGAATGCCGCGCACGATTTTTTTCACCATTCTGTCCCGTTTCGACATAAATGCAGAGATCAGCTTGTTTTCAGTCATCTCCTCTTTTTGCCCGGCAAACAGGTTGGTTTTGGTAAAACCCGGGCAAACGCAGCCGACGTACATCTCCGGGTGTTCGCAGGCAAAACACTCGGTCAGCGCTTTACTCGCCGACTTGGCTGCCGTATACAGCGAAGTGCCGGCCAAAGGAGCAAGCGCGGCAGAACTTGCAACTGTGACGAATGCAGGCGTATCCGATCTGCTGATATGCGGATACATCACCTGGATCGAATAGGCGACCGAGTAAAAATCGACGTTCAGACACTTTTCCAGATCCGCCCTGGACGTGTTTTCAAACCTCTCGAATAAAGGAAATATGCCGGCATTGTTGATCAGCACGTCCGCCTGTATGGAATGGCTCTCCAAATAATTTTTGATCTCCACCCAATTTTCGTATCGGGAGACATCGTAATGCAGGCAGATAAATTTGTCGCTGTTTTCGCCGAGCTCCCGTATGGTTTGATCCAGCCCGACATCGTTGATGATGACGGCTATGACCCTGCACGCATATTCGGCAATGAGCAGGCGAGCGATACCGCCGCCGATCCCGCTTGCCCCTCCCGTTATGATCACCGTTTTATTGTACAGCCAACAACTTTTCATTTCGTTACCGACTTTTCCCCGTCCGCTTTTTTTCTGCAATTTTCCGCTGCCTTTTGAGCGCTTTTCTCTGTTTTTTTGACATAACGGCATATTCATCCGACGCAAAGAGGGAGCGGGGCGGAACAAGGCCGCAAGAGATCAGCTCCCGGTCGATTTTCGTATAGTAGGGATGAAACTTTTTGTAATAGCCCACCGTCCTCTCGTTTACATAATTGCCGCTTACCGTTTCATCTTCCGCAAGCTTTTCAAATTCGTAGGCGCCGTTCACACGCAGACAATTCAAAAGCCCCATCGAAATGGCATCCTTCGGGCAATGCATCGTACACCGACAGCACATCGTACAGTGGATCCCGAAGTGATACCTGCCGTTTTTTTTGGTTATGTTCTGAGCAGGGCAATTCTTTGCACACATCCCGCAATCGGTGCATTTCCGATCGTTGACCTTATAAAACAGCCCGTTGAACCAGGCGCCGAACCACTCGATCTTTCCGAGAAAACACATGATCGCGCTAAAAGGATTGCCGTGCAGGAATTCCCTTTCACTGGATGCAATTTTCTTGGCAGACACCTTCGCCATTTGCTGCGAATATAAATACATCTGCTTCGCGAGTCCGGGAGGATAGCGAAACATGATATTGTAGGGCATGAGGTAGTGCTTTTCGTAAGTGACCTGATACCCTTTTCTCCGGAAATAGCGCTTTACGGCATTTGAGGAAGAATTGTTGACCGAAAACGGCTCGCCGCTGCACTTGATGATAAATGCGCGCTGCCCCCTCTTCGCCTTGGGAAACAGTTTTACAAACCGATTGAAGAGCTGCGGAGCGTTGAACGCGTGACCGGGATAAGCGACGCCGATCAGGTCGTAATCGTTGGGGTCCGGGAAGGCCTTCCTTTTATATGCATCGTATGTGATGTCAAAAATTTCGCCTTCATACTCATACGAAGACAGCTCCGACAAGAGCATTTTGCACACGCGGCTGGTATTTCCCGTACCCGAAAAACAATATAGGATACACTTTTTCATGAGATTTTTTAGACCTTTTCTGTCGACAAAACGGAAACCGGACTTTTACACATTTTCGGACCCACGCCTCGATGCAACGGCGCGCCGCCCCAAAAATCCCCCGGGAGTTCGGCGAATACGGAGCCGCTCCCGATCCGAAAGGACACGCGGCTGCACCGCCGGCAAAGCCGGCGGTGCTTATGGAGCCCGATGCAAAACGCCCGCCCCGGCTCAGTGAAATTCACCGGGAGCGTAGCACGCTTTTCCCGTTTCGATAATGGCCTCCTCTACTCCGCCGCGGCCGATATGCAGCTCATCATAGGTAGCGGCGATCTCCTCTTCGGGATAATAGAAGTAGTCGGTTTGGATATCGAGCATGACGTGTTTATAGTCAAGTCCGTGATAAAGGCCCTTCTTTCGATCCTGTTTCGCCATCATGTTGGCGCCCATCGCGCAGAGGCGGCGGGGCGGGTTCCATATTTTGCGCGGCTCGCCCTGTATGCCGATCAGCATGCGGTCCAGCATCCAGTTAAAGTCGTGATTTTCATCGCCGATGGCATAGCTCTTTCCGCCCTTGCCATATTCGATCGCACCGACGAGCGCCTCGCCTACGTGCCTTGTCGTCGTCATGACCGAACCGCCCTTGGGGAACATGATCGTCTTTTTGCCGTTTACAAAATTATCTAAAAACACGGCGCGCCATAACGGCTGCCGGTGGGGGCAGGTACCGAATATGTAGGGCAATTCCATGACGCAGACATCCAGTTTGGGCAGGCCGTCCCTCTCCTCTGCAGCTTCCTTTAAGATCAACTCCGCCTGTTCCTTCCTGACCCGGATATAGGGATGGATCTCGGCCAGCTTCTTTTCCGGGAATTTTCGGTCGAAATACAAAAAGTAAGAACTGCAGAGCGACGCCTTTTTGATGCCCGCATCCCTTGCAGCGCGGAAAACTTTTGCGGCATGATCTACGAGCCTGAGCTTAAAAAATTCGTATGCCGGTTCGGCAGGGGTGATTCTGTCATCCGGGCCTACGGCGTAGATCATAGCGTCGTACCCCTTAAAAATACGGGCAAGTTCGGCCTGTGAAAGTTCGAAAACATCTCCTTCGAGCGTTTTGATCTGTTCGGGATACCAGCCGTCCATAGGGACGTCCGGTATGGCGAGCGAGGTGACCTCATGCCCCCGTTCCAGCGCAACCTTTGCCGCTTCATGCCCTAAAAGCCCCGTACCGCCGACAATGATGATTTTCATGATCCTTCTCTCCACCTTTTTATTTTTCGAGATCGATATGTAACTTTGGGGACGAATTCGCGCATTTTCTCGATCGGATCGGCAAATGCTCTTTCCTGAAAGCCATCCCCCGCACTGCATGAACGATCGATCCTAAGTTATTATACCAATTTTCCTTCACTATTGCAAGACTTTTTATAAAATATTGCCGATATCTTTATACGGCGCATATTTCCGAAGGGGTTCTTCCTTAAAAATTTTCACTGCCGGTGCCTCTCATTTTATAGAAGGCCGCGCGAAAAACTTTCGGCGGGAAGCTGTAATCAACGTGACTGTCCGATACGATTGACCGCCGGCTTTTCGGATGCGCCGCGACCGACGCAGGCGCACATTGCAAAGCCTGATCCGAAATTCGGCAGAGACAAAAATACACCGCGGAGATGAACTCCGCGGCGCAGTCAAAATGCATCAGTGCAGATATTTCATGGAACGGAATGCGACAGGTTTGCACCCCTTTTTCAGGCGCAGGTTCTTGCCCTTGGTGGTTCGGTCTTCAATGGAGAGATCCTCTTCGGTATCCATCTGCAGGAGAGTACCGTCGTCCATCTCGACGGCGATCTTGTACGGATCGGTGACGATATCCGCATATACCACACGCCGCTTGCCGCCAAGGTCGACGATCTTGACGCCCTTGCGATAGCGCGCCATGGGGTCGATCTGCGAGAGGATGACTTTTTTGGCCGTCCCGGCATCTGTCGCGACGACGATCTCGCCCTCGCCGTCGATCTGGGCGGCGAACACGACTTCGTCCCCTTCCGAAAGGGAGATGCCGCGTACGCCCGACGAAATGCGGCCCTGTGCGGGCACGTCGTTTTTGTAGGCATTCAGGCACATGCCGCCCGCCGTGACGAAAAATACGGTCGTCCCGGGGTCCTCGTCCTCCCTTTCGACGCCGATAACGGCATCCCCTTCATTGAGCTTGACCGCCTGGAAGGACGATTTGGCGACGCCGTATTCCTTCCATTCGCTCTTTTTGACGTAGCCGAAGCGGGTAAAGAAGAGCAGGCTGCCCTTCGGCACGGCCTCGCCCACCTCGAAGAAGGCGACCGGCCGCTCCCCATCCTCCGCGTCCGGGAACATCTCGGCAAAGCGGCGGCCCTTATCGCGCAGGCGCCCGGGATCAATGCCGCGCAGATCCAGCTTATGGCAGTTGCCGCGGTCGGTAAAGGCGTATACCGACTTATCCGTGGACGTTTGCAGGACGAGGCAGAAGACATCCGCCCACGTCGAACGCTCGCCCAAATTTTTATCCGTCTGGTTGAAGTTTTTGGGCTGGACGATCTTGAGTTCTTCCGCCGCCGTATACAGGAGCACACAGGGAGAAGAGGGGCGCACGTCGTCGAACTTTTCCACCTTGATGTCCTCCGCCTTGCCGACGATGACGCTGCGGCGCTCACTCTTGAAGCGGCGCTTGATGTCGCGCAGTTCGTCCTGCACCACCTGCATCTGCAATTTCCGGCTCTCGACGATGGCCGTCAGGCGGGCGATGAGCTTTTTCAGCTCCGCCAATTCCTGTTCGAGCTTGTAGATCTCCAGTTTGGTCAGGCGGGCGAGGCGGAGATCGAGGATCGCCTGTGCCTGCCGTTCAGAAAGTTTAAAGCGCTCGCGCAGCCGCTGGCGCGCGACGGGCACGCTCTCGCTCGTCTTGATGATCTGGATGACCTCGTCGATGTTCTGTACGGCGATGATCAGCCCTTCGAGGATATGGCAGCGCTCCTTTGCCTGCGCAAGGTCAAACTTGGTACGGCGCAGGACTACCTCGCGCTGGTACGCGACGTAGTGCCGAATGACGTCGAGCAGCCCCATCTGCTGCGGCTTTCCGTCCGCAATGGCGACCATATTGATCCCGAACGTCGTCTCCAAATCGCTGAATTTGTAGAGCGCCGCCAGGATCTTTTCGGCGTTCGCATCCTTTTTGACCTTGATGACGGCGCGCATGCCGTTGCGGTCAGATTCATCCGTGATCTCGGCGATCCCGCCCAGCTGATCCTTCTTTTCCTCGCGCAGCGAGGCGATCTTGGCGAGCAGCTTGGATTTATTGACCTGGTAGGGCAGTTCGGTGATGACGATCAGCTTTTTGTCGTTTTCCCCCTCCTCGATGTTCACCTTGGCGCGCAGCGTGATCTTGCCGCGGCCGGTCTCGTACGCCTGTTTCAGCTCCCCTTCGATGATGTATCCGCCCGTCGGGAAGTCGGGCGCGGGGATGCGCTTCATCATGTCGGCGAGCTTGATCTTCGGGTTATCGATATAGGCGACGACGCCGTCGATGACTTCGCCGAGATTGTGCGGCGGGATATTGGTCGCGAGGCCGACGGCTATGCCGGACGCGCCGTTGACGAGCAGGTTGGGGAAACGCCCGGGGAGCGTTTCCGGCTCTTTCAGGCTGTCGTCAAAGTTGAGGGTAAAGCGGACGGTGTCCTTTTCGATATCGCGCAGCAATTCGAGCGCGAGCGGCTCCAATCTCGCCTCGGTATAGCGCATGGCGGCGGCGGGGTCGCCGTCCACCGAGCCGAAGTTGCCGTGCCCGTTGACGAGGGTCATGCGCATATTGAAGTCCTGCGCCATGCGCACCATCGCGTCATACAAGGAAGAGTCGCCGTGCGGGTGGTATTTACCCATGCACTCGCCCACGATGCGCGCGCTCTTCTTGTGCGGTTTATCGGGGGTGAGGCCCATATCGTACATGGTATAGAGGATGCGCCGCTGGACGGGCTTGAGGCCGTCCTCCACGCGCGGCAGGGCGCGGTCGAGGATGACGTACTCCGCGTACGGCAGCATCGAGCCGGGCAGCACCTCTTCGAGCGGGGTGAGGAAGATCTCCCCCTTTTGCTCGGGGGCGGGGAGATTGCGCTGTTCTTTATCCTTTTTTCTTGCCAACGGTCTTCCCTCCCTTTACAGATTGACGCGGTCGATAAAGGTATCGACCTTGTTGAAGTTCGCGTTGCGGGCGAGAAATTCCTTGCGCGCTTCGACGCGGTCGCCCATGAGCGCGGTGACCATCTGTTCCGCTTCGGCGGCGTCCTCGATATTCACGCGGATCAGATTCCGGCGGGCGGGATCCATCGTCGTCTCCCACAGCTGTTCAGCGCTCATCTCGCCCAGCCCCTTGTAGCGCTGGATCTGGTACCCCTTGCCCACGATCTCGATCTTTTTCTGCAATTCGGCGTCGTCATAGGCGTACTCGACGATGTCCTTTTTATACACTTTGTAGAGGGGCGGCATGCCGATGTAGACGTTGCCGTTGTTGATCAGCTCGCGCATATAGCGGAAGAAGAAGGTCAGCAGGATGCAGCGGATGTGCATACCGTCCTGGTCGGCATCGGAAAGGATGATGACCTTATGGTATTTAAGGTCGTCCATGTCAAAATCGCTGCCGTAGCCTGCGCCCAGCGCCGAGATGATGGTGCGGATCTCCTCATTGGCGAGCACCTGATCGATGCGCTTTTTTTCCACATTGAGCGGCTTGCCGCGCAGCGGCAGGATGGCCTGCGTCTGACGCACGCGTGCCTGCTTGGCCGTACCGCCCGCCGAATCGCCCTCGACGATGAACAGCTCGTTCAATTCCGGTTTTTTGCCCGTACAGGCGGAGAGCTTGCCGACGAGGGTGAGGCTGTCGATGGAGTTCTTGGCGCGGGCGACTTCCTTGGCCTGCCGCGCCGCGATGCGCACGCGCGCCGCCCCCTGCGCCTTTTTGACGATCTCTTCGAAGACGGACTTCTTTTTCGGGTCGGCAAAGAGGGCGTTGATCCCCTCGACGGTCGCCGTCTCTACCGGCTGGCGCGCCTCCGCGTTGCCCAGCTTGGTCTTGGTCTGCCCCTCGAACTGTACGTTCTTCATCTTGATGGAGAGGATGGCCGTCAGCCCCTCGCGGAAGTCCTCGCCCAGCAGGTTCGCGTCCTTCTCCTTCAAGGCGCCGAGGCTGCGGGCGACGTCGTTGAGGCTCTTTGTCAGCCCGGTGCGGAAGCCCGTTTCGTGAAACCCGCCCTCGGGCGTGGGGATATTGTTGACGAAGGAGAAGAGGCTCTCCGTAAACTCGCCCGTATGCTGGATGGCAAACTCGATGAGGATGCCGTCCTTTTCCGTCTTATACCCGATCGGGTCGGGATAAAGGGGCGTCTTCCCCTCGTTGAGGTACATACAGAAGTCGTGCAGACCGCCGTCAAACTTATAATTGACCGTGATCGGCTTCCGGTCCTCCTCCACCCGCTCGTCGATGAGGTTGATCTCCAGCCCCTTGTTGAGGAAGGCGAGCTCTTTGAGCCGCTTGGAGACCGCCTCAAAATTAAAGACGACGGTATCGAATACGGTCGCATCCGGCTTAAAGTGCACGAAGGTGCCCGTCTTGTCCGTCTTGACGCCGGTATCCGCCAAATGCCCCTCCGGCACGCCGCTCATCATCTTGTCCGCTTCCTCGTCAAAATAGGAATGGAAAGACATTTTATAGACGGTACCGCGGTACACTTCCACTTTCAGCCATTCCGACAGGGCATTGGTCACAGACGCGCCCACGCCGTGCAGACCGCCCGAAAAGGAATAATTGTGTTCGTCGAATTTGCCGCCCGCGTGCAGCTGCGTAAAGACGACCTCCACTCCCGATACGCCCGTCTGCGGGTGGATATCCGTCGGGATACCGCGCCCGTTGTCCTCGACGGATGCGCTGCCGTCCTTGTACAATTTGACCTCGATGCGCGTGGCATAGCCGTTGGAAGCCTCGTCAATGGCATTGTCGACGATCTCCCAAAGGATATGATGCAGCCCCTTGATGCCCGTCGAACCGATGTACATGCCCGGCCGCAGGCGGACCGCGTCCAGCCCTTCGAGTATGCGGATATCTTCCGCACTGTATTTCTTTTCGGCCATCGTTTCCTCCTCGCTTGATTCTTTTTTACGCCTCCTCGATCGGCGCAAAACTCCCCTTATTTTATCTCATATTATACCACACGCCGCACCTTTTTTCAAGGAAATCCCCCTGTTTCGGAATTGAAAATTTTCAGCGACGGTCAAAGGGATGGCCCGCGCACGACGGTGCGCGGGCCATCCCTTCGGCTCTAAGATCCTACTCGGCCCCTCTGTCCCGGCAAAACAGTCCGCCGCAGGTGGCCGGCCCCGGCTTTTGCGAAAGGGAAATCCCTCGTCCCGAGCGCCGACCGGAGGGGCCCCTCACTCTTCCTGTGGGTAGCGCATTCCCATCCGGCGGCGGCACTCGTCCGTCAGCCGCAGCACGTCCACCGTACTCTGCGCCGGGATGCGTTCCCCCTCCTGCCGCCCCGCGCGGATCTCGTCGGCGACCTGCGCAAACTGCCGCGCATATTTCAGGGCACCGTCGCGGAACACCTCTCTCCTCCCTCCGACGGAAAGCACAGCCCGCCGCGCGGCATGAAACTCCGGTACGACGATCTTGCCGCGCTCGCCGCAGATGACCATCTTCTCCCCGCCCCACGAAGACATGGATACGGAGATCTCGGCAGTGAACGAGGGGTAGCGCATCGCGATCTTTTCCCCAAGGTCGACTCCGCCGCGCAGCTTGCCGCGGCAGGAGAGCGAATCGGGCATGCCGAACAACTCGTATACATAACGGACGGGATAAATGCCGATATCCAAAAGTGCGCCGCCGCCCGCCTCCGCCGAGAGCAGCCGGCCGCGGCACTTCATGAGGATGAGCGGAAAGGCATACACCGCACGCAGCGAGCGAACGCGCCCGATCGCACCGCTATGGATCCACTCCCGCACCTTCCGCGCCGCCGCGTTGTGCCATGTCCACATTGCCTCGGAGAGATATACGCCCTTTCCCCGCGCGAAGTCAAAGAGAGACGCTGCCTCCCCCGCACTGAGAGTGAACGGCTTCTCGCACAGGACGGGTACCCCCGCCCCGATGCAGCGGCGCACATACTCCGCGTGATAGGCGGGATTGACGCAGATATAGGCGCCCTCCACGCCGGGCGCCGCCAGCGCCTCTTCGGGCGTGCGGAATGCCGTTGCAGAAAACGCAGCCGCAAAGGACTGCGCGCGGGAAGCCGTGCGGTTCCACACGGACACGATGCGCCCGCTCCCCTCCCTTACGATCTCCGAAGCGACCTTGTGCGCGATGTCACCCGCGCCGATGAATGCCCAGCCGAATTTTTTACGCTTACTCTCTGACATAGTACTATGCTCCCGTTACTTTTTCCAAAAAAGCCGCGATCTCCTCGATTGCTTCCTCGCAATGTACGCTCTCATTCAAGAACTCATGCCGCGCCCCGTCGATGAGACGAACGGTCACATCCCGCACGCCGGCGGAGCGGTAATATTTTGCCAACCGCTCCACGCCGGCGCCCATATCGCCCACCGGATCCTGTTTGCCGGAAAGGAGGAGAATGGGCAGGTCTGCCGGAGGGCAGGCGTCCTTTTTGTACAGCCCCGCGAGCCCCTTAAAGAAGGAGGCGAAGAAATGATTGCTGCAAACAAATTCGCAGTATGGATCCGCATGATAGCGGGTATTGTTGGCCGCATCGACGGACAGCCACTCGCCGTCCTTAAATTTTTTGCCGTATCCGCCGAATACGATCTTATGCACCAAACGGGCGGGAGCATCCTTCCCGCGCACCGCCCCGCCGAGCAGGGCGAGCAGCCGCCCCGCGCGCACGGCGAGCGCATTCTGCCGCGAACTGCCGGCAATGATCGCGCCGTCGATCCGTCCGCCGTATTTGCGCACGAATGCCTGCGTGAGAAAGGAACCGTACGAAAAGCCGAACAGCACGTATGGCACCCCGGGGTAACGCGCGCGGTAAAGGCGAACGAGCTCTGCCATATCCTCCACGGTGTCTGCAAACATATCTCCCGGCGCATAGCCGAGCGTCTTCGCGTCCGTGTCGCCGTGGCCGCGATGATCGTCTCCTGCCACAATATACCCGAGCGCGTTCAGCCGCCTCGCAAAGGCATCATAGCGTGCGACATACTCGTTCATGCCGTGTGCGATCTGCACGACGCCGCGCACCTCCCGCACGTCCGTCCACTCCCGCACGGAAATCATCTTTCCGTCAAAAGAATGAAATTGCATCCTTCCCTCCATGCCGCAAGGGCACTTTTTTCTTATTGTACCGCATTTTGAGCCGCCTGTAAAGCGCCCCGCAAAAATTTTATACGCGCATTCATAATCGACGGGACACGCCGATATACTAAAAAGAAAACGCGCGGAGGTTAACAGTCATGCAGACGCTTATCTTGACGGGAGGAGGAAGCGCAGGACACGTCGTCCCCAATCTGGCGCTCGTACCAGAGCTGCGGCGCCATTTCCGCCTCGCCTATATCGGTACGGACGGCATCGAACGGAAACTGGCAGAGCGGGCGGGCATCCCTTTTTATACCATCCCTGCCGCAAAATTGGTGCGCGGATCGCTGCGGGCAAACCTGACGCTGCCCTTCCGTCTGCATACGAGCGTGCGGGCGGCAAAGGAAGCGCTGCGCGAAGCGGAGGCAGACGCCGTCTTTTCCAAGGGCGGTTATGTAGCCCTTCCCGTCGTGTGGGCCGCGAGATCCTTAAAGATCCCCGCCGTCACGCACGAATCCGACCGCACGCCGGGGCTTGCCAACAAACTCATCGCCCGCAGCTGCTGCGCGGCGCTGACCAGCTTTCCCGAGACGGCGCAGCTGCTGCGCGGCGGCGCCTTTACCGGCCCGCCCATCCGCCAAGAACTGTTTGCCGGCAACCGCGCGCAGGCGCGGTACAAATACGGATTTTCGGGCGAAAAGCCTGTCCTGCTCGCCTTCGGCGGCGGGAGCGGCAGCGCAGCGCTCAACCGCGCGCTGGAAGGGGCCCTGCCCGCCCTGCTCCCCCATTGCGACGTACTGCATATCCGCGGCAAAAATGCGGAAGGGCGCGGGCGGTCGGGATATGTTCCGCTCGCCTATGAACCGGATATGGCTTCCGCCTATGCCTGTGCAGACTATGTGCTCGCGCGCGCAGGATCGAACACCGTCTTCGAAGTCCTCGCCCTGCACAAGCCCGCACTGTTCATTCCGCTGGAAAACAGGCGCTCGCGCGGAGATCAGGTACAAAATGCCGCCTACTTCGAGCGGCAGGGACTGTGCCGCGTACTGCACGAGCGCGACCTGACCCCCTCTCACCTGTGTGACGCACTGCGCGCCCTCGCCGCGGACGCCGCACTCCGGCGGCGGCTGGAAGAGCTCGACCTTGCCGGAGGCAACCGCACCATCGTCGCGGCGATCCTGCGAGCCGTCGCCCCACCCCGAAAATGATGCTTTCTGCTTCGCAGGGGCTCAATCAACCTGCCAATACCGGATGGAGGCGGCCGAAAAACGGCCGCCTCCATCTTTACCCTATTCCACGCTGTACCGGTTTCCTCCGTGCGGCGGACAGTCCTCTCGCTTGTTGCTGTCCGGCCTGGTATTTTTCAGGTCGACGAGCACTACATCCGCACCGATCTTGACGACGTTGTGCAGCGAGATAAACAGGTCCTCTCTCTTAAAAAAGCGCAGCCCGTTTTTGCCCGGGACGGCGATGCCGAGCACGCGGCCTTCGGGATAGGTAAAGACGATATCCGTCGTCTTGCCGAGGTTGCGCCCGTCCGTCACATTGACGACGAACTTGCACTTTAGCTCTCTGTAAGATGTTTCCATACCAAGTCCTCCCCGCGCCCGAAGGCGCGCGGACGCAAAATTAGAAGGGCGTCCATTACCATTGTATGCACCGAAGCCGAAGAATGTGCCGAAAAGAGACGAAAAAGGGCAATATTGCAAGTACTCTGCCAGACATAGATCTGCACCGATGCAAAAAATCTCTTGTCCGGCACATACTATCTTAAAAAATACGGGAGGTTCTCATGGCCAAAAAGAAAAAAGCGAAGGTACGTACCCTGACCGAAAAACAGTACAACGATTACCTGATGGCCCTCAAAGACGAGCGGCCGACCATGCTCATCGACAAGGACGGCAAGCGTCACCCGCAGCGCTGAAGTCCAAAAGCGCCCGCCCCTGCATCGGCAGGGGCGGGCGCCGCATTTCCTCTTTTATGGACTGAATATCTCCTGAATACACCCTGCCGTTTGCGGCGCTCTTCCTCGCAGCACTTTCGCAGGAAGAGGGGGAAGGACATCTTATCTCGATCACTGCGCGAACTGCGCGTTGTACAGATCGTAATAGAATCCGCGCTTTTCCATCAGCTGCGCGTGCGTGCCCTGTTCGATGACGCTGCCCGCATTCATGACCAAAATGAGATCGGCATCGAGGATGGTCGAGAGGCGGTGCGCGACGATGAAGGAGGTGCGCCCGCGCATCATCTTGCGGAATGCCTTTTGGATGCGCATCTCCGTCATCGTATCGATGTTGCTCGTGGCCTCGTCGAGGATGAGCATGGGCGGATCGGCGAGCATCACCCGCGCGATGCACAGCAGCTGCCGCTCCCCCTGCGACACGCTGACGCTGCCCGTGAGCACGGTATCGTACCCATCCGGCAGATTGCGGATAAAGTAGTCGCAGTAAGCCGCCTTTGCCGCCGCCTCGACCTGCTCGCGAGAAGCGTCCTCATTGCCGTACGCGATATTCCATGCGACCGTTTCCTGCGCCAAGAAGCTCTCCTGCAGCACCATGCCGAACAGGCGCCTGTACTCGTCGAGAGGGATATCCCGCACATCGACGCCGTCTACCGTGATGCGCCCGCCGCGCAGCTTATAAAAGCGCATCAGGAGATTGATCAGGGTCGTCTTGCCGCAGCCGGTCGGCCCGACAATGGCCACTTTACTGCCCGCTCTGACCGACACGTTGAGATGCTCGATCAGTTTCTGCTCGGGCGAATACGAAAAGGTGACGTCCTCAAAGCGAATATCGCCGCGCACTTTCGGAAGATGCTGCGTCCCGGCGAGGTCCTCTCCCGGCTCATCCACCACCGCAAACACGCGCTCGGCGGAGGCAAATGCGTTCTGCATCTGCGTGACGACGTTGGAAACCTCGTTGAACGGCTTCGTATACTGGTTGGCATAGCTCAAAAAGACGGAGAGCATGCCGGGCGTAAAGCCCTGCAGCGTGACGATGCCGATAGTAAGTTCCCCGCCCGTACTCAGGATGCAGAAGACGGCGCCCAGCACCCCGACAAAGGCATAGATGACCGCGTTCACGAAGCGGGTGGACGGATTGGTCAGTGCAGAAAAATACTGCGCGCGCCATCCGATCTCGTACAGATGCCCGTCGATCTCTTCAAATTTGCGGCAGGAATTGTTTTCCTGCCCGAAGAGGATGACTGTCTTTTGCCCGGCAATCATCTCCTTGGCATGCGCCGCGAGCCTGCCCTGTACGCGCACCTGCTGTGAAAAGCTCTTAAACGTATGCTTGGTGATGAACGCCGCCGCAAACAGGGAGAGCGGGGTGAGTACGACCACGACCAGCGCAACGATATAATTGATCACGAACATGACGACGAGCGTCGCAAAGATGGTCATGACGCCCGTAAACAGCTGCGAAACGCCCTGCAGCAGGCCGTCGGAGACAATATCGACGTCGTTGACGATGCGTGCGATGATATCGCCCTGCGCGTGCGTGTCTACATAGCGGACACGGGCGGCCGTCAAGCTGTCAAAGGCATCGCGGCGCAGATCGCGCACGAGGCGGTAGCAGAGCACATTGACGAGATCCCCCTGCACTTTCTGCGAAACGAATGCGAACAGAACGCACAGCGCAAATCCGCCGACCATAAAATAGACCGTCTCAAAGTCGACCTCTCCCGGCCCCAGCATGGCGTCGATCGCCTCGCCGTACAATACGGGACCGAGCAGGACGAACCCGACGTACAGCAGGCTGGTGATGAGGACGCCCGCCACATATCCGCCGTACGGGCGCACATAATGCAGCAGCCTGCGGACGATATTCTGTTTGAGCCCGCGGCTTTCCTTTACTCTCTTGCTCATTCTTCTGCCCTCGCCTGCGAATCACAGATCTCCCGGTACAGCGGACAACCCTCATACAGCTGCGCGTGCGTTCCGCTCCCGACGACGCGCCCGTCCTCCAACACATAGATGACGTCCGCATTCTGTAAGGACGCGGCGCGCTGCGAAATGATGACGGTCGTCACATCTTCGAGCGCCGCAATATTCGCGCGCACCTGCGCGTCTGTACGGAAATCGAGAGCGGAACAGCTGTCATCCAAAACGAGGATGCGCGGCCTTGCCGCCAGCGCGCGGGCAATGGTCAGGCGCTGGCGCTGCCCGCCCGAAAAATTCTTGCCGCCCTCTGTGACCTTTTGATCCAGCCCGCCCTTTTCCGCCACAAAATCGTAGGCGCAGGCGGCGCGCAGCGCCTCCTCCAGCTCGGCGTCCGTCGCCCCCTCGTTGCCCCAGCAAAGATTGGAGCGCACCGTCCCCGAAAAGAGGGCGGTATTCTGCGGCACGGTGCCGATGAGGGCGCGCAGCGCGCGCACGGGGTATTCCCGGACGTCGTGCCCGAAGACGCGCACACTCCCCTCCCCCGCATCATAGAGGCGGGGCAAAAGGCTGACCAGCGTCGTCTTGCCGCTGCCCGTACCGCCGATGACGCCGACCGTCGCGCCGGCGGGCACGCACAGCGTGACGTCCGTCAAGGAATATTGCTTCGTTCCCGCATAGGAGAAGCAGACATCCCGCAGCTCAAAGGCGGGCGCCGAAAAATCGAACGCGGCATCCCCCCCTTCATCCATCGAAGATCTCGTATCGAAGAGGGCGCTGACGCGGTTCATCGAGGCGTGCGCCTTGGTAAAGAGGGAGACGAGGTTGGAGATGACGATCATGGCGTTGAGGATCTGCGCCATGTAATTGATGAGGGCGATGATCTCGCCGCTCAAAAGGAACCCGTCATTCACCTTCCCGCCGCTGAGCAGCAGGATGACGGCGATGCCGAAGTTGACCACGGCATATGTGAGCGGGTTGATCCACGCGGAAATGCGGCCGATGCACACGGAATTGTCCAGCATGTCGCGCGCGGCCGCGTCAAAGCGTGCGCGCTCGTTTTCGCGATTGGAGAAGGCGCGCACCACGCGCGCACCCTCGAGATTTTCACCCGTGATCTGCGCGAGGCGGTCCAATTTTTTTTGATTGCGCGCATAATAGGGGACCGTCTTCTGCATGATGATCCAGAGCACCAGCCCCACCCCGACGGACGCCGCCGCGACGATCAAGCCGAGCTGCCAATCGATGAGCAGGCAGAGGACGATCGATCCGACGACGATAAAGGGCGCGCGCACCACGAGGCGGATGATCATGGCGACGGCGCTCTGCATCTGATTGACGTCATTGACGACGCGGTTGACGAGGGAGGCCGAGCCGATGCGATCCAGTTCGCGGTACGAGAGGGTATTGATGTGGCGGAAGAGCGCATTGCGCACATTGGTGCCAAACCCCTGCGAGGCGATGGATGCGCTGCGCTGACAAAAGAGTGCACAGCCGAATCCGACAGCCCCCATCGCGAGCATGATCCCGCCCCCGCGCAACACGTAGCCGATATCTCCAGCCGCGACGCCCACGTCGATGATATCCGCCATCACGAGGGGAACGAGCAACTCGAGCGCCGCCTCGATCCACTTGAACAGCGGGCCGAGGATGCACTGCACTTTATAATTTTTCAGATATTGCAGGTATCGCTTCACGGATTTTCTCTCACAAGGTTTTTTCTTCATTATAAAAAATACGCCCCGCAAAAGCAAGCGTTTGCGGGTGCGGGAGGAAATTTACGGCAAAAAGGCAGATCGCGCGGGTGCGTTTCTTTTCCGCTCCGCCCCGACAAACGGCCGCCGCCCCTGCCCGCCCTATCTTCACCGCGCCGCCTGCACGGCCTATGCGCGCCCTTCCCCTTCCTGCCGATCGCCGCGGCAACGCCCGCACTGACAAGCCGTTTTGCCCGCCCGCACAACATGCCGATTTTTGCCACATACGATTGACAGCTGTTCCCGCCTGTGATACAATTGAAAAAACGGGGAGGGAAAACATGGACAGGACAGACACTCTGATCCAAGAATTTTTACAGGCAGCAAAGGAACAGGGATACAGCGACCTGCGCACCGAAATGCTGCTGGGGCTCGCCTGCTCGCAGATGGCGGAAGAGACCTACGGCAGTTTGGAAGAGGCCGTCGCCGCGCTGGTGCGCCTGTGCAAAAGCTGCAAAGACGACGCCGAATGCCTGGAAAAATTCTGCAGCGAATGACAGTCCCGTTAACGGGCGAACGCAAAAGCGGCGCCGCGCACACATCCGTGCGCGGCGCCGCCTCCCTTTCTCCGGCAGCCGGACGCTTACAATAAAATGCAGAGCACGCCGCCCTTTCCCTCGTTGACGATGCGCACCAGCGCGCGGCGCAGCTTGTCGCGCGCATCGAGGGGAACTGTCTTTTCGCGCAGGCCGTCGCAGACCATGTCGCGGAAGGTGCGGCCGAACATATCGGTATTCCAAAACGCATCTGCATCCCGTTCGTAACAGTCGAGCATGTTGCGCGCGAGCTGCTCGCCCTGTTCCCCCTCGCCGGTGATGGGGCTGACATCGCTGTGCACATCGACCCGCACGACGTGGTAAGAAGGCGCGTCCGCGCGCAGGCGCACGCCGCACTTGGCCCCCTTCCGCAAAAGCTCGGGCGGAAGCAGCTGCGCCTCCGCATCCGGCTGTACCACCGCGTAGCCGCCCGACTCCGCCGCGGCAAATGCCTTGCCGAAGCGGTCATAAAAGCGCTTTGCCTCCCGCAGCGAGCGCACGTACGCCATCAAATGCAGGTCGTCCGCGATCTCCTCTCCGCACTCCTCGGAAAGCACGCGGTAAAAGGCGCCCTCCTTCGCCGCAAAGCGGCAGACCGCTTTTCCCGTCTCCGCATCCGTTTCACACGATTCACAGACGAGTTCTCCGTCCGCAAAGGCATCCGCGAGCGATGCACAGCCGCGCAACGTGCGGATCGACGGTGCAGCCGCGCGGACGCGCGCCAAAATATCCGCCGCGGGCTTGCTATCCTCCGGCAGAGCAGCCAGCCAATCGGGCAAAACCAGATCCAATCGCAGGGGCGGAAAACAGAGCACCAATGCGGAAAACACTTCCTCCGCATCGCATCCGGACTCCGCATTCAGCGCAAGGGCAGCGCCCCATTTCGCCTCCGCCCCCGCGCGCACCCCTTCACAGTCGGCAGAGTCAGGATCTGCGCCGTTGACGAGGATGAGGAAGGGGATCCCCGCCGCCGTCAGTTTCTGCGCGATGCCCTCCTCTTCCGCTTCCAGCCGTGCGCGCGGCCCGCCGAATGAACCGTCCGACGTGACGAGCAGCGCCGCACGGCACCCTTCCGGCATATCCGAAGCGCATTCCGCGACGGACAGCTCGCCGCTCTCCAAACGGACGGCAAAGCTGCCGTCCTCCCCGCAGACAGCGCCGCAGCCCGCCGCCAGGGCGCGCAGAACGGCGCTCTTGCCGCACTGCGGCGGCCCGATGACCGCCACCGCACAGTTCCCGCCCGCACGGGCGACAATACCCTCTAAGATCCGCTTCTCCATACGCACAGCCTCCGAACGCCGCGGCATGAACAAAGTGGGATGGCGGAGCGCTTGCGCCCGCTCTGCCGCGGTACAGTTCAGTATATGACCCTCTGCGCGCAAAAATGCCTGCCCCGCACATTTCTGAAATAACTTTCCTATCTCCCCAAACATGTAGGAGCGCAAGGCACAGATCGGGGCGCCCGCAGTCCGCGGGCGCCCCGATCGTCCATCTGTTTGATTTTGACTCAGCCGCGCGATTCCTTTTTCCCGTGCGAAAGTTTTTTGACCGAAGTGTGATGCTCCTCTCCCGCGAGCAGCGCGATGATATTTTTGCGGTGCGCGAACCAGGTGAGAAAGCAATCGAACAGCAACAGAAGGAAGATCGCGACCACGAACCCGTTGGTCTCCTCCCCCGCATAGCGCAGACAGAAAAGGATGCCCTGCACCGCCGCCAGCAGCGACACGCCCAGCAGAGACCCCATCGAGCCCCATTCGCTCGCCCAGATATAAAAGAGGGTGAGCAAGAGGATGCCGAGCACGACAAAGATCATCCACCAATACTCGCAGCAGAGGGCGAAAGCGAACATCCCGAGGGTGGATGCGATGCCCTTGCCGCCCTTGAACTTCATCGTGACGGGATAAATATGCCCGACGATGACGGATACGCCGCACACGTACCGAGCGAGATCGGCAACGTACACGTCCGTCCCCGCAAATACATAGCCGCGGAAAATGAGATGGGCGATAAGTACGGGCAAGCCCCCCTTGACCATATCCAAAAACAAGGTGAGCGCGCCGATCTTCAGCCCGAACTGACGGCTCATGTTCATCGTTCCCGGATTGCCGCTGCCCATCTTGCGCACGTCTTTATGCTTGATCTTGGAAATGAGCAGCGCAAAATTGAAGCAGCCGATCAGGTAGGAAGCGACAGCCATCACGATGAACCAATACCAGATCTCGGAAAATTGCAGTTCCATAGTTCTCTTTCCCCTCTTCCTCAGCCCATCATGCCGCTCTCATTGTCGCCGCGCGGGCGCAGCGCGATGCGGATGGGCGTCCCCGAAAAATCAAATGAACGGCGAAGCACATTTTCCAAATACCGCTTGTACGAAAAGTGCATGAGCGTCTCGTCATTGACGAAGAGCACAAATGTCGGAGGGCAGACGGACGGCTGCGAACAGTAATAGATCTTGAGCCGCCGCCCGTTGACGGAAGCCGGCTCGTTGGTGCGCACCGCGTCGAGGATCAGATCGTTGAGGGTGCCCGTAGTGACGCGGCGGTTGGCGTTTTCAAAGGCGCGGCGGGCGAGCGCCAGGACGCGCTCCGCGCGCTGGCCGGTCTTGGCGGAGATATACACGGACAGGAAATAGTCCATAAAGCTCAGATCCGTTTTGAGCTTTGCCTCAAACTGATTGATGGTATTGGTATCCTTTTCGATGAGGTCCCACTTGTTCATGACGATGACGGAGGGCCTCCCCTGCTCGTGCACATAGCCGATGATCTTTACGTCCTGTTCGGTCAGCCCTTCCGAGCTGTCCACGACCAACAGGCAGACATCGGCACGGCGCACCGCGTCAAAGGCGCGCAGCACGCTATAATACTCTACATCGTCCGAAACATTCTTTTTGCGGCGGATCCCTGCGGTATCGATGAGGGTATACTTCTGCCCGTCCAGCTCGAAGGGCGTATCGATGGCATCGCGAGTGGTGCCCGCAATGTCGGTGACGATGGTCCGCTCAAAACCGAGCAGCCGGTTGACGAGGCTGCTCTTGCCCGCATTCGGCTTGCCGACGACGGCGATCTTGAGGCGGTCGCTCTCCTCCTCGTCGCCGCTTTCAAAATAGGAAACGACTTCGTCGAGCAAGTCGCCGATCCCCTGCGAATGTTCGGCCGAGATCGCAAACGGCTCGCCCAATCCGAGCGAATAATATTCGAACAGTTTGTCCTGCGAAAAATGATCCACTTTATTGATGACGAGGATGACAGGCTTTTTGCTGCGGCGCAGCTTTTCCGCCACATCGCGGTCGGCAGCCGTCAGTTCCTCCCTGCCGTCCACCATCCAGAGGATGACCTGCGCCATGTCGATGGCGGCGTCTGCCTGCCGAAGGATCTCCTTCCACAAGACATCTGCCGATTTCAGTTCGATGCCGCCCGTATCCACGACGGTGAACTTTTTACCGCGCCAGACAGCATCCGCATACAGCCGGTCGCGCGTGACGCCGGGGCGGTTTTCGGTAATCGAGATCTTGCGCCCCGCAATTTTATTGAACAGGGTGCTCTTGCCCACGTTGGGCCGCCCGACGATCGCGACCAATGGATTCGCCATATCACTCTCCTTGCGCGCCGCACGGCGCGCCTCGTTGCTTGCTCTTTGCGGCAGAAACCGCACTCTTTTCCGTTCTATTATACAAAATTGCCGGGAATTTGTAAAGAAAAACCGGCAAAGAAAAGCGGCCCGCCGCAGCGAGCCGCCCCTTTTCTCCCCTCAAACCTCAAAACAGGCCGAGCACGGCACTGACAACATACAGCACCAGCGCGATCCAAAACAGGATCGTCCAGACCTTGCCGTGCGCGCGGGCAAAGGCATACGCGCCGAATACGATGCCCAAGAGCAGCGCGACGTCCTTGATGAGCCTGAGCACATCGAAAAAGGCGCCGCCCACATCGATCTCCAAAAGCGGCAGCAGGTTATCGACAAAAATCAGAACGGCCGCGAGCACGAGCGCGACATAGCAGCAGATGCGCACAAAATCCGCCCGGGCCTGTCCCTCCGTCCGTTCCGTCCTTCTCTTTCCGGCCATAAATACCAGTCCTCCTTCTTTTTGGATTTGCCCGTATTGTAGCACTTTGCGCGCGGCAAGACAAGCGAATGCGCCGCCCTTTCTCCCTTTTATAAAAGAATATTTTCCAATGCAGAGGATCGTCCCTTCAAAAAACAACGGTACACGCTCCTGACGGGGCGCATACCGTTCCAAACCCGATCTGTATTGTGCGGCTCAATCGCGCTCGTTGATGTGCGTGAGGCCGCATTCCATGATCTGCGTGACGTGGTCGTCATCCAGCGAATAGAGGACCTCTTTGCCCTGCTTTTCGCCCTTGACGAGCTTCGCCCCGCGCAAGATGCGCAGCTGATGCGAGACCGCAGAGACGCTCATGCCGAGCACTTCGGCGATCTCACCCACATACAGGGCGCGCACGCACAGGCAGCTGAGGATCTTCGTGCGGGTCGCATCGCCGAACACCTTAAACACTTCCGCTAAATTGTGAATGGTCGCGTCGTCCGGGATCTGCCCGCGGACCGCTGCGAGCACATCCCCTTCTCTCTCTTCCGCCATGCCTATCCCTCCGTTTTTCGGGCGCAACTCTTGCGCGGCAGTCGTTTTATATCCTGTCCTTATTATATAATCTTTTGCGCTCCGTTTGTCAACCGTTTGCGGGTGGATGGATACAATTTTTTGCCCCCGCCGGCAGGCGCGGCGTAAAGGAAGACTCGAACGTGCGCCCGCGCAGGTAGGCGAGGACGCTGCCGGCATCGAAGGTGAGCCGCTTTGCGACGAGCAGCTGCCGCCGCACTCCGTATTTGCGGTTGAGCGCCTCATCCCCGTACTTTTCATCTCCGGCGACAGGATGACCGATGAACGCCATGTGTGCGCGGATCTGGTGCGTCTTGCCGCTGTGCAGGCGCACTTCGACCAAAGAATGCTCTCCCTCCGCCGCGCGGACGGTGTACTCGGTGACGATCTTGTCGGCACCCGGAACGGGCTGCGAAAAGACGTGCACCTTTGCCGCGCGCGCATCCTTTTTCAGATAAGCCGTGAGCAGCGCGTGCGGGCGCACGAAGGGGCGGAAACAGACCGCCTCATAAATCTTTTCGGCGCGCCGCTCGCGGAAGGCGGACAACAGCTCCTCCTCCGCTCCGTCGGTGCGCGCAAAGGCGATCAGCCCGCTCGTGTTGCGATCCAGCCGATGGATAAAGCGCGCGCCGTACGCTTCCCGCAGAGCGGCAAAGAGCGCCTCGGAAGAGACGCCCGCATGCTTGTCGGCGATGAGCACGTTTTCATCCAGATAGACGATGCCGTAAAAGGGCACCGCTTCCTCGCGCGGGGTCGTATAATAGGCGACTTCGTCTCCCGCGGCGAGCATGACGTTTTTTCCCGTGCGCACGCCGTTGACGCGGACGTCCCGCTCGCGCAGCAGGCGCGCGAGGGCAAACGAGCCTTGCGCGTATGTCTCGTCGGTGAACTCTTTCAGACTTTGACTTTTTGGAACGACGAATTTTTTCATGATCTCTCTTCCGCAAACAGAACAGGAGCACGGGGAGCGCCAAGGCCAACAGGCTCGCGGCGAGCGCGCCCGCACAGAGCAGCCCGTAAACGAGGTAGGACAGCAAAAATGCGATGCCCGTCTGGGCGGCGGCCATGCCCAGCGCACGGCGGGCGCCCACCTCGCGCGCGGCGGCGGCAACGGCCGACACGCAGGGCGAACAGGTCAGAATAAAAATGAGAAAGGCGACGGCCGACGCCGGCGTAAACGCCGCGGAGAGCTGTTCTCCGTAAAAGAGGGCGAGGGTGCCCGCCACGCTCTCCTTGGCGACGATGCCCGAAAGCGCCGCCAACGCCACCTGCCACTGCGTCACCCCCATCGGATAAAAGAGGAAGGAAAAGGCGCGGCAGGCCAGCGCGAGCATGCTCTCCCCGCTGTCAGCCCCCACATAGTGCAGCGTGAAGTTAAAGGAGAGGAAAAACCAGAGCGCAATGAGAAAGGCCGTCACCACCGTTGCGACCTTTATTATAAACTGTTTTGCGGAAAAAAGCAAGGAACGGAGCACGGGCCGCAGGCGCGGGCGCTGCGGATGCGCGAGTTCGAGCACAAATTCCTCCTCTCCGGGGATCAATCTGCGCAGGAGCAGAGCCGCCGCAAAGGCGAAAAGGACCCCCGCCGCATACAGCGCGACGACGGCCGCGAACGGATGCGGAAAAAAGGCAGAGGCGACCGTCAGATAGACGGGCATCTTTGCCCCGCAGCTGATATAGCTCAGGATGGCGATGACCCGCCGCTGCAGCGGCTTATTTTCCAGCCCGCGCGTGGTGAGGATGGCGGCGGCGGTACAGCCGAAGCCCATCAGCAGAGAAAAGGCCGCCCGCCCAGTCAGCCCCGCGCGGCGAAAGATGCCGTCGGTAAGAAAGGCGACCGCAGAGAGCAGGCCGCTCTCCTCCAACATGGCGAGTGCAAACTCGAGCAGCACGATCTGCGGCAAAAAGGAGAGGATCATCCCTACCGAACCGAAGAAGGAACGCAGGAAATCTGCCGCCACCGGCGCGCCCGCGCCCTCCGCCATCGCGGCGAGCCGCCCGCCGGCGCCGTCCGCCAGCAGCCCCTCGAGCGCGTCCTTGCACAGGATCCCCGGCATTCCCTCCGCGAACGCGAGGAAGAACACCGCCAACAGGATGAAAGCAAACAGCGGCAGCGCAAACTTCGGGTCATAAAACAGGCGGTCAGCGAGGGCAGAGTTCTCTCGGCCCGGCAGGTATACCCCCTCGAGCAGTGCCGCAGCTGAACGGTCCCACGTGCCCATCCGCCCGGCAGGAATGCCGGCCGTCTCGGCCATTGCCCCGCCCCGCTCGGCTGTATCCCGCAAAAAAGCGCGCAGGCGGACGATATCCGCCCGCCGGTGTGCGGAAAGGGCAAAAACGGGGATGCCCAACCGCGCGGACAAGCCCTGCACATCCAGCGATCCGCCCCTTTTTTCCAACAGATCGCGCATGGTGACGACGAGAGCCGCCGGCCTGCCGCGGCGCACCACTTCCCGCACGAGTGAGAGGGAGCGGGGCAGCGTCAGCGCGTCGGCAATGCAGACGGCGAGATCGTATTCCCCCTCTTCGATCGCGCGGCAGGCAACTTTCTCCTCCATGCTGTACGAGCGCAGCGAATAGACGCCCGGCAGATCGCGGATCTCCGCAGAAAGGCCGTTCAGATCCGCCCGATGCGCCGACTCACCGACGGTGACGCCATGCCAGTTGCCCGTCTTTGCATGGGCGCCCGTCAATGCATTATAGAGAGTGGATTTGCCGCAATTCGGATTGCCGACAAGGATCAGCCGCATGTTTCCTCCCCGAGAGAACGCACCTCGATGCGGGCGGCGAGCGTATCGCGCAGGGCGAGGCGCACCCCGGCCGCCTCCAGCAATAATCCGCCGCCGAAAGGGGCGCGGCGCAGCAGGCAGATCTTTCCCCCTTCCGCGACATTGAGCATGCGCAGCCGCTCGCGCAGGGCGGCCGGCACATGTACCGCCGTCACCGTCGCCGATTGCCCGATCGCAAGTTCTGAAAGTTTCATACCATTATGGATATGCGCCGAGGAGAGCGGATAGAGCACGGGCCGCTCCTTTTTACAATAAAAATCCCTTCGCGGAAAGGATATGCACCCCCAAAGATGGACAGGCTTTGGGAGGGGCATATCCTTTGCAGGTAACTTTTCGTTTTCGGGCAAGCCCTCATTTTTCCGACAGCGCGCAAGCCGCGCCTGTGATGACCGGTCAGTCATGCGATCGTTACCTGCCGCCTGTAAACGGGCTTTTTCCGTGCTTAACTTTTCCCCTATGGCTTCGCTCTTCTTTCATTATTGTTCCTTATTTTTTACTTTTCTGTTTGCTTTTTTATCCTTGCTTTTCCTCCTCTTTTTTGTCTTATTTTTATTGCCTTCTCCTTTTTGTTTATCGGCAAAACCTCTCTCGGACCCGCGGACTTTCCGCGGAATTTTTTGATACGAAAATATCCTCCCGCCCAACGGCGGGAGGACATCCGGTCTCATAATCGGTTCACAGCGTCATCGGCGCGAACGGACCCTTCGCATCCGTCGATCGCGGTTCTCTTTGGCCGTCTTTTCCCCTCTTTAACGACGGCGCAGGAACAGACAGACGACGATGCCGAGCAGGAAAAGCGCCAGCCCGACGAGGAAAAACACCGTCAATTCGACCATACCCGCCTGCCCGGCGGAAACAAAAAACAGCACGCTCGAGAAGAGCATGAGGATCAAACCCGCCACGATACAGAGGAGAATAAAGGCAACCGCCCCGCCCGACAGCGGCCGCCCTGCGGCGGGCACATCCGGCGCGCGCTCGTCGGTGCTGCCGGCCGCTTTGCCGGAAGACTGCCCCACGACGGTATGCTCCTGCCCCTGCACGGGCGCTCCCGACGAAGCACCGGGGAGGGGCAGCGCCTCCTCCCCGACCTCTGGCCGCAACAGCGCGTCGCAGCTCATGTGCAGTAGCTCGCACAGGCGGACGAGCTTATCCGTCTCGGGCAATGCAGCGTCCGACTCCCACTTGGATACGGACTGCCGCGTCACCCCCAACCGATCCGCCAATTCCTCCTGTGTCCAGCCCTTGGCACGGCGGGCTCTGGCAATTTTCTCTCCAATGGTCATGATGATTTACCTCCTTGTCTGTAACCGCATTGTATCATGCGGACGGCATCCTGTCCACCACCCCGAACGTGCTTTTTGTCAACCTGCGGTTGCATTTGGTTGCAAAAAACAAAAAAGAGGGCTTTGCCGGACACACAGCCGCGGCAAAGCCCCTCATACCTGCCGAACGGGCAGGACAATTACTTAATGAATGCCTCGAACGCGCTGCGCATGCGGTCGAACGCCTTTTCGGCGGCCTCCTCATCCTTCGCGCGGACGGAATAGTAAATTTTCAGCTTCGGCTCGGTGCCGCTCGGGCGGACACAGATAAAGCTGCCGTTTTCCAGCTCGTAATAGACGGCGTTGGTCTTGGGAATATCCATCGTTTCCTCCGTGCCATCCGTCAAGCGGCGCACCGAAGCAGAATAATCGCGCACGGCGACGACATTATAGATATCGAACTTTTCCACCTTTTTGGTCTTGAGCGAATCGACGAGAGCGTTCATCTCCTTCATCGCGTTCAGGCCGTCAAACTTGATGCTGATATTCTTGTCCAAAACGTACTGGTACTTATCGTAGATATCCATCAGGCGGCCGTAAACGGACTGACGGATATAGGTGTAGTAGCAGACCATTTCGGCGCACAGCATGGAAGCGACGACGGCGTCTTTATCGCGGCTTCCGTCCGTTCCGCGCAGATAACCGCAGCTCTCTTCAAAGCCAAAAATAAATGTTTTTTCGCCGCTCGCCTCGTACTCTTTGATCTTTTCACCGATGAACTTGAAGCCAACGGGCACATCGACCAATTCGACCCCGAAATCATCGCAGATGGCCTTCGCCATGCCGGTGGTGACGAAGCTCTTGACGACGACGCCGTTGGAGGGCAGCTTCTGCTCCTCGCGCAGGCGGGTGAGGATATAATCGAGCAGGAGGATGCCGACCTGGTTGCCGGAAAGAGCGACAAACTCGCCCTTATCGTCCTTAATGGCGACGCCGAGGCGATCCGAATCGGGATCGGTCCCGAACACGACGTCCGCGCCGATCTTCTTGGCGAGGGCGATGCCCATCGAGAGGGTCTCCTTGAACTCGGGGTTCGGCACTTCGACGGTGGAGAACTCCGGATCCTTTTTGACCTGTTCGGGGACGACGGTGACGTTGATCTTGAGCTTTTTAAGGATGGTCGTAACGGGAACATAGCCGCTGCCGTGTACGGGCGTATAGACCAGCTTCAGATTCTTGCCCTCCTTCTTTACCGCCTGCGGCGAGAGGGTGAGCTTGGAGATTCTTTTATAATAAGTCTTATCTACGGACGAGGGTACGGACTTGATCAGCTTATTTTTGGCACCCTTGACGGAGAAATAATCGGCGATCTTCTCGATATAGCCGACGACGACCGCCGTCGCCTCGGGCGACATCTGCGCGCCGTCCTCGCCGTAAACTTTATACCCGTTGTATTCCTTGGGGTTGTGGCTCGCGGTGATCATGATGCCCGCGACCGTACCCAGGTGGCGCACCGCGTACGAAAGCATGGGCACGGGGTGCACTTCGTCAAACAAATAGGCGACGATGCCGTTGGCGGCGAGCACTTCCGCCGCCGCGCGCGCAAATTCATCCGACTTGCGGCGGGTATCGAACGAAATGACGACGCCGCGCTTCATGGCGGATTCCCCCAGCGACTTGACATACTCGGCGAGGCCCTGCGTTGCGCGGCGCACCGTGTACACGTTCATCATGTTCGTGCCATACCCGATAATACCGCGCATGCCGGCCGTACCAAATTCGAGCTCCGCACCGAAGCGATACTCGATCGCCTTTGCGTCGTTCGCGACGGACAGCAGCTCTGCCTTCCCCTCCTCATTCAGTTCCGGGTTGTTGAGCCAGGACTGATAGACCGACTGATAATCCATATACAAGACCTCCGATGAATCGAACTAATTCTATTTTCGGGCCCGCAGTCTGCGGGAACGAATTTCAAACCTCAAAATCGTCGTAAAAATTCTCCTGCGTCCTCTCCTTGGGCAGGACGATGACGTCTTCGGCAAGGAAATACTTCTTCTTGCCAAAATGATAATAACTGACGAACTGGATGCAGATGAGCATCAGATACGACATGGGAATGGTGATGAGCAGCGCCGCACCGAAGCTGGCGAGTGCAAAGAGCACATTTACACACAAAATTAATACGGCCGTGACCAGATACGTCGAAAACAGGGACCCAAACTTTTTCTTCGTGAAGCGAAAACCGTTTTTCAGCGCATCGCGCAGGCGCATCTTCTCCGTCACGAGGGAAGGGACTACATCGTTAAAGATGGTCAGCTTGACTGCCTGCGCCGCCAAAAGGAGAGCGACGGAAAAGAGCAGCGCCGCGACCGACGCCAAAAATGCCACCGTAATGACGCTGAGCAAGATCAAAAAGACCAGATAGCACAGCGCCAGCGAAAGAATATCATAGATAAACGTAACAGGAACGTAAATAACCTGCCACAGGGCGGATCGCCCGAGATTGGCAATGCAGGTGACGGCGAACGGCTCGCTCGCATAGCTGGAGAGCCGGCTGTCGATCAGGCAGCCAAAGGTATAGTTGCCGATGCCGTCCAAAAAGCGCGAAATGAGCATAACGGCGATCAGCCCGGTAAAGAAGAGCACGATATTGGATACATTCTGCTGCAGATGGTTGAGCAGAGCGCTGATGGCTGCCTGCAGCTGCTCGGCAAATGTACCCAAAAACTCGACGTCGCCCGACGTGATCGCGCGGAAAAATTCTCCGAAGAGCGTCAGGAGATCCTCCATCGGCTTACTGATAAACAGCCCGCGCAGCGGCGCATACAAAAGGGCTGCCGCAAGCGCAACGGTCACGATGGCCACCAGTGCCTTATAAAGCAGCAACTTGTAATTGAGTTTAAAGTTATCGACCAATAACTGAAAGGCATTTTTAAAGAGCACGAAACGGTACCTCTACTTTCGAATATTGCGCCCCTGCCCGCCTGCAAAAAACGGATGTGATAGCTCAGCCGGCCGGGTTTCGGGGCAGATCCATCCGCTCTTCGCCGGTCAGGGCGAAGTAGGCGACAAACATGAGCGACGCATAGTATAAAAACAGGAGCAGGACCAACAGCTCCACCGTCAGTACAACGGGAATGTTCAAATTACCCAACGAACTCAGCCCCACGACGAGCAGGTCGAGCACCAAACCCGCCGCGACCGGCAAACAAACTGCCAAAAACAGGTTGCCGCGCTCTTTGGCGACCAACTGATTGGAATAGCGCAGCGCCTCCATGTATCCGCAGCCCGTCAAAAGGCGGCAGGGCAGCCACAGCAGCAGAAAGGATGCCCCATAACAAAGCAGGGCAACCAAACCGATCAGAGTGATCAAAACGACGACCGAGCTCGCGATACCGGCCAAGAGCAGCGACTCGGCATAGAGCAAGCCGGCCGTGATCAGCGCCCAAACCTCATAGACGGCAAAGAAGACGAACGTCACGACGCAGGTCGCCAAAAAATTGCAGTCAAACCGCCCGAACACCCCCTTGAATGTGCGGATCCCGAGGCGCATATGCTTCTCGATCAAGCCCAACAGCATCGGCATGCAGATGAGGATGCATACCCCGCACGCAATGGCAAACGGCCATCCGCTCGGATTGAACGGCGAAAGCATAAAAAAGAGATCGTAAAAGAAAAAATCCCCGTCCGTAAAGAACCCGCGCACCAGCCGTGCGAGGCTTTCCAGATCGACCGACATCGCCAAAAAATAAGACGGCAGCAGCGCGAAGACAAAAATAAATATGAAATTTTTGAACATATAGCGCAACGCGCCGCCGATATATTTCACGGGATCAACCATCCCCCTGTGTCCGCAGGGCAGACCTTTTGATTTTATACACTTTTATTATATAATAAAAGTTCCGGAATGTAAAGTCTTTATTTTATTTTATGTCAATTTTTTGCCGCCCATACGCCCGCCCGCATCGAACCGATTTCCGTTGGGGAAATATTGCATTGTCACTCTCTTCCCCTGCCACACAGGTACCCGGATCATTTGCATGCAAAAAGGGCGGCGCGCGCCTGATTGCGCGCGCCGCCCTGCGGCATTTCGATCATCCTGCCCAAAAGCAGGCGATCATTCGATCTCGATGTGGTGCTCTTCCTCTTTCTGCGGCATTTCCTTCGGAATACTCACGCGCAGAATGCCGTTTTCATACTTTGCCTTGATATCCTCTTTGCGAATATCGCCGACATAGTAACTGCGGCTGCAGGAAAAGCTGCGCTCGCGGCGGATATAATTTTCCTTCTTGCCGCTTTCCTCTCTCTCGTTCTTGTTGGCAGTGATGTTCAGATAGCCGTCCTGCAAATCGATGTGGATATCCTTCTTGTCCATGCCGGGGATCTCCACTTCCATCTGATAGGCGTTCTCTGTCTCCTTGATATCCGTACGCATGTACTGCTGCGAACGTCTGCTGCCGTAAAAGGCCGGGAAGAAATCGTGCATTGCTTCTTCAAAGAAATCATAATCGTTGTTGCGAGTCAATTCATGTTTCATAACAATCATCTCCTTTTAGTGCTGGCACTTTCTATATTTAAGTGTTAGCACTCTCTATCAGATTCTGCTAATATTATATCACTCTCATTTTTAATGTCAAGTATTTGATCGCACAATTTTCAAAAAATTGAAAAAATTTTTTCTCCAAACCGGATCAAAACGAAAGGCCCGGCAGATCCACTGCCGGGCCTCCGAAGCAAACTTCGACTCCCTCTTTTATGCCTTTTCAGAAGTTTTTTTCTGATCAGCTTCGAGCAAAGAGACTGCCTGCGCCATGCGCTCGGTGCGGATCTCTGTGCCCGTTTCCGCGGCGAAGCGTTCGAGATAGCCTTCGAGAATGCGCGCATCCTTGTCGTCGTCTTCGACCAGCAGCACCTCCAACATCTCACCTCTCCTCCGCGTCAATGGAACAAAACGCAAATTTTTCAACATCGAACAGTCCCTGATCGGTCAGCTTGAGGGAAGGAATGACGGGCAGTGCGAGAAAGGAGAGCGCCATAAACGGATCGATCTCGTGCGAAACGCCCAAATCGTACGCGGCCTCGCGCAGCTCTTCGGCGCGGGCGACAAACTCTTCGGCCGGCAAGACGCTCATCAGTCCGCCGATCTCCAGCGGAAGCGAACAGGTGCGCCCCCGCCCGACGACGGCCATTCCCCCACCGATCCGGACAAGTTCCCGCGCGGCGGCGGCCATGTCGGCATTGTTGTCGCCGAGGACGATGATATTGTGCGAGTCGTGCGCGACGGTCGTGGCGATCGCCCCGCCCCACAGCCCGCACCCCTCCAGCAGGCCGAGGCCGATGTTCCCCGTTCCGCGATGCCGCTCGATGACGGCCAGCTTCAAGAGCTCTGTGCCGCGCAGGACGACATCTCCATCCTCCGAAGGGACGGTGCGCACCGCCCTGCCGGTGATTAAACTGCCATGTTCAAGGCAAATGACGTTGGCGCGCTCCCCCTTCAGGCGCAGCCGAAAGCCGTCGGGCGAGATCTCACCCGCGCGGACCGTGCCGCGCACCTCGTCCGGCAAATATTGATCTCCCGCCGCGAACAGCGGCATGCCGTCCATCGCTACGGCCTCGCCCCGCTTGAACGTATAGGAACAATGAAAATTTTGCAGGTCGTCAAAGACGGCGATATCCGCATCGTAGCCGGGTGCGATGGCGCCCTTCCCCCTCAAGCCATAGCATTCGGCGGCGTTGAGCGTCGCCGCGATGACCGCCCAGACCGGATTCATGCCCGCCCCCACGGCGACGCGCAGGGCGTTATCGATATGCCCTTGCGCGCGGATATCCGCGGCGTGGCGATCATCCGTGCAGAACAAAAACCGCCGCAGATTGGCAGCCGTCACAGCGCGGCAGTTGGCGGCGACGTTGCGCGCCGCCGTCCCCTCCCGGAGATGAACGTACAGCCCTTTGGTCGCCTTTTCCTCCGCCTCTTCCGGGCAGGTGCATTCGTGATCGGTGGAAATGCCCGCCGCAATATAGGCGTCCAGCGTTTCCCCCTCTGCGCCGGGGGCATGGCCGTCGACGATCTTGCCGAGCGAGCGCGCCGCTTCCAACTTCTGCATGGCTTCCGCATCCCTTCCGATCACTCCGGGCAAGTTCATGAACTCGCCGAGCCCCCAAAAGAGATCTTCCCGCAGCAGCTGCTCCGTCTCCGCGCCGGAGATCGTTGCTCCGCTCGTTTCGAAGGGCGTAGCCGGCACGCAGGACGGGAGCATGAGCTTGACTTCGAGCGGCGTATTGGCTGCCGCGCGGGCCATATAACGCGCTCCCGCAACGCCGCACACGTTGACGATCTCGTGCGGATCGGCGATGACGGTCGTCGTGCCGCGCGGCATGACGAGGCGGGCAAACTCCTCCGGCGCGAGCTGCGCGCTCTCGATATGGACATGCGCGTCGATAAGTCCCGGCACAGCGACCTTGCCGCGTATGTCGTACTCGCGCTCTCCCTCGTATGTGCCGATCCCGACGATCTTGCCGCCTGTAATGGCGATATCCCCGCTCTGTACCTCGCCGGTAAATACATTGACAAATTTTCCGTTTTTGAGAACGACGTCCGCCGTACGGTTGCCGAGCGCGGCATCGATGTACTGTTCGATCATGGCTGCCCCCTTTCTTCAGTAAGTCACCGTTATTATAACACACCTTTCGGCAAAAGAAAAGCCCTCCGCGAAAATTATATCCAGGGCGGCAAAATCCGTTTCTCCTTTCGCCCCTTCTTTTTCGGCATACATTCTATATCCTCCGGCTGATCCGCAAATTTTTTCACGATCGTCATCTGTATGCGCAGCGCGCGGATTCATTTTTTGCATAGCCCTTATTTACCGGCATAACGCCATGCGCTTTTTCGTTGGTCTGCCGAGCCATGCATTGGTCGCCCGCTGCCCGCCGCCGTGTCTTTTCCGTGCTTGATTTACTTCGCCTGTCATTTCGCACCCTTTTCATAAGCGTTCCATCTCTTTGACGTTCCTGTTTGCTTTTTCAGTCCGGCTGTTTTTTCTCTTTTTGCACGATTGTTCTTGCCTTTTCCCTCTGCTTTCGTGCATCGGCTGAGCCTCTCGCGGACGATCTGCGGGGGGGGCGTTATACGAAAAGCATCCCCGCGCCGTAAAGCGCAGGGATGCTGCAAACGATATTTTCGGAAAAACGGATGGACTTAACTACATTTCAGCTTGCGGCGGTAGAAGCGGTAACCGAGCGTCGTTACCTCGCCCTGCCAGCGGAAAGGCATCCAATTGACCAGTGCGGGATACGAACGGTAACGCAGGAAACGATACATCTTTTCGTCCCACGCGCGCAGGGTGCTCCACAGCTCTTGCAGCGCTCTTTTGCGGCGGTCGATCTCATCCTTGCCGCCCGTCGTGAACATCACGGTCAATGTCATGATCACGTTCAGGTCGTGCAGTAAGTAACGGCGCAGGCCTTTTGAAAAGCCCTGCAGCTGCTCCCACGAATAGGCGAACAGCATCTCCTTCATCACGCGGATCTGCTGCTCGTAGCGCTTGACGATGTTCGCCGCGCTGACCGACTGGTCGTCCCGCCCGATAAAGTAACGGTACAGGTCGATGTCCATGTAGTACATCGTCTGCATATAGGGCAGCGGTTTATAGCAGTAGATATTGTCCACGTAAAAGGTGTGCTCGGGCAACACTGTACCGCTCGCACGCAGCCGATCGGTGCGGTAGAGCACCGAGTGCATCAGGAGCGCTTCCGAAAAGCGGAAGGGTCTGACGCTGTCCCAGCCGAAAAATGTATCGACGGGGAAGTTGTGCGTGTAGCGGCGGACGACGCGGCTGTTCTCGTGCAATTTTTCGTACACGTAGTTGGCGATGTACATATCCGGGAGCTGCCCGCTCGCGCGGTGCTCGCGGATCTTGGCGAGCAATGCCGCCAAGGCATCGGTATCCAGCCAGTCATCCGAATCGACGACCTTATAGTACAGTCCCTGTGCGAGCTCGGCACCCTTGTTCACGCCCGAGCCGTGCCCGCCGTTCGGCTTATGTACGGCCCGCACGATGGTCGGGTACTGCGCCGCATAGGCGTCGGCGATCGCCGCCGTTTCGTCCACGGACCCGTCGTTGACGATGATGATCTCCGCCTCCTCGCCCGCTGCAAGCAGCGTGTCGATGCAGCGCTGCATATAAGCGGCCGAATTGTAACACGGGACCGCGAACGTGATCAGCTTTTCCATACATTCTCCTTTCCCCTCGCGGGGAGAAAAGAAGGGGTTTTCTTTTGCATTCTGTGATCAGAATTATGCGGCCTTTTTGGCAGCTTTGCGGGCAGCCTGCGAAGCCTTGACCTCTTCGATGATCGCCTTTTCCTTCGGGGCGACCTCGTCGCGGGTCTCGACAGCCTTCAAAGCTTCTTCGCGCATCTTCGCGCAGGAAGCCTCGAGAGCCTTGATCTCGTCAGCGTTGCCGGCGGCTTTCGCCTTTTCCAGCTTCTTCTTCATGCCGTTGTAGCCGTTGATCTTTGCTTCTGCCGTGGAAACGACCGTAGCATACGACTTTTCGGAATCGAAGCGGCGCATATGCTCGAGGGCGATGTCATACTTCTCCTGCGCCTTCGCGATCTTCTCGGCGTCGCCGGAAGCCTGCGCTTCTTCGAGCTGCTTCTTTCTCGTCGCTTCCATCTTGTGGACGTCGGGGAAGATGACGAGGAAGATGAAGAAGAAGACGACCATCGAGATACCGCCGGTAATAAACGTAGTCAGAATATTATAGACGGCAGGAGGAACAATCTTTGCACCGATAGGCAGCCACAGGTTATTGATGGAACCAGTCAGGAACGTAACGCCCACCCAGCCGATGAAGTACCACATCGCCTGCCACACGGGGTTGCCATGCGAACGGAAAGTTATATTTCTCTGCAGAGGCAGGTTAATGCACTGCGCAAGGAAAACTGCCGTGGTGAATGCAAGCCATGCGCTCAAACCACCAGCTTGGGCATCATAACCGATACAGCCCCAGGTGAATTTCGTATCAAACAAATCCATTTCGACATCAGGGAACATCCAAGTATCACTTGTAACGCCGCAAGCCTCAAACAACGGTACAGTAAACGTCATAAACAGATACTGGAATATCGTGACGCCGTAGCTGAACACGATAAAGAAGAACACCATGTAGATGATGTTGGAAAGCTTCGGATGCTTCTCCGAAAAGCCGTACCATACACCCTGCCACCAACGCCAGATCTTCTGCCAGAAGGCGACAAATCCGTTGTCTGACAGCGGCTTCGGTTGCAATTTTGCTTCGTCGGCGGCTGTCATTGCCTGCACTTGATCACTCATTCACGTTTCCTCCACACTGAGATTTTTAGTTTTTACCTTTCGAGAAAAACTGACCGATGCCCTTGAACAGATGCCCGTTGAACATCATCAGCATTGCCTCCATCTGTCTGCGGCTCATGCCGCCGTACTTGGCCAGGCCGCGGATCGGCTGATGGACCATGCCCATCATGATCGTGTTGGCGGTCGTCTTCTGGCCGATCTTCCACAAGAAGGCGTGCGCAAAGCGGATGCCCCAGCTGAAGAAGCGACCGACCCAGCGGCGGGAGAAGCGCAGGTCTGCGACCGTGCTGTTCTCGTCGATGACCATGCGGCGCTTTTTATAGAACTTGTAGGTTGCGCGCGGGATCGGGCGGCCGAGAAGCGCTTCGAACTCCTCTTTGCCGACGTCTTCCGCCTTGCCGCTGTAATAGCTGGGGAGCTTGGCTGCATCATACGGGACCTCGGCCTTCGTGCCGGCGCGCTCGACGCTGCCCTGCAGGCGGATATCCGCACAGGACGCGCCGACATAGATCTCGTAATTGCCTCCCTCTTCTTCCCATGCCTGCGTCTTGACGTTGTAATAACGGAAAGTGCGTTTATCGAACGCGATCTTCACCTGTTTGCTCTCGCCCGCTTTGAGCGAAACTTTGACAAAGCCCTTCAATTCGTGGGCAGGGCGGAACAGCTTGCTGTCCTTTTTGCCGACGTACAGCTGCGCGATCTCCGCGCCGTCGCGCTTGCCGGCATTTTTGATGGTGAAAGAAACGCCGTCTTTATCTACCTTGATATCGGAATACTCAAAGGTGGTATAGCTGAGGCCGTATCCGAAGGGATAGCGGACCTTGACGCCCGCGGTATCATAATAACGATAGCCGACGAAGGGTCCTTCGCGGTATTCCACGCTCGCCGCCTTGCCGGGGAAACGGGAAGCCGAAGAGCAGTCCTCATACTTTTCGGGATAGCTCTCTGCGAGCTTGCCGGAAGGGTTGACTTTGCCGCTGAGCACGCCGAGGATGGCGCGTGCGCCCGCCTGTCCGCTCAGATATGCGTGCACGATGGCAGCGGCGCTGTCCGTGCTCTGCAGCTCGACCGCGCTGCCGCAGCACAAAACGACGACGACGGGCTTGTCCAGCGTGTACAGAAGGGAGAGCATCTCGCGCTGATTGGCGGGGATCTTCATATCCATGCGGTCGATACCTTCCGCCTCGCTGACCTCGTCCAGGCCCATGAAGAAGACGATCTTGTCCGCCTTGCGGGCAAGTTCCATCGCCTCTTTCGAGAGTTTGCCGCTGGCCTTGCCGTAGCGCTCATAGCCCTGCGCGTAGCCGATATAGTTGATGGGATATTCGCCGATGCAGTCGATGACGTTGTCCAGCTTGGTCGGGTTGACGACGGAAGAGCCGGCGCCCTGGTAGCGCGGGTTCTTGGCGAAGTCACCGATCACGCAGACCTTTTCATCCTCGGCGAGAGGAAGTGCGTTGTTTTCGTTTTTCAAAAGCACCATGCACGCTTCGGCGCACTTTTCAGCAAAGAGGTGGTGCTCCTCTTTATTGAACTCCTTCGGCGCAGCCTTGACGGCCTTGTCCGTGCGCAGGATGAGGTCGAGCAGGCGGTCGAGCAGTTCGTCGACGATATCTTCGTCCAGCTTGCCGTCCTTGATGCCCTTTTCGATCGCCTCATACTGAGCGGGATATTCCTTGACGTACTCGGGGATGGTATAGCCCTTGGTGAGAGCCTGTTCCATGTCGTCCGCGCCGTAACGGCAGCCGGGCATTTCCAGCTCGTTGCCGGCGATGGCGCCCTGCACGCGGTCATTGCTGCCCGCCCAGTCGGTGACGACGACACCGTTGTACCCCCATTCGCCGCGGAGGATGTCCTTCATCAGGTGCATATTCTCGTTGGTGTGGGTGCCGTTGAGCTTGTTGTACGAGGACATGATGGTCTGCGGCTTGCCCTCATCGACGGCGATCTCAAACCCGGTCAGGTAAATTTCGCGCAGCGTGCGCTCGTCGACGATGGTATCGATGACCATGCGGCGCTGCTCCTGGTTATTGCACGCGAAGTGCTTGATGCAGGCAGAGATCCCCCTCTTTTGAATACCGCGCACATAGGCCGCCGCCATTTTGCCGGCGAGGTACGGATCTTCCGAGAAATACTCGAAGTTACGTCCGCACAGCGGGTTGCGCTTGATATTCATGCCGGGGCCGAGCAGGACGTTGACGTCCATCGACGCGGCTTCCTCGCCGAGATATTCGCCCAGCTTTTCGCCGAGCTCGGTATCCCAGCTGTTGGCCATCGTCGCCGCAGTCGGGTAGCAGGTCGCCGGGATGCTCGGGTTGAGGCCGAGGTGGTCGGCTGCCGCCGCCTGTTTGCGGAGGCCGTGCGGCCCGTCGGACAGATATGCCGAAGGAACGCCCAGCTCGTCGATGTTCAGCGTCGACCAAAAGTCGCGGCCCGTCATCAGGTCCGCTTTCTGACGAACGCTCAGCTTTGCGATGATATCCGCATGCTTGAGTTCTTTTTTCATCTTTCACTCCCTCCGTTTTCCGTATCGGCATACGCCGAAAGCGCGTGTCTCGCGCTATTTTAACGATCCTAAGTGTATTGTAACACAGATTTAAAAAAATGCAACAGTCTTTACTTCTTTTGTACTTTTTTCAGCCTGAAATGCATACACGATACCCCCCCCTCTTCGGCCCTCTTCAGGCATGCAAACGGCGGAGATGCCGCAGGCAACATACCGCGCTTCTTATCTATTATAACACTTTCTTCATAAATTGCAAGTGTTTTGTCTTAAACGGTCAAAATTTTGTTATAAACAGTAACTCGCGATACATAATCGCGCATTTTTTTGTGCAGCGTGCACAGTTCTTCATAGAAGGAGCATTGCAACGCGCAATGTATTTGCCGCCGAGCGCTCCAATTCGCCGCGGGTGATACCGCCCTCTTTGCCGAGCGTGCGCAAAAGCGAACCGTCGCTCTTGTATCTTTTGCCGAGATAGCTCATATTCCCCGGCATGAGCACATCCACCTGCGCGCGGACGCGGTAAGCGTTATCCTTTAAGGCGGGGAACTCGGGGCTGGCGCTCTTGCGCATCCACCAATCGGTAATGACGGCGCCGCCGAACCCCCATTCTTCGCGCAGAACCGTCGTCGCGAGGTCGTAATGGTAGTGGCTCCATACGCCGTTGACCTTGTTGTAGCTGGTCATGATGTTGTACGGCTTGCCCTCCCGTACGCAGATCTCGAACCCCTTGAGGTAGATCTCGCGCAGGGCGCGCTCAGAAACGCGGCTGTCGTGACGGTTGCGGTTTTTCTCCTGATTATTGCAGGCAAAGTGCTTGGGGCAGGCAATGCGCCCGCGGCTCTGCACGCCGCGCACGGCCGCCGCCGCCATTTTCCCGGTCAGCAGCGGATCTTCCGAAAAATACTCAAAGTTGCGCCCGCAGAGCGGATCGCGGTGGATATTCATTCCGGGGGCCAGCAGCACATTCGAACCGATGCGCTCCATCTCTTCCCCGACGGAGGCGTAGACCTGCTCGACGAGGGCAACGTCCCACGTGCAGGCGAGCGCCGTGCCGCAGGGCAGCAGCGCCGCATAGCGGTTGACGCGGATCCCGGCGGGGCCGTCCGTCGTGACGACGGGCGGGATACCCTTTTCCGCCAAAGACGGGAGAATGCCGCCGTATGCGCCCGCATTGCCGGAAGCCCCGTAGGGCGCCCCCATACAGCCGTAGCCGCGGGTGAGCGCCTCCAGCTCCCGATCGGTCAGCTGTGAAAGGAATGCCTCGAGCGGCGCACGCCCCTCCTTGACATCGGCGAGGCGGATCCCCTGATCCCCCCGATATCCGACGGCAGGCGGAAGTTCGGAAAGGATACGGGCCTTTCGATCCACTTCGACGGCGGGCACCATTTCGCGCACGGCCTTCCCGTTTTTCGCGACGATGCGCAGGAAAGGATCGCGCACGGGACAGACGGGCCGCAAAGTGACGAGCACCTCATTCTCCGGCAGGAAATATTCGCCGATCGGCTGCGCCGAACGGGCATCCGATCCGACGTAAAACACATAGCTGCCCGCCTCGAGCAGATAGGAACCGCGGCTGCCCGCGGCACCCGTATCATCAAAGGAGGCGATGTCGTACTCGGTACAGGTCAGCAGGAGTATGCACTCCTCGCCCGGCTGCAGCAGCGGCGTCTTGGCGAAGGCGGCAAGGACGCGGGCAGGCTTGCCGAGGCTGCCCTGCGGCGGCTGCACATACAGCTGCACCACTTCCCGCCCCGCAACGGAGCCGGCATTGCGGACCCGCACGGCGACGGAAAATTCTCCGCCGTCATGGCGGAACGATTGTGCCTCGACGGCGAAAACGGTGTAAGACAGTCCGAACCCGAAGGGGAAGAGGACGCGGTCGCGCGCGAACGTCTCAAAATAGCGGTACCCGACGTAGATGTCCTCTTCATAATTGTTATATTTTTTGCCGCCGAAACTGCGCGCGGAGGGGTAATCGCCGTAGCGCACGGCCACGGTATCCGTCAGCTTCCCGCTCGGGTTGACGGCGCCCGTGAGCACATCGACGAGGGCGTGCCCGCTCTCCATGCCGCCCTGCCATGCATAGACGAGGGCAGAGATTTTATCTCCATACCGGCAGAGCAGGGAAAGATCGATGATGTTGCCGCAATCGAGCACGACGACCGTCCTGCGGAATGCCGCCGTGACGACGTCGAGCAGCGCGCGCTCCTCATCGGTGAGATAATAACTTCCCTTTTCCGTCTTGTTTTCGCGGTCTTCTCCGGCTGCCCGGCCGAGAATGACCAAAGCGACCTCGCTCTCCCGCGCGGCGCTCTCGGCGAGCACGCGGGAAACGGGCATTTCGGGATAATGCGTGGGCCAGTGCCCCCACCAGCCGTCGTCCGGAGCATTGTCCGGCTCGGCGCGCCAGCGGCGATAGGCCTGCAGCAAATCCGCATTCTGCACCAGCCGCCCGTCCGCGACCGCCTCGGCGATCGCCTGTGCGGGGCTGACCTTATAGGGGGGATGCACGTCTCCCCCGCTGCCGTAGCCGACGTAAAAATAATCGAACTGACAGCGCCCGAACACGGCCACGCGGGCGCCGCGGCGCAGCGGCAGCGTGCCGTCATTTTTCAACAGAACGATGCCGTCCGCCGCCGTCTGCCGCAGCAGAGCCGACATCTGCGGCGAAACGGCAGGGCCTCCGGACGCCTGCGTTTCCTCCTGCATCAGCCCGTTGCCCATTGCCTTGTCCACGACGAAGCGGGCAATTTTGCGAAAAAGCTTGCGGATAGGGCCCATGGATCACTTTCTCCTTACAAAAACCGCCCAAGGCGGCCGAAAATACGGCAAACTGCCTCTTGTACATTTTTATTATACCAAGCGGAAGAATAAATTGCAAGCAATGCACAAAAATTCTCGCCAAACATGCTAAATTTGCACAAATAAATATCCACCGGCATAGCCGGTGGTTTTTCAGTTTCGGGCTGTTAGCCC
>ERZ1643247.370-NODE-370-length-55648-cov-946.643408_pt1 | contig 55648 bp, 65 predicted proteins | sample MGYA00579264_ERZ1643247 | MGnify/ENA primary metagenome ERZ1643247 (study PRJEB29033, sample SAMEA4952262) | chicken gut metagenome | biome: Broiler Chicken; feature: Gastrointestinal Tract; material: Caecum | place: Ireland | collected 2018 | study: Broiler... | reverse complement strand
TCACATACTCCATATATTCAGCTTCGGCCTTCTTGTCATCCAAAGGATAAATTCTAGCTCCTGCGCTTCTGGAATAACCGTCCTGTTTAAACAAAACCCCATCGACGTTTATAAATCCTTTTTGTGTGACATTTTTAACGGATTTTTTCACCCAGTAGTTATAAAAGCACTCCAATATTTCACATACACTTCATCCCCAACCTTCAAATCTTTAATTTCCATCCTTCTTCGCCTCCTGTCCTGTTTTCCATTCACAGTATTTTTCACAAGTTTCCTTGTCGAGGAATACTACGTTCCACTCATTGATTTTTTCAAACGGCTCCCCTTTGTAGACCCGATCAAACACATCTTGATAGTTATCAGAGTCATGGACGATGGGGGCATAATAGTTAAAAATATTGCGTTCGCCATTAAATATGCCACCCTGCTTGATTCCGATGAGATGTAAATCATAAGGAGCATATTCTTTTTTGCCCTTTGCGCATTGGCATGGCTCTCTTAAATCCTTTCCACTTGGGGATTTAAAGTGTATATATCTTACTTCGTCGCATTTATCGCACTTCGGCGGCAAGGTAATCTTTTTCTTTACGCCCCATCCAATCACAATATAATCGCCAAAAAGTTCCTTGATTTTTGCGGAACGAAGTTCCCTTTTATATGCTTCAACCTCTGTTTGCAGTCGAGATTCATACCACTTCTTGATATTCTCAACCTCCTGCCGTTCCTTCTTGTACTGTTGCAACTCTGTATTTTCTTTCCGCAAACGCTCCATTTCCTGCTTAATGTCCTGCTTAACATTTTCTTTAATGGCTTCGATCAGCGCAGTCTCTTCTTCTCTCGGTTCTTCACACCAGTTTTCTTCAAACCAACTATCGTAGTAACACATAATGTTGCCCCCTTATCTTTTCGTCACTCTAAAGAACATCATAATTGTAATGACTACTGCAATCCAGAACAGAACAAATAAAATCATCGTCATCCTCTCATACTCAATTCTCGAAAATGCTACAAGCCTCGTTACCTATTACTTCATCAATAGAAACTTCTTCGGTTCCCCCCATATTCTCGAACATACCTTTAGGGAAATACCCCCCGAATCCATCTTTGGTTCCCCAATATGCTACCGGCCCTTTACGAGCTATACGGCAAACCCCATACTTCTTCAATATTTTCGCTAACTGAACTTCATCCTGCGAAAATCTTCTATAAACCCAATCATCAGGGATACCCTGAATATTGCAACAGTCAAGGTCAATGTCGTAAAAAATACAGTCCAGGCAATTTTCCTGATTGTGGCAATAACTTCGCACCTTTCCAACTGCGGTTATAATTTCTTTTTAATTATCCATAAGATATACCTCCTAAACATTCTTTACAGTCTTAATATTGACCGGTTTAAGTCAATGCTACCACAAAACGATTTCTTTTTCCATTCGCATTTTACACAAATATCACCCTTTTGTTTTGCTGTCCACTAAAACAAACTCGAATATGCTACAAGGCCGGAATATGCTGCAATCGCCGAATATGCTAGAAATCGAAAAACTTACAATTTTCAAATATGCTACATTCCTCAGATCATCAAATCTCGAATATGCTACAAATCCATATTGTATTTCTTGGGTTTCTTATCTTTTCCAGCGTTTTTCTTGTATTCATCTATCCATATCGTTTTACCGCTCCTGTAGTGCCTGTAGTGACCCCTTACACTTATTTCTCGTGTAGGTTTAGTATAGCTACGAAAACCTCTTGTAGAGGCTTCTACAGGTGTATATATAATATCTGATATTCTTATAATATTATCCTTCTTCTGCCTTCTCTCTTTATCTTCAATTCTTTCAACTATTCTTGTAACAGTTTCTCTGAACTCTTGCGTTTTATCAACTTCAATTCTCTGCCGATGATTCAATAGCGCTTGCGTGCTGGCGTGGATTGAAATTGCTTCTTGTCTGCCAGCCGATTTCGCTTCTTTTACAGCTTTTGGTTCTTTCAACGTATGCCATGTTTCATCAACCGTCATCCTATAACGATCATAACGAAAAGAATCAAGCCGCTTTCCTTGTCTGGTAATGGTAAAGTCAACTCTTGCTTCCCCACTGTCAATGACAGTAATAATAACCGGATTGTTTGTTTCATCAAGCAATATATACTTTACTTTTTTAATGCTGGCCTTATAGTTCCTCACGAGATTTTTGTGCTCGTCTCTCCACCTGAACAGCTTGCTTTCTTCGTCTTGTGAAATATAGATCTTGTCCATTTCGAGCCTCCATTCTTCAAAACTGGAATATGCTACAATTTCAGAACTAGAATATGCTACAATTTCAGAACTAGAATATGCTACAATTTCAGAACTGGAATATGCTACAATTTCAGAGCTGGAATATGCTACAATTTCAAAACTGGAATATGCTACAATTTCAGAACTGGAATATGCTACAATTCCAACCATCAAAGCATAGCAGATTCAATGCCTATCCCTGCTATCAATCCGCATATAGATCAATAGCAGGGATGTATTTATCCATATCAATTTAAACCAACTTAAAATTCCTTCCGGCGTGTTCCCTGGACTTGTCCGATACTGCCGTGTAAATGGTAGTAGTCTGAATGTTCGAATGTCCTAGCACTTCTTGAATAGTGCGGATATTCTCACCGCTTTCGCTCATCAGCGTGGCGCAAGTTTTGCGGCAGCTATGCGGCGTGAAATGCTTTTCAATCCCTGCTGCATCTCTAGCTCTGTTCACAATAACGTTGATCTGCGCAGGCATGATTTTTTTACCCCTCATTGTAACAAACAAAAGGATTTCATCTTTTTCGTTCAGAGTGTCGCGTTCCTGCAAATAGTCCGAAACTGCTTTGCAGCACGATTCATTCATGTAAACAAGTCGTTGCTTATCTCCTTTACCATGCACCAACACGCGCCCGCTCACAATATCAATATCATTCACGCTCAGGTCAATAACTTCCTGCCGACGTAGGCCCGCGCAAAACATAATAGATACTATTGCTTTATCCCTATATTTATTAAAAACGCATTTTCCTTCCTGAAAAGCTGCTTCTATAATCTTTTCCGACTCTTCGCCTGTCGCGGTAACTGGTAGCTTCTTGGATATTTTAGGTGCCTTAATATTCCTTGTAATTTCCTTGCTGGTATAATCGTAACTGTACAGATAGGCAAAGAAGGATTTTAACGCGCTTAATTTCCGGGAACGTGTCGCGGCCCCGTCCCCTTTTTGATTCAAATATTCTAAAAATGCCAGAATATCGGTTTTAGAGACGCTTTGAACGTCTCCGATCCCTTTTTCCTGCATAAAGTCCGAAAATTCTATCAAATCCCTTTTGTAAGCCTTCATTGTATTTAAACTCTTGTTTTCTACGATTTTAAGATATGAAATAAAATCATTGATATTTTCCAGCATTGTAAAACCTCCATCAAGTCAAATAAAAAGAATGTAAGGGATTAGAGCAAGCGAAAATGGAATTGATAGGATGATAGCAGCACTTGCCAAAACACACGCCCACCAAAGCAAGGAAAAGGCTGGAATTTTCCAGCGCCTTCCCTTAAATGTGTATCTAATATCTAACAGTTTAATCATTAAAATTTCCCCTTTCAATATCCGCAATCCTGCACCACGCTTTTACAATGGCGTTTATTTCTTCCAACGGCCCATAGCAAACTTGAATACCGTCGTATATCAACTGGAACCAAGTATCATTTTTGCAAGTGGTTAATCTGATATAGTGGTTAAATTCCCATTCTTTCCCACCTTTGGCCTCTATCAGATATTTAATATCTTTCTGCACGACTTCCAAAAGAGTCATTTTTTCATTCATCTTCTTTTTCTCCTCGCCTATTCAACTAAAAAACAATATTTTTCCTTCCTTGTCTGATACAAATACACTGTCACTGTATATATAAAACTTTACATCATACCCTATGCACTTTAAAATACAAGCCCCTATTTTTTCTGGGTTATATTTACAGTGTTTTGCTAGTTTTTCTAGGTTTTTTCTGGTAATCTTCATTTTCTTTCCTTTTCCTCCCCGTCATTTTTGGAATATGCTATAAATTTGCCTTTATCATCTCGACGTATTCACTATATTGTTTAATATCATCCTCTTTCTTTGGTTTCAGTGGTAAAATCAATCCGCTTCCCATATCTGATTCATATACGCAAGCGCCTTTATTGTTTGGATTCTTGTAAAGTGTTCCATCTCCTAAAGCGGAAACAACGTCAACCATCCGTTCTGTATCAATTCCCATATCTCCAAACTTTACAATAATTCCTTTACTCCCAGCTCTAGAAAAAGTGTTCGTAAAATTGCGCGCGTTTTTGTGTACGGCTTTCAATTCCTCTTCTTTAATCTCGATTTTCTCAAAACTTTCCCATGCAGTTGGGAAACATTGGGCAACGTTCATTCCCTCCGAGCTCTCAAAAGGCAGATCAGCGACTTTTTCCGTGTCTAGCAAAATTGCCGTGTATCCATCGCATACGCAATAATAACTATCAATGCCGATATCCACTTTAAACCAGCCACGCAAAGCCGGATTAACTTTACTGCACCGCTGTTTTACATACTTTTCAGCAGCTTTTACTGCCTTTTCAGCAGATTTCCCGCCTTTTTCCTTGTTCATCTTTGCGGCAATTTCAGACAAGCAAAGTTTTCTAACGTCATCAATTTTGCAATCATCAATCAGCTTCAAGATTTTCTCAGCGTTTAACATAATATTACCTCTTTCTTTTTTCATGTCTGTTTTTTTGTCTGCTATCCCTTTCGGGAATGGGCATAGGCTTTATATGGGAAAGCCTATGAGAAAACCATTCAATGCTTATTCTTCTTTATTCAATTCTAACTCATAGGAATCATATCTTTTTCCGTGGCTTTCTACTACTTTATATCCGTATTTTCTAAAGATGGAAATTATACTATTCATTCCGACTCCGCCCTCAAAATATGGAATGGGTTCGTATCCCGCGCCATATCCGCATACTTCCCGATTATCAATCCCAGAACAAGCGGTTTTGCTTTTATCGGACTTTCCTTCTTTCAAAGCGGATTCTTTCAATTCACAAAGAATTTTTTTAAGCGAAAAACTGCCTTTTGCCGCACTTGCGAAAGCTGCGCTTTCTTTATCGTATCCGCAGCCGGACGCGCAGCCCTCATAACTGCCAACCCCCTGCACATAAACCACCGTGTGCGGATTATTGCCCCATGTTCTGCTTTTAACCCATTCTGTTTTGATAGCAATAAACGACGGGATTTTTGCGTTTTCGATTGCGTCCAGCCTTTCAAGATCAGTCCAAAGCTCTTTTTCTAACTTTTTCAGCGCTCTAACAACTGCGTATTCAACGGCCTTTTCACGGCTGATTTTCCCGGCCTGGTACTGGCTCCATCTGTAATCAGTGGAATACTTTTTAATACCTTCGTCAGACTCTTTTTTGTATTCATCGGCCCAGCTTGCCATATATCCATGATGGATATAAAAACGGATATTTTTTCCTTTTTCTTTGTAGGACTCACGAACTTCATTTTCGATTGCATTGTACTTTGTCATAATAAATTCCTCTTTTCTTTTCTATCCCTTTTCGGGGAGTTTCTCTTTTTGTTTACATCCTTATTATACACTTTTTATTGTATTATTTCAATTGACATTTTGCACAAAAATTATTTATTTTTGTTGTGCTGTTTTACTTGTCAATTTCCATGGGATAGGGCTTTTAACGGATAAACCCTTTAGAACCTGATAAAAATTATGCCTTGTAAAATTCATCGAGTGCCCGTTCTCTGATTTGTGCTAACTTTTTGTAACCCAATCCGCAATCATTTACAAGAACGTTTTCGAGCAAGTCAACGCAAGTCAATAATTTCATCTCTTTTTCATATCCGGCTTTTTCGTAATGTGCCCTTAACCATGCCTTATAATAATCTTGATATTTAATTGTAATATTGGCTGCCGCTTTTGTCATTTTCAAAACTTCCTTTCTTTTTTTGTCTGTCTGTTTTCCTTTACCTTACACTTATATTATACTCTTATATTTATGTCTTTTCAATTCACTTTTTACACAAACATATTTCAACTTTATTGTATATTTGCTAGATAAAATGGCAAAAATAAAAGGCCGGAAAGTTTGACTCCCGGCCTTTAAAGTTATTCTATTCAATTACAATTCGTCATAAGTTCCAACCATCGTCCCGCCAGTTTCTTAATTCTAAGTTTTTCGCAACGCCATTTACGTACAATGTCATAATTCAAAACCCTTTCTTTTTGTGTGATTGCGTGTTTTCTTTCTGATAGTTTTATGGACTATCTTTATAATACTATTATACCATCTTTTTCATATCTTTTCAATACGCAAATCATACAATATTATAAAGGGCTTTTGTATGCTTTTAATATACAATTGTTCGATTATTATTCATCTTTTTCGATACTGTCAAAAGCTGATAAAATGCTGTCTATCTCATCGCGCCGTACCTGCTCCGGCCTCAAGCCGTCATGATCGACCATATATGCTGCAACGTCCCATTTACTTTGGTTGTATTTTGGGCTGGCCTTATAGGCCGATAGGCCCATCCAAATTAGCATTCGGACGGCCTTTGACGCATTAGGCTTCCCCGCTCCTGTATGCCATCCGTAAGGGTTTTTGTTTGTCTCCATCTGCGCCACAATTCTAATCTCTTTGTACAATTTGTCGCTTGCTGCAAGACTTACCCACTTCATTCTTTCTCACCGTTTAGTCCATATTATTCAAGTCTATTAGTATTTATATATATTAAAACTAATTAGAATAGTCTATATAGTTAGTATTACATAACAATCTGTTAGACTACTTACAAAAGTAGTATATAGTATTTATTATTATAAGCTATTAGTATTATATTATAATTCTAGTATATTAAACTATGTATTATGTAGTATATTATATATATTATATATTATTATATATATCTTGTAGTATTTATTCTATTATCTTAATATTAAACTTGTATTATAATTCTATAGTCTATTACATACAAGTGTAATATATATACTGTATTGTTAGTATAGTATGATATTATGCATTATTGTTTTAGTATGGTGTAATGGTGTAGTAGTATGTATTATATTATTATTATAACTATGCTATGTAGTATTAAATACTACTTCTTATAGTGTAGTATACTAGATTGTTACTAAAAGCAAGGAATCGAGCTGACGCTTTTCTCTTAAATTAGTCTTTAATCATTACCCTATACTAACTAACTCAATAGTTTCTGCCTGAAACATGGTTTCTTTTGGAAACTATCGGTTCAAAAAGAAAAGGCAGCGCCCGGCCGTCTCGCTGATCTGCAAAAACTATGCTGCTACGCCTTGTAACTATACATAATATACATTATGTATTATTTCCGCCTTGATTTTTTAATTTTCCGGCTTGCCTAACCGGTTGAAAAATAGATACGCGGGGGGAGGTGCGTTTTTCGGGGGGTCAGTCCCCTCGCAAAATTTTCCCCACAAAAACAAGCGCCAAATATGCCCAAAAATGCTTTTATCATGCGAAAAATCAAACGCCACTACTAGAACGATAGCACGAAGTCATGGGTTTGTCCAGTAGAAAGAGGGATGGGTAGTGTTTGGAGTGGAATTTGAGTCAATCCGTACCGTATTTCGCAAACTGGAATCTCGGAAGAACGCTAGAATAGCTATCAGAGCGTCTGTGAAGCCCGTGGAGACGTTTTTGATGTTTCATGGTGAAATTACACCCCTAAGTCGTAAAAACGCTCCATAAAGGCGACAGCGGCTCTAGAATAAACATGGTATTTTTGAAGCTCGATAGAGGTTAGGCGATTAACGATGTAGGATGGAGGTTGCTGGATGAAGAATGGATGATGGGGTTTGCTGCATGGAAGGGGGTTGGGGGGATGGCATAGCATGAGCTTTGGAGATCACTGATAAGTGGAGCGGTGAGCAGGGCTGCTGGATTGATTTTGGGTTTGTCCAGACAGAGGCGATGTTTTACTAGCGTAGTGCTCTATTCAACGTGAAAGAGAGAGAAAGACACCCTTCCCCTTCCTCCCCTCCAAAGAAGAAGAGAAAGAAAAGAAGCAAAAGAAAGAGAAGAAGAAACTACCCCACTATCCTCTTACCCAGAAAGAGAGAGAAAGTTAGGGGGAACGACGGCATCCCGTCGTTCCCCCTATAACCCCTTCCGGGATATTCAACTCACTACGTTCGTTGAATGTTGTTGTTTTTTTTATTATATATAAAGCTATAATATATATAATACTCTCTTACGTTACTTAACAGAGTATCGTTACTTTCTACATACCATGTTACTATAATCGTATCGATGTATCTTACGGTAGTTTAATCTATACTAGGCGTTGTCAATAAGAAATTTAAATGTTTTGCAAATATAAAAAACAAAAAGTGTTTTTCTATTGCTTTTGAATATTTGCATTGTTTTTTGCAATTTTGTGCCTGAAAAATAAATATGCGAAGTGTATATTTTGGGGCTTGACCGTCAAGGATTTTTGTGCTATATTAGAGCTATAGATTTTAGAGGGGGTGTGAAGGTCTGACGACGGGGTTTTTGACTCTTGCAATTCTCACGTTTTGTGTGATTTTTAAGGGATTTGCATTTTGGACTGGTTACAAATCCATGGACGATGAAGTACCAATTGAGGACAGACTTCATGGCCGGTGGCTGGCAGACGGACTGGACATTGTGGCAAACGTTCTGTTTTTGGTATCGGCTGTTCTGATGATCGTAGTTCAGTGGTAATAAATGATTCAAGGAGGTTGAATGATGAGTATTAAATCTTTCGTGTGCGCCCTGATTGCTGCGGTGACTGTGGCGATTCCGTTGTTGGCGGTCTTGGTGATTCATCGAAAAGGAATGAGCAAGGTGATTAACAGGCTGGGAGTGATGTGGGTGGTATCTATCCTCGCGCTCTACACACAGCAGTTTATTTTTTAAAAGCAGGGAGGAATTTTTACGAAAAGCAAACTAGACCAGGAACAGCTCGACCATATCTGGAATCTTCGCCAGGAAGGAAAGACCTTGGGGGAAATCGCTGAGATTGTTGGAGTTTCAAGGCAGAACATTGGATTGCTTTTGCAGAGAGAGGAACAGGAGCGGTTTCCGGAACTGTATTTTAAGAGCAACAACAACTTCCGAAAGAGAAAAGACCACTATAAGCAGGTTGTCTACCCGAACGTTGCTGAATGGATGCGTATTCATAACATTACGTTTAATGGGATGTATCACTACGGTGGCCTGACCGACAAGCGGATGAAACTAAGAATCAGGGGTCTTTTGATGGGTAAATATAGATATTGGCGTATGTACGACCTTGATTTTATGACCCGCATTACCGGGATGAGTGAATCTGAAATTCTCTATAGACCAAATGATGAAGGGGAAAAGCAGAATGACTGATAAAGAGATTTACGAAAGACAAGAGGACGTTATCAGTAATCTTAACATTTTTGGAATTGCAGATTCCATGTGGGCTTCTGGTTATCCAATGTCTACAGAGATAGGAGACCTTGACGAACCGTCTCAATCTCTAACTTATTATTGTCTTTACAAATACTACAAAGATAGTCAAGACAAAGCGATACAAAATGCGGCAGCAAGAGCTGAACGTCTCGGGAGGTCTCCACTAGGTTCTGGTCACGACAACTATCTGAACGGTATTGTGGCACAGTTTGACCTGACATTCACCATCAAGGCATGGACAGAGGCAGAGAGATACCATTTCTTTGACTTTGTATCCAGCCAGAGCACAATGCACCGTCTGCAAAAGATGGACGTTGCAGAATCTTGCATTAAGTACGTTGACGGCAGAGTGACCGACGTTGTTGAGGAACTTGTCAGAAAGTATAACGAGAACCCCACTTTGGAAAATAGGCTGAAAATGCTGTACAGTTGCCCGACCGGATTGAAATTGACAGCTCGAATGACAACCAACTACCGGCAGTTAAAGACGATCTATCACCAGCGCAAGAACCACACCTTGCCGGAATGGAGAAGATTCTGCCAGCAGCTTGTAGATGAATTTCCGATGTTTAGGGAGCTTTGCTTGGAGGACGATGAATAATGGAGCGGTCGAGATTTTCAAAGAATAATCAAGAGGAATATAGGGCAAATGATGAACGCCTAGCAGAAATCAATTCACAGGACAGTCTAGGAGGGCCTACAATCGGTTCTGGTCTATCAAAGCATGAAACTATTGCCGAGAACGAAAAAGGCGGCAAACAGAGCCACAGGCCCTTCAAAAGTGAGTGGCTGCCCCCTCGCAGTATTTTAGCTATTTCCAAAGTTCGCTATGAAGCATCTAAAAGGTACGATGAATACAACTACAAACTCATTCCTGCAAAAGAGCACGTCGGCAGAGCACTTACGCATATCTTTGCATGGCTGGCCGGGAATAACGAAAACGACCACCTTGCACACGCACTTACCAGACTTGCCTTTGCGGTAGAAATGTTGGAAGAGGAGAAAGAGAGAAATGAACAGTGATTGTATCGGATGCCCTTATTTTGTAGATTTTGGAAGTGGTGACAGAATTTGCACCGCTCCTAACGGATGCAGGCTTGATTCTACGGACGATGATTACTTCAACGGAAACGCAAAGCCTTCTGATATTGGAGGGTTCGACATTGACGGAATAATCTCTGGACTTTTGGAAGATTAGCTATGAATCAGGGCAAACTCTTTGAAAACCAATTTAAGAAAAGCGTTTCAAAGCTGGACGGGGTGTGGCTGTACAGATTCAATGACGGAACAGGAAGCTGGGACAGCGGTCAAAAAACACGCTTCCAGACTTCCAATGTCTGTGATTTTGGAATGTTCTGTAGACGCACACTCTTTCTTCTGGAATTGAAAAGCCACAATGGAAAGAGTTTGCCCTATTCAGCGATCAGAGAGAATCAGATTGTCGGACTGAAAGACAGTTCCAATTATGACGGTATTGTAGCGGGGTTGTTGGTGTTTTTCAGCGACCTTTCTAGATGCTTTTTTTTAGATGCTAGATTAGTTTACGCTCATTGGAAATCCAGTGGGCGTAAAAGCATACCTGTCTCATTTTTTGAAGAAAATGGAATAGAAGTTCCGTGCAAGAAATTGAGAGTCAATTATCTTTACGACATTGGCTTTCTGATAAATCAAGTCATGGAGGGAAACCATGAAAGAAATATACGAGAATTTGTTTGTGTGTAGTCAGGCAGAGTTTAACGAAATGCCGGTGGACGATAAAACCAGCTTTGCGTTCTGCGCGAAAGACCCTTATCATAAGCTCTTTGTAGGGTACAAGAAAAGCCTGCCCCCAGACCATCCTGAATACTTGATTGCAAAAAGGCCGGAGATCAATGTTATCTCTGCGAACCTGATTGACGTTCAGAAGGACGGGTTCGTGAGCGATTATATCATCAATGAGCTTATTCAATTTATCGACGATGAACTTGCAAAAGGGCAGCGAGTTGTGTTAGTATGTAATCGGGGAAAGAGCCGAAGTGCTTCTATTGGCTTGATGTATATGCTGCATAAGGGCTGTTTCGAGGGATATGACACATTTTTCAACGTAATGCAAGCGTACAAGGAAGTATATCCTGATTATGAACCAAAGTTTGGCATGATGAAAGCAACCGAGAGATATTGGGAGGAATGTAAGAATGGTTAAGAGACAAAGCAAGAGCCTGATTGTAGAGAAGTTTCCTGCACCGGAGGAGCCGGTGGTTATCGACAATCCGCCGAAGGATAAGGAAGTATATATCACTATTGCGGATGTATTGGATATGCTGGCTGGTTACAGTATGGACACACATCCATTAGTAAAGTTGTCCAAAACAAACGATGCTGGAACCTGTAAACTTTGTGGAAAAGGTACAAACGCTCCACAGAGAAAGATTTGCTGGGAGTGTCATAAAGATCACATGAAAAATCTTTATGATAAAGCACTGGAAGCGGCGCTTGCTGAGCATGAAGGATTTACTTACAAATACTAGGAGCTGATTTTTGTGGCGTGGGTTGTAAAACAAGATAGGTATAAACTGGAAAAAGTAGACGTTGTACCGGATGACTATTACGGAATCACCGAGATATTAAGCTCAAACTTTATCCATGAATCTCCCGAAAACATCAAAAAGTGGAGAGAGCAAACGCTGAAAAATGTGATTGCGGCGATGAAGGAAGCAGATAAGCTCGACATCATCAGATGGTGGAGAGAGCATATAACGAACCCTGACGTTCTGGTAACTTACTCGTCTGACTTTATTTGGCTAATGAAGAATACCTATCTAGCCCGCGCCATTAAGCTCGTCGAGATATTTGTCGAGGAAAGAAGACCCAAGAATGTGAACGCCAGCAGATTCTATGTTTCTTGGGGAATCAAAAAGGAATACTTCAAGATTTTCTTTGAATCTGGTGGAAAAGAAATTCCAAGACTCAGAGTTGAAGGACAAAATGGAACGTCCATCCCAGAAGGAAGTCATACTGTAAAAGAGGGACTTCCGGACACCGAGGAGCAGAACTTTATATCAAGAGACGCTGTATTTAAACGCTGGAAAGATTGGTGCAGACTAAAAGGCTACAAGATGAAATACGCTGCGTCGGAAGCTCTTAGGATGCAGATTGAGAACGAGCCTGATGATAGACTGCCGCCAGAGATTGAATATATGTCCAAGCAGCCTCCGGTGGTTACGGACAAAAGACCAGTCAAGGGAATTGATTATTAGAGCGTTGCACACTCGTGACTTTAGTCGTGAGTTAAACGCTTATACAATATAGTCAGTGTATATAGAAATATGTACATAGAAATAGCTTCGAGCTATTCAATATTACTTGAACTGCTGGAAACTCCTAAAGCTGAATAGACTACAACATGATGGCGAATAGTCATGGGTGTGAATGTAACGAAAGTAGAAAAAACATATTCAGATGGCATAAGGTTAAATCCTAAGTGCTAAAACAATGGACAATCAGCAACTAAGCTCCGAACAGGAGAAAGCTCAACGACTATTCCTCTTGAGGGAAGTACGACACAAGCGATTGGTGTCGGAAGTAGGTAAACCCTAACAGATAATGCTGAGGGATAAGATATAGTCTGTGCTTTGGGGAAACTCAAAGAAGTTCATAAGAGAACTGCATGGAAAGTAGCGTTTCTGTGTGAACGACAACCTCTAATACGATAAAGTCAAGAACTTACGGTTCTTACATATGTTATTACAAAAATCAAAAAAAATCCTAATAATCACTTGATTTATTCAAATACATATGTTACAATATAATCACAGGAAAGGAATGGTGATTATGCAAGTAACATATGGACGAGGATATGCATATTCGATAGAGTATCATATTGTTTGGTGTGTGAAGTATCGGCGCAAGATTATAAACGAATGCATAGAGCAAAGCTTAATTCATATACTTAACAATATAGCTGATAATAATGGCTTTCAAATTTTAGAAGCAAACACAGACCAAGACCATGTACACCTGTTGGTTTCGTGTAGTCCACAGCATTATATACCAAATATCATAAAAGCCCTTAAAGGGGTTTCTGCCAGACTACTTATGAAAGAATATGGGGACAACCTACGCAATCAGTTGTGGGGTGGTCATTTGTGGAATCCGAGTTATTTTATAGCTACGGTATCAGAAAACACAGAAAGCCAAATCAGAGAATATATTCAAAAGCAGAAGGTCAAGTGATAATATGGAAAAAACCTACAGACTTAGGCTCTATCCAAATAAACAGCAGCAAGAGCTTTTAGCTAAAACTTTTGGCTGTCAAAGGTATGTGTATAACTACTTCTTGGATAGAAAGATAACTTTGTATAAAGAGCAAGGCGAATCTTTGAGTTTTGCAGGGTGTTCCAGAGAACTTACAAAGCTAAAGAAAGAAAAAGAATGGTTGAAAGAACCAGATAAATATTCTCTCCAAAACGCTTTAAAAGACTTAGACATGGCATACAAAAAGTTCTTCAAAGAACACACTGGATTACCTAAATTCAAATCTAAAAAAGACAGGCATCGGTCATATCGCACTAATATTAGCAACAATAACATTGCGTTTCTTGGTAAGCATATAAAACTACCAAAACTGGGATTGGTAAAGTGTAAAGGCTATAAAGAGATAGATGGCAGAATATTAAATGTCACTGTTTCACAAGTGCCAAGTGGTAAATATTATGCTTCTGTATGTGTAACTGATATTGAGATGCCTACACCGCCAAATACGGGTAAGCAAGTTGGTTTGGATTTGGGAATCAAGGACTTCTGCATCACATCTGACGGTGTGAAGTATAGGAATCCAAAATATCTTGCACAGTCAATCAAGAAACTGCAAAGATTACAGAGAGAACTGTCACGAAAAACAAGTGGTGGTTCAAACTGGAATAAAAGCAGAATCAAGGTTGCGAAACTGCAAGAACACATTGCAAATCAAAGATTAGATTGCCTTCACAAACTGTCAAACAAACTTGTAAAAGAGAATGATGTTATCTGTATGGAGAATCTGAAAGTACAGAACATGATGAAGAATCATAAGCTGGCAAGAAACATCGCAGATGTATCGTGGTCTGAGTTTAAGAGACAGCTACAATACAAGGCTATCTGGTATGACAAGCAAGTCATTCAAGTAGACACATTCTTTGCAAGCAGTCAGTTGTGTTCTAAATGCGGACACAAAAATCCAGCTACTAAGAAGTTATCTGTAAGAGAATGGGTATGTCCTGTATGCGGAGAGGTTCACGACAGAGATGTGAACGCTGCGTTGAACATACTCAATGAGGGATTAAAACAAATAGCGTAATAACATATATAAGAACCGTAGGAACTATGGGGATAGCTTGGTAAATAAACCCTCGGTAGAGGGTTGTTCCCAAGAACCCTGCGACTTTAGTCGTGGGAGGTTTAGAGAGTAACCTGTAGAATCTTGCGCCCGCAGATGCTTGTAGCAAAGGATATTGTAGCGGCGTACAATGCGAGACATCTTTATGACATTGAAGGGCCAATGTCTGAAACCAGATATGTATCAATGGCAGTTGAAATGTTAAACAATATCATGGGGAAGGAGTACCTGAATCAGCAGGAAGAACTTGACGATATGCAAGAGAAGATCGACAAGATGGATGAGCAGATAGACCAACTGATGAAAAAGATGTAGAAAGGAGGATTCAGTATGCCAAGAAGAAAGACTCCAATCGAAAACGTCACCAGCAACGCTGTAACGACGTATGAGAAGGAATTGAAAGAAAGCGTAGAGAATACAGGGTATTCAATTGCAACGTCTCTAGGGGCCGTAGGCAAGAGTACAGAGGAACAGAAGAAGGAAATGGCCAGGCTCCTGTCTGAAAAGAGGAATCAGGTCAATTACCTTTTAGACGGCGCAAAACTCAATCAAGCCATGAAGAACATGGAAGCAATTACGCAGGCTTCTGAAATTCTGACTGACCCGGAAGTTCTGGAACGAGTAAAATCCTCCGTAAAAAGTCCGTATGATTATAAGCAGCTTGCGGATGCTCAAAAGACATTCATCAAGAATATGCAAGACCTTAACGCACTTGATACTCTGGACGAAGGAAACTCTGCAAGGCTCAGTTTGGCTGTTAGCCTTAAAAATTCTGACGGAACCAGTACACAGGTTGTAGTTCAAACAAAGTAGGAGGAATTGTAGTGGGAAGGCCGAAGGGGAGTAAGAACAAGCCGAAAGACCCGCTGAATCAAGCCAAGAGCGTGAGTCTTTCGGAAAACGCAAAAAAGAACAAAGAAAAAGCAATAAAGGGCAGTCCAACGGCGATATGCAGTAAATGCCACAAGGAGTTCCAGCAGGAATTTAAGCCTGAAATGAACGCCTACACGAGCCACAAACTGTGCGAGGATTGCAGGCAAAGAGAATCGTATGATAAGCAAAGGAGAGCGGAGGAGAATGGTGAAACCGTCTTTAACGCTCTTTTGAACTATACGCCGTTTCCAGCACAGCAGGAGATGCACAAGGCTTTTGAGAATCACAGATTTTTGGTTCTGAACTGTGTTTTGCCGGGTCAAATAGTACAGGGATGCAACAAGAAGATTGAGGATGTTGTTCCAGGAGACAAGGTAATTTCTCTTAACGGAAAGGAAGCGGTCGTAGAGCAGACGATTTGCAGACCGTATTCCGGCAAGGTTTACGAAATTAAAACCGGCAGCACCAACACAATAATTGTTACCGAAGATCATCCCGTATATTCTGCTGTAGCACATCAATGGAGAAAAGATAACCACAACAATTATGACATCATTAAAGAGGGATTCATAAAGGCCAAAACGCTGAAAAAGATTTTCGATAAGTGCGATAAGTGGAACAACAATTATTGCATGATGAAAATGCCTAAAGTGAAGGGATATACAAGTAAGCAGTGGCTAACATATGAAACCGCTTACGAATTAGGAAGTTATTTTTATACAAAAGAACCACGCACGATTCAACCGGAAGAACTCTCCGATAAATACGATTATGAAAATGTCCCACAAGAAGTAATGTTCAATGAGGACGATGAAGTTGTAAAGGCGTTTTTGAGGGGATATTTCCAACATGATAGGATAAACGCCTATCAGAATGTGGCTGAGATTCATGTTAGTAGCGAGAGCAAGGCATACCAGATTCAGCAATTGTGGGCGAGACTTGGTGTATATGCTATTGTAAAGCCTGACGGTGATAATACTGTTGTTAAGCTGAAAGACAACCAAGATAACAAGGCGTTGGCAATCATAGGAGTAGAGAGAGAGACCGATGGAAGCTGGACGCATAGGATAAGTTTTGCCAAAAAATACACGGATGATGGAATCTATGTCGGAATAACTTCCATCAAAGAGAAGAACTACAAGGGCATGGTTTACGACCTTACAACCTCCTGCCACACCTTTACCGTCAACAATCTGGCAATTCACAATTGCGGAAACCGAACCGGTAAAGACCGTTTCTCGAATATGGCTGGCATCATCTATTTTGTCGAGTGCTTGAATGAGAATAGGCACTTAGATCATCCAGATATTGTTCCGTCAGTCTATTGGTGGATAATCGCCCCGACTGAAACGATGGCTATGCAGAACTGGCGTGAGCTAAAGAAATTCTTTCCTAAAGACTGGGTTGTAAGCATTAGCAATACCACTATGACGATGCAGACAATCGGTGGTGGAATGATTGAAGTCCGTTCCGCATACGACCCTGAAAGCCTGGTAGGTGTTGGCCTTGACCTTGTAACTATCACAGAGGCGGCGAGAATTAAAGACCTCGATGTTGTATGGGCCAACTTGGAAGCACGTCTATCTTCTCCGGGACGTGGCAGGGAGAAAGACCGCAGAGGAAAGTCGTATGGAGTAGGTAAAGCGATTATCAACAGTTCTCCAATCGGGAAAAATTACTTCTACACAATGTGGACATGGGGACAGCCGCAATATGACGATTATTCCTCTGACTGGGTTAGCTTTTCGCTGCCTTGGACAGTAAACCCTGCAAACGCTGAAAAGGCAAAAGAGATCATCCACACAAAGTACGGGGATATTACCTACGAGGAAAGTTTGCGCCGACGTATCGGAGACAGGATGTATCGGCAGAACTATCTGGCTGACTTTCTTGCTGGTTCTGGGCAGGTATTTGCAGACTTTCAGGATAAGTGTTGCGAAGATATTTACTCTGCAAAATTCAACTTCACCGAGTTGGAACGGTTGAAATATATTCAGGAATGGCAGTCGGTGAAACCGTACAGGCGATACCGTGCAAGCTGGGATATTGCGACCGGTTCCAGTGAGGACTCTCCCGTTCTGATGATTCGAGATATGGAAGAAAACAAAATCGTCAAATTGGTAGACCTTTACGGAAAAGACTATGAGGCCCAATATGAGACGATTTCGTACTGGTGTAAGCACTATAACAATGCAGAGTGCGTTTTCTCGTCTACGGGCCACACAGCCTGTGTAGGACAGCTCTTAAAGCGAGGGGTAAGTGAGGTTGTAGTAAACGAGGGTGGTGGAAACAAAACAACCTTTGTAATCAATGCTCAATGCGCCTGTCAGAACGGAGATATTCACTTTCTGATGGACGGAAGCGTAGAGGCCCAAAGGGCGTATGCGCAGATTGTAGACTACACCGAACACCAAAACGGAAAGTATTCCAATGAATCAGAACCACACGATGACTGGGCTTCGGCATTGTATCTGAACTACTACGACTATCAAGCGCAGGAAGCGAAGTCTGTATGGATTGGCACGTTTGGAACTGTTGACAGAGATATGGACTATTTTTGGTAATATTGCCTATTGAATTTAATCAGAAAGTGGTGTACAATAAAATCAATCCTACAAAAGGATACAGTCGTCCTCCATGCGGAGGATGTGAGTAGAAATGACGATAATTCTGGTATGTGGCAAATTGAGGCTATGGAGAACATTCGCAATTATTTCAGAGAAAGATTTGCTGACAATGAACAGGTAATTATTCTGTAGTTGACAAATGGGGATTGGTATGGTATAATACCAAAGAACCAGTGAAAGCGCAGATGTGCCGTAGCTGGTGATATTTTTCCCTGTTTCCCGTACTTTTCCCCGAAAGTATTAAAAGGGACATAGCTGATGAGAAAAGCCGGTAGATTTCTCTACCGGCTTTTTGTTATGTAAATAAAATTAGGGTAAAAAGAAAGAGAGCAGGAGGAACCCGCTCTCTTTTTAGGCGTTGTATGTTATGGAGTAATGCGCATGATAAAATGGCTCGCTTGTGCCTTATTAGTGTCGGACTTTAGTGCCAACTTGTTTCTGTTTCATTCTATGCTTTTATGGCCTGATAATTTTCTGCAATTAACCCTTGCAGGGGGGGGTGTAAATACAAATTATAGGTATATTTTATATGCGGATTTTTCTATTGCTACTCGGAAAAGAAAATCAGCCCATATTAAGCATCATATAAACGATTTGGCACATTGTCTCAGCAATTCCTTTGAACGGCCCTCCATAATAACCGAACAAAAGAATTACTGCAACAAGAATTACGGTGTGCAGTCACCGGGCTATTTTGTGCGGTTGTGTAGCCGAACAAAACGGTGTTTTACATGGTTTTCCGTTGCGCACCATCATATTTAACAGAACCGGTTTCCTATGTCATATTTAATATAGCACATTTCCAGAGAAGTTTCAATATACATAACGACACTATTTTTATACGAGAAGTAGTTGTTGACAAAACAAATAACAGATGGTATAATTTTGACGTGGCTAGATAGCTGTCAGCTATGATTTCCGCTGCACATCCATCGTAGAAAAGCCTCCTTGTTTTTGCTTATGGGAAAGCCACATTCCCAGAAAAGACCGTCCGAGAAATCGGGCGGTTCTTTCTTATATATTTACAAATAAGAATAAGTGCGATAAAATATGATTGTTTAGATTTAACTGCCACTGTATCAGTGTTCAGTCAGAAGAAAAAAGAGCCGGTTTCAATCCTGGCTCTTTTTTTATGCGTTATTTTACGTTAGTGTTGACAATTTTCTATACTGGTTGTATACTTTATATTAAATTATACAATTTATAATAAAGGTGGTGATTTCTTGCCGGTTTTTTTTAAGAAGAAAACAGAAAATTCTTATGGGGACAATGAAGTTATTGCGACCGAAAGAGTGTCTGCGATAGATCAGAGCATGGAGCGTATCTATGTTCACAACCAGAGAACCACCGACATTTTAAGAAAAATAAACTGCCAGTCGGACATGGTGGACTGCATCGACACTATCATATCTGAAACGCCAGATGGAAAGATGGCATACAACATCTATCTTCGTTTGGCAAATCAGGGGATCAAGGTAACATGGAAGAACGCCACCACAGGACGTCCTGTGAAGCGATATGACGCGGAGTTCAGAAGGTTCTGCTCATCTATAGGCAGAAACAATTCAAGTGGATTGGACGGAATTCTAGACACCCTGCATGGATGTTCAATTGCAAGAGGTGGAATGGCAGTAGAGGTTCTTGTCAACAAAGACGTTACCGAGGTTGAGGATGTAGTAGTAGTAGACCCTGCATCCATCGTAGAGTTTGAGTGGCTTCCAGAGAAGAAACGCTATGCGGCATATCAGCAGGCTCCGGGCAAAGAGAAGAAAGACCTCTATGATGGAAACTTTTTCTACGTTCCGTTTGAACCAAAGCCTGGACACCCGGAAGGAACATTGAAGTTTGCACCTGCCGTGTACATCATGATTCAGTACTTGCAGCTCATTCAGGACAGCTCGGCGGTTCTTCATCGTATCGGCTATCCACGATATGATATTTCGATTGATCGAGAGACTTTCGTAAACAGCCTGCATGATAAGAGTGAATCATACGTCAGAAAGGCCAGTAACGAACTTTTCAGAGAAATTAAGAACACGGTAGCTGGAATGGGAAGCAAGAGCGACTTCCTGCACTTCAATGAGGTTACAATGCAAGCGATTGGCGGCGGAGTAAACGGTGCTGGAATTGACGTTAGAGCTTGGTTTGAAGTATTAGACCCGCTGGTGGTAAATGCGTTCCAACTTACTCCTGTTCTCATGGGCAGATTGAACAGCGGAAGCTATTCTCTTGGAAGCGTAGAGTTCAAGATTGTAACGGATACCGTAGATTCTATGCGTAGAGGAAGCAAGCGGATTTTGGAAGAAATTGCAAGAATCTGGGCAAGAGTTCATGGTTACAATATCGTTCCAAAAGTTGAGCACAATCCTATCGACTGGGAGAAAGAGCTTGACAAGCTGGAAGCACAGCTCAAAGAAATGCAACTCAACCGTAGAGCAGAGGAATATGGATATATTTCTCATGACGATGCAGCTTCCAAGACGATGGGAACCGAAGGTGCAGACAATAACAATTCCGAAGGAATGTATGAATACTTAAACAAGGACTTCCGAGCAACACAGTCGGAAGATACAGGTCAGGACAACCCAGAAGAAAATCCAGAGGAGGGAACGCAGAATGAACCGCAGCAACAAAGCAGGAACAATTCTTAAAAGCGTAGATGGACTCAATGAGTCCGATGCACTGGAAAAGATTAACCAATACACAAGGCGACCCCTTACCAAAGATGAAGTATATATTTTCCCTGTTACACTCTGCAATAATGATATTGACAGAGACACAGAGCAATTTACCCTAGAAAGTCTGCGAGTGATGGCAGACCTGTACAAAGGAAAGACAGGGATTAAAGACCATGATTGGAGCACAGACAATCAGGTTGCTAGAATTTTCGACACAGAGGTTGTTCCGGTTGCAGGCAAGACTACTGCATCTGGGGAACCATTCTATGAGTTGAGAGCACTGTGCTATATGCTTAACAATGAGCAGAACAAACCGCTCATTGATGAAATAGAGGCTGGAATCAAGAAAGAAGTAAGCGTCGGGGTTGCTATCGGAAGATGCACTTGCTCTATTTGCGGTAGGGATTTCTGGAACGACCCTGAGTGTTCCCATCATAAGGGAGAGCTTTATAATGGACGCACTTGCTTTATAAAACTGGAAAATCCAACGGACGCTTACGAGTGGTCTTTTGTTGCTATCCCTTCCCAGAAAGAAGCGGGCGTAACAAAGAAGTATGACGAAGAAGAAGCCAAAAGAAAGGCAGGTAACAACAATATGTTTACTTACGATGACAAACTGAAAGACTTTGGCATTGATGAGGAAACCTTTAAGGGATTCGAGATGGAATCCGAAAAGGTAATGAACATCCTGCAAAAATCCAAAGCACCAGAGAAGGAAGAGTTTATCAGCGCAGAGAAAGCCAAATCCTTCTTCGGAACTGAAAAAACTGCTGACGAAATCCTGAACCTTGCAAAAGACGCAGAGGGATACAAGGCTAACGCAGAACTGTATACCAAACTGTTCGATGAACAGGTTGCCGACGCTCTGAAAGAAGGCGTAAAAGCAAAGGGTGAAGGATTCGATCAGGAGAGATGGGAGAAAATTCTTAGAAGTTTCTCCTATGAAGAAGTAAAAGGCCAGAAGGAGGAATGGCACAATGACGCGCAGAAAGAACTCCATGGCGGAGAACGAGTATCCGAACCTTTCCACAATGTCAGAAACGGACGGAACTTCTCTGACAAGGACATCAACTTCTAATTCTGCTGGATTTGCCGTTTACGAGGATATTGTAAACAAGTACAACGACCTTTTTAGTTTCAATGACGTTAATGTTAGAGAGAACTTCACAATCAACTTCAACATCGTCGGGGAACACTATGAAGGAGAAGTATTCAAAAAGGGAAGCGACGAAGCGAACGCTTTCGATACCGTAAACGGCTATGACCCGGACACCACAGACACCAACAGGATGCTTGGAGTTGTCATTGAAGTTCCCAATAACGCAACTTACCTTATTACGAATGGCGGTGTTGGATATTATGCTGCCGGAAGTGATCTTGAAAACGCTCTGCTGCATAACCCTTTGGGAGCGGGAACCAACAGAGAAATCTGGACAACTGCAAAGGTATCTGACAAGAAATACATCATCACTTACATTCCTTGTGCAGAAAAAGATGGTGAAGATTGGAAACTGATTGCTCCACAAACTAAGAAGATGAGCATTTTCTGCAAGGATGAAAGTGGAAATCCTGTAGGTCAAAAGTTTTATGTAACCTTAAAAGTAAATTATGAAAATGGAGGAAACATCATGAGCAATCTTGGATTTAAAAGAATCATGAACAGTGGTACTTACTACCTCGACCAGACCACTACAACCGCTATTGACGGCGACCTGAACGCCCTGGTAGGAAAAGCCGTAGCTCTGGTAGGCAATGAGGAAGTAGGTTACGGAACCGCTGACAAGCCACTGCTGGGCTTTATTATGACCGCTGCTTACGAAGATCAGGGAAGCGAGAAGATCGTCGTTACCGTAGAGTCCAGAGGAGGATTTGAGGGCGTTGCGGCTTCTGGTGTAGTTGCTGGTGACGGTGTAACCGTAAATGGTTCTGGCGGTGTACAGAAAGCGTCTGCTGGTCTTGCAAGAGGCATTGTAATCGCTTTTGAAGATAGCAAGGCCAAAATCTTTATGTAATAAGAAAGAGAGGTAATAAGACATGGCAGATAGAAAGAGAATCGTCCTTACCGACGAGATTATGAATGACTATCTCGATACTGCAAATACCAAGTCTCTTAACGAGATGATGTTCAAAGCCTATGAGGGTGAGATTATGGACATTAAGAAGTCCAATCCGAAGCTGAAAGATGCTTCCCCAATTAAGCTGGCTATGCTGGACGCTGGCATTACCGGTTCTTCCATCATCAAGGACTTTACCGCTCAGAACGTAGGTAGCTGGCTGCTCCCGGCCTTCATCGACGAGAGACTGAATGAAGAAATCCCAACCTTTAGCCTGATGCCTTATCTCTGCACCAATGTTACTCCTGCAAACAGTCTGTCTGTTCTGGCTACCAAGCTGAACATGATTGACGATGAGGAGAACAAGTCCAATGTTGAGATGAAGCGTGTACAGGAAGGCGCTGACTTCCCGATTGCCGAGCTGAAACTTGCTGAGAGCGCAATCAAGCTGTTCAAGTACGGACGCGCTGTACAGGCAACCTACGAGGCTCTGCAATACATGAGAGTTGATATGTTCTCCCGCACCATGGATATGATTGCAAACGATATTGCTGATAAGCAGTCTGACAGAGCAATCAATGTTCTGGTGAACGGAGATGGAAACGACAACAAGATTAAGACCATCTCTACTGCAACCGCTGATGTCGTTACCGTAGATGACCTGCTTGAACTTGCTATGCAGTTCCAGGATAACTCTGGTGTTCCGGTAACTACTCTCGTTACCAACAGAGACTTCTATAAACAGATTTACAAGATGATGTTCTCTACTGAGGATGTTCGTGGCGTAAGCAATGGTTTCACCTTCAACACTCCACAGTTCAACAACGTCAACGTAAATCTGGTATGGTCTAGTAAGGTTCCGAAGATCAGCAACAAGAACGCTGTTATTGCGCTGAATAACAATGTTACCCTGACCAAGTACGTTGCGAACAACATGAATATGCGTGAGATTCAGCAAAACATCCGCAACCAGACCCAGCTCGGCGTAATCAGCGAGATTTCCGGTTTTGCGAAATACAACGATAAGGCTGCACTTGCGCTGATTTCTAAGTAAGCCAACACTAACAATCCCATAGATACACCTTTGGATGAGACCCCTTTAATCAAGGGGTCTTGTTCATAAGGCAAGCTCATAGGAGGGATGCGGCGTGAGCGAATACTTGACAAGGGAAGATTTAAGCGCCCTTGAAGAAAAGTTTGAGAGCCAAGTTAGAGAAATAAACAACAAGATTGGAAATCTTGCAAAACGAGATACTGCCCAAAAGATATTCGACCAATTAAACGCTCAAAACAATCGCATTTATGAACTCGAAAAAAAAACTGCTCTCTTAGAAAGTGTGATAGGCTCGCTTGAAGAGCTTCCCGAGTCTATAAGCTCTCTAAGAGATAGTGTATTGGAGTTCAAAAATGCGCTGGACAGAACTCAAAGCAATGTTGTCAACATAGAGGATGACATAAGAGAATCCTTGGATAATGCTATACAAAGGATAGAGAAACTAGAAAAAGGACTTGACACGCAGGAGAAACGGGGTAAAATAGATGTTGTAGACTGGATAACTCAACATTGGGATAAACTTGTCATTGCCTTGCTTATTATCTATTTAACGGTGAAAAGCATTATATAACAAGGAGGATTTTTAGTATGGATAAACAAGAGTTTGAGCAGAAGAAACAGGAGTTTAGCCCCAGCGAATATATGCAGATGCCGGTGTCAGCATATATGTTTGAAATGGAAGCTCGTGAGAGAAAGGAACGCAGACTTTACAATACGATTTTAGCGTTGATTGTTGCTATTGTAGTAATTGTTGCGGTATTCTTTTTATTCCTTAATCAATTCAATTTCATTGGCGAAGATTATAGTCAAGAGATCAGTGGAAATAATAATCAAGACATGTCTATTGAAGATGGTATTCACCGTAATGCTGCTCCTGTAGAGTAATAGGATGGTGATTTTACCTCATGGCAAGAGTGTTCCAAAGGCTATCCATCCGAAAGATGGTTCACAAAAATAAAAACAAGCCTAGACGGACTCTTTATAGGGGAACCTACACAAAGAGAATAAACACCCCAAGCTACTCTTATTATTCAAGGCAGAAACTAACCCCAACAAACAAGAGAAGGAAAGTACTTGTCAAGAGGAGACGAAGATAGGGTGGTGTGAGGTGTGCGTCTTAAAGAGTTATCCAAAATATCTACAATGGATGAACTTATCCGGTTGCGCGACAGTCTCAATCTTACCGACAGACAAAAGGAAATCTTTATGTTGAGATTCAACAGAGGTTTCAGTATCATTCAAATCAGCATTGAGTGTAATATGTCTGAATCAACGGTATATAGAGAATTGCGCAAGATTGGAAACAAAATAGCGAAACTATGAAAGAGGACTGACGAAAATTCAGTCCTCTTTTGTTCATATTGCCAATTGAAATTTAATACAGTAAATATTATAATATAAGAAAGGAGGTGAGCGAAGTGGCTAGACCAAGAAGCTATAAGTTCATGCCAACTTCCGAAACTGATATTGTCCACATTTCAATGCCGAAAGCAATCAAAAAGAAACTTAAAATCAAGGCGGCTATGGAAGGGACAACAGTAACAGCTCTTATTATGGAAATGATTGCAAGAGAAATGGAGGCTAAACGATGAACGAAATTAAAGTTTTCGAGAATGATGCTTTTGGCAGCGTAAGAACAATAGACCGTGAAGGAGATGTGTGGTTCGTCGGTAAAGATGTTGCGGCAGCACTGGGGTATAGCAACACGAATGATGCGTTGTCTCGCCATGTTGACCCCGAAGATAAGTATCAAGGGGAGGGGGTCGCGTTTCCCGACCCCCATGGAACGCTTCAATATCCAACAATTATCAACGAGTCTGGCCTATACAGTCTTGTTCTTTCAAGCAAACTTCCAACGGCGAAACAATTCAAACGGTGGATTACCAAAGAGGTTATCCCAAGCATCAGAAAAACAGGAGGGTATTTCGCAACGCCTAAAACCTACGTTGAAGCCCTTAGAGCATTGGCTGACGCTGAGGAAGAAAAAGAACGGTTGGCTCTTGAAAACGAGGAAATGAAACCGAAAGCGGAGTTTTATGACGCTGTTACAGGGGGGCCAACTACACTTGAAGTTGGTACGGTTGCAAAAATCCTGAACTGTGGAATTGGGAGAAACAAACTGTTTGAGTTTTTAAAAAACGAAGGGATTCTGGACGGGAGAAACATTCCCTATCAAAGATATGTAGATGCCGGATATTTTAGAGTGGTGGAGACTAGATACTTGTTGCCGATCGGAGATTATGCGACTTATAGCAAAACGGTTGTATATCAAAAGGGAGTAGACTTTATCAGAAAGTGTTTAGTAAAGAAAGGATATGAACCAAAACAATGAAAAAAGAATATGACGTAAACATCAAGGCTAAAAACTACAGAAGCATTGTTAAGGCAAAAGCAGATAGGGAAAATCTGGTAGAGCTTTTTATCTGTCTTGTTAGCGCGATAGCACAAGTTGCGCCGTTTGCATACGAGGGTTGTAATGACGAAGAATTGCAAAAAATTTTATCAGATGGCTTTGCAATGAAAATCAATAGCTTTAGAAAGCTGGGGTGCTATGAAAATCTTCCTCACAATGTATACATCAACATTGATTAGTTGTATAGGGTAAATTCAATCAATTAAACAACTGCTTAATAGGTCAACCTGTCGGAAATTCCGACAGGTCTTTTTTATGTCCTGAAAGAAAATTTGACAGTTTTAAGAAGGTTATCTGACAGTTTTGGAATGTGATTCAACCGTATAATTATCTCAAAAGATATGAGAGATGAAGATAAATGAATATGATAGAAAAGCTCGTAAAGTCCGGTTATCCAAGAAATGTTGCGGAAGAAATCTACAAGCAGTACATGGAGTTTGAACAGATAAGTGGAAATCTGGACTTAGACAAAATAGAAGATAACAAACTGAACTTTGATTAGCGGGGTGAATGACATGGCCTACGAATATTATCCAGACCCAAGATATAATCCAATGATCGGAAGAACGATGCAGCAAGATTTAAACTACATCAATTCCTTTAGGCCATATCAGCCGATGGAGTATCAACCACAAAACCAGTTTCAGCAGATGAACCAGCAAGTTCCTCAGACGGCTCTACAGGCCGCTCAGACGCAGAATATGAACCAACCGTCCAACTTCACGAGAACACAGCAAAACGTGTTTGTAAGGGCCGTCACAGGACGTGAAGAAGCGATTGCCGCACAGATTCCTCTGGATGGTTCAATTGTCGCTTTTACGGATTTTGCCCACAAAAAGATTTACACAAAGCAACTGAATATGAATGATGGGTCAGCAATATTTGACACATACGAAAAAGTTGAAACGGGAAGTAAACAGGAGGAACCAAAAATAGAACCGGAATTTTCTTCCATAGACCCGAGCGAATACGTTAAACGCACAGAGATTGATTCTTTAAGGGCACAGTTTGAAAAGGCGATTGCCGAAATGTCTGAAAAGCTAAAACAAATCAATGTTCAAGAGGGAGAGCCGCAAGCGGTTCAATCTTCCGCTAAGTCTGGAACGAGAGGTGGAAACAAATAATGAACAATCAGATGATGATGCTTGTGAATATGATGATTCAGTCGAACCCTCAGTTAAGGTCTGTATGGAATCAGGCCATGCAGATGGCAAAGGGTAAAACACCAGAGCAAGGAAACGAAATGATTCATAATCTAGCCAAACAAATGAATCTGAATTTAGACGATGTTGAAAAACAGGCAAATTCAATGATTTCTCAATTTGGCAATAATCAAAGCAATTAAGCGCAATAGTGCTTAATAATATATAAATAAATCAACAAGAAAGGTGGTAAAAGCGATGACAGATAATTTATCTGTTGCTGACGTTATGGCTCTGCAAAATCGTGATAATTGTTGCTACAATAATGGCAATGGTGGTTTTGGCAATTGGGGCGATGGCGGCTGGATTTTCCTGCTGTTCATTCTTCTGATTGCGGGACGAGGCTGGGGCGGCTACGGCGGCTTCGGCGGCGGATTTGGAGGATATGGAATCGGTGCAAACGCTCCTGGCTTCCAAGGATATGCTACTCGTGCCGACATAAACGAAGGATTTGCTTTCAACGGTCTTGAAAGAAATGTGCAGGGAATCCAGCAGGGAATCTGTGACAGCACTTATGCGCTGAACAATTCCATTATGAACGGATTCCACGGTGTTGATAACGCAGTTTGCCAGCGTGGCTATCAGAACCAGCAGGGATTTAGCAACCTGTCCTCGCAGCTCGCTAACTGCTGCTGCAATATTACCGGCGGCCAGAAAGACATTATGTACTCGATTGCTACTCAGGCTAATGGGATTAACAACTCGATTCAAGGTGTTCGTTATGACCTTGCTACCCAGTCTTGCGATACTCGCAACCTGATTCAGAACACTACTCGTGATATTATCGACGGCCAGAACGCGAACACCAGAGCTATCCTTGATTTCCTGACCCAGGACAAGATTTCCAGCCTGCAAGCAGAGAATCAGGCGTTGAAGTTCAAAGCAAGCCAGAGCGAGCAGAACTCTTTCATTGCTGCAAACCAGGCTGCTCAAACCGCAGAACTGATTCGCAGACTGGGCGCTGATTGCCCAGTAAACGCCTATGTCGTTCAGCCGCCAACACCAGTAACCTTCCCAACCAATAGTTGCGGTACATTTGCTGGCTACGGCAATTGCAACTCTTGCTGCAATGGTTGCTGCTAAACACGTCCCCTTCTTATTCCGGCTATGCCGTTGATTTACTGAAAAGCGGTATCTTCGGATGCCGCTTTTTCTTATAGGAGGGACTTTATGTTTCAGGAAGAGCAGAGAAATTCAGGGTTTATGGATTGGCTTGCGATACTGAGTTTCTGGATTGCTATCTTAAACCTTGAACAAAACATTGAGCAGTCGAAAGACCAAGACATTCATAAAGCCAACGACAAACAGCAGAAAGAGATGCTTCAAGAAATTCACAATGAATTTGAGGCGCAGAACGAGCGGTTGTCGTTGATAGAGCATAGATTAGATAAAATCATCCAAGAGTTAGGAGGAAATAAACATGAGTTGTAAGCCAATTTGTCAACTTTGCGACAAAATTAGAATATCGCAGGCAGTTACCTTCACTGATGGGAATCTGATTATCAATCTACCTGCCGGAAGTTACAATGACGGAGAGAAGATTTGCATAATTCTCGCACAAACGATTCCGGCGGTCACTACAATCAATGCGCCCGCATTTATTACTATTGGCACTGGAACACAGCAATATCCGCTAACCAAATCCGATTGCAGTCAAGTTACGGCGTGCGCTCTGAGAACCCGCACAAGATATTCTGTTTGCGTTAGCACCACCGCAACAGGAGGCACATTTAAACTGATTGGAAAACCATGTTGTGCTCCGAACAATAGATTAACCAGCATCAACGGAACCGCACCAGAAACACCGGCAACGCCAGCAGCAACTACAGCAAGTGTAGAGACTTCTGTAAAGGGGGTTAAGTAGTATGCACGAACTGAAAAAACTTATCAAAGACGAACTGCATGAGTACGGCAAAAAGAAAGAACTTTGCATTTCTGACGTTGAGCCTATCTGCTATCTGATTAAGGCATACAAGGGCATCATGGAGATTTGCGAAATGGAAGATAAAGAGGACAGAAAAAGGATATATAAAGAGATGGGTTATCCAGATATGCAAGCGGACGGAATGATTAACTTTTCCTATATGTCGGGAGATGGAAAATCTGATTACGCTGATTACATGGATTATCCAGACCAGTACAAGATGAAGAACTACAATCCTCTGAGAGTAAGACCATACCGCAATATGCCTGAAAGAAGCGGAATGTGGGGAAGAGACGGATATGACAACCGCATGATGAACCGCATGGATGATATGTATGACGATGGTATGAGGCGTTCTGGCGAAATGGGTCGGTACAACGACAATAGAGGAAGATACGTCAATATGCCGGAAGTGTATTCCAGAAAGGGTTATGACCCGTCTCGTGGTATGAACTACAAGCACTCTGAGATGGAAAACTACGAAATCTCAGATCAGGAAATCCAGATGTGGCTCAAAGAAATGGAGAACGAGGATGGGACTCGTGGAGCGCACTGGACAAAAGAACAGACAACTCCTCTTGCGAAATCTCATGGAGTCATGCTGAACGAGGATGTTGACGAAACTATTTGGAACCTTGTAATGAACATTGTTTATTCCGACAACTGCAAGACTGCTAAGAAGTACGGCGTAGACAAGCCTGATTATTATGCAGACCTTGCAAAAGACTGGCTGGAAGATGAAGATGGACTGCAAGGCAGAGAAAAGGTTTCGGCTTACTATGAGAACATCGTAAAAGCCGCCGAGTAACAAACCGATATAATTATTCTAAGTGCTGCGCTTGTGCGTGGCACTTTTTTATTGACTTTACTCTAATATAATGCTACAATTTGTATAAGTTATATTATATTATACAGAGGGTGATTTTTTGGAGCATTTTTGTTATCGCGAGATAGCGAACTTTTACGACAGAGTAAGGGCTTTGCTGGGAAGCACAGAATCCACTCTGCCGGATGAAACCATTGATTATCCCGAAAACGCGCCCTTTGCGGAACAGGTTATCAAGAGAAAGGTTCCAAAATGGGAGGAGCTTGACGAGGATAAAAGACTGCTGTTTGAAACAGCGATTGTTTATCAAACAGCGATTCGAGTAAAACCATTTAGCGGCGGAAATAATCAGATTAAGATAGGCCAGACACAATCCCTGAAAATTGAGTACAGAGAGAATGAAACTGGGAATCTAGACGATGCTTTGCAAAGCACATTGGATGATCTGCTGGGGGAACTTGACGAAGAATTTTCGGATGGAGGATTGTCATTCCTTTCCTTTGACATTACGAACAGAAGGTGCAGACCATGAACTATCAATCGTTAGGAAACGACTTTCACAAACTCGTAATTGACTTTGGGGAAACGATAGACCTGTCCGTTATCAACGGAGAGGACACACAGACATACAGTGTCAAGGCTTGTCTGGAAAACGCAACACAGGCGGCGTACAATCTGGTTGACAGAGCGTATCTTGTGAAGGGAAACATGGAAAGACCGGATGGGCTTCCTTTTGAAAGGTTGACCGGAATGTATTTTACAAGAGAATCAGACAATTCAACTTATCTTCTTAACACAGCGATTCCTGAACCAGTTGCACCAACGTTGTGTTTTATCTATGCAAACAAGACCAATGCAACTATCAATATTCTGGAAAAGACAAAATCCAGCATGGATGACAGAGATCAGTGGGGAAATCTGATTGAAAAGTATACTATCAGAGACGCAAATGTTCCTATCTACTGGTATACCACTCTGAGAAGTGATAAGGTACAGAACAATGGTAAACTCGACCAAACAATCTATGCGGCCTATGTACCGGCAAGATACAACATCTGCAAGGGAGACAAAATTACCAAGAAGGACTTTGTAAATGGTGGATACAATGATGAGGTGTTCACCGTAGAATCTGTTGAAACAGCTATGGTTACGACTATCCCGGAGACGAGGCAACTCTTGGGAATTGTCTCTATTCAGTTGACAAAAAATATTAATAAGGTTTTGGTGGAAGATGGCGAAAGCGAAGGCGAAACTGAAATTTGATTATCAAAGAGCAACATCCGACTTGATTCAGTTGTTGACGAAAACTTGCGACGAACTGATAGAAGAATTTTACGACGATGCAAGGAAATATCTGACGCAGAGAGCGAAAAACGACATTGAGATAGACCATGCAACATTACAGATGGGTGAAACAAACATTCGAGCGGCGGTAGCTTTCAAGGGTTATGCTCTGTTAGAGAGCTTTGGTAAAGGCAGTCAGATGGACACAGACAATCCGTATCTGGACGAATATATGCAAAGCGATTTGTGGAACCCGTTGAGAACAGGCCCAACCATCGTAGGCCGCTCTGCTGGGGAGTATACGGACTTCTTTGGAAACAAGGCATATTCCACTGGAAATAAGGCCGGACAGCCTGTAGAGAGCGAACACGGTCGTGTGCGTTCAAGAAAACCCTCTTATTCCATCCAGAACGCAGAGAAGTGGTTTCTTGACAGCAATGGAAAGGTTGAGAGAAAACTTGACCTTGTTATGGATGAATTTATAGACGGGATGGACAAATACTTTATTTACGGGTAGGTGGTGATAAATATGATTGCTTCAAACGATGATACTCTGGGGATATGGGAAACAATTGCAACAGACCCATATATCACGCAGACGTTGGGGTTTGCGCCTGAAAACATCAAGCGTTTTAAAAACTCTCCCGACATGATAACGCAATACAACAAAGAAATCCATATTTATCCTTCTACGGCAGAGGACAGCAGAAGTAAAATTCAAAAGATACAGATTTATCAAATAGACTTCTTTGTTGTTGCGGAAGATTACAATTTGGCAAATGAGGCCAAAGACCAGTGTATTGCGTTGCTTCAAGATAAAATGCTAAAGCATTTTCACAGACTGGAACTGAACCATCCCGGACTGATTTTAGCAGTTCCACCTTCTCATTACGGGGTCGCAATACGCTTTCAAACAGCGTGTACGATTTATAATAAAATAAAACGATAGAAAGTAGAGGTAATTACTTATGGCAAGAAGTACTAACGCCACTCGTAAAGACTTGGTTTTCCCAGTTGCCGGACACTTTATGCTTGTTCCATATACCGCAGCGGGAGTTCCGAATTTTAACAAGGCTTATTCGTCCGCACATGGTATTGTACAGACTATCAGCCGTGATAATGCGCTGAACACTCTGGATTTGGCAGACGGTAACTCTCCGTATCCGGCAGCCACCTACGTTCAGACTCAGTCCGGTACTGTAACCTACACTCTGGGAACTTATGACCCTGAGCTGGAAGCGTTCGTTGCCGGTGCTGATTGGTCTAACGGCGATGCCGCTGATACTGAGATGTGGACTATCTATCCGCTGACTATTGATTCTGTCAACAAGGGAGTAACCTTTGAGGAAGGTTCTGCAAAACCGATTAGCGCAGAAAAGATGGTTGTTCGTGATGGATTTGGAAACATCTTTGAACTGGCTGAGAGTGCAGACTCCTTGACAACCGGACAGTTCCATTACGACAGCTCTACCGGAAAGCTCACCTTTGCGGCAGCTGACGTAAACGTAACTGTATACGTCCTGTATGCGTATAACGGAACTGGAGTATCTTCTGTTGCATACAAAGAGAACCCGAAGATCACCGCGTTCATGGCGATCATCATTGGTAGAACCAAGGACAAGGACGAGGCTTCCGAGCAGAAAGTCAACGTCATTGTTGACCGTTGCAGCGTATCGGGTTCTATTACCCCGCCGACCTCCTCTAACGACCCAACTCAGGGCTGGACTCTGACTACCAACATTCTGAAACCTCGTGCTGGCAGAAGCCCGATTACTGTTAAGTTCGAGCCTGTAGCAGAGGAATAATCAAGACTGATTGAAGAAGGGTGTATCTATGGGGCTTAGTGTTGAGAAAGCAAATGAAATCTTTGAGGGGAAAGGGAAGAAGAAACTTCCACCTGTTATTACAGGAGAACTCGAAGAAGAAAAGAAACAAGTGGAAGAAGTGCTTGACGAAGAAGATGGGGAAGAAGAACTCGAATACACCAAAGAGCAAATGTTGGAAAGAGGCTACTTTGAAGCCAACGGATATATCTTCGATGTTCGACCCATTACCTTCTTTGAGAGCATGGAAATTTTCAACGATAAAAAGGTCTGGATTCCTTCTAGATACGACCAGGATGGTGAGGAATTTACCGATCAAGAGCTTGGTCGTATGTTCATGAGGTTTTTCAAAAAGAGGGAGCCTGAACAGCGAGAAGCCACGCAAGTTGAGGCTCCCTCTAAAACCTCTCTCTTTAAGAGAAAGAAGTCCGAGGAAGAATCTGTAGACTATTCTCAATATCCCGATGCGTGGCCGATGATTAAATGGTTGGAGAGAAAGGTTTCTTATGACGGAGAACCGATTAAGTTCACCGACTTGGAAACCAAGTTCCTTCTAACTAAAGGGGAAATCGTAAACCTCCTTATCTATCTTTTTGAAATGTCGGGTTTTTAAAAGCTGACAAGAGTGACGATAGCGACTCTGAATCAGCTAAAAAAGCGGATTGGGCGAATATCTTTTCAATCTTAATGGTGCATGGAAACATGACAAAAGAAGAAATAGGAAACTCGTCCCTTCCGTTCATATTTGCTATCATGTCTACTATGGGCCGCAGGCTTTGCGAAAAGTTGGGCGTTCCATACAAATCAAAAAAAGAACAACAGCAGAATGAAGATGAAGTGGATTATCCTGTTCCAGAGGCTTCAAGGGCGAGAAGAAACAATACTAAGAAGAATCCAGCGTCCGACAATAGGAAGGTTTACTCGGCTGGAAGCAAACAGGATATTATTGATTTCTTCGGAGGACTAGCAAAGATAGAGGATAACACTTAAATGTTATCCTCTTTTGCTATATATAAGGAGAAATGAAATGGCAGAAAATACTACACAAGCAAAACACTTAACGAGTCTTGACTTTGACATAGACAAGATTCCGAACCAACTAGAATCAATCTCCAAAATGGTTGACAGCTATGCGGAGCAAATTCAGGAGAGTTTCAACAAGAAAGTTCAGCTCAATCCGTTTTCGGGGTTGGATGCAAGCGTTGGAACCAACACAGTAGATCAAGCCAGAAAGAGCATCAAAGGGCTTAGCAACGATATAGACAATGCTTTTAAAGACATGACGCAAGAACAAAGCATTGTATCGCAAATGTTTTCCGAGAAAGACATAAATGACGCAAAAAAGCGACTAACGGACTTACTTTCAACTGTTGGAAGAATCAGTTCCGTCAGAATCAATACCGATGAAGCTAACAGAACGCTTAGCGCAACGGTGACAACGATAGGCAATTCGGGAGAAAAAATTTCAGAAACATTTCGATACGTCAAAGAGCCGATAGACGATGCAACCGATTCTATGGAAAAAATGGATAGAGTGTGGAAAAAAACATCCTCCACCATTTCCGAAAATCTTGAACAGCAGAGAAAACAATATGATCGGTTGCTCACTTACCTTGACAAGCAGATTGAACGTCAAAAAGACCTCACGACTAAATATTCGGTCAAGACCGGCGATAGCTCTGAACTTACTAGACAATCTAAGGAACTGGAAAATCAGTTAGAAACATTAAGGGAGCAATTATCCGAAAACAAAAAAATAACAGACGAGGTAAACAGAAGGACAGATGACTATATAAAGCAATCTAGAGAGATTGAAAGAACATATAAGGCAAGTCAAAATCAGCCGAAGGTTCAGAACAGCTTTCTTTCCACCATCGACGCGGCTAAGTTCACAGTCGTTCAGGAAGGTCTGGACTTGATTCAGGAGGGTGTTGTAAACACTTTCCAAACTTTAAAGTCCGTTGAAGATCAGGTTGTCGAGATTACTCGTGTGTTTTCTGACGCAAACGTAAACATGGAGCAGTTTACCGACGATATGTTTACATTAGCAACTTCTTACGGAAGAACCTTCGAGGATGCAGGAGAAGTTGTTCTTCGGTTTGCACAGGCCGGATATGATATAAGCGATTCTCTTGAAATGGCAGAAAGCACCATGCTTGCGCTGAACACCGCAGAATTGGATGTTGAGAACTCAACCAACAGCCTGATTTCCATTATGCGTCAGTGGAAAATGGAGGCAGAGGAGTTCCCTCTTCTGATTGATAAAATCAACTATGCAGCAGACCATTACGCAACCACTTCCCAAGACCTTGTTGACGGACTTCTGCGTGTATCGTCTGCGGCAAAGAACGCTGGTATTACTTTCGATGAAAACATTGGCTTGCTGACTGCCATGCAGGAAACCTCTGGACGAACCGGTAAAGAGATTGGTACTGCGTTGAACTCCCTGATTACCTTTACGCAGAAGGCACAGACGGATGGAACGCTGGAAGGAATGGGAATCTCTGTATTCGCTGATGCGGCACAGACCGAGCTTCGGTCTGTAATGGACATCTGGGGAGACTTGTCTGAGAAGGTCAAGAGCGGAGGGACAGACTTTGTTGACTCTCTCATGAAGCAGCTTGACATGACCGACCTAATGAGTGAACAGGTTGCAGAGTATGCCGGACTGACAGAGGAGCTTGCCCAAATTCAAGAACTGGAACACCAGATGAATGAGCAGAACATTTCCGACATGGAGAAGCAGGAAATCTACGAGTTAGGCAAGACTTACCGTAGAAACTACTTCATCGCCCTGTTGGAGAACTTCAATTCTGTTCAAAAGATTGCGAATGACCTGCAAAACGCAGAAGGGCACTCCATGCAGGAAAACTCAAAGTACATGGATACCCTGACTGCGAAATACAATCAGTTCATCGGTTCTTTGAGAGAGCTTGCACAGCAGGCGGGAGAAGCTGGGCTAATGGACTTGGCAAAAGGCGTTCTTGACCTTGCTACTAATTTCAACTACTTTTTGAAATCAGTGGGCGGGGCAAAGACTGTATTAACAATGCTCCTTGGGATTATCCTGCAAATCAAGCAGGCAGATATTGCTAGTGGAATAAGCAAGATAGGGACATCGTTCGGAAAGTCTCTTGCGGGCTTAAAAGACTTTGCGACAGCAATGATGAACGCAGAAGGAGCTACCGGAAAATTAGCGGTTGCAGGAAATGCACTTTCTAAAGTGAATTGGGTAGGTTGGGTTGGAATTGCAACTACAGCATACGCTGCACTTGATAGTGCAATTAGATCAGCCCAGGAGGCTGCCGAAGAAGAACGTCAGGCGACAATTTCCGCAGGCGAAGCGGCGCAGGAAAATGCTTCAAAAATTGAAGAATTAAAAGCTCAGTATGATTCTCTTGCATCAATTCAAGGAAGGACAGAAGAACAAGATCAGAAACTCCTGGATGTATCGGAGCAACTGGAAGAAGCCCTTGGAGACGAAGCAATTGCGTTAAAGAAACTTCAAGTTAATTCCGAGGATTACAATAAGGTTCTGGAAGAACGAATTAAACTTTCGAGAGCTGCTAGCAAAACCGCGTTAGCAGATGCGACGAGAGCCGCCGGTGAGTCCTTAGAGGAATCAACTAAATCAGAAGGAATCCCTGGACTGCTTGGTTCGACCGAAATCGGAAACGAACTGATTGATAGAGACGAACTTGTAGATGCAAAAGGTCAACTGACTGAGGTTGGAAAAATCTTCCAGAGCATATATGGCGATCTTGAAAACATATATACATTAAGTGGAGAAATTAACTTCAATAGGCTACGTCCCGAAGATTGGAGCGCAGAGGGCTTGCTGGATTATTATAATGTGCTTTATGACATGAAAGCGGCTTTTGATGAACTCGGGGACTCAATGACAGATAGTGAAAGAGACGCTTGGGTTTCCGCTGATGCCTATAGAGCAGTGGCCGATGAACTTACAAGAATGGACGAGGATGCAAGTGCCGCAGAGTATGCTACCGCTAAATTAAGAGAAGCGTTTGCAGAATTCAATGGAGAAGCTCCGACAACAAGGGAAGAATTTGCAGATATCATAGACAGCATGGTTAAATCCACAGAAGTCGGAGATGCTTTCAGGAATGTTGCGGAGGAAATGGCGAAAGACCTATTCCCTGAATGGGCTGACGCAATCGGTGACGCTGCAATTGCGACCAACGAATTTGAGGAAGCAGCAAAAACAGCAGAGCAAGAACTAGCAAACATGAAATCCCATATGGAGAATCTTGCCAACATTGATTCTGCGTACAATTCTTTGGCCGACGCTGTAAGCGAATACAATTCAACGGGGCAACTCTCTATATCCACACTTCAACAACTCCTTTCTCTTGAACCGCAATATCTGCAATATCTGGTAAATGAGAACGGGCAGCTTTCTATTAACTCAGAAGGGTTCTTAAAACTTGCGAACGCAGAACTCGATGAGATGGAGATTGCTGAAAAACGGATGCTCTTAAACACTATTAAGAGTTTCCAAAGCGAAGCAGAAGCGCAAGCATGGTTGGCGGCACAGACCGAAACAACAACACAAAAGCTTGCTGGATTAAATGCAGAACTTGCGAACACTATTTCTGCTCTTGCCACAACAAAAGGATGGAGCGACGAGACTGTCAAGTCATTTGCAAACATGGCAAATGCAATTTCTTCCGCGTTTAATGCAACAAGAAGTTCCATGCAGGAAACCTACACTTCAATTCCAACCTACACCGCACAAACCGCGTCTGCCGCAAGTGCAGTCACAAAGTCCTTCTACGACCAAGAGACAGAAATGTTCGAGAGACTAAATCGCATGGGGCAGAAAACCACGCAGGAAGTCGTTGACTTTTACAGAGAAATGACAAAATCTGCGAAACTGTCCGCGAGTGAAAGACTGGACGCAGAAGAAAAGCTGTTCGACGCTATCAAACGGCAGTTGCAGGAAGCGAAAGAAGCGCAGCTCGATTACTACGATGATTTGAAGAACAAAATCGAAGCGAACGCTGACGCAGAGATTGACCGCCTGGAATCGCAGAGAGACAGCATAGAAGCCTCTTACGATAGCCAGAGGGAAGCACTGGAAGATCAGAAGGAAGCAATCGAAGATGCGGCTGACGCTCAACTGGACGCTCTGGACAGGGTTGAAAAGGCCAAAGACCGAGCGAGAGAACGAGATGAGTATTACCGAGACAGAGAAGATATTCTGCAAGACATTGATTCTGCAAGCAGACGAAGTGGAATTGATGCCAGACGAGACGAAGCGGAAGCCAGAGAACGTTTGGAAGAACTTGACAGAGAATATCAGGAAAAGCTGGAAGATTACGAGATTGAAGATCAGCGTGAAGCAATCGAAGCCAACAAAGAAGCGCAACTGGCGGCGATTGAAGAACAGATGGATGCCTTGGAAGAATGGAGAGATTCTTCCATTGAGGACATTGAAGCCAGCATCGACGCTGTGGAAGCACAGAAAGAAGCACAGTTGGCGGCGATTGACGAACAGATTGCGGCCCTGAATGAAGCGTTTAGCGAGGAACAAATCAATATGCTTGCGTATCAGGCCATGACGAACGAAGAACTGTATAATCAGTATTACAACCAGTTTATTGAACCCATGTCGCAGGGTATGTACGACGGATTTGTTGCGGCAAGCGATGCCATGACGGACGCGGCAGCTTCCTCTGCAAGTAATATGTTGGCGGCTTATGAAGCAAACCTGATAGCTCCGTTAAGCAACGAACTTGCTTCTGTTGGCGGTATGCTGGATGCCTATATGAACCAGATGAATGAGATGTCAAACTCCATTGTGCCACCAATGGATGGACAGTGGTTTATAGGCAACGGGGGGCCATCGAGTGGTTCTTCTTACGATAACCGGTCTGTCAATATCAGAAACTACAATAACATCTCCGATGCCGCTTCTGGAAAACTGTATGAGAACAGAATCATAAAGAAGATTACTGACAACTTTTACGCTCGGTAATATTGAATAATCTGAATACTTATAGTATAATTTAGTTATACTATATAAGTGCAACCTTAACTTAAAATGGAGGAACGACTTATGAATTTTATTAAAGATGCTATTAACAAAATGGCACTCAAGCAACTGCATTATTACGCTCAACATCCAGAAAAGGTAACTGCCAGAGACGAAAAAACTCTGGAAAAGCTGTACGGCCTGCTGTGCAGAAGCCTCGGTGTTTCTGAGAGCGCAAAATGGTGTATTGACTGGACTGTAGAGAAGTTCAAAGACAGAGAGGCGTATGAGGCGCACAAGCCTTATGAAACTTGCGTAGCACCGCAGAACGTGGTTCTGGACAATGGAGCAAACGCTCTGCTGAAAATCATCGGTGGAATTGACAATACCACTCCTTTTGACGCAAACAACGCATACATTGGTGTAGGAAAGGACACTACACCGGAAAATGCAACTCAAACAAAACTGCTCGACACCGCAGCGTTTTACAAGAAGGTTGAGTCCGGCTATCCGCAGGTTTCGGGAAGAACCATCGTTTACAAAGCGACTTTTGATACCAGCGAAGCGAACTTTGCATGGAACGAGTTTGCGATTGCAAACGGAACCGGCGTAGGCGGTATTACCCTGAATCGCAAAGTTCAGAACCTTGGTACTAAGACCACCGGTATTTGGAGCTTACAGATTACCATTTCTGTTACTTCCAACACCTAATTGATAAGAAAGAGGGGTATGAACTATGGCAAAAATGCCATTCTATGACCCCAGAGACTCGGAGGTTTTAAGCCCGCTTATGGCGGGTTTCTCTGAGGGATTAGGGGTTTTGTCGGAAATACTCAACCTTAACACCAAAACCATCAAGGGCGTTGCGCTGGAAAAACTGACATGGATTGACTCAGAAGGTCATACTGTACTCGGTATGCTGTATCAAGCTCCACAGGGAAACAAACTGTGGCTGACTACGCCTTATCCAGTTATCCGAAAGAACGGGACTATCATTACCGAAAGCGCAGACCACTTTACCATTGACCCGATAGGCGGCGGATTGTTCTTTGAAGAACAATATGCACTTCTTGAGGATGATGAAGTTACCGTAGACGCTACTGTTGTAACACCGAGCAGTCAAGCTCTTTACAGCATTTTACAAGATATTTCCGACCTTAAGACAAAAGCTGCACACGATAAGGGATATTTTGCAAACCCGTCCGCATTGCAGGGAGCTGTTCCAACCGGAGCAGATGGAGATTACGCTATTGTAGGAACAACTGATACAATTTGGCTGTGGGACACTGACACACAAAGCTGGGTTGATTCTCACAAGGCGACAGACCTTTCCAATTATTATACCAAAGGTGAAACAGACAATCTGTTAAGCCAAAAGGAACCAAACATCTCTGCAAAAGGCTCTGACACCGCTTCTGACAACTTTTATTACGGCGGGCGTAAACAGTGGATTGATTTACTGTACAAGGTCAGGAACACCGCTCTGAGTGGTCTGGACACGTCTACGGCGCAGACCATTGTTGCAACTGACACCATTCTGGCCGCAATGGGGAAACTGCAAGCACAGATTACACAAAACTCCACAGAAGTTTCGGGAGATATTACTGCGATTGAATCTGATATTACAGACCTTCAAACCAATAAGGCTGACAAAACAGAGCTTCCAAACAAAGTGATTTCTGTTACATTGACGACTGCCGGATGGACTTCTTCGGTGGATGGAATTTATTCACAGGAAATTACCAACAGTGCCATTACAGCAAACATGAAGTTGAATCTTGCGCTTGCGTCGGACGAAATGATGAAAACTTTGGCTGACGCAGGAGTGTACGGTCTAACAGCAGTAAACGACAATGGGACGGCAAGCGTGTTAGCCTACGGAGAACAGCCGACAATGGAAATTCCTGTTCAGATTGAGCTTGTGGCAGTAACAACAGAATAAGGAGGGAAAAGAAGAATGGCTAAAATTTACGGAACTCCAATCATGGCGGGAGGCGCAGGTGGAGCGAACAAAGACCTGCCGCCGTTGCTGGATAATTTTAAAGCAAGTAAGGCAGAAGGAGCAACTACACCGATTAAAGAAACAGCGAGCGGAACCAAAGTCTATTTTGGAACACTAAATGGCCAACGACTTATTTGGAGAGTTTCAAGATATTCAAAAGACAACAAGATATATTTTATTTCAGATGACATTCTTCCGGAAGATATGGAGTACGATGCCATTGAACCGTCAAACCCAAACGGAACAACAGCAACATATGGGAACTCCAACCTGCTGCTTTCCAATATCTATCAGTGGTTAAATAGCGACAAGGGTGCTAATGAATGGTATACTGCAACTCACGAATATGACGCGCCTCCAAACTATCAAAATAAAGCTGGATTCTTGAATGAGTGGTCTGATATGGAGAAGTCATTGATTCAAGAACACGAGAGACAAACCCTTGAAGAAATAACAAAAGTTCCCGGAGAACCAGGAGAACTGCCCCAAGACCAATACACATTCACCAATCACACCCACAAGGTTTCTTTGTTGGATTATACAGAATCAGCGCCAAAGGGAAGTATATCTGGTGCGGAACACTTCGATGTGTTTACAGATGATGATTCAAGAAAGCAGAGCAGAATATCGTTTAGCAATGGGCCTATAGACATACAGAACGGGTCTTGGGTTCCTATGGTATTGACCGACGGAACGAGAAAAGGCGGATTAAGCGCGGGAGATAGTTCCCATTCTGGAAATGGAGTTAGGCCAATTGTTCCGATAAACGAGAATTTAACATACATATCCAAAGAACCAGACGAAAGTGGGATTTACGAGGTAGTTGACCCTAACTCGTTTGTCACCATCCAAGCCGACAAGATGCTGGAATCCAGGGCAAACGAACTTGCGGGAGCGGTGTGGGTTTATGGAGACCATGAACCTACTTCTGTGAACGATGGAACGAAGATTCAGTTGGCAAGAGAAGAAGTCGTTACATCTGATGGGGGCGAGGCACAAACCGTCACCAAAACGGTTGAATGGAACAACGAAGCCGATTTCTTCGCCCGTCAATTCACCTACAACTCCAAAAAGCAGTACCAGACCATGTTGGAGGGAGCGATTGCGACACTTGTACTGACTGGTGTTCCTGACCCTGTTACAGAGCTTGCAGAACAACATTCCGGTTCTTCCATCACATTGACATGGAAGAATCCAACATCGGATGAGCTTTACGATCACACCGTTGTAGTTTACAAAACTGATGCTTTTCCGACCGCGATTGATGACGGAACGCAGGGCTACAGCGGAACGGATGAAACGGCAACTCTGTCTGGATTGGAGCTTGGAAGCACCTATTACATTGCGGTATTTACCGTCAGCGCATATGGATTATACGGTGAACCACAAACCGTTCAGGTTGAGATTCCTGCCGGTAAGTTACTTTCTTCTCTTGCATCTGGAACGAAAGTTAAACTTGGCAAGTGGAACAATACCGACCTGCAATGGAAGGTTGCAAGAGATACAAGCGACCAGAAGATCAGACTGGTTCTGGAACCAACCAGCGCGTCCTTGCTCGGCAACAAGATGTATGATAACAAAGAACCATCGAACTCTGACACCAATAGACGCAATTACGGCAACAACCGATACATTTACTCCAACATTCATCAATGGCTAAACGCAACAGAGGCTACAAGTTGGTATACCGCACAACATAGCGCCGATGCTGCACCGGATTATTCCAGCCAAGCAGGCTTCCTTAGCGGATGGAGCGAGAACCATATTGCCGCGCTTGACAGGGCAACGCTGACGGTTTCGCGCTCTAGCACAGACGGCGGCGGCACAGAAACTTTCGTTGCAAGAGTAGCGCTCATCTCTACCGCAGAGTTGGGCTTGCAAAGCGGAACCGGCGGTGGACGGCTTGACATTTTTAACAGCGATGGAGATAGAAGCACGGGTGCATACTACTGGACTAGAACGCCTTACCCCTCGAACTCCTACAACGCTTATCCGGTCACGTCTGCTGGTGCTCTCTACGACTACGGCAACTTCGGGTATATCGCGAATGGGGTTCGCCCGCTTTGTATCCCTGTATCTACTGCGTTAGTATCCTTAGAAATGGACGATGATAGATGCTATGTTGTGCAGTAGGACTGAATCCTATTTCATCTTTATCCATCTTCTTTATCTTTTTTTAAATCTTTATAAAATCAAGGAGGAAATATGTCCAACCGAAAAGAACTCACTGTCATTACAAAAGCAAAGAAGCTGATGGAATATACGTTTATGATAACCAACAGCGAAAACAGGTTTCCAAAGAAAATACGGTACACGTTAGTACAACGACTGCAAGACCTTTCCATGGAAATTATTGAGCTTTTGTACAGAGCGAACGATGCGGGAACTTTTCAAGAGGCAGAAAGAAGGGAGCGAAGGAAACTTCAAAAACTAGCATTGACAAAAAGTAATATGATGATGTGCCTTGTTGAATTTTCCTTCAACAGAGAATATATCAATGTCAAAACTCTTGAATATTGGACTGGGATGATTAGAGACGTGAGGATATTAACGGCTTCTTGGATTAAGTCAGACAGTTCAAAGCAGGCTTAGAAACATCGGGGTATGGTTTGTCCCCTCGAACTCCAACAACGCTTATCAGGTCACGTCTGCTGGTGCTCTCAACAACAACAACAACAACGTGTATAACGCGAATGGGGTTCGCCCGACTTGACACTTATTAAAGACCGAGTAGCCAACAAATAGGGCGAAAACAAAAGTCAAGTTCAAAGGAAATCATATCCCTTCTTGCGAGAAGCAAGATAAACACATGATTGTCGATGCTCACACCGCGCTTCATGAAGGAGTGGGGTGAAACCAAATGGGCTGTTACGGCATGGATATTACGAAACATAAACCCGAAAGGAACGATACATGACCGACTTTGAAATAATGTGCTCCTTTGAGAATCTTTACAATGCCTACAAAAAGGCCAGAAAGGGCAAGCGGGATAAAGCCGCTTGCGCAGAGTTTGAGTTAAAAACGCTTGATAACATAGCGCGGCTCAGAGAAGAACTTGTAAGCAAGACTTACAGGATGCAGAAATACAATCGATTTATGGTGCATGAACCAAAAGAAAGAGTTGTAATGGCAAGTAGCTTTCGAGACAGAATCGTCCAACATTCCTTGTGCGACAATGTTTTGCAAAAGAGAATCGTCAAAAGCTTTATTTATGACAATTACGCCTCTCAAAAAGGAAAGGGAACTCACTTCGGCCTGAGAAGATTACACAAATTTATGCACCAGTATTATTGCAACCACGGAAGCGAGGGGTGGATTCTCAAGGGAGACATTTCAAAGTATTTCTATTCTATTGACCACGACATATTAAAAAAGCAAATTCAACGATATGTAAGGGACAAGGACATTCTGAATTTGTGCTATCTTGTTATTGACAGCACAGAAGGAAAAGGGCTTCCCATAGGGAACCAGACAAGTCAAACATTCGCACTTCTATATCTGAGTGGATTAGACCATTTACTTAAGGACGAGATAGGGGTAAAATACTACGGAAGATACATGGATGATTTTTATATCATCCATCACGACAAAGAGGAACTTAAGAAGTTGCTCGAAATTATTCAGTGCGAGGTTGAAAAACTTGGGCTGAAACTCAACCCCAAAACGCAAATATTCCCTCTGAAAAATGGAATTGACTTCTTGGGATTCCATAGTTATTTAACGGATAGCGGGAAAATCGTTAAAAAGCTCAGAAGAAAAAGCAAAAACAACGTAAAGCGTAGACTGAGGAAAATGGTTTCTTTGAGAAAAAGAGGAATGATTGACCGAAAGAAGGTTCTAATGTCCTATAACTGCTGGATGGGACACGCAAAACATGGAAACACATACCATCTTAGGAAAAACGTAGAGGATGAATTTGCTGATATGGTTGGCGCGAAGAAAGGAAGTGTTTCTAAATGACAATTGATGGACATTGGTACATGGCAGAATGTACTTCTACTAAAGAGCCTGTACCATATATGGATGGAGAAACCTTTTATCTGCCGGTGAACATTGAATTTCTGGAAGAACCGCAGATGTACAGCTATCAGGAATATAGGTTCAACCTGCCCATCAACTACGATATTCCAGAAGAAATACCCGAACAGCTTGCGAATGTTCTGGACGAATTTTCCAGCAGATCGGAAGTTCTTGAAAAAGAAAATATTTCGATGGCGAATTATGGAGCTGAACAGGTAAAGGAGTGGTGTGAAGTTACTGGAAATCCTCCCACGGCAGACAGCGGTGTGTTTGCAAGTGGAGTGGATGAATGGAAAGCGGGAGTTGAATACAAGCTCAACGACCTGTTCACCTATCAAGGCAACATGGGATATGTCAAGCAGCCAACCCTTACCTCTCTTGACGTTTATCCACCGTTCAGTGTTGGTACAGAAGCTCTGTACGGCGCAAGGCCAAAGCCTGACGCGGACGGTATTTATCCATACGTCTACAATATGGGTATCTATGAAGGGATGCTTGTGAGAGACGATGATGGAGTCCTCTATCGCTCCATTACTGGAACGCAGGAGAGACCAACCGAATTGCTTTATCATCCGAAATATGTACCAACTCTGCTGGAAAAAGTGGAAGAAGGTGGAGAAGAAGCACCATCTGAGGAATATCCGGAATGGGTTCGGCCAACCGGAGCGCATGACGCTTACGCACAAGGCGCAAAGGTAAGCCACAACGGAAAGAAATGGACAAGCGATATTGCGGCGAACGTTTGGGAACCAGGCGTGTACGGATGGACGGAAGTTATAGAGTAGGGGAAACCCTACTCTTTCTTCCAACATTCCGAAGAAAGGAGTGCATAAGATATGACCGATAATGAAATGGAAGCCGTTGTAAAGCAAATTGCGGAATACATGGAATCCAGCACAATAAACTCTGCCAAGGCAAAAAAGAAAAAGAGCAGAAAAGGTCTTTACTCGAAGGTTGTTGTAGCTCTCTGTATTTTACTCGCTGTAGGATATACTGGATTCTGCCTTTTGATGCAATGGGTTCATGGATTTCAACCCGAACCGCAACTGACAATTTCGTTTTTTGCGTTTGTGGCTACCGAGCTTTGGAGTTTGTCGAAGATCAAGAGAAGCAAGAACGACAGTAACAAGGAATAACTGTCATAAAAAATAAACAGAAAGGAGTGATATATATGTTCAAGGTGGAAGTCCACAAAGCAGATGCTTGGTTAAGATCATCGGAAGTTCTTACCAGCGGCTCTAGCAAGGCGTACAAGGCAACTTTCAACTTCATACACCCAATATGGAACGGCCTTACCAAAAAGGCTGTATTCAGGGCTGGAAGCGTCGTGAAAGAGCAATTTCTAGCAGACAGCCTTTCGTGCGAAATCCCTTGGGAGGTTTTGCAAAATCCCGGGGCGAAACTGGAAGTTGGCGTGTATGGCGTTGATGGAACAGGTGTTGTGCTTCCTACCGTATGGGTAAAAGCAGGAGTTATTAAGCAAGGCACTGTAGAAGGAGAAGAATCTAAGGAACCAACTCCTGATATTTACGATCAGATTGTGGGGGCAATCGGGCCTTTAGACCAGCTCACGACCGAACACAAAGAAAATCTTGTGGAAGCAATCAATGAAGTCAAGGAGATTGCCGACGCAGGAGGAAGCGGTGGTGGAGATCAGGGAACAATCGACCACTCGAAACTTATCAACAGAGACGTTGCAGACCAGCATCCCATGAAAGCAGTCACAGGACTTGAAAACGCCTTGCAACAGACCATATCGGTTGACAAACTGGGAGACACTATGAAAGTGGATGAGTTTGGCAAGATTGGTGTAAAAACCACGGACGATATGGAACAGGACAACACACTCCCCATTACCAGCTCAGCGGTATATACCACTGTAGGCAATATACAATCTCTGCTGGATACTATTTAAAAAGGAGAAATGAAGTATGGCTATCAACAAAGATGTAAAAGTAGCTACGTTGGCAGAAGAAAACAAAACAAACATTGCAAAGTCAATCGAATCAATCACCAATTCGAGAAACACCATTAGAAACAAACTGATTGATTTTGGGCTGGCACAAAACAACGACCAATTAGCTGCACTTGCGACAGCAATCAGCAATATTACTGACAACGGGTCTGTTCAGGCAAGCGTAAAAGAAGGGGAAACATACCGTATTCCGAAAGGTTATCACGATGGTTCCGGTACTGTATCCGGTGTAGCTGGCGGTGGAAACTATAACCTGCAAAGCAAGACCGTTACTCCAACAAAGGCGCAGCAACCAATTACTGCTGACGAAGGATATTACGGTTTGTCTGACGTTACCGTAAAGGCTATCCCAGAAGCGTATCAGGACGTTACTGCCGTTACTGCAACTGCCGCTGACGTATTGGCAACCAAAGTCATTGTAGACGCTACTGGAAGGGTTACAACCGGTACAATGCCGAACAACGGTGCAGTCAGCAAAACCCTTGACTCGACTACAACCAACTATGCAATTCCTGCCGGTTATCATAGCGGAACAGGCTCGGTCAATGTCGTTACCGAAACCAAGACCCTTACTCCGACAAAATCTCAACAGGTCGTTCCTGCCACTTCCGGCAAGGTTATCAGTTCGGTAACTGTCAATGCAATTCCTGACAATTACGTTGACACTACCGACGCTACCGCAACTGCTGGAACTATCCTTGATGGTGAGACTGCTTATGTTGGTGGAGTGAAAGTTGAGGGTACTATGCCAAACAACGGAGCGGCAGAAAAGACTCTGACTACCACAGAGACAAGCTACACAATCCCAGAGGGCTATCACAACGGAGAGGGAACGGTTATCATTGTACCAGAAACAAAGACCGTACAGCCAAGCAGAAGCGAGCAGAACGTTACTCCAACAGCCGGAAAGGTTCTTTCCAAAGTAACTGTAGGTGCTATTCCGGCGAACCTGATTGATACTACCGATGCAACCGCAGAAGCATCTGATATTCTTTCTGGAAAGACTGCTTATGTAAACGGCGTAAAAGTAACCGGTAGTATGACCAACAACGCGGCGGTAAACGGAACTATTGACGGATTGACTACTACCTCCTATGTTGTACCGGCAGGATATACCACAGGTGGAACTGTAAGCCTTACCAACAGCATTGAAACTGCTCTTGCTGCCATCTAAGCAAGGGGGAATCAATGTGAGTGTACAGAGTGAAATCAATAGAATCAAAAGCAACATAGAGAGTGCTTATGACGCTTTGGCTTCCAAAGGAGCCACCATGCCGCAGACACAAAACAGCGAAAATTTGGCTTCAACAGCACAAAGTATCAATCTTGAATCCGAGCACAAATACATCACAAAGGCTCTCCCTGCTTCTTCTTGGAACAAGCAATCTGACAATATTTATACACAGACGTTTACCGACCCCAACATTCAATCCTCATATAAATTGGACATTGGGATGAGCAGCGAGGAGCTTCTGCAAATTATGGATGATGGGGTTGCAAGTATTCGTGCAGACAACAACGAAGGAACCGTCGAGGTGATATGCCTTGGCGGTAAGCCTTCAACAGACCTTAACATTCAAATTACTTTTGTTAAGGTTGTTCAAGCATAGGAGTGATTTATTGTGAACATTCAACAGTACAGCACTGTGAATAAGTCCAGCAGAAACGGTTACAAGCCAATGTTTATCTGCTGGCATATTGCAGACGGAACTTACAACGGAACAATTACTTGGGAGAGAAATTCTTCCAGCCAGGTTTCCAGCCATTTTGTATTAGGCAAGAACGGTGAGGTTGCACAGCTTGTTCCTCTTGACATGGCGGCGTGGACACAGGGAGGAATTAGGAATCCCACCCATCCATACGTCAAGTCTCACCCAAGCGTCAATCCAAACCAATACTGCGTGTCTATTGAGTGCGAGGGATTTTGGAAGGAAACCAAAGGAAAACTGACCGATGCACAGTTTAATTCCGCTGTTGAATTGACAAAACATATTGTATCTGAGGTCAAAAAGTTGTATAATGTAGACATACCGATTGACAGAGAGCATATAATTGGACACTGTGAAATCAACACGGTTACCAGATCGCACTGTCCCGGAGAGCTGTTCCCGTTCGACGAGCTGATTGCAACAGTCAACAAGCAGAGCGGCAGCAAACCGACAACCGGAAGTGGCACTTCCGGCAATACTTCCACCGCGGATGCCAAGTATCACTACACTGTTCAGGTGGGAAGTTACAAGAACTCCATCAACGCAGAATCCATGTACAATGAGATTTCCAACATGGGTTACTTCACTTTCAAACAATCCGTAGCCGGAAACACAAGGGTTTGTGTTGGTAAATTCGAGAACAGAAATGACGCTGAGATTACCAGAAAAGACCTGCAAAAGAAAGGCTACGAAGGATTTGTTACAGCACTCAATGTATAAAGGAGGAATATATCATGGCGAATTACAAACTGGACGGAAAAAAGTTAGTAATCGTTCCTGTAGGAAGTATGCAATCAACCGCAGAGAAATTAAAACAAAGCCTGAACGGTGTACTGGGAGAGGTCAAGATTCTTCCGTGCGAATATCAGGACTATGCGGACTACTACACTCTGGCGGAAGAGGAACCGGACTACACTCTGTTCCTGATTCAAGTAAACTCGAACGAGAGACTAGTTCCATGTGTATGCGAGAATACAACCGATACCAGAGAAAGAGACGTGAAAGAAAGCCAAGAGGCTATCGCAAAACTCAAACATTTCTTTAGAATGAAGCGCAACGACATTAACATTCTTGGAAATTACCGCATTGACTATGCCGTTGTGGAAGACATTAAGACTACCAACGACCGTTTCTCTTGGTATCTCCTGAATGACAAGCCGATGGTATGTGCCAAGGTAGACGTTCTGGAAATGGGAGAAGATAATCTGGTAGATGCTCTTGCGGAAGGAATCAGAGAGTATTTTGTCAGCAAATAAGGAGAAAAAAGTCTATGAGCACACAAGAAATTATTGTAACTGTCATTCTGGTTATCTTTGCAATTGCAGTCACGATTGCCACCATTATGATGAAGGGCGGAATCAAGGAATGGCTGAAATGGGCCGTAACACAGGCAGAGTCCTATCTTGGAGGAGGGACAGGAGAACTGAAACTGCGCTATGTATATGACCTTGCAGTACAGCAGTTCCCGATCATCAAATATATTATTCCGTTCAGCGTATTCAGTGCGTGGGTAGATGAAGCCCTTGTATGGATGAGACAGCAGATTGACTCCAACGCTAAAATTGCGGAATATGTGGAGACACCGTTTGCAGCTCTGCAACTTTCAGACATTGTGTCTAACTCCAAGGAGCGATAAAAATCAATCAAGAAACAAACAAGAGCCTGTGTAAAAAGCAGGCTCTTGTCATAAAGAAAGGGTGAAGCAACCCAATGGCGAATTACAACAGCAACATATTCTACAACCGAAGCGTAAACCAAAAAGGCGCAAAATACAATACGGTTGCTTACGTTGTATTGTTCAGGATAACAGACGGACTGACCATAGGAGACAGTGAGTATCGCTTGTGGGCCACATACGCATTTACAGAGGGCACACAGGTGCTTTCTGACGGGTGGGCCTTGAACGCTGACTACAAGTTCTTGGAAGGTCTGGTAGCCGACGATTCCGACGTTATTGCGGCCAGACTGTTCGAGATTTTCGATGAGTTTGGCGTAAAGGATTTGGCTGTAGAATTGGTAGCATCTCTAATTGTCAACGATAATGTTGAACTGATGGAAGATGCAAAGATGTTCGCAGAGATTCTTGCGAGAGACAATATTAACGCGCAAGACTTTGGAACGGTTGAGGCTTTCATTGAAGCTATGGACGATATGGGCTTCTCTGAGCTGTCCGAATTGTTTGCAACCATTATGACCTATGACAGACTAAACGTCACTGACGGAGACCCACAGGCGGCTGTATCGGACTTCTATGTAACAAAAGATGAAAATGGACTGTATGACCTTATCCTGCCATTCAACCTGATTGTAGACTACAACAAGACAACGCTTCCATTTATGCCGGAAGCTGTAGACACTTCTGTAGAGCTTGCTGGTGCTGACGGTGAGATTGTTCAGGACACCGTATACAAGAGCCGTGTGTTTGATATATTTGCGGTAACGATGGACGGACTTTCTGCCTATGAGAAAGAACAGGTTAAGAAGGATATTGCAACCATTTTGCACTCTATCAAGAAGGACACGAAAGTTATTACCTTCGCAAACAATGAGACTGCGTTCGATGTTAAGTACACCGGTCTTGCGAATATTGACATTGACGCTGCCGGATGGATGGAGTTTGAGATTCCATTGAAGTCTGCTGCCGCTATGGGACATAAGCAGTTTGAGCAGAGAATGAACGGAAGTGGATTGATGGTAAACAGTGGAAGTGACCCTGTAGGCGCTATTATAACGATTACAGGCCCCGTAGACAACCCTGGATTCACTTTGGGCGATACTGCGTTCAGTTGGACAGGAACCGTCCCACAAGGCTCACAGCTCGTTATAGACATGGACGGGCAGTCGTGTTATATGCTGGATTTAGAAGGAAAGAGAACACTTGCCACAAAGAACCTTCAAGGTGAGTACGTCAAGATTCCTGTAGGGTCTATGGTACTGCAAGCAAACCAAAACACCGAGGAACACATTGAGTCTCGGTGGAGAGAGCTTGTACTGTATTAACAAAGAAAGGAGGAGGATTTGCATTGCCAGACGCACCGATGAAAGAACTCACCAAAAAGGTTTATGTTTATAACAAGAACAATGAACTGCTGGCATACTTTGACGGAGAGCCGCCGTCCTATCCAGAAAACAGAATCGACATGATGATTGAGCCGACCGTTACGATTGAATCAAACGGAGCAAGCACATTCACTTTTTCGATGAATATGTATTCTCAAAAATGGCAGGATATTTCTGACCCTGAGAATATTTATCTGGTGGATGGAAGGAAATATGTGTGCTTAAATGAGACCGGAATTGTAACGGAGAATGAAACCGTTACCGTTACAGCTTATGAGACATGGAAACTGCTTGAAAAGAGATATGTTCAGGCATACAATGTTCCAAAAGAGGACGAATTTATTGACGATCAAACAGTCTGCCTGCTTCCAAAATCCACAGAACCACTTGTTGTTAACGGAGTAACCTACACCAACAACCCCTATCCCAGAGGTTCTGCCGGATATAACTACTGGGCTTTGCTGCAAGGGAGCGGATGGACGCTGGCCTTCTGTGATGTTATTGCGGACGGATTCAACGCCGCAGAGGACTATGGCGTATTCAATGTAGAGACAGACCAGAAAGACCTGCTTTACAATCTGGAACACGTCAGGGACTTGTACGGAGGTATCTTTGAGTGGGACAGTGTAAACCAGACGTTGAGCGTTCACGATTCTTCAAAATGGAACAATGACTATGGATTTGAAATCCGCAAAGGAAAGAATCTGCAAACGCTGACAATCTCAATGGACACCGATATTACTACTCGCTTGTACCCGTTAGGAGAAAACAGCCTTAACATTTCGGCTGTCAACAACGGGAAGCGGTATGTGGATGACTTTTCCTACACCACAGCAATTTACGAAAAGAATCTGCAAAACTCTGATATTTACGACCAGAAGCAGCTTTTGTATTGGGGACAGGAACAGGTTAAGAAACTATCCCGGCCGAGAAAGAACATCAACTGCGATATCGTAGACGTTCGGACAGTGGAAGGCCGAGAATACGAAACCTTCGACATTAACCACCTTGCTACCGTCGTATACAGCGACGGGCCGGAACAGACCTTAACAAAAGAAACTTTAAGAATTATCTCTTGGACATACAATGTCTTTGCACCTTATCAGGCCACAATAGAGCTTGGAGATAAATTGCAAAACATGGTTGACTTCTTAAAGCAGTCGTATGAATCTGGAAACAAGGCTGACAGCGTTATTGACAGCGGCGGGAGAATTGACTATGACAGTTTGTGGGACTATGAGAATGGGACGTATTGGGGCGATACTTTATACAAGTACATTCACGAAACAGAACACAGACTGGAAATCAAGATTGACGATGTAGAGGGTTCGTTGGCCGACTTTATTGTGGAAGCGAATGAAACCTTTGCGACCATTGAAGCGTTGGTTAAGTTCGAGACGGAAACGACAACTGCGATTGCGAACTTGAAGATGTACGCTGATGATACATTTGCGACGATAGAGTCCTTCGTCAGTTTCCAGACGCAAACTTCTCAGCACTTTGCTTCTATTACACAGTATGTAGACTCTGTATCAAGTGAAGTAAGCATTGTTGCGGGCGAAGTAAACAGTCAAGGGCAAGAAATTGCTCGGATTTCTGTCAGAGTAAACAATGTTGAGGGAAGTGTAATTGACCTCGAAGCTGACGTTATTAACTTGGACGGAGACATTACAAACATAAACAGTAAAGTTACTAACATAAACGGTAGATTAAATGCAGCAGAAGGAGACATTGATTCGTTAAATTCAAGAACAGCAACAATTGAAAGAGCATACATCACAGAAGCGGACGTTGATAGAATTGTCGCAAACGAAATTAACGGTATAACTATAACTGCAAGCAAAATATATCTAGGAGGACGCCAATGCCAAAGCGTCAATGTAATGAGAAACACACAAATATCGAGATCTACTAGCTCATTTGTGACTAAGGTGATTCCAACAATTAAGAACGGAGTTGTTACAGCAATAAGAACAAACACAAGTTCAGCAGTAACCGCAGTTGCATTAACGAACGCTAGTATGGCAACTGTTGTAGGATATGCTAATTAAACCGGGAGGAAGTCTTAAATGATTAAAGTAAAGATAAGGGACATTATGATGATTGAACCCGTGGGAAAAAAACTTATTTCTTATGAGTGGGGAACTCCCGCCAAGAGCTATAATGTATTTAAAGTTATAGATGCAGTTTTCGGGCAAAGAAACTTCTTTTCTTCCGAGAAGTCAAAATTGTTCAAGAAATACGGAGAAAAGGATGGGGATACTATAAAAATCAAAGATGAGTTTGTCGAACAATACAAGGAAGAAATCGACACTCTATTGAATTTGGAAGTAGAAATACCAGATGTTGAATTTACCTTGCAAGATGTTATGGAGTCTGGATATATTGATTCAGAATTGGAATCAGGGAAAATAGACAAGCTAACGCCTATAGATATGTACAGAATAGAGACGTTTCTTAACAAAGTTCAAGAGTATGCAATATCTGATATAAAGGCAAAAAGAGAGGGCGCAAAATAAGTGCCCTCTCTTTTTATGTCCTCATTAAAACCGTATATCCACCAACATCGGGAACGTTCACTCTACCCCTTTGGGGTGATTTGAAAAGGGGTTTTCAAAAAAATTTTGTTAAGCAAAAAGCCCCTTCTTTTTTTTACGGAAGGAGCTTTTTGCGATGACGTGATCTGATTTGAAGGTTTGATAATGAATGTTAGAAGGTGTTGGAGGGAAAGGCGAGAATCGAACTCACACTAGCGGTTTTGCATACCGCTTAACCACCACGGTTGACCTTCCCATATTTTGTGTATTCGGGTTGTTTACTTTATGAGTCTCATAACAACCAAGAGACATTCAAATCAAAAGCACGATATACAATGCAGATGGTGCTCACAGTTGCATTATACGCGAATACACAACATTTGCTGGATTTTCTTTCGCCTCTCTAAGTGTCTTGGTTGCGTTAAACCCAGCGAAACCTCCCTCTCACACATAGGGATATGCGGCGTGGCTCTCCGTCGTGTCGCAGTTACTATCGGTCTGTATTCCGTCCGGCTTCCACGGATGGGAGCGACCCAGCTAATTAAAACCCTGTACAAGACGCATCCTGTGCAGACAAGCAGCAGTCCGCAGACATGCTGCCGCAATTCAAAAACTAGGATGCTGTCGTAACATCATCCGTACAAAAAGCAATAATGCTTTTTTGATTTTGCATCCCTTTGAGATGGCGGATTGCTCTCCCTGGTGGTGTTTCGTGGGATTGAACCACGACCCTGACACTTATAAGGTGTCTGCT
>ERZ1643247.368-NODE-368-length-56083-cov-7.896373_pt1 | contig 56083 bp, 46 predicted proteins | sample MGYA00579264_ERZ1643247 | MGnify/ENA primary metagenome ERZ1643247 (study PRJEB29033, sample SAMEA4952262) | chicken gut metagenome | biome: Broiler Chicken; feature: Gastrointestinal Tract; material: Caecum | place: Ireland | collected 2018 | study: Broiler... | reverse complement strand
TACCAGAAAATCAGGATGGATGTTCACAATTTATTCATTCATGCGTTTGTCGTGGTGATTGGGGGAGCATCTATCTAATCAGTAACCCTATGCCTGTGTCATCCGGAAGACGTCCGAAACACTAAGGTTTCCATTTTATTAATTGACATTTTGTAGTTTTATCGTACGTACCGCACTTTTTTTGACTGCTCCGGCTGTTTCTTATGCTTTTTTGTCCTGTCTCATACAGCTGCTTTCCAATGTGCAAAAGCATGTTCGAAAATTCATTCCTGCAATCTGCACGTCCCAGTTTGCGGGAAATTCGCTCTAAATTCCTATATCATGCTCCTCGAAAGCTGCAAACTCCGTCAATGCCTCCCGCAGTAGTTCGTGTCCCGGCTCTTCCAATTCCGGATCTTCCGCTAGAAGCTTCGCAGCCGACTGGCTGGCTTTCACCAGCTCCTCGGAATCACGGAAAATATCCGCAAGTGCAAATTCCATCTCTCCACTCTGTCTTGTTCCCAACAGATCTCCGGAACCGCGCAGTTTCAGATCTTCATTGGCGATATAAAATCCATCGTTGGAGTGGTTGAGGATATCCAGGCGTTTCATCGTTCCCTCATCGGAGGTTCCCTGTACGAAAATGCAGTAAGACTGATGTTCTCCGCGTCCTACCCGCCCCCGGAGCTGATGAAGCTGCGCCAGTCCGAAACGCTCGGCGTTCTCTACCATCATGACCGTCGCGTTTGGCACATTGACGCCGACCTCCACAACCGTTGTGGAGACCAGCACCTGAATCTCATTTCGGGCAAACTGTTCCATGATCTCATTTTTCTCTGCCGGTTTCATCTTTCCGTGAAGGTACCGGACACAGATCTTATCCGGCAGTACCTGCTTCAGCCGTTCCGCATAGTCCAGAACATTTTCCGCATCCATCCCTTCACTCTCTTCCACCATCGGGCAGATCACATAAGCCTGCCGTCCCTGATCCACCTGTCTTTGGATAAAACGGTAGGCATTGGGACGGTATCCCGTATTCACCACGCAGTTTTTGATGGGCAGACGTTTCGCCGGAAGTTCATCGATGACGGAGATGCTCAGATCGCCGTACAGAATGATCGCCAGTGTCCGCGGAATCGGCGTTGCGCTCATAACCAGCACGTTGGGCGGCTCGCCTTTTTCCGCCAGGGCTGTCCTCTGGCGCACACCGAATCGGTGCTGCTCGTCGGTAATGACCAGCGCAAGGTTCTGATACTGCACTTTCTCCTGGATCAGCGCATGGGTGCCAATCACCATCCGGCAGCTGCCGTCCGCCAGCTCCTGATAGATCTCTCTTTTTTCTTTCGCAGTTGTGGAACCAGTCAGAAGCCTCGGTCTGTAATCTGTGAGATGGTTGTTTTCCAGAAGCTCACAAAGGGAATCGTAATGCTGCCGTGCCAAAACTTCCGTAGGCACCATCAGCGCACTCTGGTAGCCGTTCTCGGCAGTCAGTATCATCGCCAGGAAAGCCAGCACGGTCTTTCCGCTTCCCACGTCTCCCTGAACCAGCCGTGCCATTCTCGTGGTGCTCTTCAAATCATTTTCGATTTCATTCCACACCCGCATCTGCGCCCTGGTCAGAGGAAACGGAAGATTTTCGATCACTTCCTCCGTCGCCCATACAGCGTGGATGGGGAATGCATTGCGGATGTCTTCCGTCCGCTCCTTCAGCTGACGCATCGCCAGCAGGAAGAAGAAAAATTCATCGAAGACCAGGCGCTTTCTCGCTTTCCGGAGCATTTCCATATTGTCGGGAAAATGAATCTGCTCCACGGCAAAATTAATCTCGCACAAGCCGTTTTCCCTCCGGATCTCTTCCGGCAGGTATTCCTGCTCCAGCGCCCGGTCCTCAAAGATCTGACGGACCGCCCGGACGACCATTTTGTTGGTCAGACCTTTGGTCAGACCGTACACCGGCTGCAGGTGGCTGATCATCTCATCGTAAGCTCCCAGGGTAAAGATTTCCGGCTGTTCCATCACCAGCCGCCCGGATTTTTCCTGTACCTTTCCCCGGAACACGTAGGACGCTCCCTTTTTCAGCGTGGAGCGGAGAAACGGCATGTTAAACCAGGTCAGCTGGAGTCTGGCTGTCCCCTCCGTGAGTTCCAGCAGGATCACGGATTTTCTCGTATTCCCCTTCACCGAAGGGCTGTGAGTGATCCTTCCCTGTACCGCGCATTTTGTGCCTGTCCGAAGGTTCTGCAGGGGAACCGGAGCCGTATACTGGTCGTATTCTCTGGGATAATAATGCAAAAGCTGCCGCAAAGTGGTAACTCCCACTTTTGCGAACAGCTTTTCCGTCTTTTCTCCGATCCCCTTCAGATTTCTTAAAGGTTCGTCTCTCAATTTATTCCACCGAAACCACGCAGTAGTAAATCGGCTGGCCGCCGCAGTTTACTTCCACGTCGCAGTCCGGATATGCCTCGCCGACCATTTCACCCAGTTTTTCGGCATCTTCCTCGCTCATGTCCGCTCCGTAATAGATGCTGATCAGTTCACTGTCCTCATCCATCATCGCGTCAACCATTTCTTTGGCAACCGTCAGTACGTCCTGTCCTACCGCCAGGATTCCACGATCGCCGATTCCCATAATGTCTCCCTGACGGATCTCCTTGTCGTCGATGTGCGTATCACGCACCGCGTAGGTCACCTGTCCGGTCTTTACCTGTTTGATCGCCTCGGTCATTTCCTCTGCGTTTTCTTCCGCGCTCTTCTCCGGCACATAGCTGATCATCGCAGTGATGCCCTGTGGAACCGTAGTGGTTGGAATGACAAATACCTTTTTATCTTTCGTCATCGCCTGCGCCTGGTTGGCTGCCAGGATAATATTTTTATTGTTCGGGAAGATAAAGATATTCTTGGCATTTACTTTTCCGATTGCCGTCAGCATATCTTCCGTACTCGGATTCATCGTCTGTCCGCCTTCGATCAGATAGTCCACGCCCAGCTCTTTGAAGATCTGCGCAATACCATCACCGATGGAAACAGCCAGGAAACCAATCTCTTTCTGTTCCGCTTCCTCCAGCTCATGGCGGCGTTTTTCATCTGCCTCCGCCTGCTCCTTGGCAATCTTCTCTGCGTTCTTGATCAAACGCTCCTGATGTTCCTCGCGCATGTTGTCGATCTTCATTCTCGTCAGCTGTCCATAGGTCAGCGCTTTGGAGATTGCCTTGCCAGGATCATTGGTATGTACATGAACCTTGACAATCTCATCGTCCGCCACCAGTACAATGGAATCACCGATGGAATTGAGGAAATCCTTGAATGACAACTCTTCCTCCTCCGGCATCGGCTGTTCCAGCATGATAATGAACTCGGTGCAGTATCCGAATTTGATCTCCTGCTCAGTCTCTTTGGACGGTTTAACAAATTCTGTCTTTGCCTCCGGAGTCTCAAAATTCAGATCGATCTCCTTGCCCAGGAACGCGTCTCTCGCTCCCTCAAGCACCGTAACCAGACCCTGTCCGCCGGAATCCACAACGCCTGCTTCCTTCAGTACCGGCAGCATCTCCGGCGTCTGGGACAGCACATACTGGGCGTGAGCGATCACATCCTCAATAAAGCTTCCAAGATCCTCACAATCCATCGCAAGCTCCGCCGCTTTCGCAGCAGCTCCCTTCGCAACAGTAAGGATGGTTCCCTCTTTCGGTTTCATAACCGCCTTGTACGCTGTCTCCACCGCTTTCTCCATGGCTGCAGCCAGCACAAGGGCGTCAATCTCGTCATGTTCGCGGATTACCTTAGTAAATCCACGCAGAAGCTGTGATAAAATAACTCCGGAGTTTCCACGGGCTCCCCGTAAAGAACCGGAAGAGATTGCTTTCGCCAGATCGTACATGCTCGGATCTGTAAGGCTGTTGACCTCCTTTACCGCCGACATGATCGTCAGCGTCATATTGGTACCAGTATCGCCATCCGGAACAGGAAATACATTTAATTCATTGATCCATTCCTTTTTCACTTCCAGATTCTTTGCACCCGCCAGAAACATTTTTGTAAAAAGCCCGGCGTCTATCTTATTTGTATCCACTTCTCTCATTTCCTCCTATATCATCAATCAATGACGCGAACGCCTTCCACCATGATGTTGATGTGTTCAATCTCCATACCGGTGAATTCTTCCACTTTATACTTCACATTATTGATCAGGTTGTCCGTCACGGCGCTGATGCTGACGCCGTAGGAAACGATCACATGGAAGTCCAGGGAAATTTTATTGTCGTTGATCACAACATTAATTCCATGCTTCAGGCTGTCCCTCTTCAGAAGCTTGACCAGACCATCTTTCATGTTGACTGCCGCCATACCGACAATGCCGAAGCATTCCACCGCCACACTGCCTGCGTACATGGCAATGACATCCGGATTGATAACGATTTCTCCCAAGCCTGTATTCATTCGACCTTTCATGCCTTAACCCTCCAATTCTATTAAATTGAGTGAAACATTATGATATATTATAACCGCTTTTTGCTGAAAATGAAAGTTGAAAATGAAAAACAATCATATTTTTCATTTTTTACTTGCAAAAAAAGACCGAATCTGTTAGAATAATCTATGTTGTGAGCCTGGATTACCATATCAGGCTTTAGAACGTATGTCAAGGAGGTGCGATCATGGCAAAGTGTGCAATTTGTGAAAAAGGTGCTCATTTCGGAAACAACGTAAGTCATTCACATAGAAGAACCAACAAAATGTGGAAATCTAACGTAAAATCAGTAAAAGTTAAAGTAAACGGCGTACCGCAGAAAATGTACGTATGTACTTCCTGTCTGAGATCCGGAAAAGTTGAGCGTGCTTAATTTTTTAAGATGTTTCGGCAGAGGGGCTGACGCAGTGCTGATGGAAATCGGCGGGCGGCAGCCCTCTTTTTCATTTTAAAAATACATCAGCTGCCCGTCTGACGGAGCAGCTGCAAAATATACTCAGAAAAGCCGCCGGCATTCTTTCGATGCACGACGGCTTTTTTGCGGACATGTTAGTCTAATATATTCTCTGTATTTCTTATGACTCTACTATAACAGAGAAATATTAAAAAAACATGACACTTTTTCTTAAAGATTCTTGAATGAAGTATTAACTGCAGAAAAGATTATACCCCAAAAGGAGCAGCAATGCCGCAGCCAGCACACAAAGGAACGAATTCGGTATCAGCATTCCGATCAGAATCCCGATACCGATCCAGAACAGTAAAAAGCCAAGAATCCGACACACATGTCTACTCCTTTTGACTTCCCTCTTGATTTATTATATGCTCTACTTCTTCCGCTGTATACTCCTTTTCTCCGCCCTTCTGGCTGAAACGGCTGATGATGTCCGGAGCCATATCGATCACTTTGGACACCGCATCCTGATTCTTGATATTTACAAGACGGGTTCCGTTTTTGTTGATCACCAGAACGGCGCTGGGTGAGATTTTTCCTCCCATTCCTCCGCCGCCATTGCTCTTGGCATTCTCCTGAAATGCTCCTGCCGCAACACCAAAGGATACGTCCACCAGCGGAAGCAGGATCGTATCGTTAATGTGGATCGCTTCTCCTACAACGGTCTTTGTGGTGATAAAGCTGTCCATTCCCTTGAACAGCGCTTCCACCGTCGACTGAAAATTATTTTCTTTTTCTGCCATTTTTCTGCCTCCTTGTATTGAAATTCTGTAACTATTCAGCCCAGGTTTGCGCATTTACTGCGCAAACCGTATGAAAACATAATGGCTGCATGCATCCGCCCCATCGCAGAGCGATTTTTCATAGGCGGATGCCGTAACAGTTCAGCCGGCTGAACTGTTACGGAATTTTCTGTATAGAATCCTGATATTTCTGTCACGATACAGATGCCAAAGCATCCGGACCAGTGTAATTCCATAAATCCTGCCCGCAAAACTCATATCCGTGCGGAAAAGTTTCTGTTCAAATACCGGCATGATCTTCAGTTCCTGCGGAAGCGCCGGATAAAACAGGCTCAGCGCTCCAAGCGCCTGACCGGTCACAGCCGGATCCTCAAAACCGAATTTCAGTTCGCCTTTTACCTTTCTCGGACGTATTTCCCGGAGCAGCCCGAGGATTTCCCTCATCAGCAGTTTCATACCTTCCTGAAAAGGCTCCGAGGACAAAAATCGTTTCCACTCCCTGCAGGTTCTCTTCAAACGCTGCAGCGATTCCCGGGTTCGGTTCAGAATACCGGCGATGCGCTGCGGGAATCCAAAAAGTTTTCCCAGCCACCGGAATACCATGCGAAAACATCCGGAAACCTTTCTTCCGATCCACTGAAGAAACCGTACGGCTTTCTCCCATGGAATCTCTCCGGAATCCTGCGTTATTTGTTCCGGATGTTCTTCCGCAGAGATTGCTTCCATCTGTCTCCTGCTCTCCTGCTTTGCATCACGCTCCAGTTCCTTTCCCGAAACGCTTTCCTCCGGTTCATAATTCGCTTTCGCAGTTTCTTTTTTCAGGGTTTCTTTTTCCGCAATCACTTTTTTTGCGGCTTCTTTCTCCGGAGTTTCTACGTTCTCTCCCTTTTCTGCCTTTGCGGCCGTTCTTTCGCCTTCCTGCTTTTCTTTCCCTGGCCGGTCTCCTCTGCCGAACCTGTGCAGAGGAATTCCCAGCACTCTGACAGCGCCTTTCGCCTGTCCGTTCCGATAGATGCCCTCCAGTACAAACAGCCGGAACAACCAGGAAACTTTCCCGCGGACCGCCAGTTTTTCCAGACCATCTTCCTGTTTGTGGATCTCTCCGTAATAGCGGACAGGGACAAACAGAAGCGAACAAAGGATCAGAAGCAGCAGGAAAAGGAGAACCAGCAGTACAATTCCTATTATTTTCAGTATCAGCAACAAAATATGTACCATTTGTAACTCCTGTTAAATTTTACCTCCATCTGCCCGCTCCAGAAGCCAGGCTCTGATATTCATATCTTTTGTCTCCCGGTAAACCTCCTGTACGATCTGCACCAAAATCAACAACGCCTCCAGGCGGGTAAAACCGATCCCCACGATCATCGGGCACTGAACCCTCAGCGCTTTCTGAAGCAGAAGCTCTGACGGTATCAGATCCAGATTGTTTTCCTCGTTGGAAGCAATCGTCACAAGCCATACGCCCGGCACCGGTTTTCCTTTCTCCAGCCGCCGGATCAGCTTTCTTTCCTGTCCTCTGACAGTATTTCCCAGATACAGATTTTTATACCATGTCAGCATGAAATCCCATCCTTCAATAATATTTCCGATTTCCCCAGAGATTTGCTTTTTTCAGCTCCAGGTATTCCTCATAGGCAGTCTCCAGTATCTGTTTCTCATTGGAAAATTTCAGCAGATGGTAAGCCTCATGGAATTTGTAATAACCGGAATCCACAAAGTATTCCTCCCGCTGCGGCCTGCTGTGAAAACTCTGAGAACTCATCAGATACCAGTGTACCACTTTGTGTACGTTTCCTTCAGGAATCTTAAAGCTGTACTGGCTCTTGCCCACATACCGGACCGCCGACGCAAGGGCTCCCGCTTCCTCATACACTTCGCGGACAGCAGTTTCCTTAAAATCTTCCCCCTCCTCAACAGTGCCTTTCGGGAGCACCCAGCAGGTATATTTATTTTTATAATTTTTATACAGTGTCAGAATCTTCCCGCGATGAATGACAACTCCTCCACAGCTTACTGCTTCTATCATCTTGCGTCCTCCTGAGTCAAAGTATACGCCATTTTCTTCGCAGACGCAACCATAAAGTGCTGCCGGCCGCACAGCGGAACAGTTCTTTTCCTGTTCCCCGTGTGGCCGGCAGCGTATCTTAACGGTCTCCGTAATATGCTTCAAAAACCTGACGGGCGATCGGAGTCGCCACGGAACTTCCGCTTCCGGCAGCCTCCGCGATCACAGCAACCACCAGATCCGGATCCTCCGCGTTGGAAAATCCGACAAACCAGGAATGAGTATCCTCCGTCATATCTCCATGTTCCGCCGAACCGGTTTTTCCCGCAATATTGTAATCCAGATCATTGAGGGATCTTGCCGTACCGTCTTTCACAACGCCAAGCATCAGCTCCGTCAGCTTATCTGCTTCCGAGGTACTCATCACCTCCGCCAGACGTTCGGATTCGTATTCCTCCACCAGTGTTCCGTCGTGCGATTCCACCCGGTCTACAAAATATGGTTTCATCATCACACCGTCATTTGCCACCGCCGCGGTGATCAGAGCCATCTCCATCGGCGTAACCACCGTATTTCCCTGACCGATGGAAGTCTGCATCATCAGCGCCTCCGCCGTGGAACTGTCCACAGAAAAGCGAGAGCGGCTGGTCGGCAGTTCCAGATCCAGCCTGCTGTTCAGATACAAGCTGTCTGCAAGCGTCTGAAATCCTCCCTTGTCCAGAGACAGTCCGATCGTAGCAAACGCCGTATTGCAGGAATTGGCAAACGCTTCGTAAAAATCCTGCTGCCCATGAACGCTGTTGCCCGCGCAGTGGAGCGTATAGTTTCCGCTGGTCAGTTCTCCCTCACAGTCGAAGGAAAAGCCGTCCACCGTCTGATTCTGACGCAGATACGCCAGGGCCGTTACGATCTTGAACGTTGATCCCGGCGGATACTGGCCCTGAAGTCCCCGGTTCAGGAACACTCCGCTGTCACTGTCCGCGTTCAGGCTTTCCCATTCCTCATCAATATTATTCGGATTGAAGGAAGGCTTGCTGACGCTCACCAGCACCCTTCCCGTATCCGGTTCCAGAGCGATCACCGCGCCCTTATGATCCCCCAATGCATCGTAGGCTACCTGCTGCATATGGGAGTTGATGGTGGTGATCACATTGTCACCGATATTCTTCTGATCCTTAAACTCGTTTTTCAGCCGTTCCAGCGGATCGGCATGGGATTCCAGCAGCTGATAGTTTTGCGTGGCCTCCAGGCCGCTGCTTCCTTTGCTCAGATACCCGACCACATGGGCAAAAAGTTCCGCATGAGGATATACTCTGGTCTCATTTCCCTCCTCATCCACATCGGTACGCGCCAGTTCCACATTGTCCGAGGAAATGATGCTTCCGCGGATGACCTTCTCCGCATAATCCTTCTGGCGGGTATTATGAGAATCGCTCAGATACGTCTCTTTCTGTGTCACATTGAAGTAAACCAGGTACGCGATCAGAGACAGGAAAATACCGATAAACAGATAAGACACGATAAAATACGGCCGTCCCGGATTACCAGCGGAGGCTTTTTTCTGTCTGTTCTTCGATTCTCCGTCCGAGGTCGTCTTCTTCCGGGAGGTCTGTTCTTCCCGTTCCACGGCCTGTTGGCTGCGGCTTTTTCCTGCCGGCGTTCCCTGACGTTTTGTCTGCCGGTCCCGAACCGGTTTTTGCGGTTGTTTTTGACTTTTTCCGTTTTTGTTTGTTTCTTTTCGCAAGCGCTTCACCTTCGTCTTCCCTTAAGATATACAGTCCCTGAATGATCGAGAACATCAAAATGGTACACAGCATGGAGCTTCCGCCGTAGCTTACCAGCGGCAGCGTGATACCTGTCAGCGGAATAAACTTTGTGATCCCCCCGATGGTCAGGAATACCTGGATCGCGTACTCAGAGCCGAGGCCCATCGCGATCAGTTTATAAAATCTTTTGTTCATCTTCATCGAAATGTTGACAATCAAAAGGAACATGGACATACAGAGCAGGATCAGGCAGATTCCAAAAATAACGCCCATCTCCTCGCAGATCGCACAGAACGTCGCATCCATCGTCGCAAGCGGAATGCTTGTGGGCGATCCCTCAAACAGTCCGGTTCCGAACCAGCCGCCGGAGCTCAGTCCGAACAGCGCCTGGATCACCTGGTAACCCGCATCATAATTGCTGAAAGGATCCCTCCAGACCTGAACCCTGGTACGCACATGACTGAAAAGAAAATACGCCGCCACACAGGCGACCGCCATGCCTCCCAGACCCAACAGCGGGTACACAGGCTTTCGCGTTGCCAGATAAATGACCACCACATAAGCCACAAAATACACCAGAGCGGTTCCAAGATCCGTGGAAGCCACCAGGATCAGCACATGCAGCGCCGCCACCACGGTAGTGATCACAACCTTCCGGAAGGAATTGTCTTCCCGGAGCATACCTGCCATAAAGAATACAAGGGTGATCTTGACAAATTCAGAAAACTGGAAGGTAAATCCGTTTTCTCCTCCGAACTGGATAGAAAGCTTGGCGCCTCTTGAAGTCACAGCCAGCACAAGCACCGCTCCGATCATCAGAAGGCCGGCGATTCCATACAGCCAGGTCAGATCCTTCAGTATTTTTACTTTGCGGATGATCACCGGAACGATGAACGAAAGCAGCGTGGATATCACAATGATCTTAAACTGCGTCTCCGCTCTGGCAGCGTTCAGTCTTGTAAGCATAATCAGACCGATACACAGCAGCATACACATATTGTTCAGAAGGATCATGGACGCCTTTTTAAACAACAGCCGGTACACCACCTGCACACCCAGAAGATATCCCAGCGTGCACAGGAACATCTTGATAATATAAAACTCCCGTTCCTGAAGGTACATGACGAAAAAGCAGATAAAGTTCATCAGCAGGATCATAAGGATCTGCTTTTCAAGAATGTAGCTTCTCTCTTCCTCATCCCTCTCCCGCAGCGCCAGAAAAGACTGAACGGTAAAAAGCACCATCAGAAGCGTGATCAGATATTTTGATAATTGTACGATAACATTAACCATATATTTCCCCTTACTCTACCCTGCGGCGGAAATGCCCCCTGGTATATTCTCTGTCCGTTTCCGGCACACTGCCATGCAGATACGCCTGAAGAAACTGCTCCACAATCTCTTTCGTCTCCCCTGCGCTCTCAAAGGAAAAGGAAAGCCGTACGGAACGCGGCGACAATTTTTTCACCGCCTCCGCTTCCTTCAAAAGCCCCAGCGGCACACTGTTGTAAACCACATTATAACAGAAATCGCAGTAACATTTCACCGGAAAAGACTTCCCATAACGGTCTTTCAGAGAAACCATCGCCTTCTTCCGGTTGCACCCGTCCATGGTCTTTTTCACACACTGAACGGATACCATCATCGGCAGATAGCCATAGACCACGAGTTCACTACGGCTGTTGTCCCGCTGTGCCAATTCATACTGGTTCAGCTCATAAGGCACTGTATCTCCGGCGGTCTTTCGCTCCTCCCAGAACTGCTGAGCCTCATGATTCATCGTATACAGGCTGTAATCCGTCAGGATCCGGTCAGCCAGCCCTGCTTCCTGCAAAAAGGCACTGGTTTCCAGATTCCGGATCAGAAAACCGCCCAGGCCTTCCTGAACCAGCTCCCGGAAAGTATCCCTCCAGGGATTGAGCTGCCCGTCTCTCACCGCGTGGGGCAGCGCCAGCCAGAGTTCTTTTCCCTGCGCCTCTGCGGCAGCCAGTGTCATCAGAACTTCTTCCGTATAATTCTCCTGGGAAAAACAGAACATATCCGCATAGATTCTGGATATCTCCGGGATCTCCATCAGAGTCCCGAGCTGATTCTTTGTTTCCGCCAGAGCCGTCACTTTGATTTCTTTGATCTCTGTATTCTCTGCGTTCTGTTTTGCCGGATCCTCTGTCTTTTTTGGTGCACGGCGGCGGAACGGCAGTACAAGCTCCTGTTCCAGCCGGTCCAGCGCTTCCCGGCGCAGTTCGCTGAGAAACTGCATGGGAAGGAAGATATCCTCATCCATGATAATATCCAGATGTTCAAAATAAAACGGTGTATTTCCCGTCTTTTCCATCTGGCTTCGCACCCTTTCTTCCGTCAGAGGCTGTTTCTGCGCTTTCTGGATTCCTTCCTTTTCCACGGTCACGCAGGCTTCCCCTGCATACACGGTCAGTGCAGCCGGCATCGTTCCGCACAGCGTCAGATAGCCGCTCACCGGCTCTTTGGGCATGGTATCCAGATAATCTCTCTGGATCTCGTAGAACAGCTGCTCGTTCCTGCGTCCTCTCCGGCTTCCGACCGTCTGCTTCTCATTCTTCAGCGCCATCATGTCCCGGCCGTTGCGCACTTTATAATAACTCTGATTAAATCCGTCCCGGTTGTAAATATCGTAAAGCTTCTTCAGATCCTCCGGCAGCACCTTGTACCTGCCCGGATTCTGCTCATAAAGATCCAGATATTTCCGGTAAATACTCACAACACCTGCCGTATATTCCGGCTTTTTCATCCTGCCTTCGATCTTCAGGGAGGTCACTCCCGCCCGGAGAATCTCCGGCAGCAGCTCCACGGTACACATATCTTTGGGACTGAGCGGATATTCATCGCCCGGTTCCCCCAGCCTTCTGCCTTTCTCATACACCTCGTAAGGAAGACGGCAGGGCTGCGCGCATCTTCCCCTGTTTCCGCTCCTGCCTCCGATCAAACTGGACATCATGCACTGTCCGGAATAACAGTAGCACAGCGCTCCATGAACAAAGCATTCGATTTCCAGTCCTGTGGTTTTGTGAATCTTCTGGATCTCTGCCAATGACAGCTCCCGTGCCGGAACCACACGGCTCACTCCCTGCTGTTCCAGCATCCGCGCCGCCGCGGAACCGGTCACCGTCATCTGCGTGCTGGCGTGAACCGCCAGATCCGGAAACCAGCGGCGGATCGCCCGCAGCGCTCCCAGATCCTGGACAATGACCGCATCCAGCCCCTGCCGATAGTAAGGCAGAAGATATTCGTAAAGCTGTTCTTCCAGTTCTTCCTCTTTAAAGAGAGTATTGACGGTCAGATACAGTTTTTTTCCATGAAGATGCACGAAATCGATTGCCCGGAGGATTTCCTCCTCCGTCAGATTCTTTGCATACGCTCTTGCGCCAAAAGCCGCGCCGCCCAGATAGACCGCGTCCGCCCCCGCCGCCAGAGCCGCCGTCAGCGCCTCATAAGAGCCTGCCGGCGCCAATAACTCTGTTTTCATCCTCTATCTCCTAAAAACGGGCGATTACTCTTATCTGCAATCCCCCGTTTTCTTTCTTCTTCTTATTTTAACAATTCTTCCAGTTCCTCATTTGTCTTGGAAAGCTGTTCGGAAAGCTCTTCTTTCTCTTTTCTGAGCTGTTCCAGTTCTTCCTTCATGCTCTCCAGACGCACTTTTGTCTCTGCCAGTTCACTCCGCAGCTCATAGCTTTCAGCATCCTTGGCTTCCATATCTTCTTCCAGCATCTCTGCCTGTTCTCTTGCCTTAAAGTAATCATCCGCCACATTCAGGGAGATCAGTGTATGTTTTGTGTCCACCGACAGCCGATTGTAACCCTGAAGCTGACTCAGTTCGCCGATCTTCTGATTTATGTATGAAGCTACTTTCTGCAGATACTCAGGGCTTTCATAACCGCTGAGCGTGATGATCTTTCCATCTATTAAAACCTGTGTCGTGTTTTTCACTGCCATCTTATTTGTACTTCCTCCAAATATTCTCATATAGATTATCATATAACGAAAATTCCAGAAAAACAACCTTTTTCTGCAAAATACTCCATCTGCGCCAGAACAGTGCAGCCGACGGAAGGGTTATCTCCGTTATTCAGACGTCGGAAGCGCAAAACCCAGATGGCAGCAGGCCAGCTCTGTGGCAACCCTTCCACGGGGCGTCCGATTGATGAATCCATTCTTGATCAGATACGGTTCATAAACCTCCTCGATCGTCCCTGCATCTTCTCCGACAGCTGCCGCCAGGGTATCCAATCCCACCGGACCGCCGGCAAATTTTTCAATGATCGTAGTCAGAAGCAGACGGTCCGTCTGATCCAGACCGTATTTATCCACCTCCAGGAGATCCAATGCGAAAGACGCAACCTCCCGGGTGATCCGTCCGTCGTATTTTACCTGTGCGAAATCCCGCACACGTTTCAGGATCCGGTTGGCAAGACGAGGAGTGCCTCTCGAACGTTTTGCCATCTCCCTGGCCCCATCCGGATCTACTTCCACATCCAGCACCCGCGCGGAATGCAGGATGATCGCAGCCAGTTCTTCTTCCGTATAAAACTCCAGATGATGGATCACCCCGAAACGGTCCCGGAGCGGAGCGGTCAGAAGACCGGCTCTCGTCGTCGCGCCCACCAGAGTAAAACGGGGCAAGTCCAGCCGGATCGACCGTGCCGATGAACCTTTGCCGATCATAATGTCGATCGCATAATCTTCCATCGCCGGATAAAGGACCTCCTCCACCTGCCGGTTGAGACGATGGATCTCGTCCACAAAAAGGACATCCCCTTCCTGCAAATTGTTCAGGATTGCCGCCATCTCACCCGGCTTCTCGATCGCCGGACCGCTGGTGACTTTCATATGCGTCCCCATCTCATTGGCAATAATGCCTGCCAGCGTCGTCTTACCCAGACCGGGCGGTCCATAGAACAGGACATGATCCAGCACATCCCCTCTCTGCTTTGCCGCTTCGATATAAACTTTCAGATTTTCCTTGGTCTTTTCCTGACCGATATAGTCGTCCAGAGTCTGAGGACGAAGAGTCCCTTCTATTTTAATATCTTCTTCCAGCACCTCTGTGGTAATCATTCTCTTTCCCATACCCGCTCCTTAAAACAGATACTTCAGTGCAGCTTTCAGGACCGCTTCCGTGTCCATGTCCGCCGCGCCCGCTACCTTCTTCACTGCCTGCAGCGCCTCTGTACCGGAATATCCCAGAGCCACAAGGGCCTGCACCGCTTCGCTGGACGCATCCTCGCCGGCCTGCACCGTCTCTTTCGCCTGAGTTGCGGCAAGCTTCTGTTCAAAAGCTTCCTCCAGACTGAATTTATCCTTCAGTTCCAGGATCAGCTTCTGCGCCGTCTTTTTTCCAATCCCCGGCGCTTTGGCAATCGCCGCCGCATCGTCGGCAAGCACCGCGAAACGAAGCGTGTCGGCGCTCATCGCAGAAAGAACCCCGATTGCCGCCTTCGGTCCGATTCCATTGACGCCGATCAGCAGACGGTAGACCTGCAGATCGTCACGGGTCAGAAAACCAAACAGCTGGAGCGCATCCTCCCTGACATTCAGATAGGTATAAATTTTCAGTTCTTCTCCTTCCCGCAGCCCGGAATCCAGGACGCTGGAGGGAACAAATATCTCATAACCGATCCCTCCGTTTTCCAGGATCAGACGATCGGAAGTCACTTCTTCTACAATTCCCTTGATGTATCCTATCATTTTCTTTTCCTTTCCAATGCACCCGTCAATTATAACAGATGTTTCCGGCAGACGCAAGTGGACCCGGCAGGCGAAAAAAAACCATTTTCCTGTTGCTTTATGCGGATGGCGGGTTTTATAATGTAGGAAATTCTATTTCAGAGGTGTACGTATGAAAATTGTTTCCTGTTTTTTTACTCCGGATTTTCCTGTTCCGGAACGTTTTCTGTCCGGGATGGATATTTTTTTTGACATCGAAACCACCGGCCTGAACTGGCGCAGGTCGCATCTTTATCTGATCGGCGCCGCGATCTACCATCCCGAATCGAAGATTTGGGAGCTGATCCAGTGGTTTGCGGATGAGCCGGCGCGGGAACTGGACCTGCTGGATGCTTTTGCGGAGTTTCTTGTGCCGTTTCAACGGATCATTCATTATAACGGCGCCGGATTCGACCTTCCTTATCTGCAGAAGAAATATGAGTTTTACCGCCGGGAAGTTCCTTTTTGCGAGATGGATACCCTGGATCTGTACCGCAAATTCCGTCCATTTCAGAAACTGTTCGGTCTTCCCTCCATGAAACAGAAATCCCTGGAAGCATTTGCTGGTTTTTCCCGTGAGGATACCTTCAGCGGCGGAGATCTGATCTATGCGTATGAGGAATATCTTGCCTCTGCAAATCCTGCACTGCTGAAAACACTGTATCTTCACAACAAAGAGGATGTGTTGGGCATGGTACAGATTCTTTCTCTTTATGGGCTGGAAGATCTTTTCTCCGGCAATTTTACGATTTCCGGGATTACACTCAGCCCTCCTTCGCTGATTCTCAGCCTGTCCCTGGAAGTTCCTGTCTTTCTTCCGTTTACCAGGAAATCAGGCGTCTTTTCTGTGACGGCGGACCAGAAGCTGGCTCGCCTGGAAATTCAGGGACAGCAGAGAGAACTAAAATTTTTCTTTCCAAATTATAAGGATTATTATTACCTCCCTCTGGAAGACACCGCGATCCATAAGAGCGTCGGCGCTTACGTGGATGCCGAACACAGAGAAAAAGCCAAAGCATCCAACTGCTATCAGCGCCATCAGAGTCTGTTCTTCCCACAGCCGTCCGAAATCATTTCGCCGGTTTTTCGGGAAGAATATAAAGCAAAGGAATGTTTCTTTGAGTGGAAGGATTCTCTATCGGAAGAAAAAGATCTTCTTTCTCAGTACGCAGCAGCTGTACTGTCACACCAGGGTCACCTGTGAAGCAGCCTCATAGCTTTCCTTCCTTTGGTCCGTCTTTTTCTGCGTCTGCATTCTCTTCCTTCCGCTCATCCTGCTTTTTCATCTTCTGAATATGGTTCAGATGTGGATAGGCATCCACGAACCGTCGGATTGAACGATCCAGCAGCTTTTTGCTTTTTTCCCGGGTAATTCCCAGCTTTTCCGCATGTTCCAGGATCTCCCGTTTCACCTTCTCCCTTCGCTGGTTCAGTTCTTCCTTTTTTCCTGTTCCATAATCAACCAGTCCATCCAGCTTCTGACTGCCTTCCTGACGCAGAGTTTCCATATAATTCTTCATGATCTTCCGCGCCTTTCCCGGATAAACCCGTACCTTATGGCCTGTCTCCCGGCGAAAAGCGGAAAATTTCTGTCGGGCCTCTTCCGCCGCACCGGTGAGACGGTTTTTCTGCAGAATTTCCAGAAATTCTGCCCGAAGCTGTTCCATTTTTCTGATCTTGTGATCCATCGTAAATGCCGCTGCCGCCGATATTCCGAAATCAATACAGTAGATCAAAGTAATTACAACAATTACCACTTTTCCCGCACGGACATCGATCTGTCGGAAGATCCAACTCACCCATGGCTGCAGAATATAAAACATCAGAAGCGTAAACACTCCCCAGCAGACTGTACTCTCCGGGCAGATCTTTCCCTGAAAATTCCACTTTTTCTCTGTATAATCCCACCATCTGGTATGAAATACAGCCTCCAACACCTCAGCTGTTACAAATTCCAGAATCGTCGCAAGGACAGCACCGCAGAAAAACAACGGCAGCCATTGCCCAGCCAAAGGCCGCAAAATCAGGTAAACGGAAAGCGCCCCAAATCCATAAATTGTCAAAAACGGACCGGTAACGAAGCCCCTGTTCACCGGATGTCCTTCCACCACGGACATATAACAGCTTTCCCAAACCCAGCCGAGAAAACAATAGATCCAGAACCAGCCCAACAAAAAATAAAGCTCAATGCCTGCTATCTGTAACGTCCACATAGTCCCCCTCATAAAACTGCCTCCTGTTCCGGCAGTCCTCTCTTTTGCTGAAAAAAGCTGCCACATCTGACAGTTCCATCAAAACAGCCAATCCCTTACAACGAAATACACTGTTTTGACAGAAACCCTGTCAATGTGACAGCCCTTAATGATTAATCACTTTCAAACAGTAAGCTTACTCTTCCTCAGAAACCTCATCAGAGTATACGGTCTCTTCCTCAGCCGGAGCTTCTGTCTCCAGAACTTTCATGCTCAGAGAAATCTTCTTCTCCTCCTCGTTGAAATCAACAACTTTCGCAGTGATGTTCTGACCAATCTGGAGTACGTCTGCCGGTTTCTCCACATGCTCTCTGGAAATCTGGGATACATGCAGCAGAGCGTCAACACCCGGCTCCAGTTCTACGAAAGCACCGAAATCAGTCATACGTGCAACGGTTCCCTCTACAACATTTCCCACTGCGTATTTCTCAGCAGCGTTCAGCCATGGATTCTCCTCCGGGAATTTCATGGACAGAGCGATCTTGTCACCGTTGATGTCTTTGATCAGAACTTTTACGTTATCGCCAACTTTGAAGACTTTCTTCGGATTTTCCACACGTCCCCAGGACATCTCAGAAATATGAAGCAGTCCGTCTGCGCCGCCCAGATCGATAAATGCGCCGAAATCGGTTACGTTCTTGACAACACCCTCTACTGTGTCTCCCACAGCGATGCGTGCAAACAGCTCTTCCTGCATTTTCTTCTTCTCTTCTACAATTAGCTGTTTTCTGTCGCCGATGATTCTTCTTCTTCTCGGATTGAACTCAGTGATCACAAATTCGATTTCCTGATCTGCATATTTGGAAAGATCTTTCTCGTATACATCAGATACCAGGCTTGCAGGAATAAAGATTCTTGCCTCGTCAATCACAACGCTCAGTCCGCCGTTCAGTACCTGTGAAACTTTCGCTTTAAGAACCTCATGATTCTCGAATGCTTCTTCCAGACGTTTGTTGCCTTTTTCAGCAGCAAGACGTTTGTAGGTCAGAAGTACCTGTCCTTCTCCGTCATTTACCTTCAGAACTTTTACTTCCATTTTGTCCCCAGGCTGTGCTACGGTGTGAAGGTCAATATTGGAATCGTTGGAGTATTCATTTTTCGTAAGAATACCGTCGGCCTTGTAGCCGATGTTCAGAATGATTTCCTCATCCTTAACGTCGATTACCGTTCCTTCAACGACTTCTCCGTTTCTGATTGTTTTAAATGATTCATCCAGCATTTGTTCAAAACTTAATTCTGACATGTTTTTGAACCTCCTCAATTATTTTATTTGGGGTGGATGCCCCTGCTGTAATACCTACACGACCAAATGATTGAAAAGGCTTTGTATCCAAATCAACGAGTGTCTCTATAAAGTAAGTATTTTTACATTCTTCCTTACATATCTCGTACAACTTCTGAGTATTGGAACTGTGCCTGCCGCCTATGACAAGCATCGTATCCACAGTCCCTGCAAGCGTTCTCGCCTCAGTCTGTCTCTCCTCCGTTGCGTTACAGATAGTATTTAAAACACTAATATCATAACTCTTTTTCGAAAAAATTTCAACTAAATCTTTAAATTTGTTGTAATTAAATGTCGTCTGTGCCACGATACTTACTTTTTTTCCATTTTCCGGCACAAAACTGCGCGCTTCTTCCTCCGTGGAAATCACCGTGACCGGACCGCTGGCCCACCCTTTAATTCCTTCTACTTCCGGATGGGGTTCGCTGCCGATGATCACGATATGATTTCCTTTTTCACTCTCCTGCTCGACGATCCGGTGGATCTTCCTCACAAAGGGACAGGTGGCATCCACCAATGTCAGCCCCTGCGCTTTGATCTTGTCACAGATCCTTCGCGGCACCCCGTGGGACCGGATGATCACCGTTCCTTCCGTGATCCGTTCCAGCTCCTCCTCCGAACGGATCACCTGGACGCCCCGGGCTGCCAGATCCTCGACCACCTGCTCATTATGAATGATCGGTCCGTAAGTGTAGACAGGCTTCTGTCCTTTTTCAATCTGCTCATAGACCGTATCCACTGCCCGCTTCACGCCGAAGCAGAAGCCGGCGCTCTTTGCCACTGTCACTTCCATCGGTTCTCTCCTTCTTTTTTTATACGCCGCGCCGTTCCTTGCACAGTCTCTGCACGGTTTCCACCACTTCTTCAATGGTCATATTGGAACTGTCCACTTCCACAGCGTCTTCCGCCCTGCGCAGGGGAGAGATTTCACGGTTCATATCTCTTTGGTCTCTCTCAATGATATCCGCCTCGATCACCGCCAGATCGCCTTCGATTCCTTTCGCTTTCAGTTCTTCATATCTGCGCACGGCACGCACGTGAGAACTGGCGGTGAGATAGATCTTCAGCTGTGCATCCGGCAGCACCGCTGTTCCAATGTCCCGTCCATCCATCACCACATCCTGATTCGCCGCCATCTCTTTCTGCAGCGCCGTCAGCTGCCTGCGGACGCCAGGATAGATACTGGTGGCAGAAGCCATATTTCCGACTTCCTCGTTACGCAGAGATGCAGTCACGTTTTCCCCGTTCAAATAAACCTGTTGTTCACCGTTTTCATATCCGATGGTCACATCCGCTTCCAAAGCCGCAGCCTCAATGGCAGCGGAATCTTTCGGATCAATTCCTTTTCTCAAAAACAGAAGTCCCATCGCCCGGTACATAGCCCCTGTATCCACATAGATAAACGACAGTTCCGCCGCAATCTTTTTCGCAATTGTGCTCTTTCCGGCGCCCGCCGGTCCGTCAATCGCAATATTAAAGCTCATAGCATTTCCCTCTTCTTCCTCTTTTTTCGTTCTCCCATCTTTTTGCCGGATGTCTCTTTCCAATTTCCGTCCGACCGGACACTTGTTTTCCGGCCTCTCCACGCCGTAGTTCAAAACTGCAGTGCACATGCCGCCGCATATGCCGTTGACCATGCCACCTGCAGATTGAATCCTCCTGTCAGCGCGTCCACATCCAGCACTTCACCGATGAAATACAGGTTTTTCACCTTTTTGGACTCCATCGTTCCCGGATTCACTTCTTTTACGGAAACACCGCCCTGGGTAATGATTGCTTCACGGTACGGGCGGGTTCCGACGATCGTCAGCGGAAAATGCTTCGTCTTCTCCACCAGCACCCGGCGTTCTTCACGGGATATTCCGTTGACCGGGCGGTCCGGCGCGATCCCGGACAGTTCGATCATCACAGGTACCAGCCTGGACGGAAACAGTTCCGGCACCACATTCTTGAACTGTTTGTTCTGTGCCGCCTGAAACTCCCGGAGCAGACGTTCATCCAGCTGTGTCTCCGTCAGCGCCGGCTTCAGATCGATCTCCGCCTCCATCGGCCAGGGAAGCCCGGATTTTCCGATATAGGAACTGGCGCTCAGCACCAGCGGTCCCGTGATTCCGAAATGAGTAAACATCATTTCCCCAAAGCCTTCATACACCGGCTTTTTCTTTCCTTTCACACGAAGGGCAACATTTCTGAGTGAAAGTCCCTGCAGTTTCGGAATATAAGTCTCCCCGGTTTCCAGCGGCACAAGCGCCGGTTTCAGTTCCGTGACCGTGTGCCCGCATTCCTTTGCAAGCCGGTAGCCGTCCCCGGTAGAGCCGGTGGTCGGATAAGACAAACCGCCGGTAGCGACCATTACCGCATCCATCGCCAGGCGTGTTCCGTTTTCCAGCACAATTCCCCTGACAGCGCCTTCTGCACACTGGAGATGACGTACTTTGGTCCCAAGATGGATCTTGACGCCGGCTTCCTTCAGCGCCCGCTCCAGTCCCCGGATGATATCCGAAGAATGATCCGATGCCGGAAACGCCCTGTTCCCCCGCTCGACCTTCACAGGTACACGATGCTGTTCAAAAAAAGCCATAATGTCCTGGCTGGTGTATCCGTAACCGGAGCTGTACATAAATTTTGCGTTGCTCACAATATTCTGGAAAAATTCTTCCGCCGGGCAGGCAGTGGTGAAATTGCACCGTCCCTTTCCGGTGATAAACAACTTTTTCCCAAGCTTCTCATTCTGTTCATACAGATGCACTTCGTGCCCGTATCCCGCCGCCTGCACAGCGGCGAACATTCCCGCCGCGCCGCCGCCGATAATTCCTACCTTAGCCATAATTTTCTCCCGGTTATGATAATTTTATGTCTCCTTTGTCTTTGACCGCGGTGATTTCATCACTGCTGTATACCTGGTACTCATCCCAGATTTCTTCCATGGTCTCCAGTGTATCGACCACGTCCTCCTGGCGTTTCATGCAAAGCGCCACCACCAGCGCATTGATCAGGCTCAGCGGAGCGACCAGGGAATCCACGATGGATGCCATATCACTTTTTGCGATCAGACTGCAGGAAGACCATGCATTGATCGGTGAATGGACACTGTCCGTGATCGTAATGACCTTCGCATGCCGTTTGCTGGCAAATTCCAGCGCTTTCTGGGTGCGCAGGGAATAGCGGGGAAAACTGATCCCGATCATGACATCTTCCTCGCCGATCCGTATCATCTGCTCAAAAATCTCACTGGCGCTGCTGGTCTGTATCAGACGCACATCATCAAAAATCATATGGAGGTAAAACGCGAGAAAACTTGCCAGCGGAGCACAGCTGCGGATTCCGACAATGTAAATCGTCCGGGCGTTCAACAGCATCTCCACGGACTGCTCAAAGGAAGCGCTGCTGACTTCCTCCATGGTCATTTTGATCTTATCAATATCAGACTGCAGCACGGTATTGAGGATCTCCCCCTGCGGAACTCTTCCGTAAGTCATCTGCATCCGCTGGATCGAGTTGAGTCTCGTCATGACCAACTCCTCCAGCGCCCGGTGAAATTCCGGAAATCCGGCATAGCCAAGCTGCATCGCAAACCGCACGGTCGTGGATTCGCTCACATTCACCTGTGCCCCCAGCTTCGCCGCTGTCATGAAAACTGCCTGGTCATAATGTTCTGAAATATAATCCGCCAGACGCTTCTGTCCCTTGCTCATGGAAGAATACTGCTGATTGAGACGGGTCAGGAGGTTCTCCTGCGGCTCTGTCTTTCGGCTGTCCCTGTCTTTTTCCTCTCGATTTTCTGTATTATTTTTTTCTGTCATTTTTTTCTTCTTTTCCTGCAGTATCGGAAGAATCTCCGGCACTCCAGACAAACTCCCCTTCCCCCTGCATAGATTGTTTTACCGAAGCGAACGCTGCATTTCGCCCGGTCATTGACGCGTTCCGGTTTCGATTATAGCATGGTTTTTTCCCATACGCAAATGCAAAACAAAAATACCGCCCGGCTTCCAGGACTTCATTGTCCGGGCCGCCAGGCGGATTCTTTACGCTTGGACTTTATTCATTTCATCAAACCGGATATGCGCCGTTCTCATTGTCGGCTGCAGCCGGATCTACTTTTGTCTTCTGCGCTTCACGGTATTTAAAGAACTCAACCGCTACCTGCGGGAACAGAGCGTAGGTCAGGACATCCTCATCCTGCTCTTTCCATTTCGCCATCTCTGCTTCCAGCTTCGGAAGTTCCGGCTCAAGCAGGTCTGCGTAACGGCAGGTGATCGGCTCTGTATCTCCGATACATTTCTTCTGTACTTCCGGATTGAACGGTTTTACCGTCGCACCGTACTTTCCGCTGAGCACGTCTTTGGTCTCTTTCGTTACCATCTTGTAACGCTCGCCCATGATAACGTTGAATACTGCCTGTGTTCCGACGATCTGAGAAGACGGAGTAACAAGCGGGCACTCGCCCAGGTCTTTTCTTACACGCGGAACCTCTTCCAGTACCTCGTAGAACTTGTCTTCTGCGTGCTGCTCTTTCAGCTGAGAAGTCAGGTTGGAAAGCATACCGCCCGGTACCTGATACAGCAGAGTCTTGATGTTTACACCCAGGTTCTTCGGGTTCATCAGACCAGTCTCCAGAGCTTCGTCTCTCATCGGACGGAAATAATCCGCGATCTCAGAAAGCAGACCCTGATCCAGGCCGGTATCGTACGGAGTTCCCTTGAAGGTCTCCACCATAACTTCGGTTGCAGGCTGGGAAGTACCCATAGCGAACGGAGACATTGCGGTATCGATGATATCCACGCCTGCCTCTACTGCTTTCATATAAGTCATCGCAGCAACACCGGATGTATAGTGTGTATGCAGCTGGATCGGCAGATCGGTAACCTCTTTCAGTGCTGTTACCAGCTCTGTTGCCTTATACGGAACCAGCAGACCAGCCATATCTTTGATACAGATGGAATCTGCGCCCATTTCCTCGATCTTCTTTGCCATGTCTACCCAGTATTCCAGAGTATAGGCATCTCCTGTCGTGTAGGACAAAGCTACCTGCGCATGGGCTTTTTCTTGGTTTGCAGCATGAACCGCTGTCTGCAGGTTTCTCAGGTCGTTCATACAGTCAAAGATACGAATGATGTCAATTCCGTTTGCAGCAGATTTCTGTACGAAATACTCTACCACATCGTCTGCGTACGGACGATATCCAAGGATATTCTGTCCGCGGAACAGCATCTGAAGTTTTGTGTTCTTAAATCCGTCGCGGAGCTTGCGAAGTCTCTCCCATGGATCTTCGTGCAGGAAACGAAGGGAAGCATCGAAAGTAGCTCCTCCCCAGCACTCTACCGCATGGTATCCGACTTTATCCATTTTATCAATGATCGGAAGCATCTGCTCGGTTGTCATTCTCGTCGCGATCAGGGACTGATGTGCGTCACGAAGCACAGTCTCCATAATTTTGACAGGTTTCTTTACTACTTCTGCCATTTCTATCCTCCTAAAACAGTTCTCATTATTGATGCCGCGATCCGGCAGCCAAAGCAGCCATACCGGACCACAGCCGTTTTATCATACTCCGAAAATTGCCATAAACGTACCTGCCGCCACCGCAGTACCGATAACACCGGCAACGTTCGGTCCCATCGCATGCATCAGCAGGAAGTTCGTCGGATCCGACTCAGAACCAACCTTCTGGGAAACGCGGGCCGCCATAGGAACAGCGGAAACTCCGGCCGAACCGATCAGCGGGTTGATCTTGCCATGGGTCACTATGCACAGCACCTTGCCAAGAAGGACGCCGCCGGCTGTACCAAAGGCAAATGCAATCAGACCAAGGGCAACAATTTTCAGTGTGTCCATGTTGATGAACGCCTCTGCGCTTGTGGAAGCGCCTACCGATGTACCAAGCAGAATAACTACGATATACATCAGAGCATTGGAAGCGGTATCTGCCAGCTGATGTACCACGCCGCTCTCACGGAACAGGTTTCCGAGCATCAGCATACCTACCAGCGGAGCTGTGGACGGAAGAAGCAGGCAGACAACGATGGTGATCACGACCGGGAACAGGATCTTCTCCAGTTTGGAAACCGGACGAAGCTGCTCCATCTTGATCTTACGTTCTTTCTCAGTCGTCAATAGTTTCATAATCGGAGGCTGGATGATCGGAACCAGGGACATATAGGAATATGCCGCCACAGCGATCGGTCCCATCAGGTGCTGCTGTCCCAGTTTGTTCAGCAGGAAAATGGATGTCGGACCGTCAGCGCCGCCGATGATGGAGATTGCTGCCGCCTCTCTGCCGTTGAATCCCATGCCAATCGCGATGAAATAAGCAACGTAGATACCGAGCTGCGCAGCAGCACCCATGATAAAGCTGATCGGATTTGCGATCAACGGACCGAAATCCGTCATTGCTCCAACTCCAAGGAAAATCAGTGACGGAAGAATGCTCCACTCATCCAACTGGAAGAAGTAATAGAACAATCCGCCCGCATGTTCCAGACCCTGAACATCCGTATAAGGCTCTGCCATGATATCCGGGTAAATGTTTACAAGCAGCATACCAAATGCGATTGGAACCAGCAGCAGAGGCTCAAACCCGTGCCGGATCGCCAGGTACAGGAAGAAGCATGCCACCAGGATCATCACATAGTTTCCCCATTCCAGATTCAGAAAAGCTGTCTGGTTCAGGAGATTGTTTAAAGTATCTAAAATCATTGTTCCACCTCCGGTCTATCTTACAACGTCTGCTTTAAAATCAGTCCATTGTTGCAAGAACGTCACCGGATTCTACAGCATCGCCTGTGGATACGTTGATGCTTGCAACCGTTCCGTCAGATGGAGCAACAACCGGAATCTCCATTTTCATGGCTTCCAGAACAACGATGGTATCGCCGGCTTTTACTGCCGCTCCTACAGATGCCTCTACCTTGCAGATCTTTCCAGGAACAGATGCAGTTACTTCGATGCTTCCCGCTGCGCCGGCCGGAGCTGCCTTCGGAGCAGGTGCTGCTGCAGGTGCCGGAGCCGCTGCCGGAGCAGGTGCTGCTGCAGGTGCTGGTGCCGGAGCCGGAGCAGGCGCTGCTGCTACCACCGGTGCGCCGGTGGTGATTCCCTCTTCAACGGTTACATTGTACACATTTCCATTCACTGTGATGGTATAATTTTTCATATTCTTATCCTCCTAAGCTCTTTTCCAATTATTTTTTCTGTTTTTGCGGATTGACCGTACCACATAACCATCTCCGCCTGCTGCTCCTGTTTCCTGCTCATACATGGCAATCGCCATCCCAAGCACGATCTGCAGCTCAATATCATCCTGCGGCTGCGCCGCAACAACCGGTGCTGCTGCCGGGGCCGCCGGAGCTGGCGCCGGAGCCGCTTTCTTCTCTTTCGCCGGTTCCTGATTTTTATTTCCACCCATCTTGCCGAACGCCATGATCACCAGAATGAGGAAAATAAGAACCGCAAATACGGTAACCAGTCCCACAACTGTATTCATTCCTGCCTCACCCATCAATTCACTTTTGGAGCTTTCAACGGTAAAAGTCATATCCGTTGCCTGCTGACTGGCCATATTCCAGAACACCCGGATCGTCGCAGGGTTTTTCTCAAATTCCGCCGGAATCGTGCAGGTTACGAATTCGCCTTCCACTTCGTAGGAAGCATCTTCTGTATCATAACTTACCAGAGCGCCCAGCTCATCCTTTGTGGACTGCCATGCCTCTACGGCGCGGGACGTGAACTGGTATTCCGAAGCTTTTAAAGCTTCCAGTTCCTCGTCTCCATAAGCGCAGAGCTCATCGATCAGTGCCTCACTGGTGGTGAGCATGTTTTCCAGGGTGGATTCCTCCACCGGCAGGTAAGCGGGTGTGGAATTGGATTCCGCAAAAACGGAAACTGCGGACATCGCCAGAACGCAGGCCAGACTCAGGAGAAGGCTTACAAGTTTCTTCCAATTCTTATTCATCTGCCCCACCTTCCTTATACCGTACCATGTTTTCTGTCCGGTCTGTCTTCTCTCTTGCTGTAAAGCATTTCAAATGCGCCGATCACATACTTACGTGTGTCTTCCGGCTCAATGATCGTGTCCACATATCCTCTTCTCGCTGCGGAGGTCACATTGTTCTGCAGGGTCGCATACTCCGCTGCTTTCTCATTGATCGTTGCCAGGTCTTCATCCGCATACATGATCTTTGCGGCAGCCTTTGCATCCATCATGCCGATCTCAGCGTTCGGCCATGCGAATACCATATCCGCGCCGATGGATTTGCTGTTCATTGCCAGATATGCGCTTCCGTATGCCTGTCCGACAACTACGTTTACTTTCGGAACGGTCGCGTCAGCGAACGCATAGGTCAGCTCCGCCACATTCTGTGCCATGAATTTCTCCGAGCACTTGGTTGCCTTAAAGCCTTTTACATTGGTGATCGTGAGCACCGGAATTCCGAATGCGTCACAGAATTTTACGAAAGCTGCTGCTTTCTTCGCGCCTTTTGCGCTTAAGGTGCCGTCGAAGGTCTCCTCAAGTGTTCCGTCTGTACCGTAGATCTCACTGCGGTTCGCAACAGCGCCGACGGTCGCACCATTCAGGCGGATGAAGGCTGTCACCATATCTTTTGCATAATTCTTTTTGGTTTCAAATACAACACCATTGTCGCTGATCTGAGACAGCAGGATACCGGTATCCCCTGCACAGTTGGCAAGGTCCGGGCACGCACGGTTCAGGTTATCGGTGCACTCGGTGTATGCCTCATCCTCATTGTTGGCCGGAAGCATTCCAACCAGCGCGCGGATCTGTGCAAGAATGTCTGCCTCCGTGCCGACGCCGTCTACAAGGCCTGTCTCTTCGCTCTGGAATTTCGCTGCTGCGGTATCGCATTTTGAAGCGATGTTTCCATCCAGCGCATTGGGAGAATTGACAAACAGTTTGCCTTTTTTCTCCTCCATGAACGTAAAGTCTGTCAGAGCCGGGATCAGCGCCATACCGCCGCCGCAGGTACCGAAGATTGCTGTGATCTGCGGAATCACGCCGGATGCCATCGCCTGAGCCATGTAAACCTGTCCGAAACCATTCAGGGCATCGGTTGCCTCCTGCAGACGCATACCTGCGCAGTCTACAAGACCGATCACCGGTGCGCCAGTCTTCTGGGCAAACTCGTACAGCTTTGCGATTTTTTTCGCGTGCATTTCGCCTACAGTGCCGTTCATAACGGATGCATCCTGGCTGTATACATATACCAGGTTTCCATCGATAACACCATAGCCTGTGATAACACCGTCAGATGGCGTCTCCATCGCCGCCATGTTGAAATCTGTGCTTCTGGCCGTAATCTGGCCGCCGATTTCAACAAAGCTGTTGTCGTCCAGCAAAGAGGCAATTCTTGTGCCCGCTAAACTTTGTGCTGTGTTACTCATTCTTTAAACCTCCATCTTATATAATTCATTATAAAATCTTTAACAAAATTTTATACATGGTAATATCATAGCTGTTTTCACCGATTTTTTCAATAGTTTTTGCGTGTTTTTGTCAGAATTTTGTCACAGTTTTTAAAATCAGTAAAGCCTGATATGGCACGGAATGCCGTTCTGATAAATCACCTGGGATTCGCCCTGGATCAGAGGTTTCAGATACGCGATCAGCTCCGGCATCACGTCGTTGCCTTTCGGATTGATCCATTCCGTCGGAACGGTTTTCTCCGCGTTGGCGGAATCGCTGACTGGCACATCGGTCAGTTCGATCCGGTACGGCTCGTCACTGATCCGGCGGATCGACGCCATCCGTCCGCTTTTTCCATCCAGCGCACACTGGCAGGCTTTCCGTCCCAGCATCTGAGATTCGCGGATATCGGTGGCGCTGGCAATATGCGCCGCACTTCTCTGCATCAGATTCAGCTCAATGGAGCGCACCTTGCAGCCGATCCGGTCACGTATCAGCTGCTCCAGGATTCCTGCCGCGCCGGCAATGTAGCTGTGACCGAAATTGTCCACCGCTCCGCTCTGTGTCTGCTCCGAAAGGTAACGTCCCTGAGCGTCTTTCACTCCCTCGCTGACTGCTACCAGTACACTGTCACGGACTTTCAGCTGTTCCTGTACATCTTTCAGGAACTGTTCTGTATCAAACGCCGTCTCACAAAGATAGATCAGCGCCGGTCCTTCTCCTCCGTTCAATCTGGAAAGCGCAGACGCCGCGGTCAGCCATCCGGCGTTTCTTCCCATGACCTCCACGATCGTAACCGCCTTGACATTATAGACATGGCAGTCTCTCTCCAGTTCGGAAAAAGTTGTCGCAATATATTTCGCCGCGGAGCCAAATCCCGGGCAGTGATCCGTTCCCATCAGATCATTGTCAATGGTCTTCGGCGCGCCGACGACCTGGATATCTTCGATTCCATGAGCCCGAACGTAAGCGGAGAGCTTATCCACAGTATCCATGGAGTCATTTCCACCGATATAAATGAAATAATGAATCTCATGTTTCCGGAAAACGGAAATGATCTTCTCATAATCGGAAGGGTCCTTTGCCGGATCCTTCAGCTTCACACGGCAGGAACCAAGCGCTGCCGCCGGAGTCTGGCTCAGCAGCTCCTGATCCTGGGTATTGGAGAGCAGTTCTCTCAGATCCACAAAATGTTCCTCCAGAACACCCTGGATTCCGTTGACCGCTCCATAAATATGATCCACCTTGTCCGAACCGATCGCACCCTGAAAAACACCCGCCAGTGTCGCGTTGATGGCAGCCGTAGGACCGCCGGACTGTGCAACCAAAAGATTTCTCATTCTCACTTCTCCTTTCCTTCAATGGCATCCATGGGAACCACAGGTGTGTTCCTCATGATGTCCCTGGCACTCATGACCCTCTCCGTGATGATCACAGGTAGTATCCGGATCAAAAGCAAGAGAACCCTCCAACAAAGCCTGTACCTGTGCGTCCGCGTCTCCGCTGACACCCGGATACAGTTCAATTCCAGCCTGCGCCAGCGCATTTCTCGCGCCTCCGCCGATTCCTCCGCAGATCAGGACAGAGACACCCTCCTCCTGCAGAAAACCAGCCAACGCACCATGACCGGTTCCATTGGTATCGACCACCTTGGAGCCAACAATCTTCTTATCCTCCACTTCATATACCTTAAACTGTTCTGTGTGTCCAAAATGCTGAAACACCTGTCCATTTTCATAAGTAACTGCAATTTTCATCTCTGAACATCCTCCTTTATTTATGGACTCTCCGTTTTTCGCCTTTCCATTTCACAAAAATACACCGGAACATTCCTTCTTGAACGTTTAAAAGACACTCTGGAAGTCTTCCAAAAAAGCCAAAAACCTATCTCTATCATAGGATGATTTTCACTTTCTGTCAATCTTTTGACAAGGAAATTCTTTCAACCAAACAATCATACCGGCACCACAAATATCCTCCATACCACACATCTGTCCATCCACCTCATCAACTTTCTTTTTATCAGACTTTTACGAAAAAAAGCCAACACTCATCCCCCAGATATAGAACACCAGAACCCAGGAAACGCCGGAGGCGGGTCTGTGCCCGCTCCCGGGGACATTCGGAGGACGGGCAGAAAAAAGCAGCTTCCGGAAGGGACTGGAACGGGGCAGGCGCAGGACTACAAGTCCGGAGCCTGAGGGACACTGAAGTGGGAAAGCATAAAGCTTTCCCGCTGAATTGTCCCGGTACCCGTTCCAGTTCCTTCCGGAAGCTGACTTTTTTCGCCCAGTCCGTAGAGTCCCCGGGAGCGGGCACAGACCCGCCTCCGGCGTTTCCTGGGTTCGTCCGGTTTCTATATTTAATTAATTTAAGCAGTTACTTTTTCGAACTGAGAATTGTAAAGCTGTGAATAGAATCCACCCTTCGCTAACAATTCTTCGTGATTTCCCTGCTCAATGATATCTCCATCCTTCATAACAAGGATCAGATCCGCGTCGCGGATCGTCGACAGACGATGCGCGATAATAAAGCTGGTACGTCCCTTCATCAGGTTATCCATCGCCTTCTGGATCAGGATTTCCGTTCTCGTATCTACCGAGGACGTTGCTTCATCCAGGATCAGGATCTTATTGTCCGCCAGGATCGCGCGGGCGATGGTCAGCAGCTGCTTCTGACCCTGGGAAATGTTGCTGGTCTCCTCATTCAGCACCGTCTGATAACCATCCGGCTGCTGCATGATAAATTTATGGGCATGTGCCGCTTTTGCCGCTTCGATGACTTCCTCATCGGTGGCATCCAGACGGCCGTAACGGATATTTTCCATAATCGTGCCGTTGAACAGCCAGGTGTCCTGTAGCACCATTCCGAACATTTCACGGAGTTCGCTCCGGTTGAAATCTTTTACATTGTGGCCGTCAATGCAGATGGCTCCCTGATTCACATCATAGAACCGCATCAGCAGTTTGACCATCGTTGTCTTTCCGGCGCCGGTAGGCCCGACGATGGCGATTTTCTCGCCAAACTTCACGTCTGCGGAAAAGTCTTTGATGATCGTCTGCTCCGGATTGTATCCGAATCCAACATGATCAAAGGTAACGTTTCCTTCCAGATTGGTGATATCCACCGGATGTTCCACGGTCTGGTCTTCCTCTTCCTCTGCGAGGAATTCAAAGACGCGCTCCGAGGATGCCGCAGACAGCTGGAGCATGTTGCTCACCTGTGCGATCTGCTGTACCGGCTGGGTAAAGTTACGGATGTACTGGAAGAAGGACTGGATATCTCCGACCTCGATCGCTCCGCGGATTGCCATAAAGCCTCCGAGGATTGCCACCAGCACATATCCCAGGTTTCCGATAAAGGACATGATCGGCATCATCATACCGGAAAAGAACTGTGCCTTCCACCCGGATTCATACAGCTTCTTGTTGGCTTTTTCAAATTCGCTGACCACATCTTCTTCTTTATTAAATGCCTTTACCACGTTCTGTCCGGAGTAGATCTCTTCCACCTGCCCGTTGACGTTTCCGAGATAACTCTGCTGGTCACGGAAGAACTTCTGAGAGTGCTTCATCACTGTTGTGATGATCAGCATGGAAACCGGCAGGATCAGAAAGGCCGCCAGGGTCATCCATCCGTTGATGGAAATCATCATGATAAGAACACCGATCAGCGTCGTCACAGATGTGATCAGCTGTGTGATGCTCTGGCTGATACCCTGCTGCAGCATATCCACATCGTTGGTCACGCGGGACAGTACCTCACCGTAGGTTCTGCTCTCAAAATATTTCATCGGCATCCGGTTGATCTTCTGTGAAATTTCTTTTCTCAGGCTGTAACTGACATCGTTGGAAATTCCGGTCATCACAAATCCCTGGATCAGCGAGAACGCAGCGCTGACAAGATACAGTGCCATAACACTGAGAAGGATCTGTCCGATCTTTTCAAAATCGATGCCTCCGGTTCCCTGGACCTTTGCCACCAGACCGTTGAACAGCTCCGTGGTGGCTTTTCCGAGAATCTTCGGGCCGACAATACTGAAGGTCGTTCCGGCGATCGCGCACAGAAGCACCAGACACAGACGCACTTTATATCTGCTCATATAGACGATCAGATTTTTGATCGATCCTTTAAAATCTTTTGCCTTTTCTCCGGCTCCCCCGCGATTGGGGCCATGGAATCCTCCTGCTCTGCTCATGCTTCCAATTCCTCCTTTGACAACTGGCTTTTTGCGATCTGCTGATAAACTTCACAGCTTTCCAGCAGTTCTTTATGCGTGCCGCTTCCCACAACGTTTCCGTTGTCCAGTACCATGATCTTATCCGCATGCAGAATGGTGCTGATACGCTGGGCAACGATCAGGGTCGTGGCCTCGGACGTTTCTTTCTTCAGCGCCTGACGCAGCGCTGCGTCTGTCTTATAATCCAGCGCGGAAAAACTGTCGTCGAAAATGTAGATTTCCGGCCGTTTCGCAACCGCTCTTGCAATGGAAAGACGCTGTTTCTGTCCGCCGGACACATTGGTTCCGCCCTGGGCGATCGGAGACTGCATACCGTCATCCTTTGCCGCGATGAATTCGCTTGCCTGGGCAATGTCCGCCGCCTTGTTCAGCTCTTCCATGGAAGCCTCCTGCGCGCCGAAACGAAGGTTGGACTCAATAGTTCCTGAAAACAAGACACCTTTCTGAGGTACATATCCAAGACGGCTGCGCAGATCCTTGATATCCATGTCGCGGATATCCACACCATCGATACAGATCGCTCCTTCGGTAACATCAAAGAAACGCGGGATCAGGTTGACCAGGGTACTCTTGCCGCTTCCGGTACTTCCGATAAACGCCACGGTCTCTCCCTTCTTCGCAGTGAATGTGATATCGTGGAGCACTTCCTCTTCCGCTCCCGGATAACGGAAGGAAACATGGGAGAACGCTACCTCGCCCTTGCGGTCTTCGGAAGGCTTTTTCGGCTGTTCCGGTTCCCGGATCGATACTTCCGTATCCAGAATTTCGGCAATACGATTTGCGGATACGCTGGCTCTCGGCAGCATAACCGACAGCATGGAGATCATCAGAAATGCCATAATGATCTGCATGGTGTACTGAATAAACGCCATCATATCGCCGACCTGCAGCGCGCCTTCATCGATATGATGCGCGCCCACATAGACGATCAGTACGGAAATTCCGTTCATGATCAGCATCATCAGCGGCATCATAAACGTCATACAGCGGTTGACAAAAAGGTTCGTCTTCATCAGACGGTGATTGGCTTCCTCAAAACGCTCCTCCTCATGCTTCTCGGTGGAGAATGCGCGGATGACAGAAAGTCCCGTCAGAATTTCACGGGTGATCAGGTTCAGCCGGTCGATCAGCGTCTGCAGTTTCCGGAACCGGGGCATCGCCACCACCAGAAGGGTCACGATCAGAACCGCCAGAGCCGCTACGGCAACGGCAAGGATCCAGGTCATTCCCGACTCGGTCTCCAGCACTTTGGTGATACCTCCGATACCGATGATCGGGGCATACAGAACAATACGGAAAACCATCGTCATCAGCATCTGCACCTGCTGGATGTCATTGGTGGAGCGTGTGATCAGAGATGCTGTGGAAAAATGATTCATCTCCGCGCTGGAGAAAGAAATTACTTTCCGGTAAACCATATTTCTAAGATCATGACCGAGCAGCGCCGCCACACGGCTGGCAAGGAAAGTCACGAGCACGGCCGCGAGCATGGAAATCAGTGCGAGGCCAAGCATCTGCAGACCGGAACGGATCAGGTAATTCATCTGAATCTGATCCAGATCCTCACCCATAGCTGCATATTCCTGCTGTACAAAAGTCACCGCCATCTGTGTGACAATGCTGTCGGAAATCTGCTCTTTCTGCTCATCCGCCTGTTCCAGCATCATCTGGATCTGTTCCTGGGGAACCTGGCTGATATCGATCCCCTCGGAAGACAGGGTCATGGAAACCATCATTGCCAGTCCCAGGGAATCATTCAGTTCTTCCCGCTCTTCGTCACGGATGTCCTTCAGCTCACAGATTCCGTCTTCCGCCTCTGTGTACGCCGCTGTCACCTGATCGGCATCGTCAGGCTCCATCAGCATAGTCAGTCCGTTTAATGTCGTCTCCCGGATTTTCTCCGGAACCGCATCCGGAATTCCTTTCTGCTGGATACCGGTATCCACAATCTGTGAAGTGTACTCCGGCAATGCCAGATCACTGTACGCCTGAACAAACAGAAGCGCAACGATCAGCACGATCCAGCCAATGCTCTTCTTCATATACTTCAGCATTTTTAACATATCATACTTCCTCCTGTCTGCAGCATCCGCCGCTCTTCTTCGATTCCTGCTCCAGATTGCTGAAGATCCGGTTCAGGTAACCCTTCAGCTGTTCCTTTTCTTCTTCTGTGAATCCATGAATGATCGCTTTCTCATTTTTCTCCAGGATTTCTCCAAAGGTCCGGTAACAGCCCCGCAGTTTTTCCGTCACATATACTTTCACGATCCGCGGATGCATCGCATCCCGTTTTCTCACGATCAGGCCGTTTTTCTCCATCCGCTCGATGGAAACAGAGACGGTGGAAGGCCTGATCCGAAGCGCTTCCCCGATCTCTTTCTGACGGCAGCCATCGTGATGATACAGATATCCGCAGATTGGAACCTGGCCGGGATGGATTCCCAGATTTTTCGCTTCCTGGAACATCATGGAATAGCTCATATGCGCTATTTTTCCAAGGAGCATATTGACAGAATCCCGGTACCTCCCCTCCATCTGATCCATTTTCATCACCTCATTTTTATTTAGTCGACTAACTTAGTTTACTCTCTTTCACAAAAATACGCAACAGAATTTGTGCATTTTTTATAGTTATTTTAGATTTTTTGTTTTTCTCAAAAAGAGCAGTGCGAACTTTCTGAAAGGTGTCCGACAAAAAACCGGAAACGCAAACGAATGCGGCACTGTCTCACCTGCCGCATCCGTTTGCCTTTCCGGTTTTCCTTTTCCTTCTCGTTTCCGCCGTATATTCAACGCTCCTGCATCAGTTCATATCTGTCCGCCACCTGCTCCAGACACCAGGAAAAATCGATCTTTTCCACACGTTCTCCCGTATACACCGGATATGACGCAATCTCCTCCCCTTCCAGCGTATAGACAACCTCCCCGACCTGTTTCCCTTCCGCCACCGGAGCTTCCAGGACTTTGGGAAGCCGCGCCGTCACCTTCACCTTTTCCTCTTCCTTTAGCAGCAGTTCCAGTGTTTCCTCCGCCGGGTCCACAGAAAGCTCCAGCGGCACACTGGCGGCCGTCTCTCCAAGTACCCCTTCATATTGTCCCTGAGACACTTCCACCTCCCCGGGCGTCCATTCATGAAGAAAAACGTCCCGGTACTGATAATTTTTCAGCCCATATTCCATCAGCAGCCGAGTGTCCGTCCATTTGTAGGATCTGTTGTTGGGCCAGCCGCAGGCAAGCAGCGCGACGATCAGGCATTTCCCGTCCCGCTCCAGAGCTCCCACATAACAGTAGCCCGCTTTGGAGGTAAAACCTGTTTTCCCGGACAGGGCGCCGTCCATCATCTGAAGAAAGCTGTTATGATTGCTGCAGGTATAAACCTGTGTATGCTCCACATCCCAGAAAGTATACAGATCCGTCTGTGTCACCGCCAGAAATTCCTGCGCCTTCGGCGACTGGCGGATACAGTACCGCATAATAAGGGCAAGATCCGCCGCCGTCGTGTGATGTTCGCCCTGATCGTCCGACGCATCCAGTCCGTTGGGCGTGACAAAATGTGTATTCTTGCATCCAATCTCTTCCGCCTTCTGGTTCATCTGTCCGGCAAACGCCTCCACCGACCCGGCAACTCCCTCCGCGATCATCACCGCCGCGTCGTTGAACGATTCCAGCATCAGCGCATACAGAAGATCTTCCATAATAAACTGCTGCCCCTCCCGGATTCCCAGATGCACCTTTGGCTGCCCCGCCGCCCGCGCCGACGCTGTCACCACCTGCTGCATATCCCCCTGCTCCAGCGCGAGAATACAGGTCATGATCTTTGTGGTGCTCGCCATCGGCAGAGGTACTGTTTCGTCCTTTCCATACAGAACCCTTCCCGAATCCCCGTCCAGAAGGCAGGCGGATTTGGCATACAGATCCTCCGGCGCCGGCTCTTCCGCCGAAACTGCCTGTCCGTTCCACAGAAACACTCCCTGAATCGCCATCACAGCAGCCAGCAGCCATGCCAGCAGCCGTTTTCTCATCTTTTTCTTTTCCATTTCACACCCCCGTGATACTCCTGCCGCCGTCCGGACAACGGTCTTTCCGCCGGCACGGACAGCTCCGGCCTTTTCTATAAATATGCCCGGCAAATTCATTTCATAACCGATACAATTTCTGTTGACAGGAAACGACAGCATCCTGTATAATTCATTTCGGTCTGCGGTATAGTAAGACTAAACTTTGAGTTTAAATGAAAGGTTGAAAATAAATCGATGAAGATAGGAGAAAAAATTAGACGGCTGCGCATGCAGTACGGTCTTACACAGGAAGAGCTCGCCGACCGGTGCGAACTTTCCAAGGGCTTCATCTCTCAGCTGGAAAATGACATCACCTCCCCTTCGATCGCCACACTGGTGGATATCCTCACCTGTCTGGGAACGGATCTGAAAACCTTTTTTGACGACGACAGGGAGCAGAAGATTTCCTTCGGCCCGGAAGATTACTCGGTCAAACAGGATACCCAGCGAAACAACGAGATTGCCTGGATCATCCCCAGCGCGCAGAAAAACTCCATGGAACCGATCCGGCTCCTGCTGGAACCCGGCGGAAGCACCGCTCCGGATTCCCCCCACGAAGGAGAGGAATTCGGCTATGTCCTGTCCGGCCAGATCCTGCTGCATCTGGGAGGAAAAACCTGCCGGATCAAAAAAGGCGGAAGCTTTTATTTTACCCCGTCCGCGGTCCATTATCTGGAAAACCCGGGAAAAACCAGAGCCGTTGTACTCTGGGTCAGTTCCCCTCCAAGCTTTTAAAATAGAAAAGAATTACCATAGAAAACGTTGAAAGGAGTTCCGCCATGAGCAACAAACTGATCAATCTGGTGGATATCACCAAAATCTACGATGGAGTCACCATTCTGGACAACCTGAACCTCTATATCCGGGAAAATGAATTTCTGACTCTGCTGGGTCCCAGCGGCTGCGGCAAGACCACGACCCTCCGGATCCTGGGCGGATTCGAAAATCCTGACGAGGGACGCGTACTCTTTGACGGCAAAGACATCACCAAACTTCCGCCGAACAAGCGGCAGCTGAACACTGTTTTTCAGAAATACGCACTTTTCACCCATATGACCATCGCTGAAAACATTGCTTTCGGCCTGAAGATCAAGGGAAAGTCCAAAACTTATATTGATGACAAGATCAAATACGCGCTGAAGCTGGTCAACCTGGAAGGCTACGAAAACCGCTCTCCCGCGCTGCTGTCCGGCGGACAGCAGCAGCGGATCGCCATCGCGAGAGCCATCGTCAATGAACCGAAGGTCCTTCTTCTGGATGAGCCCCTGGGCGCTCTGGATCTGAAGCTGCGCCAGGACATGCAGTACGAGCTGATCCGTCTGAAAAATGAGCTTGGCATCACCTTCGTCTACGTCACCCACGACCAGGAAGAGGCGCTGACCATGTCCGACACCATCGTCGTGATGAATCAGGGATATATCCAGCAGATCGGAACTCCGGAAGATATCTACAACGAACCACAGAACGCTTTCGTCGCCGACTTCATCGGAGACAGCAACATTGTCGACGGACTGATGCTCCAGGATCGCCTGGTGGAGATCCTTGGCGCCAAGTTCCCCTGCGTAGACGAGGGCTTCGGCGTGCGCAAACCGGTGGATGTTGTTATCCGCCCGGAGGACATTAATCTGGTAAAACCGGAGGACGGCATCATTACCGGACGGGTGACCCACCTGATCTTCAAAGGCGTCCATTATGAGATGGAAGTCGTCGCCAACGGCTATACCTGGCTGGTGCATTCCACAGATATGGTGCCGGTAGGCGAGGAAGTGGGACTCTGGGTGAATCCATTCGATATCCAGATCATGAACAAACCGGAATCCGAAGATGAGGAGGCGCCGTCCCTTGAAGAATAATACAAGAAAATGGCTGGCAGCGCCCTATTCGGTCTGGGCTGTCGGTTTTATCATCATTCCTCTGTTTGTGATCCTTTATTATGCGTTCACTTCCGAGGAAGGAGCGCTGACCCTTGCGAATTTCTCCTACGTACTGACGAAAGAAAATCTCAAGGCACTGGGACTTTCCCTGTGGCTCTCCTTTTTAAGTACCGTGATCTGTCTGGTGCTGGCTTACCCTCTTGCGATGATCCTCACAAGCCGGAACGTCAGCCAGACCAGTTTTATTGTGCTGCTCTTTATTCTGCCCATGTGGATGAACTCCCTGCTGCGCACCCTTGCGTGGCAGACACTATTGGAAAAAAACGGTGTGATCAACAGCATCCTTTCTTTCCTGCATCTGCCGGCGCTGAATATCATCAACACACCGGCGGCCATTGTCCTTGGCATGGTATACAACTTCCTGCCGTTCATGGTGCTGCCTCTTTACAACATCCTGCTGAAGATTGACAAGGATGTCATCAACGCCGCACGGGATCTGGGCGCTAACAGCGTACAGACCTTCTTCCAGATCCTTCTGCCGCTGAGTATGCCCGGCATTGTCAGCGGGGTTACCATGGTCTTTATCCCGGCGCTGACCACCTTTGTGATCTCCGACCTGCTGGGAGGAAGCAAGATCCTGCTGATCGGCAACGTCATCGAACAGGAATTCAAACAGACCAACAACTGGAACGCCGGCAGCGCATTGTCGATGATCCTGATGATCTTTATCGTCTTCTCCATGTTCCTTATGAACAAATATGACAAAGAAGGGGAGGGAAGCGTATTTTGAAACGGAAACTTGAAAAACTTTATATGGCATTCATCATCTTTCTTCTGTATGCGCCGATCTTTACCCTGATCGTCCTCTCCTTCAACTCTTCCAGAACAAGGGCGAAATGGGGAGGTTTCACTCTGCAGTGGTACCAGGCGCTGTTTGCCAATGAAGATATCATGAACGCCCTCTATACCACTCTGGTGATTGCTCTTCTGTCCGCAATCATCGCGACCGTGCTGGGAACAGCGGCCTCCGTCGGCATCACCAGCATGAAACCGCGCGCCAAGACGGTCTTTATGGGTGTCACCAACATTCCCATGCTCAACGGCGAGATCGTCATGGGAATTTCCCTGATGCTGCTGTTTATCATCGGCCGTATCGAGCTGGGATTCGGAACCATCCTGCTGGCGCATATTACCTTTAACCTGCCGTACGTCATCCTGAGCGTCATGCCAAAGATGAAGCAGACCAGCCGCGCCACCTATGAGGCCGCCCTGGATCTGGGCGCTTCACCGATGTATGCCTTCTGGAAAATCACTTTTCCGGATATCATGCCCGGTGTGATTTCCGGCTTTCTCCTTGCCTTTACCATGTCCCTGGATGATTTCGTCATCACATACTTTACCAAAGGACCCGGAATCGATACCCTGTCCACGAAGATTTATTCCGAAGTGCGCAAGGGAATCAAACCGGAGATGTATTCCCTGTCCACCATTTTGTTCGCTACCGTGCTGATCCTGCTTCTGCTGGTAAACTTCAGCCCTTCCGACAGAAACGCCGGACAGGAAGCGCAGAAAGCACATCGTCTCTCAAAAAAGAAACGCTCTTTCGGCCGTATCCCGCAGATCATTGTGGGCCGCGTGCTGCCTGTGCTGATGGTCGTTGTCATCGCCGGCGGCGGCATTTATTACGGCAGAGCGAATCTGACTTCCGGCACAGAACAGGTGATCATCTACAACTGGGGTGAATATATCGACCCGGAAGTCCTCGATATGTTTGAGGAAGAGACCGGTATTCAGGTCATCTATGAAGAATTTGAAACCAATGAGATCATGTATCCGAAAATCCAGTCCGGCGCCATCGCCTACGATCTGGTATGCCCTTCCGATTACATGATCCAGAAAATGATCCAGAACGACCTGCTCCAGCCGCTGAATTTTGACAACATTCCAAACGCAAAGAACATCGGACAGGTTTACTACGAAAAATCCCGCCAGTTCGATCCGGACAATCAGTATTCCATCCCCTACTGCTGGGGAACCGTCGGAATCCTCTACAATACAAAGATGGTGGACGAGCCCATTGATTCCTGGACCGTGCTGTGGGATACCCAGTACAAAGACAATATTCTGATGCAGGACAGCGTCCGCGACGCATTCGCCGTTGCACTGAAAACCCTCGGCTATTCCCTGAATTCCACCAGCATCCATGAGCTGACACAGGCAAAAGATCTTCTGGTACAGCAAAAGCCGCTGGTACAGGCTTACGTCATCGACCAGGTGCGCGATAAAATGATCGGCAGCGAGGCTGCCATCGGCGTGATCTACTCCGGGGAGGCCATCTATACACAGACGGAAAACCCGGATCTCGCCTACGTGGTTCCCAAGGAAGGCTCCAACATGTGGATCGATTCCTGGGTGATGCCGAAGAACGCGCCGAACAAGGAAAACGCGGAAAAATTCCTCGATTTCCTGTGCCGTCCGGAAATCGCGCTGATGAACTTTGAGTACATCACTTATTCAACACCAAACGAAAAGGCCCGCGAACTGATCGAAGATCCGGCAATCCGCAACAGCGAGATCGCGTTCCCGGGGGATTCCATTCTCAGCCGCTGTGAAACCTTTACTTATCTTGGCGAGGACGCGGATGAAGTCTATAACCAGCTTTGGCGGGAAGTGAAGTCGAACTGACAGCAGATACAAAACAAAAACTTCTTTGTAACCGTTCAGCTTGCTGAACGGTTACACTTCATCGAAATGGATAGGGAAATATTTCATAAAGAACATCTTCTTTCCCCTTTCTGATACACTCAGAGAGAAAAAAGGATCAAAAGAAAGCAAAAAAGTTTCTTTTGATCCTCAAAAAGAATACCCGAACTTGCGGAAGAACCCAAGTTTGATCCCTGCGAGTCATTGATCATGCAAATCACCTTGATCTACCGGCATTTCTTACTGACTGTAGAGTCTACAGTAAATTTCCCTTCCGTAAGATCAGATCGACCGCATCCGGTTCCAGCATATTTAAATGCGCCAGGCGGTTCCTCGCCTCCCGGAAAACGACAAGAGTTTCATATTCCCGGCTCTCCAGCGGAATTTTTCCATTTCCGACCATATACACCAGCGCTCCGATCTCCACATCTTCCGGATTCACGACCTGTTCCCCATAGGATGTGGTAATGGGGAGAGCGCTGTCGATATATTTCCGGTACTTTCTGATGAAAGAACTCCGGTATTTTTCGATCACCGGAAAAATGTTTTTCAGCTGTGTTTCCCAGATCTTTGTTCTAATCTCTTCCTCCGTTCCCGGAAAGCAATAATTCTTCCCATTGCTTCGGCATTTCTCCCGGACAATATCCCGGATAACCTGAATCGAATTTTCCAAAAAAGCATTTCCCAGTGACACACATTCTGCACACAATTCAATATCCCGATTGCATACCGTAGAGACCAGATCCGCAAGATACGGCCGCAGATACTCCCTGCAGTGACGGTCTGAAGCGGCGAGCGCACAGAACGCAAATTTATCATAAGCGCCTATCTGATGATCAAAGATCAGCTTTTTCATTCCCTTTCCGGCTCTGTTGGCAAAACCGTCGTCCTGCGTTTCCAGAATAAAAACCCCGGGAGTTTTGTTTCTGACGTTTTTCCTGTATTCCACAATAAAGCTGATCCACTCGTCATATCTGTTCTTTGGGATCCCGGACACCCACAGATATCTGTCATTCAGCACCGTGTCCTCGCACTTTCCAAGAAACTCCGCATATGTCATTCCAAATCTGTAAGTGGCGCGCCGTTCTGCTTTACAGTATCTGTTCAAAAGAAACAGTCCGACCTCCTCTTCCGGACATTGCATTCTGTCCAGTGCGTTTTTCGGATTTTCCAGTTTCAGACGGTCTTCCACCAGTTCCAGAAGTGTATCTCTCCAGGGAACATTTTCCGGAAGACATAAAATCATACTTTTCCCGTCCAGCGCAGACGAAATGATATCCTCCAGAAATTTATGTGCCTTTGTAATATGATTCCACCAAAGTCTGTCCATCTCAATCCTCCATATAAACCAGGAGTTCATCCTCGATCTGCTGCACCGTTCCCATCATCTGGCAGAAACTGTGACGGGTAAACCGATACCTTCCGTTACCCGTATGCTGAAGCACTCCCAACTCCTGCATTTCTTCCATGAGAGCCGTAATCTTCTCTGTGTCAAGAGACGTCAGCTTCCTGATCGAATAGGTGCCCGCAAGGGCAGAAAGCTCCTCTGCATTGCAGCCGCTCTGGGATTTGTTTTCATGATAATAATAGGCGACCAGCAGTGCGATGATATAGTAATAGTCATCGTCACCGACTTTCAGAGTAACAAAGAATTTTTCCCTGATATCCTGCTGCAGAGACTGTTCGGCAAGAATCTTCTTGATATGCTCCTTACGCACATAATATGGCGGAGTCTCACTCTCAAAATATCCCGCATAGTCACGTTTCATTGCCTCGATCAGCTTCGCGCAGTAAAGCTGGATCAGACCCGGGAAATAGTTCGTAGTCCCGAAAATCGTTGAGATCAGAACCTCCGTCTCATTATCTTTCGGGAAACGGAATCCCAGATAATACAGCGGTTCTTCCAACAGTTCCCTCGCCTCCATGGATCGAAACGGCTTCACCGTAAGAGCATCTAGGTGCGTCAGGACACTATTATTTCCCAAAGCCACCGTGCGCTTGAATCTTACGATATTGCGCAGGCCGGCAACAACAAACTTGAACCTTCCGCTTCCAACACTCTGGATATCCTTCAGCGCGTCAAACGGCTGATAACCGATCGGCTCGCAGCTTTCGATAAATACATCCGCCTCGTCGATCATCAGCAGCAGATACGGGATCGGATCCTCCTGATCTCTGAGCCTGTTTTTAATATCTCTCGCCAGCTCATCCCAGTCCTCCGTAATATTTTCCGTCTTCAGGATTCCCTCATCATACAACGCTGCGGAAATTGCTCTTGCGGTATCGCGGTAATCTTTTCTCCAGGCATTGACGATCACTGCACGGTCACCATTCTCATCCATGTCGATGTCCTTTTTCGCCATACGCAGCAGCGCCGTCTTTCCCAACTGGCGACCGCCGTATACGATATTGACGCCCGTAGCAGACTCGATCTTCTCCAGTTCATTTTTTCTTCCGATAAACATTTCCGGCGGCATGACGTCGGCAGATTTCTCGATATACGGCTGACAGGAGGCAAACGGCATGACGACAGCCATCAACATCCGGTTTACCGCGGTTTCCGTATAATGCTTTGCGAGGTAGATCAAAACGACACGATCGATCACCGCGAAAATTTTACCGGTCAGATCCGTCTTAGTCTTTCTGGCAAGCGTCCGCCGATCCGCCAGCGTAAGAGCATAATCCAGAAGAACGATCGTATTCTTTGCATTTCCGATTTCCTTAAATGTATCAATCAGGCGGGATGCATCTGTTTTGCCAAACAGACATACCACACGAAAACCTTTTTCTTCTGCCTCTGAACCAAACGCCGCGATCGGATGCTTGTAATTACTTTTCCTGCCATTTTGAGGGCGTCTGAGTGTGATCAGATAACTCTCGATCTTTCCCTGCAGAGGAGCTTCCGTACGAATGGTATCCGGTACGAATCCAAGCGCTTCGAGCAGCGCCCGCAGTTTCGCTTCCCCGACTCTGGCTCCGCGGAGCCAGCTATCCAGCAGCTTATCTGCACCTTTCGTATCCTTATTAATCTTGGACGTATAGACGAGCGCCTTCAACGTTGTGCCGGAATTAGCCGTTCTCCGGTAGTTGATGTCGTACTCATCCAGAAATTGCTGAAGATAATCCGTCTGGTACGGGTCCCAGTCAAAAACAAGGTCATTCGTCAGGAGACGATTCAGCAGGTCTTCGGCTGCCGCATAATTCTGCTCTTCAATCCGTTTCCGGATCTGCTCCACTGCGGTGGCAACCTGTTCTTCCTTCTTCCATTGAGGATTTCCTTTCACATAAATCGACAGGCTACGATTTAATTCAGCTGCTCTGGCCTCCGCATCTCTGTGGATTTTTTCACGAAACGCCCCCAGGATCCTTGTAAAGAAGCCATAATTTTTCGTCTCTGCAGCCCATGCATACCAGTTTTCCATCACCTGGATCATCATTTCCTTGACATTCTCAACCGTATTGTCGATCTGTCCATAACTCTGAGCAAGTTCCAGGTCCTCAATAAATTCCTGCCGTTTGTTTTCCATGTCATTCCGCGAAAAAACGATCGCTTTGTCAACAGAAAACAACTGCTCCTCCTCACTCTCCATCGTAATTTTTTTCGCATTCAGATACTCAAGAATCAGCTCCGCCGAACCATAGTCGTCTTCTCCGCTGAAAATCTCTTTCAGTCTGTCTTTCCATTCTTTTTCCGGTTCCTGGCAGTGACGCAGGATACGGCGGCGCACAGAGAGCTCCGGCAATTCCGGAATCTCATCCAGGATCGGAAAAAATCTTTCATCCAGGAGCACATGGTTGTTTCTCAGAAAATCAATATAAAAATATCGGTTGCTGTTCTCCTGATAACTTCCTTCGAGACGCTTTTTCAGTTCCTCGAGAGTCACCTGCAGCACAACCTGTCCCGCACACTCGGAACATTCTGCGCCGGACATCTGTGCCAGAGAGCAGAGCGCAGTTTCAATCTCACCGAGCAGACCCCTCCGGATCTTCCGATAATCGTTTAAGGCAGGATCATCGTCACTGGGAACAGCCGATTTCAGCAGAAAGACATAGTTACACAGGACCGCGACGACCTTCCGGACACGCTTGAAAAGATTCATCCGAAGACTGCTCATCAGATCTGAAGTTTTCTTCACCAGCCTGATATTTTTTGCTGCCAAATCCCAGTAAGTATCCAGTACATGATCGATCTTGGACGGCTCGATGTTCTCTTCACAGATCGCCGCCTGATCTTTTACATAATTCTGCGCCAGAAATTCCTCCAGAAGTTCCAGCATGTCTCGGTCATCATTTATGACAACCAGCAGATATTCACTGAGTTCACTGTGCGGTCCAAGCAAAAGCTTTCCCGTCTCAATAAATCTTTTGTGTGACGCGTTCTCTTTGATATTCGCTATACTGTAATTCTCATAGTATCCTTTTGCTTCCCGCCGGATCTCTTCCAGACGTTTTTCCCAGGAGGCACGCGCTTTTTCCCGGTAATCGGCATACCGATCCATCCCTCTATGGTGTTCCGTCTTGAACTGCTGCAGCGTATAAACGATCCCGTCCACAGCAGGGATTTCACGCAGCACACGGTTTCCCGATACCAGATCCTGAAGCTGTTTCAGCGAATAATCATAACTGAACTGATCGTAAAAATAATTCCGAATCGCCGCGGAAACAACAAAATAATCGGAAACCGGAGTTTCTTCATAGTAAAACACACGGAATATCGTATCTGAATTATAGCTGCAGTTATCCATTGGATCGTTGACGGCATACGCCAGTTGATGATAGACGGATTCATAAGAAGGCAGACGATCCGCCAAAACCCTGACATAGGCAGCGGCCGCATACAGCTTTCCGGCCGTCAGCATGCGCTGATACTCTTCCTCATAATTTTCCGGATTCTCTTCCGCTCCCGGCTCTTCAGGGCAAATTTTTTCTTCCGCATTTTCATAATCCGGCTCACCTTCTGTGTCATCGATCTTTGCTGCATTTTCCAACAGTTCCGTATCCATTACATCCGCAAAATCTCCGTCCGATGATTCATCCGAAAGTTCTGATGTCTCTGTCTGATTTCCATTTTCTTGCTGTTTCCCGTCTTTGTGCTGTTTCTCGTCCTCCTGTTCTTTCTCTTCCTTCTGCTCTTTCTCTCCTTCCTGATGATTTTCGTCCTCCTGCTGTTCCTCGTCCTTCTGCTCTTTCTCTTCCTCCTGCTGTCTCTCGTCCTTCTGTTCTTTCTTTTCCTCCTGCTGTTTCTCCTTCTCTTCTTGTTTCCCGTCCTCCTGCCGGTAATCTTCAAGATTCACTACCGCCTGATCTTCCGAATCATAAAATTCGTCATCTGTACAGCCGCAGTACCAGACAGAAATCTGCTGCCCAAGAATGCCTCTTATCCAACCGGCAAGCTTTTCTGCCTTCTCATGAGTGAGTGCAAGCACCACATACTGTTTCTCTTCGCTCTTCTCCTCCAGTAAACGTTCATAAAACAGCCGGAACTGCTCTGAATTTTCCGACACAATCCCCAGGTATACCACAGATTTCCCATTCAGCACGTCCGGAAAAGAGTAGAAAAAGAAATCCGAATCCACATAACAGGAGCATGTATAAAACACATAGTCCGGATTTATTTTCATCGTCTGTTTGTAGCTGGTACAGCACAGAAATCTTGCAGCTGCAGAATCTGCCCGGTCCTCGATCGGATCCGCTTTGACAAGGTCAATCCGCTTCTCACCAAACATTCGGGCAAGAAACGCAGCCGATTCTTTCGTCTCAAAAGCCTTCAGACCTTTCCGAGACAATGTAAAAAATTCTCCGAAACCTTTGACGACATATTTTTTCAGGTATCCCTGCTGCATCAGCTTTTCCGCGGCCAATTCATAAGACTGCCCGGATCCGTTCCTCAACGAAATAGATTCCATGGAAAATCCGTATCCTGCATATGCATGAAAAAGGCAGGTCATCTTATCTATCGGAACCTGTTTAGCGAGATCTCTTTTGAACTCTTTGACTCCAAATTTCCCCGTCGCTTTTTGAGACACTTCTATGTCCAGCATCCCTGGCTCTTCCTCGCTGATCATCTCCGTCGGATCGCTGATCCCGATCGATTTCCAGACATCTTCCTCCTCGACAGGCACAGAAATCTCCTGCTGTTCTTCCGAAGTTTCTACCTCAACCGTTATTATTCCAAACTGAATTCCACGGGCGATCGGCTCCTCAAAACAGCCTGCAAGTCTGTATACCAGCGAAAATTTTCTGACCGGATCTTCTTCATGAAATGCATCTGACAGCCGAAGATAACACTCCGCTGTCTCTTTAACGGAGTCTCCGTCCATTTTTTCAAAATCATACGCTCTCAGGACTTCTTGCCGCTGCTCCAGCAAATTCTGAATCTCCCGATCTTCAGACCGCAGCGATAGAAAGAAACGAACCGCGACAATATATTTTTCGGACTCCAGGAGTCGGCTTTCATACTCCTCCAGCAACGCAGCGGTCTCCTCCAGTTTCAATGGAACATCGCCTGTCCCGAGTGCAGAAAACTGTTTCTTCACTTCCGCCTGCAGCGCAACTGCTTCAGGAAGCTTTTCCAGCACCGTTTCTGCAAGACATTCCGGAAAGAATTCTTCCGCGCTGACGCACTGTGTCAGTTCTGAGAGTGCTGAACAAATTTCCGAAAACTGCCCCCTCAGTGTCTCCGTCTGTTCCCGAAGCAGATGAACAAGCTCACGTTTTGACATACCTTCTCCTCCTCGTATCTTATCACTTTTCTCTTTACCGTTCGTTTATAATGCTGGGATCAAAATGTATTTTGACCCTGGCATCATTTTATGATTCGCCCGAAAAATGGGCATGAGACACGGATTGCTCCGCAGAGTCATAAATTTCATGCAAGCATGAAATTCATGACCTCTTGTCGCATGTCTCATTTTATTTCAATTTATCTTATAAGTATATCATATCTTCTGTCGGTTGACATCTGATTTTTCTTTTCTTTCACACCTGCCGTAGCAGTTCAGCCAGCCGAACTGCTGTACAAAGGCGTCCCGTGAGGACAACAAGCTGCAGATCACCATTTGTCTTCAGAACGTTGACGATTTAGAGAAGATGCTGAGAACTCATTCATAAAAATCCTCATACCGAGGACTGTATCTTTTGTTTTTTTATACACAAAATACTGGAGCAGTTTGCTTGCTGCTGGCATAGCTGCTCCAGGAATTTTACATTTCACCCTAACCACTCTATATTGCAATTTTCTCAGAATCTCCAGAATTTCTGTTCCGGCTCCTGAAATTCATTTTCGGGAATCAGAACCGCTCGCTCTCCATTTTCAATAAAGTAACAGCGAATTTTTTTCGGAAGTCCTTCCTTTTCATCATCACTGGAATTAATAGACCAAAACAATGCCTCCACAGCAGGAATTTCATCCCCCTGTCGTTCAATATCGACAGCGCTCGCCGCAATGTATCGGTAAAAAATCCGGTGCGCCCTGTTCTGGAATTCCTTCGGAACCGCCTGCAGCTGCTCCAACATTTTCTGGTATCTCTCCGGTTGATACAAGCCCAGCATCATTCGTTTTCCCCAGAGCATCCTCGCTATAATAAAGGAATCTCCAGAAAAAAACCTGTGATGCTCCTCACAGATTCCTTGCGGAATCGCTGAACTTCTCAGATAGACCAGTTCATCCGTATCTTCATCCTTCAGCTTTCTCCGCGCCAGCTCATAATCGAGATGAGGAGAAAACAGAAAATACATGTTTTGATCTGCTTCCGTGGGGGTATAAATGGAAAACTGCTGTCTTGGTTCCGTCTGCGCTTCACTGAACAGCATCACCAGTTCCATAGATACCTCTGCTTCGATCAACGAATTTTTATTCAGCAGTGTGCGGTATCCCTCGTCATCCGGCCAGAAATCTTTTTCATAACAAATGCAGTTCACTGTAAATTCATTCACTGGCGCAGGAGTGATCTCGATCAAGGTCAGCCAGTTTTCTGTCTGTTGGAAATCTTCCCGGCAGTCCGATGTAAAAATCACCAGCTTTCCTCTGTCTGCCCATTCCTTTGCCATCTGATAAAAGGCTGTCCGTATGTTATCTTTTCCCTGAAGTTCGTTCAGATAATCGATCAGAATGATTGGCTCCCCGGGAACAAACTGGCGGAAATCAGATAACGGGGCAGAAGCATCTGTTTCATCATTCTTAAAAAGCTTCTGGTATAATTCTCCGGCAGATACACGGTATATCTCTCTGTCTTCAAAACAATCTGACAAAAAGGTAGCCTTCCCGCTGGCAATCGGTCCGTACAGACCGAAAATTCCCACGGCACCATGGCGCCACTGCCAGCGGTATCTCATCAGGTGCATGTTTTCTTTTGTGAAAATAAAACGTTCCATTTCAACTCCCCTTTCATCCTTCCACGCAAAAGACACTCAGATACTCCGGAGGTACACTGTCCGTCAGCCAAATTTCATTTTCTGAAAGGTAAAACACATAGCCGTCACGCGTCATCCCCTCCGCGTCAATTTTCAAAATGGCCGGTGCACCCTGATTTTTCCATCGGCCGGCAACCTGTCTTGCCGTTGCGGCATCCCAGGACAGGTGAACCTTCTGACGTGTCATTGGTTTGAGTCCTTCTTTCAGAATTGAATCCAGCGCACAGAAACCTGTTCCATGATATAAAACCTCCGGCGGTGTTCCCACTTTGTAGTCCATTTCCAGCCAGGGAATCGAATGTCCCTGATTGCAGCGGATCATCAGTTTGTCTCCCTCCCGCCTCAGTCCATATCTCTGTTTTCCGTCCGTCCGGACAATTTCCATCAATACAGGAAGTGTCAGATAAAACATCGGCCGACGAAATTTATCGTTGAATTTTTCTATAAATTCCGACACACTGACCCATCCCTGCCGGTCCATGGGAATCTGAATCATCTCCGGACTGTGGCGAAGAATTTTACAGATTCTGCCGCCAAGCCTGTTTCCTCGGCTTTTCAACATCCGGCGTTCCTCCTCTGTCAACTGTTCCAGCGCGCCTGTATCCGCGATAATTTTACTGTTGTCGATCATTGTAACCACTGCCTCCTTAATCGAAAAGATAATATCCCCGCCGAAATCTTTATGTTTTCTGTTATTTTATTCCCGCAGGCAACGAGCCAGGCGGACATTCTTGTATTACTGACCTTCATTCTCTGTCAATTCAATAATCTCGTCATAGAGAACATGCAGCGGCGCTTTTCCATACATAAGCCTGTTGATATGATAGTGACCGGCAAACCATTTCCGGAACGCTGTCATCTCATAAATGTTATCGAGAACCGCATGTATGTTGATGTACTCCGGACCGTAATCCGACAGCATATAAGGCGTCGCCCCGCGATACCCCATCTGCAGGTTGAAGCGTGTCGGAACATCATGGGTAATACAATAATCCACTGAAAATCCGTAACGCTTCAGATTGTTCATGCAGTTGTCAACCTCCCTCTGCACAGGCAGCTCCGCCTCAAACCAGTCGTAATTCTTTGTACGGAAATCAATATCCTGGCTGAATGCCCCGCCGAAAAAAAGAAATGTACTCCCAGTCTCCAGTTCCATAATCTCTCCGCGTAGGATATGGTAGACGGACATTCCAAGCTTATGTGCCCTCGCCCCGTGAAAGTCAGTGACCGGGTACTCCTGCAGTCGGGCAAAGCCTTCATGATTTCCGTCACAGTAGACTGTCGTCCATGGCCGGCTGTCATACCAGGCGATCAGTTCCCGGTCCTTCTCCTCATCGAGCCAGACAATTCCCGCGTCGCCGCAGATGATCAGAATGTCATCCTTGCACAACGTTTCTCCTGCGGCAAAATTTTCTTTTTCCAATTTCTGAATGTCATGCCGGACATGCGTGTCGCCTGTGACAAAGATTCTTCGTCTCTTCATATGTTTCAATTTTCCTCCCAATTTTCCCCGGAATCTGTTTCTGCCGTTTCATCGACGGATTTCTTTTTGGCCGCTTTTAATCTTTTCCCACCGATCACTATTAAAAGCACTACGATACCTGCGGCGGCTGTCACGACAAAACCGATGGCTCTGTTCACCTGATCACTGGAAACCACTTTCAGTTCTATCGTATCCTTTGTCCCATCATAACTCACTGCAGATAAAACCACATCTCCGGTCCCACAGACTTCCAGTTTTCCTTCAGAAGCAGAAATCACTTCCGGATCACTACTCTCCCACACGATATCCGTATACGTTGCATTTTCAGGAGACAGCTTCGTTCCAAGCGTGATAGAAGTATTCAGATCCACCGCATGTTTCATAAACGCAGTGTAAACATATTCCAGACTGCTGTCGTCAATGGTTACTGTCCGGACCGGGACTGACCGCCGTTACCGTTCCGTCCGAATTGATCTCCGCAATCGTCGGATCACTGGATTTCCATTCCACTGTCCGGTCCGTCGCATTCTCCGGCAAAACTTCCGCTGTGGCCTGCGAGGTCAGCCCCAGCTGCAGTTCCTCCGGAAGATTCAAAACAGAAACAGAACCGACCGGAACCGTCCGAACCGTCACCTCAAAAGACTGTTCCACACCGGAACCGGAAACTGTAATCGTTGCCGTACCCGCTGCAACGGCACTCAGCGTCCCGTCTTCATTTACCCGGAGAACCGCCTCGTTGCTGGAACTGACTGTTGAACGGGAATCTGTAGCATTCTCAATGGAATATTCCAGACCGGAAGAATCACCCACATTCATCTGTGTCGGATAAGTTTCCAGATTCACCTTCGGCGACGGCGGCGTGTAAGTCGACTGCTGCGGCGTGCCTCCGTCTCCATACGGACATACGCCATTCTCATGCAAATGTGGCGGATTACCGCCGCAATGATAATGGTAACTGCCCAGTCCACTCTTATTTTTATAATCATGATGTCCGCCGTTGGCGTCCGTTCTCCCGGAATGTGCATATGCAGCCGACGGAAGCAAAACAACACATAAGACAATCGCAAATAATCCCAATACTCTTCTCAATAATTTTCTCTTTCGTATACCCAGTGCTTTCACACAAAGCATTTTCCTCCCTCATCTGTTTTCTGATAATCATACCGTATGATTATCCTGCAAAACTGATTTATCCTTATTGTTTAAGTATATCATGCCTTATCTCACCATTCAAATTAATAATACATTCATCAGAAAAAAATCCAATACAGCCACTGAGCAGGAACAGAACTTTCGTCCCAGACATCCAAAAGAAAGCGGGCGGATTGTCCGCCCGTTTCTTTTGGAATATTCTTTTTTCTTACTCTCTCTCCTGTTCTGCAACTCCATCCTTCAACAGATTCGTCATACTGCTCATACCGATATACAACGTCGAACAATTATGAAGCAGGGCGGAAGTCGCCGGCATCAGGACACCTGCGACGCCCAGAAGTATCAATCCCAGATTGAATCCGATCACAAACCGATAATTTCTTTGGATCCGTTTCATCAACCCTGTACTGATCTGACGCAGAGGCACCAGGCTGTTCAAGCCATCCCCTGTGATCATGATATCCGCCACTTCTCTGGTGATCGCCGCGCCGCTGCTGATGGCTATCCCCGCGTCTGCGGCTGACAGCGCCGGGGAATCATTGATTCCATCGCCGATCATGATCACTTTATGACCGCCTTCCTGTTCCTTTTTGACAAAATAAGCTTTATCCTCCGGAAGCACTTCCGAATCAAAGCTGTCCACGCCAATCCTTGCCGCGATGGCGGCGGCCGTGCGGTGACTGTCGCCCGTCATCATCACAAGATTCTTGAAACCGTTCTTACGCAGATCCGCAATCACTTCCGGTACTTCCGGCCGCAGCGGATCTTCAATACAAATAACCGCCACCAGCACCCCGGAGATCGCAAGATACAGATGGGAAAACTCATCCGGAATCTCCTGGAACTTTTCTTCTTCATTTTCCGGGATTCTGCACTTTTCATCCTCAAACACAAAGTGATAACTTCCGATCACCACTTTGTCTTCTCCGATGGAAGACGCAATTCCATGAGCCACAATATAGTGCACTTTGGAATGCATCTCCTCATGCTGCAGTCCTCTTCGCTTCGCTTCCTGAACGACCGCGGTCGCCATGGAATGGGGAAAATGCTCCTCCAAGCAGGCCGCTGTGCGCAGGATTTCATTTTCTGCTTTTCCTCCAAATGGAATCACACAGGCCACTCTCGGCTTCGCCTCCGTGAGCGTTCCGGTCTTGTCAAAAACAAGGGTGTCTGCCTGAGCCACTGCCTCCAGATATTTGCCGCCTTTCACCGTAATCTGATACTGACCGGCTTCCCGCATCGCCGAGAGAACCGCAATGGGCATCGCCAGCTTCAACGCACAGGAAAAGTCCACCATCAGAATGGACAATGCTTTCTGCACATTTCTCGTCAGAAACCAGGTCAGGATCGTTCCTCCGAGGCTGAACGGAACGAGACGGTCCGCCAGCGCAGCCGCCTTTCCTTCCACGGAAGACTTCAGCTGTTCCGATTCTTCGATCATATGGACAATTTTTTCATACCGTGTGGAACCGGAAATTCCGGTGATCCGAATCACGATCTCACCTTCCTCCACCACGGTTCCCGCATATACAATGGCATCCTTCACTTTCCACACCGGTATGGATTCTCCGGTCAGAGACGCCTGATTGACCATAGCCTCCCCACTCTGCACCACACCATCCAGCGGAATCAGATTTCCCATGCGCACCACAATCTCATCTTCCGGCTGCACATCCCGCACAGACACCAGCACTTCCTGATCTCCTGCCTTTTTCCAGACCTTCTCCACCTGCAAACTCATACTTCTTGCCAGATCGTCCACAGACTTTTTATGGGTCCATTCCTCCAGAATCTCTCCAATCTTCAGAAGGAACATTACGGAACTTGCTGTCTTGAAATCCCCACGCAGAAGCGATACAGTGATCGCCGTGGCATCCAGAACCTCCACTTCCAGCTTTCTGGCGATCAGTGAGCGAATTCCCTTGGCGATATACCGCACAGCCTGCACTGTGGTGTAGACTGCACGCACAGGAGCGGGGAGAAGAAAGGAGGTGGCGGCTTTTGTCAGCACAGTTTCGATCAGCCTGTCCTGATAATGCATTGCCAGGCTTCTTCCCGACTGTTCCGGAACACGCTCAGCCAGTCCCTCGATCTCATAGTGGAATTCTCCAAGCCGTTTCAGAACCGCTTTTCGATCTCCCCGATACCAGACTGCCACATCTCCGGTCCTCGGATAAGCTTTCACACGCTGAACAAACGCAGCCTGCTCCAGCCAGGCACAGACCAGATCCGCCTCCCTGCAGGTCATCGATCCCTGCTCCAGATGAACACGGATACGTCCCTCCATCTTATGTTTGATTTGAAATTTCATGATGTCACTCTTCTTCTGATTACTCTTCTACACTTTCTTCACAGGAATCCTCGCAGGCCTCCTCACATGCTTTTGCGTCCTCCGCTTCTTTTTCCTTTCTCTTCGCGTTGATCGCCTCTGCCTCAGCCAGGATGTCCTCTGCGTTCTCCTGTACCTTTGTTGTAGTTTCCAGAACGCTCTCTTTTGCTCTCAGAACTGCAGCCGTACAGTTTGTGTATACTTTCTTGGCGTCCTTGCTTCCCAGAACCTTGATGCCGGCAGTACCGAACAGTACTCCACCTGCGAAAATTGCTGCTTTTTTCCAATCGATGTTGATCATTTTCTTATCCTCCGTTGATTTGTGCGGACACATCCGTTGATGTGTCCTGGATTTGATATTCCTTTTCAGGGAATGTAACTTGTAAGTATGGAACCTTGCCTTTACCACTTACTTGTGCTTGTAACCGGTATAGAACACCATCGCCATGCAGACGACTGCCGCCCATGCCCAGAACCTGTGCTGCTTCATGATATTCCTCCGTTTCTTTTGATTTGATTAGTTTGGTCTAACCAATTAATATCTTATCCTTTTTTTGGGGGATTGTCAAGAAATGAACATTCGAACAAAATAAATATAAGTACCATAAATCTTAAAAAAATATTGACTTATTTTTTTATAACCCTTTTCTTCTTTGATGAGAAATATATGCCAAATCCCTTTCTACATCCTGCCTGTATTTCTGGTAATGCTTCTGAAATGGATTATGATAATGAAATACTGCTGTTCCAAGCGCGATTACAGACACAAGATTCCCAGCTGCTCTCCAGAAAAAATCCTGATGATCCATTATACGAATCTTTTCATCCCATCCAATGCTGCGAATCTTTTCTGTCCTGGCTACATATAAATTTGGAACCTTTCCCATGACAAAATGATTGCCGTCAATCTGTGTCATATGTGGAATGCGAAGGGGCTTCGGAGCACCTTGCATACTGAAAGATGTAAATCTGCTTACTTCTTCATCAGGATTTTTGCAGCGAATTGCTGTCAGTGTACAAAAAGCAACCAAATCAATTTCGGGATGATGTTCTAAAAACAGTACCTGATCACCTAAACATGTCTTTAAAGTCAGCAGCTCATCATCATCCATACGCATCACATATGGAGTTTTTACCTTTTCCAGTGCTCGATTCAGGCCATAGCTCAATCCGCTGTTAAACGGCAATTGCAAAACTTCAAGTGACTCGCCCTGAAGTTCCAAAGGGTGCGAACTGTCATCCGCTATGATCACCTGAATTCCCGGATAATAATACTGAAGATTTCTATATAAGCGCTTAGCCAGCTTCTGGCGTTCAAAAGATTTGAAAATAACCGTTACATTTTTGCAGATAAAATCAATTTCGTCTTGTCCAGGTTTTTCCCAGTTCTGCTTCTTCCACTTTCTGGAAAAATACCGGTATTCAAGATTTGAAATGATTGTAAATGCTAATGATGCGATTGGCGACAGCGGACCATATATTAGCTTTTTGCGTAATTGCTTTATCATGTCTGTGAGGCTCCTTTTATTTGAATTTAAAATACTATAAAAGCACAAATGTGGTGAAGCATTGTAAGCGCCAAATATTCCTGTGAATTTTCTAATTCCCGAGTTTCACCTATAATTATAGTCGAAAGATATTAAGACTATTTCACTACAATTATGGGCTTGTTGACCTATGTCAGAAGCTATAACCAAAGCTCTCATTCCTCGCTGAAAGG
>ERZ1643247.367-NODE-367-length-56122-cov-10.972176_pt1 | contig 56122 bp, 54 predicted proteins | sample MGYA00579264_ERZ1643247 | MGnify/ENA primary metagenome ERZ1643247 (study PRJEB29033, sample SAMEA4952262) | chicken gut metagenome | biome: Broiler Chicken; feature: Gastrointestinal Tract; material: Caecum | place: Ireland | collected 2018 | study: Broiler... | reverse complement strand
TCCGAGAAAGTTTCATGACCCCATCGGTGCCTTTCGCAGAAAGGTGGTTTATAAATATGAAAACAATCTATTTTGCTGGAGGGTGCTTCTGGGGAATGGAAGCATTTATGAAAAAGCTGCCGGGTGTTGCAGAGACGACGGCCGGATATGCCAATGGCAGAACGGAGAATCCGACGTATCAGGAGGTCTGCAGCAATACGACAGGGCACGCGGAGACGGTGAAGGTCGTGTATGATCCGGAACAGATTTCCCTGGAACTGTTATTAAAAGCCTTTTTCAAGGTTGTGGATCCGACGGAGCTCAACCGGCAGGGCGGTGACGTTGGGGAACAGTACCGGAACGGCATCTATTATGTGGATGTAGAGGACCGGCCCGTGATTGAGGCGGCAATCGAGAAGGAGAAGCAGAAGTATGCAAATCCGGTTGTGACAGAATGCATGCCCCTTGCCTGCTTTTATGATGCAGAAGAATACCATCAGGATTACCTGGATAAGAATCCGGCCGGCTACTGCCATATCAACCTGCTGGATGCGGACGAATTCATTGCAGAAGAAATGGGAGAGGAAAGTATATGTTAATGCATCATGCGTGTATGCTCTGTAATTTAAATCAGGTGTATCGTGTGATCCGTCTGCTGGATATGGATGAATTGTCAGACAGGCATCTGGTATCCAAAGTTGTGGCGTTTCTTGCCGAGGCGGACTATTCGAAAACAAATTCGGAGATCATGGGTGAGACCTGGAAATTGATTACCAGAGAAACGGGACAGGAAGATCCTTATGCAGAGATAAAAAAGCGGTATAACCGGATGCTTCTGGATGAGGAGGAAGAACTTCGCTTGTCGGTGAAGCGCTCAGAAGACCCGCTTTGTGGTGCCCTGCGTCTGGCAGCCGCTGGAAATCAGATTGATTTTGCAGGGAGCAGAGAAGTCCGTTTTGTGATGGAAGAAGTATACCATCGGATGAATGGAATGCTGGCGGTGGATGACAGCGGGCAGCTCTTTAAAGATTTGAAAGATGCAAAAAGTGTGTTGTATATAGGGGATAACTGCGGAGAAATTGTGTTGGACAAACTGTTTATAGAAGAAATCCGGAAGCAGTACCCAGATCTTTCCGTTACATATGGAGTCAGAGGGGAACCGATTGTCAATGATGTGACGATTCTGGATGTCCGCATGACAGGAATGGAAAGAGTGGCAGAGGTGATCGAGAACGGAAGCGGAGCCCTTGGTACGGTACTGTCAGATACTTCTTTGCAATTTCGGAATGTGTTTGAAAAGGCGGATGTTATTATCAGCAAAGGTCAGGGCAATTTTGAGGTCTCAGTGAATGCACCGACAAGAACATTTACCATTTGATGATAGTAAAATGTGAGAGAATCGCCGGGATTTTGAAGGCTCCAGTTGGAGAATTGATCTGCTGTCATGGAGTCCGGTGACAAAGAGAGCTTATCAAGTCTGTTTCGGACGTCTATTAAAGAATCAGAAAAGATACCCCATACTGCAACTATAACAAAGCTGCAGCATGGGGCTGTTTTTATTTCTGAACTTCTTTCCTCAGCACTTCTTTTGGCGGCTCAATTTCCAGAGCGATCGTGTGCTCGGTGAGCTCGGAAAGTGCCCGGATTTTCTTATTTAGGAGCGGGCGCATGCAATTCGGTACATGTTCCTGATGAGCCCGGTGGATGGCTACACATTCCTTGCAGTTGCCGTGGTAGCGGCAGGCTTTCTGGCAAGGGCAGTGATCCTTGTCCTTATACTCTTCCCGGAATGCGGAGGCAAACTCCTCCTGAAGCCGCAGTCCTTCGGCGCGGTCGCCACGGTGAAAGGCTTCCATTGCTTCTTTTTGTTTTGGATTTCCTTCGATGATCATAGGTATCCCTCCCTGAGTCCTGTTTCCCTTTGTACGGCCTTATTTTAGCACACTTTCGCTGCCTGTGGAAGTCAAAAGGAGAGGAGTAAGCGGCCGGTCCGTCAGAAGATAGAGTTCGTGGAGGGCACGGGTGATGGCCACATAGAGGAGCTTTGCGTCCTTTGGATGATCCTGATAGTGGTCTTCGTCCGGCTTCCAGAGGATGACACAGTCAAACTCCAGACCTTTGGTCAGAGAGACCGGAAGTACCATGACGCCGTTGTGGAAGCTGTTGTCGTCCTCTTCCAGAGGGATGCCAAGGCCGGATTTCAGCTCTGCGGCCTCTTCCGGCGTCCGGCAGATGACGGCGATGGTTTCAAACTTCTTTTCCCGGACGTGCCGGAGAGTCTCCTGCAGCTGGTAGAAGAGTCCGGAAGGCTCTGCCTGCAGAATGGATACCGGCTGACCATGGCGGATCACCGGATCGATCTGGTAGCCGACCTGGGAAGCCCGCTGAAGGACCTGCCCTGCAAAGCGGGAGATTTCAATGGTATTCCGGTAACTTTTCAACAGAAGGTAGAAGCTGTCCTTTGGAGAATCAAACATGGCTTCTTTGAGTTGTTCCCAGTCGTTCATGCCGGTCTCGTAGCGGATGTTCTGGGAGACGTCCCCCATAATGGTAAAGTAACAGTCATGAAGCATCTGCTTGAGGACATAATAGACGGTTTCACCGAAATCCTGAGCCTCATCGATAAAGATCTGGCTGAATACATCCTGATCCTGTTTTTGGAAGATCCGGCGGTAAATGAGGCCAAAGGCGGCCGCATCGTAAACATCGGTTTTCCCTTTTGAAACACCGGCTTTTGTCGCAGAAAAATCAAGAGAGGAATCCTGTTCTTCCAATTCGGTGAGAAATGCAAGGTAAAGTCCCGGAACCGTCCATTTGCGGACGGAAGAGTCAAAATACTTCCGGAATGCCTGGCGTTTGGCTTTCTTAAAATCGGATGACCGCTCGGTGCAGAGAAATTTCAGCCGGGAGAGAATCCGTTCATTTAAGTGATTCTCGAACTGATAGAGAGAACCTTCCGGGTGATAGCTTCTTGCCTCCAGCATGCTCTCCAGAGAGAGCACCACGCCCAGATCCGGATCCGTGATATCCGAAAGGTTCAGTGCTTCCTCGGTAAGTTCTGTCAGAAACCGGTCCAGTGCCCGGATAAAAGGCAGATGGCTCTTGATTTCCGCCTCCGGATAATCCGGCACGATTTGATACTGCTTTTTCCAGGCTTTCTCCATCAGATACGGGAAGATTTCATCCATCCGCATTTCGTGGATATGGTGGACATCCAGCTCCGGCAGACCGCTCCGGATATAGTGCAGGAGCATGTCGCTGCTTCCGATGATGCAGAACTCGGAGGGCTTGTAGAGATCTTCGTAGTTGTACAGAAGGTACGAGATCCGGTGGAGGGCCACCGTTGTTTTTCCGCTGCCGGCCACACCCTGGACGATGATATTTTTGCTGGGCAGATCCCGGATGATGGTATTCTGCTCCTTCTGGATGGTGGCGATGATATCCCCCAGCACGGCGTCCTTATTCTGAGAAAGATATTTCACCAGCAGGTCGTCATTGGCGGCGATATCATCATCGTAGTAGCCGTGCAGCGTGCCGTCGGAAATGTCGTAGGTCCGTTTCTGGTGGAGATCGATTTCCACATCGCTGGATCCGGGAACGGCGTAATGTCCGTTTCCCAGACTGTTTTCATAGTACACATTGGCCACCGGAGCCCGCCAGTCCACGACAATCACGTCGGTCTGATTTTTCGAAATGCCGTTTTTCCCGATATAGCAGCATTCCGAGGCCTCGTAGGTCAGATCGTCGTAGACAATCCGCCCGAAATACGGCTGATGCAGCGCCGATCTGTTTTTGCGGAGGGTATTTTGCACATGCTCCAGAATATTCTGGCTTGCGACCAGCTGACCGTAGGAATCCCCCTCCCCCTTGCGGACAGCCTGAAACAACGCTGCAACCTCTTTTCGCGAGGCCTGTTCTCTGGCCTCATACAGCCGGATATTTTCCTGAATCACGGAAAGACAGCTTTCCAGATGCAGGAGTTCTTCTTGATAATCCTGATTCATCATGATCATTCCTTTCTTTTCCGGCCATCCCAAACACTGTCTTTCCATTATAGCAGGAGAACGATCGAAAGAAAATCCGAAAAAGTGGGATTTTTACACTTTTTTTCAGGTATGATAAGTGAAAAGCTTTTCAGAAAATATGTTTCGGCGGAGGAAGACAGTGGACAACGAACGATATAACGAAATTGTGACAACATACAGCCCGATGGTGTACCGGATTGCCCTCCACGACTGCAGAAATCATGCCGATGCAGAGGACGTCATGCAGAATGTATTTCTTCGGCTGTACCGGTTCGCACCGGAATTTCAAAGTGAGGAGCACCTGCGCAGATGGCTGATTCAGGTGACTGTCCGGGAATCCAGGCGACTGTTTGCAAAGCCCTTCCGGAAACGGGAAGCACTTCTGGAAGAACTGCATCCGGGAGCGGACACATTGGTATCCGGAAGTCCGGCGGATCTGACGACAGAGGAGGGAGTTCTGGCGGATGTACTTTTGCTCCCAAGAAAATACAGAGTCGTCATTTATCTTTATTATTACGAAGAATATTCCATCAGAGAGATTGCAGGAATGCTTGGGAAAAAGGAATCCACCATTCAGACTCAGCTTGCGAGGGCGAGGAAGAAGTTAAAGCAGACATGGGAAATGGCGGATGGAAAGGAGAGATTACGTTATGAATCAGACAGACGGGTTCAGAGAAATGGAAATTTATAAAATGGCATGCACCAGGCTCAGGCCGGATCAACATGCAGTGAACAAGGTGATGCAGAGGAAGCGGGCGGCCAGAAGGCCGGCCCGGAGAAAGGCAGTGGTTCTTGCGGCGGCCTGCATTGGAATGTTTGCCTGCTCGATCGTAGGCACAGCGGCGGCCAGACAGTTTCAGGTGGAATTTTTTGCAGACGGGAAAGTCCTTCAGATTGGAGCCGGACTGGAGAAAAAAGGGGATCAGTATGTGATCCATACGGAAGAAGGAACCAGGACCAGCAGAGAAATGACAGAAGCAGAGAAACTTGGCGTGTCTGTGGTACGGCATGAAGATCAGCAGACTATCGGACTGGTTCTTGGGGAAGAAGAGCGGGATATTACGGAGGAAATCCGAAGGGATGGACAGTACGAAACCATCTGGGAGAAGGATGGGAAGACGTACCGCATTCAGGTGACGGACGCAGAACCGGAGCCAAACGTTACCATTACAGAAGAATAAAGAGCCAGGATGGATACAAAAGACGCCGGGAGGCGCCCGATTCGATCCGACAGGATCTCTTTTGAAGGGCAGACTTCCGGCGTCCGGTTTCGTTATTCCACTTGGGTTAAGGACTCCTTTGGCGTCATATGGTACTTTTTCTTAAAGACCCGATAAAAATAAGAAAGGTTGTGAAATCCACTGGAAAAGGCCGCATCAATGACAGAATACCTGCCGCTTTGCAGCAGCTGCCAGGCCCTTTCCAGGCGGAGCGCATTGATGTACTCCGTACAGGTCATTCCCACATGGGTCTTAAAAAACCGCATAAAATGCGATTCACTGAAACAGCAGATTTCAGCAAGCGTGGAAATAGCAATGGGAGATTCCAGATGGAGATCAATGTAGTCCAGCACCAGCTTCAGCTTCTCACTTTGCTCCCTGGAAGAGACGGACACTGTCTTTTGAAGACGGAACGGCCAGATCCGGTAAAATAACTCCAGAAACAAAGACTTCATCAAAAGCTCATAGCCCTCCTCCTGGGACTCATACAACTTGATCAGACGGGACATCAGATCCCGCAGATGCGGATTCACAGAATGGCCGGAAGAAAACACATACGGAAACTGCACCTCCCGGTTTGCAAACGGACGAAGATACTTCATACTGCAGAGATCCGAACCACCCGCACCCGGAAAATTCATATGAAACACAAAGGACTCCGAAACCATCCGGCTCTCCGGGAACGAACCCGCAGAATGCAGCACACGCGGCGGCAGCAAAATCACATCCCCCTCCCCAACCGGATAATCACACAAATCAATATGATACACACACGAACCAGACCGGATCCAGGTAAACTCCGCCTCCTCATGCCAGTGCGCCGGCACCAGAGGAAACTCCTCCGACAACACCACATCATACTTCTCAAGCGGAAACAGCCGGTCCCCATGCCGCACACCCTCACGCTTCATCAAAAACGAACGATCACGAAGATCCATATCAGCACACATCCAATACACCTCCCAACCTGTTGAGCACTTATAGCTTTTTTATAGGGCTTATAGGACCTGAAAAGCAGAATCGTACAAAAAAGTAAGATAATAATACAAGAAAAAAACAAAAAATGCAAGTATAATACAGTTAACCCTTTTGTTGGGGACGTGTACCGATGCAACGGAACCTGTCCCCAATGAAAAATTTCAGAATAGAGCGAGTTTTTAATATTGTATGAGAAAATGTGACAGTTCTGGGCGGCGATTTGGAGATGCCAGGGTACTGGAAAAAGTCAAAGGAGGAGTTTTGTTATGGCAAGAAAGTGGTGGCAGGATAAGGTAGTATATCAGATTTATCCAAGGAGTTTTCAAGATAGTAATGGGGATGGAATCGGTGATCTTCCGGGTATTATTTCGAGATTAGATTATCTGGCGGATCTTGGAGTGGACGCACTCTGGCTTTCGCCGGTGTGTCAGTCTCCGCAGGACGACAATGGGTACGACATTTCGGACTATCAAAATATTGATCCGATGTTTGGAACACTGGACGACATGGAGCAGTTGATTGCGGAAGCAAAAAAAAGAAATATCAAAATTATTATGGATCTGGTGCTGAACCATTCTTCCGATGAACACCGCTGGTTTCAGGAGGCGAAGAAAAGCAAGGATAATCCGTACCACGACTACTATGTCTGGCGTGATGGTGAGGAAGGAGTGCTCCCGAATGATATGAAGGCATCCTTTGGCGGTTCGGCCTGGGAATGGGTACCGGAGCTTGGTCAGTATTATTTCCATCAGTTTTCTGTAAAACAGCCTGACTTGAACTGGGAAAATCCAAAGGTCAGACGGGAGATTTACGATATGATTCTTTGGTGGATGGACAAAGGTGTTGGAGGATTCCGTCTGGATGTCATCGATCAGATTGCCAAAGAACCAGATAAGAAAATCACGACAAACGGTCCAAAACTGCATGAATTTCTGCGGGAGTTAAGTAAAGAAACATTCCAGAAGGCAGATCTGATTACGGTCGGTGAAACATGGGGCGCGGACCCGGAACGGGCAAAACGTTACAGCAATCCGGACGGCAGCGAATTTTCCATGGTATTCCAGTTTGAGCACGTGATGCTGGATCAGGAAGAAGGAAAAGAAAAATGGGACCTCAGCCCGCTTCCATTTGTGGAACTGAAGAAAAACTTTGCAAAATGGCAGAAAGAACTGCACGGAAGCGGCTGGAACAGCCTGTTTTGGAACAACCATGACCTTCCAAGAATCGTATCCAGATGGGGAAATGACAAAGAATACCGCGTAGAATCCGCCAAAATGCTTGCAACTATTCTACACGGAATGCAGGGAACACCATATATTTATCAGGGAGAAGAACTGGGAATGACAAACGTAAGATTCCCGGATATTACCCATTACCGCGATATCGAGACACTCCATATGTACGAGGAGCGGCTGGAAGCAGGATACAAAAAAGAAGATATTATGAAATCCATTTACGCAAAAAGCCGCGATAACGCACGGACACCAATGCAGTGGAACGACAGCACAAACGCAGGATTTACCACAGGAACCCCATGGATCGAAGTCAATCCAAACTACACAGAAATCAATGCAGAAAATGAAACCAAAGATCCAGATTCTATTTACAACTACTATAAAAAGCTGATAAAATTACGGAAGGCAAACGAAATCTTCACAGAAGGAGAATTCCATCTCCTGCTTGAAGAAGACTCACAGATTTTTGCATACACACGCACAACTGAAACAGAAACAATGTGCGTCATCGCAAACTTTACAGCTACACCGGCACCATGCAGACTGATAGAAAAATGGAATAAAACAGAAAAACTGATACATAACTATAACACAGAAAACACAGACGGAATATTACGTCCGTACGAAGCAATAATCTATATTGACAGATAGTTAAAAAACAACTGTATTTTGGGGACGTGTTCCGGTGCATCGGAACACGTCCCCGTAAAAGGGTGATGGTAACTATGGTGGAGCTGGATTATTTTGGGATTGATGGTGCTGTTGGAGGGAATCAGGACTGGTTTTCAAATGTAGTGATGCATATTGGTGGCTGTGCAGCAGCGGCGGCTTGTGATACGTGTATTTATTTTGGAAAGAGATTTGGAAATACAGGATGGTATCCGTTTGACATTGAAAATCTGAATAAGGATGACTATGTTGTGTTCAGCCAGATGATGAAGCCGTATATCAAGCCGCGGGTTGGAGGCGTGAAGAATCCTGAGTGGTTTGTGGATGGTTTTTCACGGTATCTTGAGGATCATCCGGATCCGGAAAGGCCGAAACTTCGGATGGAGATTTTGTGGGGCGGAGAGCCGGAAGGAAAAGCGAAGGAGGCTTTGAAGGAGCGGATGGATAGAGGGTATCCGGTGCCGTTTCTGCTTTTACGTCATCAAAACCGGGAGGTGTTTGAGGATTATATCTGGCACTGGTTTATGGTGATAGGCTATGAGGAGACGGAGAAGGATTTTCTGATTCAGACGGCGACTTACGGAGAGAAGAAGGCTTTTTCCTTTCACGAGATCTGGAATACGGGCTGTGAGGAGAAGGGCGGTATGATTTTGTATGAGCTGTCCGAAAAGTAATGGCCGGAATTATGCAGGCCGAACCTTCCGGATTGTATTACAGAAAAAAGGTTGACGTCAGAGTGTGGCGGCTTGCCTGCCGCAGAGGAGTGTGTTACAATCGTTTTAGCCTAATAAAGATAAAGGAGAGAAATGATATGGCAAATCCAGTAGTTACGTTTGAGATGGAGAACGGGGATATCATCAAGGCGGAGTTATATCCGGAAATTGCCCCGAATACAGTTCGAAATTTTGTGTCTCTTGCAGGAAAGGGATTTTATGATGGATTGATTTTCCACAGAGTTATCCGTGGATTTATGATTCAGGGAGGATGCCCGAATGGTACAGGGATGGGCGGCCCTGGTTATTCCATTAAGGGTGAGTTTGCGCAGAATGGTGTGACAAATGATCTGAAGCATACGCCGGGTGTGCTTTCCATGGCACGTGCGATGCATCCGGATTCTGCGGGAAGCCAGTTTTTTATTATGCATGAAGCGGCTCCGCATCTGGACGGCGCTTACGCAGCATTTGGAAAGGTGACAGAGGGAATGGACGTGGTCAATAAGATTGCTGAGACAGCGACAGACTACAGTGACCGTCCGCTGGAAACCCAGAGAATGAAAAAAGTTACGGTGGAGACATTCGGCGAAGAATATCCGGAACCGGAAACGATCTAGGTTAAAAGGAACAGGAAGATGAAAAAGAAAATCGACTATGAAAACTGGGATCGAAAAGAGATTTATGAATTGTTTCACGGCTATCTTTTTTATCTGACAGTTGAGATTGATATTACGGAATTCCTGGAGACGATTCATAAACATCAATGGAAATTTTATCCTTCTATCTGTTATTGTATTACCAAGACAGTCAATTTGGATGAAAGATACCGGTATGCAAAAGTGGACGGTCAAGTCTGCGTATGGGATCATGTGAATACTCATTATACTTTGATGCGCAAGAACACGGATCATCTTTTTACACATCAACGGACAGGATACCAGGAGGATTTCCAGAAGTTCTATGAGGCGTTTTTAAAGGATAAGAAAGAAGCGGAAAACTGCAGCAGCCTGTATGCCTATCAGCAAAAGGCGATGGATGACGTGCATATTTCCACGATGCCGAATACTGTTTACACGAGTCTTTCGTACGCCAAGCCGAATTCTTTTACAAAGTATGGAACGGACAATGTCAGTTACATTCCTTTTGTGATGATTGGAAAGTATCATGAGGAAAACGGACGGATGAAAATGCCTGTAACAGTAGAGTTTCACCATGCGGTAAATGACGGGTGGCATGCAGAGAATTTTTTGCCGGCTGCTAGAAGAGTGCTGCAGAGGTTTTCAGCAAGAAAAGGAAGACGAAATGCACGATTAGAGAGAGATGTGAGCTGTTGCTGGTTCTGGCGGCAGCTCTTTTTCCATTTTACTAATGACCGGGAATGTGGTACACTATACGAAATATGGTGAAAAATGAAGAAGTAAGAGGTTGACTGCAGATGAGTATGGTAAAAACCGACAAGCTTGTATTTGAATATGAGAAACGAGACGAGGAAGGAAATGTCATCGGGAAGCAGCGGGCCATTGATGAGGTAGATCTGGAGATTGAAAAGGGGCAGTTTATTGCCATTTTGGGACACAATGGTTCCGGAAAATCCACGTTTGCAAAGCATATCAATGCGCTTTTAATTCCGGGAGGCGGCACGATGTGGGTCGGCGGCCGGGATACCAAAGATGAGGATGAGCTGTGGAACATCCGCCAGAGTGCGGGGATGGTGTTCCAGAATCCGGACAATCAGATCATTGCCACGGTGGTGGAAGAGGATGTTGGATTCGGCCCGGAGAATCTGGGGGTGCCGTCAAAGGAGATCTGGAAAAGAGTAGAGGATGCGCTGGAAAAAGTAGGTATGCTGGAATATCGTTACAGTTCGCCGAACAAGCTTTCCGGCGGACAGAAGCAGCGGGTGGCAATTGCAGGTGTGGTTGCCATGCGGCCGGAGTGTATTGTGCTGGATGAGCCGACGGCGATGCTGGATCCGAATGGCCGGAAGGAAGTGATCCGGACGGTCCGGGATCTGCAGCGGCAGGAGAAGGTGACGGTCATTTTGATCACCCATTATATGGAAGAGGTGACGGATGCCGACTATATTTATGTAATGGATAAAGGGAAAGTCGTCATGCAGGGAAATCCAACGCAGATCTTCTCGCAGGTGGATCTGTTAAAGCATTACCGCCTGGATGTGCCGCAGGCGACAGCAGTGGCGGATGCGCTGATTAAAAAAGGATTTCCGGTTTCCGCGGGAACGCTGACAAGACAGAAGCTTTGTCAGGAGGTTTGTGCCCTTGCAAAGGAGAGAGGAGTTCTTCAGAATTCCCTGCCGCCGGAAGTGGTCAAAGATCACGCGCGTACCCGACCGGACGGGGAGCCGATTTTAAGTCTTCGCGGGCTGAATTATGTCTACAGTCCGGGAACTGCCTACGAAAAGCAGGCCATGAAGGATGTCAATCTGGATATCTGGCAGGGCGAATTTATCGGCATCATCGGACATACCGGATCAGGGAAATCTACACTGATCCAGCATCTGGACGGTCTGATCCGTGCTACCAGCGGAGAATTGTATTTTGACGGTGAAAATATTTATAAAGAGGGTTACTCTATGAAAGCTCTCCGGCAGCAGGTGGGACTGGTGTTCCAGTATCCGGAGCATCAGCTCTTTGAAGCGGATGTATTAAGCGATGTCTGCTTCGGCCCGAAAAATCAGGGGCTTTCCGAGGAGGAATGTAAGAAGAGAGCAAAAGAGGCACTGGAGATGGTTGGTTTTCCAGAGTCTTTATACAATGCATCTCCGTTCGATCTTTCCGGAGGACAAAAGAGAAGGGCGGCCATTGCAGGTGTCCTTGCCATGCGCCCGAAGGTGCTGGTACTGGACGAGCCGACAGCGGGACTGGACCCGAAAGGACGAGATGACATTCTGGATCAGATTGCACTGCTCCAGAAGACCACCCATATGACAGTAATTCTGGTTTCCCACAGTATGGAGGACGTTGCCAAATATGTGGACCGGATCATTGTCATGAATCACGGAGAAAAGATTTTTGATGACACACCGAAACAGGTTTTCCGACATTATAAACGGCTGGAAGAAGTGGGACTTGCCGCACCGGAAGTGACATATCTTATGCACGAACTGCGAGAATCGGGAGTTCCGGTTTCTACAGATATCACTCTTGTGGAGGAAGCAGCCGATGAAATAGAAAGGGTATTAAAACAATGATACGAGATATTACAATAGGCCAGTATTATCCGGCGAAGAGCCCTGTTCATAAACTGGACCCGCGTGTAAAGATTGTCAGTACACTGTTGTATCTGATTTCGCTATTTTTATTCCGGAGCATTCCGGGCTATCTGATTGCCACGATCTTTCTCTTTGGATGCATCAAATTGTCCAAAGTTCCGGTAAAATATATTCTCAAAGGATTGAAGCCGATCTTCATTCTGCTGCTGATTACGATTCTCTTCAATCTGTTTTTGACAACCGGTGGCAGAACTCTGGTTCACATCTGGATGTTCCGGGTGACGGAAGAAGGGCTTCGGACAGCAGCTTACATGGCAATCCGTCTGATTTATCTGATCATGGGTGCATCTTTGATGACGTTCACGACAACGCCGACGGCACTGACCGATGCCATCGAAAGTCTCTTGCGTCCGCTGAATCATCTGCATGTGCCGGTACATGAAATCGCAATGATGATGTCCATTGCACTTCGGTTTATTCCGATTCTTCTGGAGGAGACGGACAAGATTATGAAAGCCCAGATCGCAAGGGGAGCGGATCTGGACAGCGGAAATATTATCCAGAAGGCCAAGGCCATGATTCCGATTCTCGTGCCGCTGTTCGTCTCGGCGTTCCGGAGAGCCAATGACCTTGCCATGGCAATGGAGTCCAGGTGCTATCGTGGCGGCGAAGGCAGAACAAAGATGAAGCCGCTTGTCTACAGTAGTCAGGATATCCGCGCGTATGTGATCGTAATCGTATACATGGTCGTTGCGGTGGGAGCAGGAAGATTTCTGCCGTTTCATATCTGGATTTTTTAATGCAAAGGAAAGCATTCTCAGTGGGAGGGTGCAAAACAAGAATAAAACTTATATATCAGAAAAAGAATCTTTTTACCGGCAAAACGGTAAAACAGATTCTTTTTTTGATACAATGGAAACATGATAGACAGGTGTCATGTTTTGTGTGCTATAGTCAAGGAAAAAGGGGAGGAGACAAGATGAGATATGAGTGGATGGATGCGTACTTGTTAAAAAAGCGGGGCGTGACAAAAGATTATCAGCCGGTCTGGAACTGGATCCGATACCATGTGGGCGGAAAAATGTTTGCAGCCATCTGTCTGGATCAGGAGAAGCGCCCTTATTATATTAATCTGAAACTGGAACCGGTGAAGGGTGAGATTTTCCGCGGCCAGTACGAAGACATTCTGCCGGGATACTATTCTGACAAAATCAACTGGAACTCGATCCGCACGGACGGGGAGGTGCCGGATGACCTGATGAAAGACATGCTGGATGAATCGTACCGCCTGGTACTGGAAGGATTCAGCCGGAAACGGCAGCGGGAAATTCTGGGCATCACCTGTTGTGGTACAGAATGTTATACGTGCAGCTGTTATGGTTCCATCTGCGGGGGATGCAATGAGCTTTCCGGAAAAGTATTCCACGCTCCGAAGGGAAAGGCCTGCCCGATTTACCGGTGCGCCGTTTACAAAAAGTACCGTACCAGCTGTGCCGGATGTGAGGATCTGCCGTGTGAAATCTGGAGGACAACAAAGGACCCGGAATTGGATGAGGCGGAATTTGAAGCTGATATCCGTCAGAGGATGGAGAATCTGAAAAGAGCATACGAAGATGGCATTTGATTATAAGAAAGAATGCAAAAAATTCTACCTTCCGACAGACGATCAGGAAAGCAGAAGAACGCTTAAACCAGTAAAAAGGCGCCGGTCCTGCCAAGGCAGAAGGGAATTTCTGACCTCAGCAGAACTGGCACCTTTGTTATGTATGTGTCTTTATTCGGAAATAGATCCGGACGGTCGGTTGGAAACCGGAATGCCGTTGACTTCCACACTGTCACTGAGCTGAATGACAAGGTATGGGATGCCGTCAATCAATTTTGTTTCCACCAGATCAGTCCGGTCCGGATTTACCTTGATGACCACATCCGGAGTCTTGACCTCGAAGGTTCGGGTGTTGGCCAAGTTGGACGCCAGAAGAGATGGCGTGTCCCCGGCAGCAGCATCAAATTCCCGGTCAAACTGTTCCAGATTTTCCTCCCTGGCGCCGCTTCGCTCCAGAAGTTTCTTCACATCCGTCTTGTCCAGACGCAGCGGCTCCGGCTCATCTTTATGCTCTTCAATCATTTCTGTCAGATTCTCATGCAGTGTCTTGACCGTGTCAAAATTGCAGGAATCCCCAAGGGTATCACTGACCAGATACTGGAAGGTGGATTTCTGATCCCCTGCAGGCATCGGCACATGACAGCCAAGGACATTGTCAATCAGATCATCCTGAAATTCTTTTGCGTTTTTCGAATAATACAGAAGACTGTGGATGTCCGTGGAGCGGTCGTTAAAGGCCGGGAACAAAAATCCGATATCCGGCATTTCCACGATCCAGTCACGGATCCGGTCCTCAATATGATTGGTCTCCGAATTATAGCAGAGCCCTGCCTTGGAAAGCTTCACCGGGCAGATGCTGCAAAGGAGAAATTCATATACTTCGTCAGAAGCATCAAACATTTCTTCCCCATCGGAAGATTTTCCAGGCACATCGTAGTTTGCATGAATCAGAATAATATAATAATTTTCCCCATAATTATAAAAATCGATAATCTTCTGGTAAAACTCATCCAGAAGCGAATCGTCCTGAAGCTTACTGTCCCGAAGTCTCAGAAGAAACTCCTGGGTGCCGCCGGAAGTTTCCTGCTCCAGCGGGAACTCCATATCCATCAGATTTTTCCCGATTCCTCCGGAAAGCGTCTTCTTAAACAGATCAAAATATTTAAACATTTCCTCCTCCGGGAGAGAAAGGAACGCATCTTTCGATTTCGTCTTTATCGTCTTTTCCCCGTCCACATAGCAGCCACAGATCCGCGTAATGGCACAGTTGGCAGGAGAAAACTGCTTTTTAATTTCTGCGATTTCTTTTTTATTCATGTTCGTTCACCTCGCAGATTATCTTATCATGGATGAAGAAAATGTACAAGAAAAAGGCAGATTCTTTGGCCGCGGTGTGTTAAAATGAAGAAAGCAAACAGACGAAGGAGAGCAGAACGTGAAACGAATCAAACTGACCGTCGCATATGACGGCACCAACTACTGCGGCTGGCAGGTACAGCCAAACGGAATCACAATTGAAGAAGTACTGAATAAAAAACTCAGCAAACTGACCGGAGAAGATATTCACATCATCGGAGCAAGCAGAACCGACTCCGGCGTCCATGCCCTTGGAAATGTGGCAGTTTTTGATACAACAAGTACAATTCCACCGGAACGGTTTGCCTACGCCATCAATCAGAGGCTGCCAGAAGACATCGTAGTCACACAGTCCGAGGAAGTTCCTCTGGACTGGCACCCGAGATATCAGGACTGCACCAAATACTACGAATACCACATTCTCAACAGGCCGCTTCCGGATCCGCTGAAGCGCCTGACCACAAGCCACGTCTCCTTCCCGCTGGATGAAGCTAAAATGCAGGAGGCGGCCAATTACCTCATCGGTACACACGATTTCAAAAGCTTCTGCAATATCCGCACAAACACGGACGACACCGTACGCACCATTTACAGTCTCGACGTTGTCCGGGACGGAGAAGAAATCACCATCTACATCAGCGGAAACGGCTTCCTCTACAACATGGTACGCATCATCGCCGGCACACTCATCCGCGTCGGCCGGGGATTCTATCAGCCAGAACAAGTCAAAGAAATCCTCGAAACAAAAGAACGAACTGAAGCCGGCGTCACCGCACCACCACAAGGCCTCAGACTTGCAAAAATAAAATATTCATCGGGGACGTGTTCCGATTCAAAGGTACACGACGTAAATGAGTAAAAAATGGCCTCCAGCCCAGTAAAATCAAGGGCTGGAGCTAATTGTCAGATAATTTTCACTGGGGACGTGTTCCGGTGCATCGGAACACGTCCCCGGAAAGGAGGAGCGATGGGGAAGATCTATTTTGATAATGGAAGTACGTCGTTTCCGAAGGCGCCGGGTGTGGCCCGTGCGATGGCGGAGTTTCTGGAGCGGGGTGCGTTTAATATTAATCGTGGCGGCTACGAGGGGGCTTATGAGCTGGCGGGCCGGGTGCTGGATACGCGTGAGATGCTTGCGAAGCTGTTTCATGCGGAAAGTTCCAGACAGGTGATTTTTACCCCGGGAATCACATGGTCTTTGAACATGTTTTTAAATGGATTTTTGAGGGAGGGGGATCATGTGGTGGTCTCCGGCATGGAGCATAATGGTGTGATGCGTCCGCTGGAACAGCTGAGGAAGACGAAGGGAATTTCTTATGATGTGGCAAGGACGTCGTCAGAGGGCGAGGTGACAGCTGAGGCCGTGGAGGAGAAGATCGGTCCGAAGACAAGGCTGGTGCTTGTGCTGCATGCTTCCAATGTGTGCGGAACGGTGCTTCCGATTGAAGAGATCGGGGAGGTCTGCAAACGGCATGATGTCTTTTTTGCGGTGGATACGGCTCAGAGTGCGGGGGCACTTTCCATTGACATGCAGAAGGCAAACATCGATTTTCTGGGATTTACCGGGCATAAGGGGCTCAAAGGCCCGCAGGGGATCGGCGGCTTTTTGATTTCGCCGGAGCTGGATGCCTGTGTCCGGCCGGTGATTCTCGGCGGAACGGGAAGTCATTCGGATCTGCTGTCCCAACCGGAAGAACTGCCGGATAAGTACGAGAGCGGAACGATGAATCTTCCGGGAATCATCGGGCTCCATGCGGCTCTTTCCTATCTGGAAGAAACGGGAATCGATGTGATCCGAAGGGAAAAGGAACAGCTGACCGCCCGGTTCCTGGATGGAGTCAGGGAGATACCGGGCGTTCGGGTGATCGGAAAGCAGACGATGGAGCACCGGACAGCAGTAGTTTCCCTTGATTTCCCGGAGATGGACAATGCGATTGCGGCATTTCTTCTGGAGCAGGAGTACGGGATCATGACGCGGGTCGGTCTGCATTGTGCTCCGCTGGCTCACCAGAGTCTTGGAACCTTTCCAAAAGGGACGGTGCGGTTTTCTTTCAGCGAGCAAAATACGGAAGAAGAAATTGTCAGAGGAATTGAAGCAGTGAAGCGGATCACAGAAAATAGAAATTATCTATAAATACCTGTAATGATGTGAAAAAACGATAGCGTAATCTGCCGGACGAAATTGAAGCAGTTCCGAAAACATGTTACCCTTATTATAAGAGAAACATTGGCAGACAAAAGGCGCGGCTTACCAGCAGCCGTGCCTGTGTTTCGTGACAAAGGAGGAAAAGAAATGGCAGATTATCATCAGATGTGGAAAGATCTTGGAATGGACGTAGAGACCCACGATCAGCTCTGCGAAGTGCTTCCGCAGGCGTTTGGAGATGTGTATCTTTCCCAGGAAAACAGACCGGAAGGAATGGATTATTATAATTTTGTTGTTGCGGAAATTCACGGCGTTCGTCCGGCAGAACTGATTGAGCATCAGAAAAAAGGCGGAAAAGTGTTTGGAACATTTTGCGTCTATGTACCGGATGAAATTGTGTTTGCGGCAGACGCAATTGCAACGGGACTGTGCGGTGGTTCCCAGTTCTGGGTTCCGGGCGGTGAGAAGGTGCTGCCGACCAATACCTGTCCGCTGATCAAGGCATCCGTAGGGGCAAGACTGGACCGGACCTGTCCGTTCTTCCGGATTGCGGACATGTATGTCGGTGAGACGACCTGCGACGGAAAGAAGAAAGCATGGGAAATTCTGGCGGAAGATGTGCCGGTCCATGTCATGGATCTTCCGCAGATGAAGCGGGAAAAGGACATCAAAGCATGGGCAGATGAGATCCGTATTTTCCGGGGCGTAGTTGAAGAGATGACAGGCAATCAGGTGACGGCAGAATCTCTGCACAATGCCATTGTTCTGATCAATAATAAGAGACGGGCACTTTCCAGACTGTATGATTTAAGAAAAAATGAAAAACTTCCGATCAGCGGAAAGGATGCCCTTTTGATTTCCCAGATTGCATTCTATGATGATCCGACCCGGTTTACCGAGATGACAAACAAGCTTTGCGATGAGCTGGATCAGAGAGTCAAAGACGGCGTCAGCGTATTCCCGGAAGGAACAAAGAGAATCATGCTGACAGGTACTCCGCTTGCGATTCCGAACTGGAAGCTTCACAACCTGGTAGAAACAAGCGGCGGTGCGGTAGTCTGTGAAGAAATGTGTACAGGTACCCGGTACTTTGAACGTCTTGTGGACGAAGCAGAGGGAACGGTGGATGAGCAGATCGACCATCTGGCAGAGCGGTATATGGGCATCAACTGTGCATGCTTTACACCGAACTCCGCACGAATCGACGATATTATCCGTCTTGCAAAAGAATACAAGGTAGACGGAATTATTGACGTGAACCTGAAATTCTGCAGCCTGTATGACTGTGAAGGCTACCATGTAGAAAAAGCGCTGAAAGAGGCAGGTATCCCGGTACTTGGCATTGAAACGGATTATACGGACAGTGACGCGCAGCAGCTTCGTACCAGAATCAGCGCATTTATTGAAATGTTAAACAGCTAAAGAAAGCTGGTGCAGGAATGATTTCATATTATGTGCTTTTTCCCAATCACGATAATGGGATGCGGCTTTACCGGGAAATGAAAGAAAACGGCCTGAAATGTACGATTGCTCCGACTCCGCGCGAGGCGAGCAAGTGCTGCGGCATTTCACTTCTTGTAAAAAAAGAAGATCTGGATCAGATCAGGCAGATTGTGAAAGAAAAACAGATTGAAATTCTTCAGATTGCAGAAATCAAAAAGGATATCGATCCCAACAGGGACCGGTATTGCTGAAAAACAGGCGGGGACGCAAATAAGCGTCCCCAAATCATGGTGGAGGGAATGAAACATGAATTACGTAGGAATCGACATCGGATCAACTGCTTCCAAGGTTGTGGTAAGAGGGGATGCAAATGCGCATTTCGTACTTCCGACCGGATGGAGCAGTAAGGAGACGACGAAGAAGATAAAAGAACATTTAAAAGAGCTGGGAGCAGACGTGGAAAACGACGACACCCGCGTTGTTGCTACCGGATACGGCCGTGTGGCTGTGGATTTTGCAGATCATGTGATCACAGAGATCACATGCCATGCAAGAGGAGGACGGGAACTGGCACACGGAGACTGTGCAGTCATTGATGTGGGCGGACAGGACACGAAAGTCATCATGGTGGAACAGGGCATGGTCGTGGACTTCCTGATGAATGACAAATGTTCGGCGGGAACCGGGAAATTTCTGGAGATTATGGCAAACCGGCTGGGCGTGACGATTGATGAATTATTTGAGATGGCAGCGGCAGGAGAGGTTCTCCCGATCAGTTCCCTGTGTACGGTATTCGCCGAATCCGAGGTCATTAACTACATTGGTGAGGGGCAGAAACGGGAAAATATCGCCGCCGGAGTCGTAGATTCCGTAGCTGCAAAAGTAGCACAGCTGGCACAGAGAAAGGAACTTCCGGATCGTATCATTCTGACCGGAGGATTAAGCCACAGTATTTATTTCACGGATATTCTCAGTAAAAAGATTGGGAAAAAAGTGGAACCGACCGAAAACGGACGCTATGCAGGAGCCCTGGGCGCATCTTATCTGGCGGAAGAAAAAAAGAAAAGATAAAGAGAGCACACTTGACGAATTCCCTCGACAACAGGTATGATAACAGAGAAGATTGGGAGGGAATTGCATGAAAATTTCAACAAAAGGAAGATATGCACTCAGGCTGATGCTGGATCTGGCTCTCCATGATCAGGAAAAACCAATCCGGCTCAAAGACGTAGCCGCACGGCAGGGAATTTCTGTCAAATATCTAGAAAGCATTGCAGGAGTACTCGCAAAAGCAGGGTATATCCGAAGCCTTCGGGGAGCACAGGGCGGCTATTTTCTCAAATACAGTGCAGAACAATATAAAGTCGGCGACATTCTGAGACTGACAGAAGGAAGCATGGCACCGGTAGACTGCCTCGAAACAGAAGAAAACCACTGCCCGCGCGCAGAAACGTGCACCACACTCCGCCTCTGGAAAGAACTCGACACCGCAGTCAAAAGCGTAATCGATCACTACACACTCGCCGATCTCGTAACATGGGAAAAACAAAAAGGAAACGAATACATTATTTAACAGAAAAAAAGACCACGATGGCGGAAAAAAGCAAATAAATAATAAATTAAATAAAGATCAATAAGAATTAAAACGAACTAATAAGTGCTAATCAGAAGTAGTAAGTACTAATAAGAACGGGTAAAAGAAAGAGGACATTTGTCCTCTTTTTCTTTTACCCGTTCCAATAGAAAACAACAAAAACCCCTTGACAAAGAGAAACAGATACCATATAATTCCTATAAAATTTATAGGAAATCAACTCATTGGGGACAGGTTCCGGTGCATCGGAACACGTCCCCGAAATAGAAAGAAGGGATTTAGATGGCTGTTTTTAGTAGTGTTTTGGATATGGTTGGTGGTACTCCGCTTCTTGAGGCGGGAAATCTTGAGAGGGAGCTTGGTCTGAAGGCGAAGATCCTGATGAAGCTTGAGTATTTGAATCCGGCTGGAAGTGTGAAGGATCGGATTGCGAGGGCGATGATTCTGGATGCCAGAGAGAAGGGGCTTTTGAAGGAGGGGGCTACGTTGATTGAGCCGACTTCTGGAAATACGGGGATTGGTCTTGCTTCGATGGCGGCGTCGCTTGGATATCGTTTGATTTTGACGATGCCGGAGACGATGAGCGTTGAGCGGAGAAATATTCTGAAGGCGTACGGGGCTGAGATTGTTCTGACAGATGGTGCCAGCGGGATGACAGGGGCGATTGAGAAGGCAAAGGAACTTGCTCAGGAAATCCCGGACAGTTTTATTCCGGGGCAGTTTGAGAATCCGGTGAATCCGAAGGCGCATATTGAGATGACAGGGCCTGAGATCTGGGAGGATACGAAAGGGAAGGTCGATATTTTCGTGGCAGGTGTCGGAACAGGCGGAACCATCACAGGTGTGGGTACCTATCTGAAAGAGAAAAATCCGAATGTGAAGATTGTGGCGATGGAGCCTTCGGATTCGCCGGTGCTTTCCGGAGGAAAGCCGGGCCCGCACAAACTGCAGGGAATCGGTGCGGGATTCATCCCGGATACGCTGGATACGGAAATTTATGATGAGATTCTTACCATCGGTTCAGAGGAAGCGTTTTCCGGTGCGCGCCAGATTGCGCAGAAGGAAGGCGTTCTGGTGGGAATTTCTTCCGGTGCGGCTTTTGCGGCGGCAGTGAAGCTTGCGAAACGGCCGGAAAATGAAGGAAAGATGATTGTTGTCCTGCTTCCGGATTCAGGAGACCGGTACTACTCCACTCCGTTGTTTACTGCATAGAGAATCCGAATAACAGGCCAGAAAATAAAAAAGCAGCGAAAGGAAAGACAGAGTATGGAAAAAAATTTGACAAGAGACAAAAGAAACCTGAAATTTGAAACATTGCAGCTTCATGTTGGACAGGAGCAGGCGGATCCGGCTACAGACGCAAGGGCAGTGCCGATTTACCAGACAACCTCCTACGTGTTTCATGACTGCCGGGATGCCGAGGATCGTTTCAGCCTGAAAGCAGAAGGAAATATTTACGGCCGTCTGACCAATCCGACCCAGGCAGTGTTTGAGCAGAGAATGGCTGCTCTGGAAGGCGGTTCGGCAGCGCTTGCGGTTGCGTCCGGCGCAGCCGCAATCTGTTACACCTTTCAGGGCCTTGCCGGACAGGGGGATCACATCGTGGCGGCAAAAAATATTTACGGCGGAACATACAATCTGCTGGCCCATACTCTGCCGGAATATGGAATCACAACGACATTTGTAGATCCATTTCAAAAAGGAGCGTTTGAAGATGCGATTCAGGAAAATACAAAGGCCGTTTTTATTGAAACTCTGGGAAATCCAAACTCGGACATCACGGATATTAAGGCGGCGGCAGAGGCGGCTCATGCCCATGGGATTCCGCTTGTGATTGACAATACGTTCGGAACGCCGTATCTGATCCGGCCGATTGAACACGGAGCAGATATTGTAGTTCATTCGGCGACAAAATTTATCGGAGGCCACGGAACAAGCCTTGGCGGTATCATCGTGGAGAGCGGAGCATTTGACTGGGAAGCATCCGGAAAATTCCCGTCTCTGACAGAGCCAAACGCAAGTTATCATGGCGTGGTATTTTCCAAAGCCGCGCCGCAGGCGGCGTTTATCACAAAACTCCGTGCCATCGTTCTGCGTGATATGGGAGCAGCGCTTTCTCCGTTTAATGCCTTTTTACTGCTTCAGGGACTGGAAACTTTGTCGCTCCGTGTGGAACGTCATGTGGAGAATGCCCTGCAGGTTGTACGGTATCTGAATCAGCATCCGATGGTGGAATGTGTCCATCATCCTGCTGTGACGGAAGAGGAAGATCAGAAACAGTTGTATAAAGCCTACTTCCCGAAAGGCGGCGCTTCGATCTTCACTTTTGAAATCAAAGGCGGCGCAGAAGAAGCAAGGAAATTTATCGACAGCATGGAAATTTTCTCCCTCCTTGCAAATGTGGCGGATGTGAAGTCACTGGCAATCCATCCGGCTTCCACAACACATTCACAGCTGAATGAGGAAGAATTAAAAGAACAGGGTATCCGTCCGAATACCATCCGTCTTTCCATTGGAACGGAGCATATTGATGATATTATCGAAGATCTGGAGACGGCATTTGAGAGAATAAAATAGGAAAATAAGTATAGGAAGAGTTTTGGACAAGAAAGTTCGGAACTCTTCTTTTTGTATTCAAACAGCAGGATGAAAATTGTGAAAAATGTATATTACAAATGTCACAACTTGAATGATAATTGTAATAAGCTTACAAAAGCGAATTGACTTTTAGTATTCCAATGATATGATAAAGATAGTATTCAGACGGAAAAGGAGGGCTTTATGAAAAAGAAAAAAATCATGGTAGCAGGACATATTTCCCTCGATATTACTCCAGAATTCCACAATTCCGGAACGCAAAAATTTTCGGAAATTCTAAGACAGGGGAAGCTTGTCAATGTGGGGCCTGCCCAGATGACATTGGGAGGTGCGGTTTCCAATACCGGACTTGCTTTGCAGAAGCTGGGGGCGGATGTGGTTCTGACAGCAAAAATCGGGACAGATCTTTTCGGGGATATCATGATGAAAAAGCTGGAGGAGTACGGATGCCCGATGCGTTTGATCCGGGATGAAGAGGGAGCCACTTCTTATACGATTGTGCTTGCTCCAAAAGGAAGCGACAGGGCATTTTTGCATGATCCAGGCAGTAATCACACGTTCTGTGCAGACGACCTGGACTGGGAGGAAGTAAAAAAGGCGGATTATTTTCACTTTGGGTATCCGACTTTGATGCGCCGGTTTTATGAAAATGATGGAGCAGGACTGGTAAAGCTGTATAAAGCGGTAAAGTCCGCAGGTCTTACTTCTTCTTTGGACCTCGCAGCTGTTGACCCGGAATCCGAATCGGGACAGTGTGACTGGGAAAGCATCTTAAAACAAGTGCTTCCATATGTGGACTTTTTCGTGCCGAGTATCGAAGAGCTTGCTTATATGGTGGATCGTGAAAAATATCAGGAATGGCAGGAAAGAGCAGCAGGCGAGGATATTGTATCGATTCTTTCTCTTAGCAAAGATGTCCGGCCTCTGGCTGAGAAAGTACTGTCCTATGGATGCGGTGCTGTCTTGTTAAAATGCGGTGCGGCAGGTATGTACTTAAAGACTTCGGGAAAAGAGAGAATGAGGAACGTGGATGCTGACCTGGAAGGCTGGGAAAATACAGAACTTTTTGAAGACAGCTTCGTCCCTGAACGGATTTTGTCCGGAACCGGAGCGGGCGACACCAGTATTGCGGCATTTCTGTATGCTGCCATGCAGGGATGTACACCAAAAGAAAGTATTGAATATGCCGCGGCGACCGGTGCGTGCTGCGTATCAACATACGATACGATCAGCGGCTTAAAGTCTTTCGCGGAATTAAGGGAAAAGATACAAAATGGCTGGAAAAAGCAGAAGATTATGAAAGAATAGGAGGAAAATAACAATGATTGTATCCATGAAAACCGTCTTAGACATAGCGGATGCAGAAAATATGGCGATTGGAGCCTTCAATGTTACAGAACTGGAAGGAATCCAGGCAGTATTGGGGGCGGCAGAAGAGCTGGGACAACCGGTAATTCTTCAATTTGCTCCGGTACATGAAGAGTATATCTCTTTGAAAACGATCGGACCGATTATGGTATTGATGGCTGACAAGGCAAAAGTACCGGTATGCGTTCATCTGGATCACTGCGACAATTTTGATATGATCCGGGAGGCGCTGGATATGGGATTTTCCTCTGTCATGTATGACGGATCCATGCTGCCATATGAGAAAAACTGTGCATATACGAAAACTGCGGTAGAAATCGCCCAAATGTACGGCGCATCTGTGGAGGCTGAAATCGGCGCAATGAACAGTGAAGATGGAAAGGCACAGAATGACTGCTATACAGATCCGGAAGAGGCGGGAAATTTTGTCAAAGCGACTGGCATCGATGCTCTTGCATGTTCCTTCGGAACCGTCCACGGCTTATATACAGCGGAACCGAAGCTGGATTTTGACCGGATTGAGAAAATCCGGGAGACGATTGGAATTCCGATTGTTATGCACGGCGGAAGCGGAGTCAGCGATGAGGATTTCAGAAAATGCATTGACCGGGGTGTAAGAAAAATAAATTATTATACTTATCGCGCAAAAGCAGGCGGTGAATATGTAAAACAGAAATGCATGGAAACAGATGGACCGGTATTTTTCCATGATATCACATGCTGGGCAAGAGACTGCATGAAAGAGGATGTTCTTCATGCCATGCGTGTTTTTTCCGGATGCAAATAGGAGGGATAAAGAAATGAAACGTTCCGAAATTAATCAGGCATTAAAAAATATGGAAGAGATGATCAGAAAATGCGGTTTCCATCTTCCGCCATTCTGTGACTTTACACCGGATGAATGGAAAGAAAAAGGACATGAATACGATGAAATCCGTGATAATATGCTGGGATGGGATATCACAGACTATGGCCTTGGAAATTTCAAGAAGATCGGATTTTCTCTGATCACTCTCAGAAATGGAAATACGCATATGGATAAATATAAAAAAACATATGCGGAAAAGCTTCTTTATCTGGAAGAAGATCAGTCCGCAACGATGCATTTCCACTGGACAAAAATGGAAGACATCATAAACCGTGGAGGTGGAAATGTTCTGATCCGTGTTTATAATTCCAAAGAGGATGGATCTTTTGATGATACCGATGTTACCATCCATAGTGACGGAAGGGAATATACCGTTCCGGCGGGAACACAGATCAGGCTGACCCCGGGCGAAAGCATTACGGTATATCCGTATATGTACCATGACTTTGAAGTGGAGAAAGGAAGCGGGGCAGTTCTGTTAGGAGAAGTTTCCATGTGCAATGACGATAACACGGATAATCGTTTCTACGAGCCGATGGGAAGATTCCCGGAGATCGAAGAGGATGAAGCTCCTTACCGGCTGCTGTGCAATGAATATCCGCCGGCACCGTAAAAATACAGACAAATCAGCGCTGTGCAAAGCAGACAACCTGGAAAGATGTCTGACGCACAGCGCTATTTTTGTCGAGAATATATTACATTTGTCATTTAAAACATTGCAAATGTCATGTGGAAATCGTTACATTGTACACCTGCACAAAAAATCACGATTTGCTATGATAAATCTATCAAAAATACACAAGGCAAAAGGAGGAAAGATTATGAAAAGAAAAGTGTTAAGTGTATTGCTTGTGGCAGCGATGGCAGGAACCATGTTAATGGGATGTAACAGCGGAGACAGTGGTTCCGGCGGATCGGACAATGGCGGATCTTCCGACGACGGCGGCAAACACTACAAATTCGCCTATACCTGTATGGACGGAACAAACCCGTTCTTTGTGACAATCGAAGACAAGATCAAAGAACTGGTAGAGGCAAACGGCGATGAACTGATTTCTACAGACCCTGCTAATGATGTTTCTCTTCAGATTACCCAGGTAGAAGATATGGTATCCCAGAACATCGATGGTATCTTCTTAAATCCGGTTGAAGCAGAAGGAATTTTGCCGGCACTTGACGCACTGAAAAGCGCAGAAGTACCGATCGTAAACTTCGACACAGAAGTAGCGGATATGTCTTATGTAGCGTCTTATACAGGATCGGATAACTACAACGCAGGAAAAGTTTGTGGAGAAGACCTCGTAAAGAAATGTCCGGACGGCGGAAAAATCATCGTACTGGATTCCCCGACAATGAACTCCGTTACAGACAGAACAAATGGCTTCCTGGATGCGATCGAAGGACACGGATTTGAAATCGTAGCACAGCAGGATGCAAAAGGAAATCTGGAAGTATCCATGGGCATCGCAGAAGACCTTCTGCAGGGCAACAGCGACGTTGTAGCAATCTTCGGTGGAAATGACCCTACAGCACTTGGCGCATTAGCAGCAGCAAACGCAGCAGGCCTTGAAGATGTATTAATTTACGGCGTAGACGGTTCACCGGATGTGAAATCCGAACTGGCATCAGGAGATTCTCTGATGGAAGGTACCGGAGCACAGTCACCGATTGCAATCGCAGAAAAAGCAGTAGAAATCATGTATGACATCATGGAAGGAAAAGAAGTAGAAGACCGTTATCCGGTTGATACTTTCCTGATCACTGCTGACAATGTAGAAGAATACGGCACAGACGGCTGGCAGTAAGAAGAATGTATTTCAGGGGAACGGACGATTGTCTGTTCCCCGGACTTGAGGAAAAGCAAAACAGGAAGTAGGTGAAAGCGTGAGCAAAAATGTGCTGTTGGAAATGAAACATATACATAAGCGCTTTGCAGGGGTGCATGCGCTTAATGATATCAGCCTGGAACTGCACGCAGGAGAAGTACATGCCCTCCTTGGGGAAAACGGAGCCGGAAAGTCGACACTGATCAAAGTCCTCGGAGGGATTTATTCTGCGGATGAGGGAGAAATATGGATTGATGGGAAAAAAGTAGAAATCAAAGGCGTAAAAGATGCCCAGGACAATGGGATCGCGATCATCCATCAGGAGCTGGTATTGGTTCCGCACATGACAGTAGCGGAAAATATTTTTCTCGGAAGAGAATTTGGAAGCGGTTTCCTTATTAACCGGGCGAAGATGAACGAGGAAGCACAGAAGCTTCTCGATGCCAATCAGGTGCATATTAAAGCCGATACTCTGGTAGGTAAGCTGACAATAGCACAGCAGCAGATGGTAGAAATTGTAAAAGCAATTTCGTTCAATTCGAGAATTCTTGTCATGGATGAGCCGACCTCTTCGATTGCAGATAAAGAAGTGGAATTCCTGTTTGAGACGATGAGGAAACTGGCAAAACAAGGCGTTGGAATTATCTATATATCGCACAAAATGAGCGAGCTCGAAGAAATTTGTGACAGAGTAACCGTCATGAGAGATGGTGAGTATGTCGGAACCAAAGTGGTAAAAGAGACAAACAAAGATGAGCTGATTGCCATGATGGTAGGTCGTGAACTGACAAGCTATTACACAAGAGAGTATCAGGAACCGGGGGAAGAAATACTCCGGTGTGAACATATTTCTGACGGTAATATGGTACGTGATGTCAGCTTCAATCTGCACAAAGGAGAAATCATCGGCTTTGCCGGACTGGTGGGGGCTGGAAGAAGTGAAACAATGAAAGCCATTTTCGGTCTGACCAAAGGAGCCAAAGGAGATATCTACCTGAAAGGGAAAAAAACAAAGATCTCGTCACCTGTAGAAGCAATGAAAAACGGCATTGCCCTTGTCCCGGAAAACAGAAAAGAGGAAGGGCTCTATAAGGTACAAAGTGTGCGGTTTAATATGACCATTGAAATTATGGATCAATTCATAAAAGGAATCCGGGTTAATGAAAAGAAAGAAATCGAAATCACACAGAAATACATTGACATGATGTCTACAAAAACTCCGACACAATTACAGAAAATCGGAAACCTTTCCGGCGGAAATCAGCAGAAAGTCATCATCGGAAGATGGCTTGCCACCAATCCGGATGTATTAATTATGGATGAGCCGACCAGAGGAGTGGATGTAGGAGCGAAATCCGAAATTTATGTGATCATGAATGAACTGGTGAAAAAAGGCATGTCCATCATTATGATTTCCTCCGAACTTCCGGAAATCATCAACATGAGCGATCGGATTTATGTCATGTCAGAAGGCCGTGTTACAGGATGTCTTTCCCATGAGGAAGTCACTCAGGAAGCTGTGATGCAGCTGGCGGCGAAGTAGAAGGAAAAGGGGGAACGAAACATGGCTCAGACAAAAGGAAATAAAGCAAAACTGCCCGCTACAGAAAATAAAGCAGCAGTATTTTTGAGGGAGAACCTGGGAATTATTATAGCACTTCTGGTGCTATGTGTTCTTCTTGCGGTTTTGCCGGCAACAAGCAGTTCATTTTTATCGACCCAGAATATGTTTAATATTCTGCGGCAGATTTCGACCAATATGCTGATTGCGTGTGCAATGACCATGGTAATTATTCTGGGAGGAATCGATCTTTCTGTTGGATCGATCATTGCTCTTTCCGGAGTAATCGCGGCAGGATGCGTATCAAGATACGAGCTTCCGATTGCTGTAGCACTCATAGCGGGAGCCCTGGTTGGTGTTGTAATCGGTGTTTTCAACGGATTTGTAATCTGTAAGACAACCATTCCGCCATTCATTGTTACACTGGCTACCATGAATATCGCCAGAGGACTTGCAAAAGTATATACCGGCGGTTCTCCGGTGCGTGTTGTTACAAAAGAATGGCAGTTTATCGGTGCAGGCTATATCGGACCGGTTCCGGTTCCTGTTATCATTATGATTATTGCCATCATTATTACAGCATTGATGATGAATAAGACCAAACTTGGACGTCATATCTATGCGGTAGGTGGAAACACACAGGCAGCAGAGTTTTCCGGAATCAAGGTAGCAAGAGTCAAATTTATTGTACACGCTTATGCGGGACTTATGGCAGGACTTGCCGGAATTATTCTGGCATCCAGAATGTATTCCGGACAGCCGACGGCAGGAGAAGGCGCTGAGATGGATGCCATTGCAGCCGTTGTAGTAGGTGGAACATCCATGGCAGGAGGTTCCGGTAAAATTGGAGGTACGATTATCGGTGCTCTGATTATCGGTGTACTGAACAATGGTCTGAACCTGATGAATGTAAATTCATTCTGGCAGGACGTAGTAAAAGGTGTCGTTATTCTCCTGGCGGTATTTATTGACTATATCCGAAACAGAAAATAATAAGAAATATCATAAAAAAGAGACTGGTGCGTCATTTTTTCGCAGCGGTCTCTTTATGATAAAGACGCTTGATAAAATAGACTAAAAGTTATATCATGATAGATAAGTATTGTGACGAAGAAGTGAACGGAGCAGAGAATGAAAAGAACAAAATGGATTGCGGCAGCACTGTGCATTGCACTCTTCTTCAGCGGATGCGCAAAAGAACAAGATCAGGAAAAACACATCTTTGGGGCTACTTACATGACAAGAAACAACCCCTATTTCGATGTCCTGAACGATGAGATTGCCGAGGGAGTAGAAGCGAACGGGGACAAACTGATTGTCCGGGATCCGCTTCAGGACCAGGAAAAGCAGAATCAGCAGATCCTCGATATGATCGATGAAGGAATAGAAATTCTTTTTCTCAATCCCGTAGACAAAGTAAAAGTCAAACCGGCATTAAAGGCATGTCAGGAAGCCGGCGTAGAAATTATCAATATTGATACCCAGGTGGATGATACGGACTATGTTCTGTCCACGATCGAGACGGATAATTATCAGGCAGGACAGGAATGTGCCAAAGATATGATGAAACGTGTGGATTCGGCCAGAATTATCATTCTGGATAATCCGATGCAGGATTCTATCGTCCAGAGAGTCCAGGGATTTTTGGACACCATCGAAGGACATCCGGAATATCAGGTAGTACAGCAGATTTTCAGCGGCGGAGAAATTGAAATCTCAGCAGAAGTAGTATCCGGACTTCTGGACGAAGATTTTAATGTTGTATTTGGCGGTAACGATCCGTCTGCACTTGGCGCCCTTGCGGCTCTTCAGAAAGCAGGGAGAGAGGAAGGAATTCTGATTTACGGAGTAGACGGCTCCCCTGATTTTAAAGCCATGCTGGATCTGGGGTATGTAACCGGGACAAGCAGTCAGAGCCCGGAGACGATCGGGAAGACGGCGACGGAAATGGCATATCAGGCACTGGATGGAAAAGCAGTGGAGAAATATGTCAAGCTTCCAAGCAGGCTGATTACAAAAGAAAACCTGATGAATTACGATATAGATGGGTGGCAGTAGGATGAAAAGAAAAGCAATGAGCATTATCAAACTGTTCTTTTTTCTGATTAACATGGTACAGGCGGGCGGAATCAGCCTTTTTATCTATATGACGACAAAGAAAATCTGTGAGGATGATCAGGCCAGAGTATTTCTGGGGCAGGTAGATGCCATTCCCAAATATCCGGAAATGATTGTTTGGAGTACACTGCTTCTCATTGCTCTTCTTGGATGCGACATGCTGATCCGGGAGACGCGGAAAGAACAAAGCGGGAAAATCATTGCGATTACACTGGGAATAGATCTGGTGTGCAGCATCGTTCTTGTCTGGATTCTGGACTTTAATTATAATGGTGTGATTTTGCTTGTCTTCGCCAATATTCTTGTATTTGTCAATGATACAAAGATAAAATACCTTCTGATCGGTGTTGCGACACTTGGATATCTGGTGGCGGACTACGATTTGATTTCTGTATCCAATCATCTGTTTTCCGTCAGGGATTATATACAGTATTACAACGAGACACAGCAGCAGCTGTTGTTTTCCGTCTACAATATACTGGGATCATTGAATATTATGATTTTCATTCTGTATTGTATTAATATCATTAATGAACAGCGAAATACCATTCAGGAAGTGAATGAATGGTCCAGACAGCTTCAATATGCAAATGACCGGCTGAAGGAATACAATGAAATGACAGAAAAAATGGCTGAAACAAGGGAAAGAAATCGGGTGGCCAGAGAAATCCATGATACGCTGGGTCATACTTTGACCGGTGTGTCTGCCGGAGTTGATGCCTGCATTGCGCTGGTCGACATTGACCCTGGACAGACGAAAAAACAGCTGGAAGTAATTGCAAAGGCGGTACGAGGAGGGATTAAAGATGTCCGCAGTTCTGTTTCCGAACTGCGTGCAGATGCGCTGGAACATTTTCAGCTGGATGAAGCCATAAGCGATATGATCGCAGAAATGAATTCACTTGCGGGGGTGGAAGTAGTGTTTCATTCAGAAGTGAAACCATTCCGGTTTAGTGAAGATGAAGAAAATGTTGTTTACCGGATCATACAGGAAGGCATTACAAACGCCCTGCGTCACGGGAAAGCAACAAGAATTCAGATTGACGCCAGAAAAATTGATGGAGTACTGCATCTGACAATTCAGGACAATGGATGTGGATGCAAAGAGATAAAGAAGGGATTCGGAACAAAACATATGAAAGAACGGGTTGCCATGCTGGGCGGCTCGATCCACTTCTCAGGAGAAAATGGATTCTTGATTGATGCCCGGATTCCGATAAGATGGGGTGAAGAGTATGATTAAAGTACTGATTGCAGATGACCAGGAGCTGATTCGGCAGAGTCTGCAGATTGTTTTAAACAGCAAACAGGACATTGAGGTATCAGATGTGGCTGCAAATGGCCAGGAAGTGATTCAGTGTATTCGGAAAAATAAGCCGGATATTATACTGATGGATATCCGGATGCCTAAAATGGACGGGGTCCAGTGTACAAAAATTATTAAGGAAAATTATCCGCAGATTAAGATCATCATTCTGACAACCTTTGATGATGACGAGTATGTATTTAACGCTCTGAAATATGGGGCAAGCGGATATCTTCTGAAAGGTGTCTCCATGGATGAACTGAGTGATGCAATACGCACTGTTTATAGCGGACGAGCAATGATCAATCCTGACATTGCGGCAAAAGTGCTGAGACTGTTTTCGCAGATGGCTCAAACCAACTATACGATTCCTGTTGAGGAAAAAGATATCCGCCAGCTGACAAAAACAGAATGGAGAATCATTGCACAGGTAGAAAAAGGAGCAAGCAACAAGGAAATTGCAGATACACTAAGCCTTTCCGAGGGAACGATCCGTAATTACTTAAGTACGATTCTGAACAAGCTGAATCTAAGAGACCGGACACAGCTTGCAATCTGGGCAGTACAGACGAACGCACACAAGAATATGACTGAAGAATAGGAAGATGAGATTGTACAGGAAATGGATAACAAGAATGATACAGGCAGCGGCAGCACTGCTCCTTCTGGCAGGAATGTATTTCTGGAGCAGGCCGCAGGCACAGACACAGGAGCTGGAGTTTGGCATGTTTACCGGAAGCAACTGGGGCGTGGAAAATGCAGACGCTTTTGTTATTATCGACAGGGCGATTGAGCGTTTTGAAGAAAGCCATCCAGGAGTAACGGTCCGCTATACTTCGGGAATTGAAAAAAAGGATTACTCCGAGTGGTGTGCAAAGCGCCTTCTGGAAGGAGAAATGCCGGATGTCTTTATGGTTCTGGATACGGACTTTAACCAGTACTGTTCCCTTGGAATTTTGCAGGAACTGAATACGTTTATGGAATCAGATCCGGAGTTTCAAAGCGAAGAGATTTTCCAGACAGCGATGGATATCGGAAAGGGCATGGAAGAAATCCAGTATGCACTTCCATATGAAGTAGTTCCAACGATGCTGTTTGTCAATAAGATACTGCTTCGGCAGGAAGGAATCGAAATGCCCCAGCAGGACTGGACCTGGGATGATTTTTTGGAAATCTGCAGAAAAGTGACAAAAGATACAGATGGTGACGGCCGGATTGACCAGTTCGGAACTTACAATTATTCCTGGCAGGATGCGATGTATACAAGCGGCGGAAGCGCGTTTGATAATGAAAAACAAAATGTAGACTTTTCCAATCAGTATGTGATTGAGTCGGTGAAATTTATGAAAGAACTACTGGCTCTGAATCAGGGCGAAAATGTGACACAGGAAGACTTTGATGCAGGAAAAGTTGCGTTTATGCCGCTGACGTTCGCAGAATACCGGACATACAAAACTTATCCGTATAAAATAAAGAAGTATTCTAATTTCCAATGGGACTGCACGACATTCCCCGGCCGCACCAAAGGAGAGAATATTTCCAAAGTGGATGCACTTTTAATGGGAATCAATCATGATAGTACGGAAAAAGAGCTGGCGTGGGAGTTTCTGAAAGAACTTGTCTGCGGATATGAAAGCCAGCTTGATATATTTCGCTATTCGCAAGGAGTATCGGTTCTGGAATCTGTGACAAGATCTGAGGAAGCAGTCTCGATTATTCGGGAGGATATGGATAAGGAAGAACAGGTGATCAGCGGAGAACTATTATGTGATGTGATCGAACATGGAACGATCACACCGAAATATTATCAATATGAGACGTATGAACAGATGATCAGTCTGGCAAACACGGAAATTACAGAGATTTTTGAACAGAATAAGAACATAGAAAGCAGTATGAAGATTTTTCAGAGGGAAATCCGAAAATATCTGAATCAGTAAAAATAAGAAGCCCGGATACGATTGCGAGAAGAACAGAGTCTTCCCAAGTATCCGGGCTTTTTCCGGTAGAAACCACTTCAAGCGGCCCCGGCTTTATGTAATAATGAAAAGGATATGATAAAAGAAGTGCTTTATTTCGCTGATATGCATATCCAACAACCGGATTCTTACCAAAAAGCTCAGTGACAGAAATCAAATTCCGGAGCTGGAATACAGGGAAGATACAGCACACAAGCAAAGAAGAGGAGGGAGGAACAAGGTCAGTCCTGAGCGATAAAAGCCCGATTGAAATATGAAAGAATACGATCGGAAGCATCGCAAAAGAGAAAGGAAAAGGACATGGCAAGAAAAGGAGAAAATATATACAGAAGGAAAGATGGACGCTGGGAAGGCAGATATATTGCAGACAGAACAATGGATGGTAAAGCGGTTTATCGTTCTGTTTATGCGAAAACCTATACTCAGGCCAAACAGAAACTGCAGGAAGCAAAAGAAACAAGTCAACAGACAATAGAGAAGAGACATCTTCCGGATACGGAAAAAGAATTTTCGGAGTTTCTCTTCCAGTGGCTTGAATATATTCGGCCGCGCATCAAAGAATCTTCCTATGTAAAGTATGCAAATCTGATTGAACTTCATATTGACAGAGAAATCGGAGCAGTCAAACTTGGCAGCCTGAATACTGCCGTCATTGACGAGTTTATCAATACCCTTCTGGAGGGAACCGAAGAAATCGCACCTCTTTCGGCAAAAACTGTAACAGATATTCTGGGAGTGGTACGAAACGTGATCCGCTACATCAATGGACGATTTCAAAGAGTCGAATGTGATCTTTCACAGATTACTATTAAAAAAGAAGAATCCCGGATGCGGATTTTAAGCAGAGAAGAGCAGGAACAGCTGATCCGGTATCTGCGGGAGTATCCATCACCGATGAACTGCGGCATCTTCCTGACATTATTTACCGGGCTCCGGATCGGAGAGCTCTGTGCTCTGACCTGGGAAGATATTCACTTGAGGGAAAAAGAAGTGTTTATCCGGAAAACAATGCAGCGCATCCAAAATAAAAGACCGGAGAAACCGCGGCAGGAGTGGGGAAGCAGGACAAGAATTATCATCACTCCGCCGAAAAGCAGCAAGTCGATCCGGCATATTCCAATCCCGGAGGGAGTAGCGGAAGTGCTTGGTGAGTACCAGAGACACGGCAATGAATATCTTTTGACAGGAAAAGAAAACAGATATGTTGAACCCCGTACCCTCCAGTATCATTTTAAAAAGGTTCTGAAGAAATCAAGCATCGAGGAGGCAAATTACCATGCGCTGCGCCATACTTTCGCGACGAGATGTATTGAACTTGGCTTTGACATCAAAAGCCTCAGCGAGATTCTGGGCACGCAAGCGTGAATATTACGTTGAACCGGTATGTACATCCATCTATGGAGCTGAAGCGGGACAATATGGAAAAACTCTCCGGGCTGATTGCGGAATAACCAGTCCATATTACATTCAACAGTAAAAACAGCAGGAAATAACGGTAGAATAATAAAAAAATCGCAGAGTGTGATACTCTTGGAAATGACAAATTCAACATGGAAATGATCAGAAAACAGGACGTTTCTTCCGAATAAAAAATTTTTGACAAGAATATTGACGTTAATAAAATCAGGAATAAAATCTTAAATAGAAGCAAAAAAAAGAAAAAGAATTGTCTCTAAAGATGGTATTCGACCAAAGATTTGACGCATAATTTTGAAAATTCTACAAGTCGAAAGATGAATCTTAAAGAAAAAAGGCTGTCCACTTTTTTGTCCTCACGAGGAAATCCCGTCTTTTGCGACATGTTCCAGTATTATAGAATTGCATTTTCAGTTTGTTGTGTTATAATTAGGGAGGTGAAAACAGCCTTAAAGTTTTCACTATTTCGTATACAAAAATAACGGGTTCGCAGAGTATCACACTCTGCGAAATGAGTAGGTGGTGAGCGTCATCTGGTACGCAGTGCGCTGTGAAGCGGGAAACGAAGACAAAACAGCAGAAAAGTGGAAGCAAAAGCTTGCGGGACAGGGCGGAGAAGCCTTTGTCTTTACCTATGAGAAGATGAAACGCTACGAAGGCAGCTGGCATCTGCTCCGGGAGCCTCTCTTTGCAGGGTACATCTTTCTGGTGGTCAAAGACGAGATGATCCCGGAAAAGGAAGATGATCAGAGCCTGATTCCTGTCGGTACAGAAGAAACCAGATTTCTGGAGGAGATCGGCGGGAAGGAGCACCACATCCCGATGTCACGGGGCTATATAAAAGAAGGACAGACCTGTGTGACAGAAGGACCGCTTTGCGGGCGGGAGGGCCAGATCCGCAAAATTGACCGACATAAGCGTCTGGCACGTCTGGAATGCCCGGTGGATCAGTATCAGAGAAAAGGACTCTGGGCTGGCCTTGAAATTGTATCAAAAAGCTAAAAACCGCACGCCTGGATAAGGAGTGCGAAAACGGAAAAGAAGTTTGGAAAACAGCTGTGATAAGAAGTCATGGCTGCGGAAAAAACGGATAAAAAGGAAAAATAGAAGTCTGGGGTGAAAGACTTAAAAAAATTTTTCGCTGCAGATATGGCGAAGCTATGTCAAAAAACAGATAAGCTTCCTAGAGAGGAGAAGTTATGTGGTATGTCATACAGACCATGACAGGGAAAGAAGAAGAACTGACAGAAGTGCTGGATAAGATGCTGCCACAGACGATATGTGAAAAAAGCTTTTTGATCAAACGGGAGACATGCTGGAGATTGAAAGGCGAACACAAGATACAGAAAGAAATCCTATTTCCGGGGTATGTGTTTGTCAAGACGCAGACTCCGGAAACATTATATTATCAATTAAAAAAAGTACCGAAGCTTTCCAAACTGCTAAGCGACGGGGAAGAAGAATTTCTGCCGGTCCGGGAGGATGAGCAGGAGTTTCTGGAAAGCCTGATCACGATCGAACAGGCTGAAGAAAAAGAAGAGTACATCGTAAAACGGTCAGAAATAGAAACCGATGAAGAAGGAAATATCGTCTGGGCCGGAGCCCCTCTTTCACAATACCTTGGAAATGTGGTCAGAAAGAGGATCCGGAAACGGTACGTTGTCATAGAAAAAGAACTGTTCGGAAAAAAACGGACGGTTCTTCTTAGTATCCGGTTAAAAGGAGAAGAATAAGGGGAAACGTAGAAAGCTACGGAGTTATTATATATATAGAAGAAAAATCGAATAAAAGATAGAAAACAAGGCAGGGATTTCCAAATGAGGAGGTCCTTATTTTTGTGCAAAAAAGTAAGGAGTGAGGAAAGGAAGATGAAGAATCTTCTGATTTTAGGAGCAGGCGGACATGGACATGTGGTTGCAGAGACAGCACGAGCCATGACCGATGCAGAAGGTAATCCATTATACGGTAAAATCAGCTTTCTGGATGATCTGAAACCGGAAGCGATTGGCAAATTAGGTGAAATGCCATTATTTAAACAAGAATATCAGGAAGTTTTTCCGGCAGTTGGAAACTGTGAGCAAAGACTGGACATGTTTGTGAAAGCAAAACGATTTGGCTTTACAGTTCCAGTTTTGATTCATCCGGAAGCATATGTAAGTCCGTCAGCAACGATTGGTGAGGGGACAGCGATCCTGCCAAAAGCCGTTGTACATACAGGAGCAAGCATCGGGAAGGTATGTATTCTTTCGATTGGAAGCCTGACCGATCATGACTGCGTACTGGAAGACGGCGTTCATCTGGACTGTGGAGCAATTATCAAAGGAAGCAGAATCCCGGAGGGAGAGAGAATTTCCTGCGGGATGGCGATAGAAAATCAGAAAGAATTGAGAAAGGGATAAACCAAGGGGGACAAAAAAGCCCTTTGTAATGGGAGTGTAGTCATGAGGAAGAAAAACTATCTGAAGAAAAAACAATATCTGGACATCTATTTATCTTTGATGGCGCTGGTGTTCCTGTCGCCATTTTTTCTTGCGTTGATGATTGCAATTAAACTGGATTCACCAGGACCGGTTTTTTTTAAACAGAAACGCGTAGGAATTCACAAAAAGCATTTTTATATTTTGAAGTTTCGGACCATGCGGACAGATACGCCGAAAGATATGCCGACCCATCTTTTAAAAGACCCAGATCAGTATATCACAAAAGTTGGCAAGTTTCTGAGAAAAACATCACTGGATGAGTTGCCGCAGATTATCAACATTCTGAAAGGGGATATGGCAATCATCGGGCCAAGGCCGGCACTCTGGAATCAGTACGATCTGATCGAAGAGCGGGACAAGTACGGGGCAAACGACATTCTTCCGGGACTGACCGGATGGGCGCAGATTCACGGAAGAGATGAGCTGGAAATTCCGGAGAAGGCAAAGCTGGACGGATACTATGTGGAAAATTTAAGCTTCGGCCTGGATGTGAAATGCTTCTTTGGAACGATCCTGTCTGTGCTGCGGTCGGACGGTGTGGTAGAAGGTGGAACCGGAGAGATGAAGAGGAGAGGTAAGAAATAGATGAAGCGAGTATTGATTACAGGAAAAGACAGCTATATCGGAACTTCTTTCATCAACTGGGTGAAGGAAAAGCATCCGGGAGAATTTGAAACAGAGGAGCTGGATATGATCGACGGCACATGGAAGGAAAAGGATTTTTCCGGATATGATGCCGTTTTTCATGTAGCAGGACTGGCCCATGCGGATGTAGGACATGTATCTGCGGAGACAAAAGCATTTTACTACAAGATTAACCGGGATCTGGCAATTGAAACAGCAAAGAAAGCAAAAGAAGACGGAGTAAAACAGTTTGTCTTTATGAGCAGCATGATTATTTATGGAGAGAGTGCCGGAGTAGGAAAACGGAAAGTAATTACCAGAGAAACGAAACCTCATCCGGCAAACTTTTATGGAGACAGCAAATGGCAGGCCGATAAAGGCGTGAGAAAACTACAGGATGAAGAGTTTCATGTAGCAGTGGTACGACCTCCGATGATCTATGGAAAAGGGAGCAAAGGAAATTATCCGGTGCTGGCTAAGCTGGCAAAGAAACTGCCTGTTTTTCCAGATGTAAAAAATGCCAGAAGTATGCTGCATATTGAAAATCTGTGCGAGTTTTTAAGTCTGTTGATGGAAAGCGGGGATGGAGGAATCTATTTCCCGCAAAACAGAGAATATGTACGGACAAGCCAGATGGTCAAACTGATTGGCAAAGTCAGTGGACATAAAGTACAGGTCACAAAACTTTTAAACCCGGCAGTATGGATTGCAGGGAAAATACCGGGGAAAGTATCCGGTTTGGCAAACAAAGCATTTGGAAACATGGTGTATGAGAAAAGTATGAGCGACTGTTTTGACAGGAAATATCAGATTTGGAATCTGAAAGAAACGATAAAAAGGACTGAGGGAGAAGCATAAAATGAAGAGAATGTTAATGCTTGCATCAGTAGCATCTATGATCGATCAGTTTAATATGCCGAACATAGAATTGCTTCAGGAAATGGGATATGAGGTACATGTTGCATGTAACTTTGAAAAAGGCAGTACCTGTACAGATGAGAAGGTTCTGGAATTAAAGAAAAAACTAAAACAATTGCATGTGAGATTTTTTCAGATCGATTTTGAAAGAAATGTCATGAAATTGAATCAGGATCTGAAAGCATATAAACAGGTATTGAAACTGGCAAGAAAATATCATTATACGTTTATTCACTGCCATTCTCCGATAGGAGGAGTAGTAGGAAGGCTTGTGGGACATAAGACAAACACGAAAGTTATTTATACGGCGCATGGGTTTCATTTTTACGAGGGAGCTCCACTTCTGAACTGGTTAATTTATTATCCGATAGAGAAACTTCTTTCAAGATTTACAGATGTATTAATTACCATTAATCAAGAAGATTATCATAGGGCGAAAAGTAAATTTCATGCGAAAAGAGTGGAATATGTTCCGGGTGTAGGAATTGATATTAAAAGATTTCAAAATGTAAAGGTGGATATACTGCAAAAAAGAAAAGAATTAGGAATTAGATCGAAAGATATTGTGTTGTTATCTGTAGGAGAACTAAATAAAAATAAAAATCATGAGATTGTTATCAAGGCATTATCAGGATTGGACAGACCAGATGTGAAGTATTTACTAGTAGGTCAGGGTGAGTTGAAGAACTATCTAAAGAATTTAGCAAGAAAATTAGAAGTAGAGGATCAAGTGAAGTTTTTAGGATTTAGGAGTGATGTCGCAGAAATATATAAAATTGCGGATGCTTTTATTTTTCCATCAAAGCGGGAAGGTTTGGGGTTAGCAGCAATAGAAGCTATGGCTAGTGGACTACCTTTGATTACGTCAAACATACACGGTATCAAAGATTATTCTAAAGAAAATATTACAGGTTTTTTGTGTGATGCAAATGATTGGAAAACATGGAAAGTTAAAATTGAAAAAATATTGAAAGAAGAAAAAGCAAGAAAAGAGTTTGGCAAAAATAATATAGAAATAGCGTCACAATATGATGTTAAAAAAATTAGTTCTATTATGCATAAAATTTATTTTTCTGTAAATGCGGAGGAAATATCAAATGATTAATGAGAAGGCAAAGGTATCTATAATTATGGGTGCTTATAACTCAGAAAATTGTATAGATACGGCTATACAATCCATTATAGAGCAGACATACACTAATTGGGAACTGATTATTTGTGATGATGCCTCTACAGACAATACGTATGAGTTATTATTAAAGTGGAAAAAAATTGATAGTAGAATATATCCTATTAGAAATGCTAAAAATTTGGGGTTAGCTAGAACATTGAATCACTGTCTAAAATATTCTACAGGAGAATTTATTGCAAGAATGGACGACGATGATTGGTCATATCCAGAAAGAATCCAAAAGCAAGTGAATTTTTTGAATAATAATAAAGAATATGCATTTGTTTCTTCGGCAGTTGATATTTTTGATGGACAAACAATAACACATAAGCAAAACGTAAGAGCTATAACGCCTATAAAAGAAGATTTTTTGTGGAATAGTCCTTTTGTACACCCAGCAACAATGTTTAGAAAGGAAAGTTTAGTAAGAGTAAAAGGGTATCGATATGCTAAAGAAACTAGACGAGCAGAAGATATAGATTTATTTATGAGAATGTATGCAAAGGGGATGAAAGGATATAATATTTCTGAATCACTACTTAGATATTATGTTAATCCATATGCGATGAAAAAGAGAAAGTATAAATATAGAATTGACGAGGCAATAGTGAGATATAAAGGCTATAAAATGTTAGGCTTAATGCCCAAAGGTTTATTGTATGTAATTAAGCCATTGGTTGTAGGTCTCATACCCAAAGGTATGATTCTTAATTTGCAGAAAAGAATATATAGATAAAGAGGATTATAAGTTGGAAAAAATATTATATATAGCATTAGCAGAGTTAAATAAGCAACATAATGGAGTTGCAAAAAAAATTAGAATGCAGATGAAGGGTATGGAAAAAAATGGGTACCAAGTATCTTGCTTAGCCTATGGAGAAATGGGCTATACACTTTTTGAAGATGAAAAAGAAACACTAATTAGTAGATATAATGGAAATAAGACAAGAAGATTTCGTTACTTCTCTGTTGCAAGAAATTTTATAGAGAAAGAAAAGATCGATATATGTTACATACGCTTTCCTTATATTGATCTAGCAGTTTGGCGACTTTTAAAATTGTTGAAAAAGAAAAAAATAAGAGTGATTTTGGAAGTTCCAACATACCCGATTAAGCCTTATCAACTAAAGAAAGGAGAATGGAAATATTGGGCCCGCGATCAAATACAAAAAATTTTCATTCCAACTTTAAAAAACTATATTGAAAAAATTGTTTATATTGGAAATAAAACAGAAAAAATTTTTGGCATTAAATCGATAAGGATGACAAATGGGTGTAGTGTTGAAGAGTTTCAATTGAAAAAAGAGTGTGAAGAAGAAAAAATCTTACGTATTATTGGAATTGCATCGATGTTTTATCATCAAGGCTTTGAAAGATTGATTAAAGGAGTTGCTCAATATAAAAACGGAAATAATAAAGCTAAAGTCGAAGTATATTTGGTTGGAGAGGGAGAAGCTCTGAATGATTATAAAAATTTAGCTATGAAGTTGGGGGTTATGGAATATATTAAGTTTTTTCATTGGAAGACAGGAAAAGAATTAGATAAGTTATTTGATCAATGTCATATAGGATGTGCGTCGTTGGGACTTTATAAAGTTGGAATAACAGAAGCTTCCACACTCAAAGCAAAGGAATATTTGTCTAGAGGAATTCCGTTTATTTGTGCTTATCAAGAAATAGGAATACCAGAAGATTGTCCGTATGTAATTCGAGTTGCTTCAGATGATTCCCCAATAGATATATCCTATATTATCAATACATTTATAGATAATAAAGACAAATATAAAGCTGAAAATATTAGAAAGTTTGCTATGGAAAAATTTTCATGGGAAAATATTATGAAAAATGTGATATCGAGGTAAAATATATGAAAAATCAAATCCTACAAGTTGGTAATATTATTCTATTGATTTTTTCTTTCATATTATTTAGTTTTGGTATTTTAATGCAAGAATATGTTACTATTTTTTGGGCCATATTTTTTGTCTGGATTGTCGGAGTGATTTATTCAGTAATAAAAATAAGAGAACGAATTATTGTATTATGTTTTTTTATAACTCTATTGACATTTCTTTTAGGAGGAAGTTTTTTAGAATTAATTTTAGAAAATAGCATAGAGACTATATTTTCAAATGAAATAACGATTCATATGTCGATTTCATTATACCTTGCGGTTTTTGGAATTATACTAGGCTGCTTGTTTAGTAATAAAGTTGCAAGAATTTTTAAATTAGAGAAGAAAATAAAATTTAGAGAATCAGATTTAAAAAAATATTTTCAAAAAAGCGCCAAAATAATAACTTATTTCACTTTGTTTTTTTATTTTGTTGTTTTATTTGAAAAAATTTTTTTTGTAAGGGACAATACATATTTGGAATACTATTTGGAATACGCCACTAATCTTCCGGGAGTAGTAGTTAAATTAGCAGATATGTTTCCGATAGCGTTTTGGATTTTTATGGGCTCTATGCCATCAAAAAAAGAAGTTAACAGAGCAATGCTGTTTTATGGAGGGTATTCGGTTATTTCTTTGGGAACAGGACAGAGGAATAAATTTGTTTTAGGTATTTTAATGATAATTATTTATTACTTTTTCCGAGATAAAATGGATCATAAACAAAAGTGGATTAATAAAAAAGTTTGTTTTGTTGGACTTTTATGTGTACCATTTTTAATATCCTTTTTATATTTTTTTGGATTTAGTAGAGATGGCATTCAAGTGAATCATATTTCGACAGGAGAAGCAATTGTGGAGTTTATGAAAAATCAAAGTACAAGTGCAGATCTAATCGGGTATGAAAAACTTTATGAAACATACCTACCGGAAAATAAGCTTTATTCATTAGGGCGGTTAAAAGATTTTTTCCAAAATAATGTTATTACACAAGCATTATTTGATATTCCTGTATATCAACAACAAACAGCAGAAGCGGCAATTTACGGAAATAGTTTTGGACAAATGATTTCTTATTTAGTTATGCCTTGGAATTATATCCAAGGAAGAGGACTTGGATCATGTTATATTGCTGAACTCTATCATGATTTTGGTTATATTGGAATTTTTCTATTTAATCTGCTGTTAGGAATAGTATTGAGTAATAGTATATATATAGTAAAAAGTGGAAATATGTTTGTGATAGGAATTTTTCTGCTGATGGTTGAGAAGATTATTTATATGCCAAGGGATACGACTAGTAACTTTTTATACACAGGGATAAATTTTACAACTATATTAACTATAGTGCTCATAGTTATTATTGGAAAAATGATTCAAATGAAATACAAAGAGAGGTAAATATGAAGGAGATACTGATTGTATTAACAGAAACCTATCCTTATTTACACGGGGAATCATTTATTGAAAATGAAGAAGAATTTTGGAAGTTTGATAAGATATTGCTAATACCAACAAACAAAATATACGGTCAACCGAGGACGTATAAAAATCCGGCTATTGAAGTGATCAATATTTGGGATGGAAAAAATTTCATTTTCTCCGGTTTACTTCAATCATTAGGTGATTTTGATTACTGGAATGAGGTTAGAAGGATAGTTAACCATTTTTCTATTAGAAAACTTCTTTTTTTGACAAAATTTATTTTCGAATCACATCAAAAAGTAAAAGAAATTTTGAAAAGACTTGATAAATATAATTTCAGTTCCCAAGATCAAGTTACATTGTATTCGTATTGGGCATTTGAAGCAGCATATATCGGTCAAGTACTAAAAAAGAAATTGGAAGTACGAAAATTTATAACTAGAATACACGGATATGATTTATATGAACAAAGAAATAAGTATAACTACTTACCAATGAGAGACACAATATTTAGTACATGTGATTACATTTTACCAGTTTCAGAAGCAGGAAAGAAATATTTAGAACTCAAATGGAAGAAATATCAAAATAAATATTTGGTTAGCCATTTAGGAACAAAAGATCATGGAGTCCAATTGCTAGAAGAAACAAAGGAGTTTCATATTTTGACATGTAGCAATATTATATCAGTAAAACGTTTAGATAAGTTGGTTGACGCGTTAGCTCTTGTAAAGAATTATCCAATAAAGTGGACTCATTTCGGGGATGGTAACTTAGCTGATACAATAAAAGAAAAGGCACACGAAAAATTAGGCGAGAATATTGCTGTTGAGTTTAAAGGAAAATGTAAAAATTCAGAGGTAATCGAAAATTATAAAAATAGTGTATATCATTGCTTTGTTAATACAAGTGATTCGGAAGGACTTCCAGTATCTATTATGGAGGCAATTTCTTTTGGGATTCCAGTGATTGCGCCTGATGTGGGAGGAATGAAAGAAATTGTATGCGATCAGACAGGAATATTACTGAATAAAGGATTTCATATACAGGAATTAGCAGATGCGATCAATAACATGGCTAGTATATATAAAGAAGATACTAACCGCTACCAAGAGTTGAGAAATAATGCTAGAAAATTTTGGGAACAAAATTATGATGCAGTAGTACAATACAGTAATTTTAATACTTTTTTACATATGAAAGGTAATGATAAATGAAGAGAGTAGACCAGGTGAAAAATGGTATTAGATTGATTAAAGAAAAAGGTTTTTTTCATATCATTATAAGTTCTTCTTTAGTAAAAGTTATAAGTTTTATTTCCGCAATGTTTTTGCCACGAGTATTGAGCAAAACGGATTATGGAGTTTTGGTATATGTTGATAATATACGAAACTATTTTCTAATGTTTAATGCTTTAGGGATAACTAATGCAACTTTAAGATATTGTGTGCAGGAAGAGAGTGAAGAAGAAAAAAGAGGAGTGTTCCTATATTCTTTAAGGAAAGGTTTGATAATAGATCTCATTCTTTTTATAGGAAGTCTTATCTTTTTCTTGTGTGCTGATTTTCAATTTCAATCAAGTAGATTATATTTAGTATTAATGTCTGCTCTCCCAATACTTGTATTTATATATGAGGATTTACAGTTATATTTAAGAGCATTGTTTGCGAATAGAGAATATTCAATTTTATCTTTTTCTTATTCGGCTTTAATGGTTATAGCGCAAATTGTTTTGGCAATTACTTCTGGTATTCTTGGTATTATTGGAGGGCGCTATATAGCAGTTATTATTTCAATTGTTGTTGCTATAGTTTTACTTAAAGCTGTTGAAGGGAAAAATAAGAAGTTTATTTATCCGAGTAAGGATAAACAAAAGCAGATATTTAAGTTTGGCGTTGTAATGATGCTTACTAATATGTCTTCGTATGTAATGCAGCTTAATGAAACTTTTATTTTAAGTTGGGTGTTGAATGATGAAGAAGATTTAGCCGTTTATAAGGTTGCGGCATACATACTTACAATATCTTTGTTTGTAATGCAGGCCATTATAACATTTATTTTTCCTTATTTTATTAAACATATTGACGATAAGAAATGGATTTGGAAAAATTTTAAAAAATTATCAGCTATTAATTTCGGTGGAATGCTTATCATTCATATAATTTTAATTTGGTGTACACCATTTATTATTTGGTTGTTGTATGGAGAAAAATATTATGATGCGATACCGATAATGAGAATATTGCTTGTTGCTTCATTTGGACAAGCAGTATTTAGAATGCTTCCTGGAAACATTTTAGCTGGAATTGGTGAAGAGAAATTTAATTTAAGAGTTAATATTATTTCTATGATTGTACATTTTATAATTGACTATGTATGTGTAAGCAACTATGGATTGTTAGGATCAGCTGTAGCACTTATTATAGTGTATTATTTTTCAGGAATAATTATGATTTTACATTTGAGAAATGTATGTAAAAAATCACAAATTTAGAATTGAAAGGATCAGTTTATATGCCGGGATTTTTGATTAGTAATATAAAAAAAATAAGTGATTTAGAACTTAAAAATGTTAATCAAACAGAGTGCATTATACAAAAACTAGAGAATGTAGATTTTGTAATTTTAAGAAATACATTAAAAAAATTTTTGGAGGACAAATTATTTTTTCAGGACGAAGATCATATTATTATTACAGAAGGAATCCTGTTAAATAAAAAAGATTTATTAAAGAAAAATCAGGTCGATGATCTTTGCAGCCTTATTAAAACTTATTTGAAAAAAGGTGAAGGCGAATTTTTTAAGGAGTTTGTTGGTAGCTTTTCTGGCGCAGTTTATCTAAAAAAGGAGAAGAGGTGGAGTGTTTGGACCAACCAAACAGGTGAGAATACTCTTTTTTATTATAAAAAAGGCAACTCTTTTATTATAGGCTCACAATTAAATTATATTTTTGATGCGTTAAAGTTAAAAAAAGAAAAGTACACGCTAAATGAAGAAGCGATATACAGTATTTTGACTTATGGTTATATGTATGATTCACAAACATACGCAAAGGAAATTAACAGATTACTTGGAGGAGAGTATCTTACTATTTCAAAAGAGGAATTCCAAATAAAGAAATACTTCAGATTAAATCATGAGACTTATAACTTAAGGAATAAAACTGAAGATGAAATTATAGAATTATTAGACGAAAAATTCAGACATGCTATTCAAATAGAGTACGACAAAGATTTGGAATATGGTTATGAACATTTGACGGATATTAGCGGTGGTTTGGATTCCAGGATGAATTTTTGGGTTGCATTTGAAATGGGGTATAGAAATATTACAATGCTTCATTATAGCAATGGTTATAGCAGCGATGAAAAAATATCAAAAGAAATTGCCCAAAAAACAAAATCTATATTAATGGATAGACAATTAGATGACTTTAGATTCCTGTATGATATTGATAAAATAGTGGAAATGAATTGGGGATTAACTTCTTTTCACTTTATTACAGGCGGACAAAATATGCTAGAAAATTTGAATATGCATAAGTTTGGGGTAGAACATACAGGTATGATTGGTGATGTCGTTATTGGAAGTTTTCTAAGTGAACCAAATGAAAAAATAGAACTAGCTGGCCTATACTCTGAAAAGCTAAAAAATAAAATCAATTTGGAACATCTAAAAAAATTTAATGACAAAGAACTTTACATGATACAAGTAAGGGGCTTATTAGGGGCATGCGGAAGTATAATCATTAGAAGAAATTATACAGAAGTATTTGCTCCTTTTTTAGAACCGGACTTTTTACAATTTTGCTTAAGCATTCCTGTGGAATTACGGGCTAACCATTCATTATATAAAAAGTGGATTATAAAAAAATATCCTAATGCAGCAGCAATACGATGGCAGAAGAGTGAATCAAAGCTAACAGATGGAAAATTTAAAGAAATGGTTAATAAGGTACATTATTTAGGGTTTAAGTGGCTATTACAGAGAATTGGCTTATTAAAAAAACCAATTGAATCCGGAATGAATCCATTGGATTATTGGTATCGAAATAGTGCAGATCTGCAAAAAAATTGGCAAGAGTATTTTGAAAAAAATATAGGTAATAAGGTTTTAAGTGAAGAAATAAGAAATGATTTGAAACTGATGTTTTATGATGGGAATACATGTGAGAAGGGGCAGGCTTTGACAGTATTGTCTGTAGTTAGTAAATTTTTTTAAGTATACGTTAGAAAAAGAAATTTAAAATAAAAAGGAGTATGAGAAATGAAGGAAGAATTACTGAAAAAAATTAGTTCCAAAGAAATCAAAGTAGGAGTTGTTGGCTTGGGGTATGTAGGCTTACCGCTTGCGGTAGAAAAAGCCAAGGCAGGATTTAAAACAATAGGTTTTGATGTGCAGGAAGAAAAGGTAAGATTAGTAAATGAAGGTCATAATTACATTGGAGATGTAGTAGATAGTGATTTAACAGACTTGGTCCGTAGTAGAATGTTAACAGCCACTACGGATTTTAGTTTTATTAAAGATGTAGATTTTATCGCAATTTGTGTGCCAACACCATTGGATGCACATCAGCAGCCAGATATTAGTTACGTTCGTTCATCTACAGAAGCAATTTCAAAATATTTGACTAAAGGTACTATGGTTGTATTGGAATCAACGACATATCCTGGGACAACGGAAGAATTGATCAAACCGATTTTGGAAGAAGGATCAGGGTTGAAATGTGGAGAAGATTTTTATTTAGGCTTCTCACCTGAGCGGGTAGATCCAGGTAATTTAATTTACAAGACAAAGAATACTCCGAAAGTAGTGGGTGCAATTGGAAAGGATGCAACTGAAGTGATTGCAGCAATGTATAGAGCTGTATTAGAGGGAGAAGTCTATGAAGTATCCTCACCGGCAGTTGCGGAAATGGAGAAAATTCTCGAAAATACATATAGAAATGTAAATATTGGTTTGGTTAATGAACTTACAATGCTTTGTCAAAAACTGGGGATCAGTATGTGGGAAGTTGTAGATGCTGCAAAAACAAAGCCATATGGATTTCAGGCATTTTATCCAGGACCAGGTCTTGGTGGACATTGCATTCCACTAGATCCATATTACTTATCTTGGAAGGCCAGAGAATATGGGTTCCATACATCCATGATTGAAAGTTCTATGATGATTAATGATCAAATGCCGGAATATTGTGTAGAACGTGCAAGTAAAATTTTGAATAGACAGATGAAGTCGATGAAAGGTTCTAAGATACTTGTTTTAGGAGTGGCTTACAAACAGGATATTGATGACTATAGAGAAAGTCCAGCTCTTCGTGTTATTGAAATTTTAAAAAGAGAAGAAGCCGAGGTTGATTTTTATGACCCATGGATTGCTGAATATAAGTATAAAGGAGAAAAAAATCAGGGAATTAAGGAAATTAATTCAGAAATTATTGCATCCTATGATCTTATAATGATTACAGCAGCTCATAGTAATGTTGATTATGATATGATTCAAAAAAATGCAGTAGCAATATTTGATACAAAAAATGTAATGAAAGCAATAGAAAATAGAGAAAATATTGAAGTCCTTTAGGGCTTTTTTTATTTGGAGGAAATGAGATATGAAATATGCATTAATTGGATGTGGAAGAATTGCAACAAATCATATTAAAGCGGTTATTAATAATCATTTAGAATTGGTTGCGGTGTGCGATGTGATTCCAGAGCACATGGAGCTATTATTAGAAAAGCATGACTTAAACAAAACCACCTCGATTAAAAGGTATACTGACTATAAAAAAATGATAGAAGAAAATGAATTAGAACTTGTAGGAATTGCTACAGAGAGTGGTTTACATGCTGAAATTGCTTTGTATTGCATTGAGCATAATATTAATGTAATTATCGAAAAACCAATGGCTATGAGTATAGAAGATGCAGATAAAATTATTCAGCTGTCAGAAGAAAAAGGAGTAAAAGTATCAGCATGTCATCAAAATCGCTTTAATATTGCAGTACAAGAAATGCGAAAAGCGTTAGAAGCAGGAAGATTTGGAAAACTTTCTCATGGATCTATTCACGTAAGATGGAATAGAAATAAGGATTACTATACTCAGGCACCATGGAGAGGAACTTGGGCCCAGGATGGTGGAGCACTGATGAATCAGTGTATTCATGGTATTGATTTGCTGCGCTGGATGATGGGGGATGAAATTGAAGAGGTTTATGGAGTGACAAGACAACAATTTCATAGCTATCTGGAAGCAGAAGATGTGGGAATGGCAGTTGTAAAATTTAGAAATGGTGCAATTGCAACAATCGAAGGTACAACAAATGTTTATCCGAAGAATCTTGAAGAAACTTTATACTTATTTGGCGAAAAAGGCACAGTAAAGTTAGGTGGAAAATCTACTAATAACATCGATGTGTGGAACTTTTCGGATGAAACAGATGCAGATCAGAATAATAAAGGCTTGGAAGAGGTAACTAGCAATGTGTATGGTAATGGTCATACCAGCCTTTATGCAGATGTAATTGATGCGATTAAAAACGATAGAAAACCATACGTAGATGCCAATGCTGGGAAGAATGCTTTAGAGTTAGTGCTTGCTATTTATCAAAGCCAAAAAGAGGGAAAGGCAGTCCAACTTCCGTTAAAAAAATTTGCAAGTGTTGATATGGTGGGAGAATTTTAAATGGGGAATTTTTTTGTTCATGAAAGTAGTTATATCGATGAAAATGTCAAAATTGGAGATGGAACAAAAATTTGGCATTTTTCGCATATTCAAGAAGGGGCTGTAATAGGAAAAAATTGTTCGCTGGGACAGAATGTTAATGTATCAAATAATGTAAAAATTGGTAATGGGGTAAAAATACAAAATAATGTATCGATTTATGAAGGTGTAGAATTGGAAGATTATGTTTTTTGCGGACCATCAATGGTTTTTACCAATGATTTGACACCAAGAGCAAAATACCCTAAAGGATCTGTAGGATATAAAAAAACTATATTGAAACAAGGAGCAACTATAGGAGCGAATGCGACTATTGTTTGTGGACATAGCATAGGAAGATGGGCAATGATTGCCGCAGGAGCAGTAGTTACTAAAGATGTTCCTGATTATGCCTTGGTGGCAGGAGTACCAGCAAAACAAATTGGTTGGGCGTGTGAATGTGGAATGAAACTACAAGATAACTATGTATGCCCGTCTTGCGGAAGAGAATATAAAATAGAAGATGGAATCATGAAAGAAAAGAGGTAGATAAATGCAATTTAGAGATTTAAAAACCCAGTATCAGCAACTAAAGCCCGAGATAGATGCAGCTATTGCAGAAGTTTTAGAAAATGCTAATTTTATTAGTGGACGGCAGGTCGGAGAATTAGAAGAAGAATTGGCACAGTATGTAGGGGTTAAACATTGTATTACATGTGGAAACGGAACAGATGCTTTGTCGATGATGATGATGGCTTGGAATATAGGGGAAGGGGATGCGGTATTTGTACCGGATTTCACTTTTTTTGCATCAGGAGAAGTAGTTTCTTTTGAAGGGGCTACTCCAGTTTTTTATGATGTGTGTATGGACACTTTTAATGCCGATGTAACATCACTAGAAAATGCTATAATTAATGTTTTGAATGAAGGAAAGCTTACACCACGAGCTATAATCGCAGTAGATTTATTTGGATTGCCGGCAAACTACATAAAATTAGAAGAAATAGCAAAAAAATATAAATTGCTATTATTGGAAGATGGAGCCCAAGGATTTGGAGGAAAAATAGGAGAAAGAAGAGTGGGTAGTTTTGGAGATGCAGCAACCACGTCCTTTTTCCCAGCAAAGCCTTTGGGATGCTATGGCGATGGAGGAGCTATATTTACAAATGATGATAACATAGCAGAATTATTAAAGTCCATCCGAGTACATGGAAAAGGCAGTTTTAAATATGATAACGTGCGAATAGGATGGAATTCACGACTGGACACTTTACAGGCTGCGATTCTAAAAGTGAAGTTTAAGGCATTTAGAGAGTATGAATTAGAAGAAGTAAATAGAGTTGCGGATACTTATAGAAAAGAGTTGATGGGAGTTGTAAAGATTCCTGTTGTTAGAGAAGGGTTCTACTCAAGCTGGGCTCAATATACATTACAACTTTCATCAAAAGATGAGCGGGATCAAGTGCAGGAAGCTTTGAAAGAAAAAGGCATTCCAACAATGGTTTATTATCCAAAACCGATGCATCAGCAGGTAGCCTTTTCGGGTAATAAAATGTACGTTGAATGTCCAAATACAGAAAAGCTGTGTGATACTGTTTTATCGTTACCAATGCATCCATATTTGTCAAATTCAGATATACAGGAAATAGCAATGGCAGTTAAGTTGGCAACAAATAAAAAGAATTGAGGAAAAGCTTAGGATGAATCAAAAAGCTAATAGATATGCACAAATAGATGTACTGGAATTTGTGTTTGCTATTTTGATTGTATGCTTGCATATATCTGGGAATGATCAGGAAAGCATAGTATATTTAATTGGGCAATATATTTCTCGTATAGGAGTTCCGTTCTTTTTTACAGTATCAGGTTTTTTTGCATATCAAAAGGTAAAAAGTGAGTTACCAAAAGTTTATTTGAAACGACAAGAGGTTAAATTAGTTAGAATATTTCTTATATGGACAATTATTTATATGCCAATAAATTTTCGAACTGTATTTGTAAATTACGACAAGAATATAGTTCAAGCTATTTTTGCATATGTGAGAAGTCTTATACTAGAAGCTCCGTCGTATATGTGGTATTTAGTTGCCCTTATGATAGCACTTATTCCATTTGTTATATATGGCACGTCCCATTTGACTAAATATACAATAGGAGCTTTAATTTTCTATATTATAGGAACTTTGCTTAATAGTTACCGTACAATTGTTGGATTTGATTCCTTAAATCCATTTTATGATTTGTTCGTAACAAGTAGGAATGGAATTTTTTTCCCACCAATATTTTTAGCTATTGGTGGCTGGGTCAATATAATTTATAGGAAAAAGAAAGATATAAAAATGTGGGGATGTGCATCGCTAATAGCATACATACTATTTGTGATAGAAGTCACATATGTTATCAATCAAGTACCCAAGGGAGAAGACTGCAGTATGTACTTTTCCCTTCCAATAGTTACTATGATGCTATTTACTTGGGCACTTCTTACATTTATAATACGAGAAAGTAAAATAACAAGTTTCTGTAAAAGAGCTAGTTTAACAGTTTATTGCTCACAATATGGTTTTATATTTGTTTGGCGAAAACTGATTGGAAATGATAATGAATTTATGTTGTGGCTATTAGTTGTTTTATCTGGTTGTATTTTAACATGCGGTATAGTAAAATTTAAGAAATGCTTCTCAAGATTTCTGAGAAAATAGAATATAATACAAAATCAAAATGACCACAGCGGAGTTTATTTCTAAGAAATTTATGTTAAAAGACCTCTATTCATCTCTGTAACTTGAATTATGTAAGGCTATTTGGAAAGGAAAAGTGTACTATGGGCTATGCCATCATATCAGACCAACCATTTATAACTACCAAAGATTTATCTGTGAAGAAAAAATTATCTCCAGAAGCCAGGGCTCGAAGAGAGTTTTTTAATTCTCATAGGTTCTATTTCGAAACGGACCCTTCCACAGGAAAGGTTCAGCTTAAAGCTGAAAAAATAGAGAAATAGTTAGAAAAGATATGTATAGTAGGCTCTTTATGTAAAACATAGTTTACATTGAAAAAAATGTCAGCACCAAAGTAGTCAAGATCATCCAAAGCTATACCGGTGTTGTAAACAAAATGGTCTGGAGAAAGTTCTAAACTCCAGACCATCCAGCAGACATTAGAAAATTTTCATTTCCCGGCATCTTGTCTCTGCCGATTCTTTATGTTACTTTATCATTATCCGAACGGCATTCTGCCTTTCGATTTTCAACGGCATTCGCCGAACAATTCCATTAATTTACAAACAGAATACGGCAGAGACATTTGTCAGGAGAGAGTATGCAGGAAACTATTTTGGAATATTCATATTAGTTGCATCACCTGAATAAATGGAATCCTTATGGAGAAAATAAAATTCAAAATAAAATATTTTAAACACATAATTTGCATAAAAAATGCAAATTTATTGATAAAAATAAAGAAAAAGGGGTATCATAAGGATATAAAGGAGGTGGCGCAATGTTATTAGAATTCAGATGTTCAAACTTTAAGTCTATTAAAGAAGAGATCAGATTTTCTATGATCGAGGGAAAAGACGACACATCAGAAGAGCTTTTGAAAGTTTATAACAATTTTCGGGTTTTACGATCGGCTGTCATATATGGAGCAAATGGATCTGGCAAAAGTAATTTTATCAACGCCCTGCTGTTTATGTGCAATCTGGTTCAGACCAGTATCTCATATCAGCCGGGGCAGAAGATCCCTCAGGCTGCACATAAATTATCTGAAAAAGAGAATCCAAGCACGTTTGACATTCAGTTTATACGTAATAATGTCAGGTATGCGTATGGTTTCAGCATAGAGGGAGGAGTCATTACTGAAGAATATTTGTATTATTTTCCAAATGGCAGACAGGTAAAAATATTTGAGCGGGACAGAATGAACATTCAGCCGGGAAACCGTTATAAATCATCCTTTGATGTCAGTATTAAAGATGTGTTAAAAGAAAACCGTTTATTTCTTTCGTGTGCTGCCAATTATAGTAATGTGAGAGAACTGGAAGAAGCATTTCTCTTTTTTACTACAGACATTGTGATTTACAATCCTTCCATGAATAATTGGACGGAATATTCGATTCGTCTTATGCAGGATAATCCTTCTATCAAAGAAGAATTTTTGCAGATGCTGAACGCTTTGGATACCGGAATCCAGGATGTGAAGTTAAAGGTAGAAAAGGTAAAATTTACTGACTTAAAGAGGGATTTACAACTTCCTGATAATTTGATGGGCCTGATTCCAGAACAGGAGGGCAACCGTATAGAAGCGAAAGTCATATATGATAAATTCGAGATAGATTTATTAAATGAGGAATCATCCGGAATCAAGCGGCTTTTTGAAATTATTTGCCCGATGATTGACATATTGAATACGGGTAAAGTATTGATTTGCGATGAGTTGGAAGCGAGTCTGCATGAAGCTGTTATCTATAAAATTGTGCAGCTGTTTCAGAATTATAAAAAAGATATATTTGCTCAGTTGATTTTTTCAACTCATGATACGAGTCTGTTGAACAGGGAACTGTTTCGCAGAGATCAGGTCTGGTTTACACAATTGAACAAAGATCGGGCGACAGATTTATATTCCCTCGTAGAGATCAAGGATGTGCGGAAATCAGAAAATCTTGCCAAGGGTTATGTGTCTGGTAAATATGGAGCAATTCCTATGCTGAATCATGCATTTTTCCGAAAAGCAGGGAAAGATGGTGAGAAATAGGAGGGATACATGGGAAAAAGAAATTTTGACCTGATGTCAAGAAACGAAAATACACGAGAAAAAGTACAAAGAAAAGTGGTACGGTTTGAAATCCGGCAGATTCGTCAGCATTTTGAAGAATCACTATGCGCAATTCATGCGCAGTTTACCGTTGCTGATGATCTCTGGCATTCTGGGAAAAAAGAAGAAGCAGAAAATATCTGGCGTGCACAAATCATATTTTTAGCCAGCGCTTTTGATTTCTATATGCATGAGTTGACCAAATATGGTTTGTGCGAAATTTATGAAGAGAGATGGAATCGTACAGAAAAATATGAAAATATCCAGCTTAGAATGAAGGATATAGAAGAAGCCTTAAAATCAGGAGAAGAGATAGCCGCAGGGTTTATCGAAGATGTAGAGCAGATTGTTCAAGCAATGGAAGAAGAGGCCGAAACGAAATCTGCTGGATATACCGGTGCGCTGAAAGCGCCTGTCCGGTGTTTTGGAAATCACCTGTCCGGACAGAGGAAATCACAGTTCCGGACAGATAATGAATGCGGCGGAGCCGCCATCCTGAAGGATAGAACCTCCAGGATGGTGAGCCTAATTGGCTGTTAATGATTATTCGCTCAGTGCCGGATCCAATCCGTATACTTCTCTCATAGATCGGTAGTTGGAAGGGTCAGTCGGAACGATATTGATCTTGTAGGCATCGTGCATGATGCGGTCAAGGATGGCTTCAGCAAGAGGGCTGTCATCGCCACCGAGCTGGTCGTACCATCCGCTGGGATCGTACTGGGAGCAGAAGATCGTGGAGGATTTCTTCCGTCTTCTGTGGAGCAGTTCCAAAATGTCATGCTGTTCCGCTTCCGTCGGTTTCAATAAGAGCCATTCATCAATGATGAGCAGGACGGGGTTGGCATACTTGGCCTGAACCTTC